>Ga0190265_10002390_pt1 | contig 12605 bp, 14 predicted proteins | sample Popmic124T_FD_133135 | JGI IMG/M metagenome (GOLD analysis project Ga0190265, IMG submission 133135) | Populus adjacent soil microbial communities from riparian zone of Indian Creek, Utah, USA - 124 T | ecosystem: Environmental > Terrestrial > Soil > Riparian zone | place: USA: Utah | collected... | reverse complement strand
TTGTGCTCGGCGATCAGGACGAACGGGACGTTGAGCACGGCGGCGAAGTTGAGCCCTTCGTGGAAGTCCCCCGTGGAGGTGCCGCCATCTCCGATATAGGTCAGGGCCACGAGGTTCTTCTTCTGCATGCGGCCCGCCAGGGCGATCCCGGCCATGACCGGGATGAGCGCGCCGAGCATGGAGATCGGGGCCACCAGCCCGCGCTTGAGGTCGCCGAAGTGGGTGTTGACGTCCTTGCCGCCGGTGGGGCCGCCGGCCCTGGCCATGTATTGCATCATGACTTCGCGCGGCTGGACCCCGCGGACGAACATGGTGCCGAGGTTGCGGATGAGCGGCCCTACCACGTCCTGGGGCTCCAGGGCGTAGGCGCTCCCCACGGAGATCGCCTCCTGCCCGCGGCTGGAGTAGAGGCCGCCCACCACCTTGCCCTGGCGGTACAGGTTGCTCAGCCGGTCCTCGGTCATCCGGTTGAGCTTCAGGAAGCGGTAGATCTCGAGCTGCGGCTCGCGGGGGAGGTCCGACTTCGCCAGCCGGTCGGTCTCGTCGGCGACCGGATGGAGAGGGCCCCAGTTCCTGCTCAGCTTTGCCATGGTCTTCCTTGCGTATTACCTCAGATATTGCCTCAGATATGGATCGTATGGCCGTGGGCGCCGTGCGCCGCCTCCATGACCGCCTCCGACAGCGTCGGATGGGCGTGCATGGTGCGGAACAGCTCTTCGTCGGTGCCTTCCATCTGGAGCGCTACGCACGCCTCGGCGATGATGTCCGTGGCGTGGGCGCCGATGATATGCACCCCCAGGAGCTCGTCGTATTTCTTCTCGCGCACGATCTTCACGAAGCCGGCGGTCTTGCCGAGGATCTTCGCCTTGGCCAACGCGGTCAGCGGGAACTTGCCGGTCTGCACGTCGTAGCCCCGCTCCTTCGCCTTGGCCTCGGTCAGCCCCACGCTCGCCACCTCGGGCTCGCAGTAGGTGCAGGAGGGGACGCGGTCGTAGTTGATCGGCCGGACCTTCTGCCCCGGTATCGCCGCGATGTGCTCGGCCGCCAGGATGCCTTCCGCAGAAGCGACGTGCGCCAGCCAGGGGGTGTTCACCACGTCGCCGATGGCGTAGATGTGGGGTACGGCCGTCTGCATGAACTCATTGATCTTGATGTAGCCGCGCTCCAGCTCGATGCCGAGCGCTTCCAGGCCCAGGTTCTCGGTGACCGGCTTGCGGCCCACCGCGACCAGGAGCTTCTCCGCGTCCAGGGTCTCGAGCTTGCCGTCCTTCTCCAGGTTGAGGCGCACTCCGCCGTCGGTCGTCTCGAAGCCGGACATCTTGGTGCCGGCCATGACCTTGATCCCCCGCCGCCGGAGCTGCTTTTCCAGCTCGGCCGAGACTTCCTCGTCCTCGATGGGGAGGACCCGGGGGAGCATCTCGACCAGGGTCACCTTGGTGCCGAAGGAGTGATAGATCGAAGCGAACTCGGTGCCCACGGCGCCGGCGCCGAGCACGGCGAGGGAGCCGGGCACCTTGTCGAGCTCCAGGATGTGGTCGGAGTTGAGCACCCGCTCGCCGTCCGACGGGGCGACGGGGATGTCCCGCGGCACGGAACCGGTGGCGATCAGGATGTTCTTCGCGCCGTACGACTTCTTGCCGTCCTTGCCTTCGACCTCGACGTCGTGCGGGCCGGTGACGCGGCCGAAGCCTTGGAGCCAGGTCACCTTGTTCTTCTTGAACAGCCCTTCGATGCCGCGGGCGTTGCTGTCCACCACCTTGCGCTTGCGCTCCTGGGCGCGGCCGATGTCGAGCTTGGGCTCGCCCACGTCGATGCCCAGGCCGCCGGCCTCGCGGATCTCGTCGAGCACCGCGGCGGTGTGGAGCAGCGCCTTGGTCGGGATGCATCCGCGGTGCAGGCAGGTGCCGCCGAGCTTGGGGTCCTTCTCTACGACCGCGGTCTTCAAACCGAGCTGACCGGCGCGGATGCCGGCAACGTAGCCGCCCGGACCGCTGCCGATGATGATCAGGTCGAACTCTTCTCGCGCCATTCTCCCCTTCCCTTCTAGATATCAGGCGGTGACAGCCACGGGAACGGCTTCCGGAACGGCCTTGTATCGCCCGGGCTTCTCCTCCACCAGCCGCGCGAAAGGGACATCGGGGTCGTGCTCGAAGACGCAGAGCCAGTTGCCCCCGGCCGCGCGCGGCAGCCAGATCTTCTTGTTTTCCAGCGTGGTCAACGGGTACAGGTCGTAGCTCATGATCCAGGGGTAGGCGACGTGCGCCGAGGTGGGCACCAGGTCGGCCCAGAAGACCGCCTGGTTGTTTTCATCGCCTCCATCTATCAGAACAATACACATGTCGGCGTTGTGCCCGGGGGTGCGAACGGCCCTCATCCCGGGGATCGGCTCCACCTCTTCGCCGAACAGCTCCACCACGCCGGCCTCGAAGAGCGGCTCCCAGTTGCGCGGATCGTAGCTCGCCCGGTCGCGCTCGTTCGGATTGCGGGCGTGCTCGACCTCCCCGCGCTGCAGCCAGTAGCGCGCCTTCGGAAAGGTCGGCACGATCCGGCCGGATGGGTCGATCCGGGTGTTCCAGCCGCAGTGGTCGAAGTGGAGGTGGGAGAGCAGGACGTGGGTGACGTCCTCCAGCTCGTATCCCGCTTGCCGGATGGAATCGGGCAGGCGCGTTGCCCCCTGTTCCATGCCGTAGTTCGCCTGGAACTTGGGCTCGTGCTTGTCGCCGATCCCGGTATCGATCAGGAGCAGGTCGCTCCCGCGGGAGACCAGCAGGCAGTTGGTCGCCATGCGGATGCGGTTCCTCTCGTCGGGGGGGCTGGCCTTCTCCCAAAGCGCCCGCGGGACCACGCCGAACATCGCCCCGCCATCCAGCCGGAAGCCGCCGTCGCTGACCACGGTCAGGTGGAAGTCGCCCAGGTCCCTCACGGCGGGAGAGTCTATCTGAAAAGACCTCACCCCCTCTCCCATCTCCCATCCCACCCATCCCCGGGAGAGGGGGAACGTGACTGAAGCAGTCTGGCCTCGCGTTCAGGCACGGCGGCCCCAGATACGTCCCCCCTCTCCCGGCGGGGGCTGGGGCGGGAGATGGGAGAGGGGGACAGGGGGTGAGATCTCTACTCCCGAGCCAACCGCTGATACTCCTCCGCAGACATCTCCGGCATCTTCTTCAAAAAAGCCACGATGGCCCAGATCTCCTCGTCCGAGTGGGTCACCCCGAAGGCGGGCATGCCGGTCATCTTGATGCCGTGCTTGGTGATCCAGAACAGCTCGCCGGCCTCTTCGCCGCCCTTGCCGGCCAGCTCCGGGGGCGCGGGGTTGAGCCCCTGGCCGATCGGGGAGATCGTGACACCCGGAGCGCCGTGACAGACCGCGCACATCTCCTGGTACTCGATCAGGCCGGTCCGGATCATGGCCGGATCGTCCAGCCGCGGCACCTGAACCTCCTCGGCCCGGCGGTGGACCGAACGGTGCTGGGTCGTCTCCAGAGCCCACTGGATCAAGCCGGTGTCGGGAGTGCTGGCCGCCACGTCGTAGATCCCCGAGTAGATGAACCCCAGCGCCGCCAGGGCAAGAACGATCAGGACGAGCACCACGGTCGCGGCCGTTTTCATTTCCGTCTCCCCTCTCCTAGAGTCAGGCGCGGATCATGCTACAAGAAAAGCGCGTGGGCTCGAACGGAGTTTCGGGGATGGGTGAGAGGGGCGACCTGGCCATCGTGCTGTCGGGCGGCGGCGCGCGGGCGGCCTACCAGGTGGGAGTGCTGCGCGGGCTCGCCCGCCACCTGCCGGAGACCCGCTTCCCCATCGTGATCGGGGTCTCGGCGGGGGCCATCAACGCCGCTTTCCTCGCCGCGCACCCCGGCAACCTCTTCGAAGCCGCGGACGAGCTCGCCAACCTCTGGGCCAACCTGCGCGTCGAAAACATCTTCCGCCTGGACACCCCGTTCCTGTCGCGGAACCTCCTCAACTGGCTGCGCTGGGCCACCCGGCTGGGCTCCGGCGCTCCCCTCCTCGGTCCCGAGATCCGGGGGCTGGTGGACACCGGGCCGCTCCGCGACACCATCAGCAGGGCCTCGGCGACCGTCGACGGCGAGATCATCGGCATCGCCCGCAACCTGGAGCGGGAGCGGCTCAAGGCGATCGCCCTGATCACCCTCAACTACACCACCGGCCAGACCGTCACCTGGGTGCAGGGCCGCCATCTCGCGCCCTCGGACCTGTCCCAGCGGCGGAGCGTCCACACCCGTCTCACGATCGAGCACGTCATGGCCTCCTCCGCCTTGCCGCTCGTCTTCCCGGCCATCCGGCTCGGGCACTCCCACTATGGCGACGGCGGCGTGCGGCTCTCGGCTCCGCTCTCCCCGGCCATCCGCCTGGGGGCCACCCGCGTGCTCGCCATCTCGGCCCGCTACGAGGCCGGCCAGGAGGAGGCCGACCGGCCGCAGATCGCGGGCTATCCGCCGCCGGCCCAGGTCCTGAGCCATCTCCTGAACGCGATCTTCTTGGATGTGCTCGACGAGGACGTGCGCCGGCTTCAAAGCCTGAACCCGCTGATCGAAAAGCTGCCGCCCGAGGACCGCAACGGCATGCGGCCGGTGGACATCCGGGTGATCCGCCCGTCCGTGAACCTGGGCAAGCTCTCCGCCTCCTACGAGCCGCAGCTCCCGGAAGGCTTCCGCCTCCTCACCCGCAGCCTCGGGACCAAACAGACCACGTCTCCCGACTTCCTGAGCTACCTCATGTTCCAGCCCGACTACCTGGAGCGCCTCATCCAGATCGGCGAGGCCGACGCCGAGGCCCGCCTGCCGGAGCTGCAAAGCCTGCTGGAATAGACCTCAGTACTCCAGGTTCCCCCCGAATTCGGGGATCTTGCCGGCCCGGACTTCCTTGGCCCAGACCTTGAGCTCGTCTTTCTTCCAGAAGCTGCCGCACAACCGGAAGTACTCCAGCACCACCTCCCGCTCCCCCTTCTCCAGGAGCTCCTTGGCCAGTCTCATGTTCGGCCCGAAAGAGCCCAGCACGGGAGAGCCCGACACCTTCCCGGCCGCCAGCAGGTGCTCCTTCGCCTTCGTTACGTCACCATTGCGCAGGGCGATGCGCCCGAGGACCAGGTTGCCCTGATGGAGCATGTCGCCGTCGTTCCAGTTGCCCGAGCCGGTCTTCCCGATGATCTCCTCGGCATAGCCCCGGGCTTTCGCGACCTCGCCCGCCTCCAGGGCGACGGACGCGACCTGGGTCAGCAGGGATTCGCGCTCCTCGCCATCCGTCGTGCGCTGCAGAGACCGCTCGAACGCGTCCAGGGAGGCCTTCGCCGCCTTCTGCCTGGCCGCGCCCGACTTCGCGGAAAGCCCCAGCGCATGCAGGTGGCCGAGGCGTTCGGGCCATTTGGGGTCCTGCGGCTCGGCCGCCTCGGCGCGTCTGTACAGGCTTTCCGCGGTCTCCATATCGTGCAGAAGCGAGTAGGCGGCGGCATGTCCGAGGATTGCCGTGTTCTTCGGCTGGCGGTCCACCTGGGCCAGCCATGCCTTCTTGCCCTCCGCGTACGCCGAGCTCTCCAGGATGGCGTCGAGGTGAGCGAAAGGGGTTTCCAGGATCGGCGCCTCCGGCCGGTTGCGGATCAACCAGAGGATGTGCTGCTGACGGGCCTTCCTCGCCTCCCCGAACGCGCGCGAGTGGAGAAAGTAGTAGCCGAGCAGCCGGCTGCGGGTTTCGGCATCGTCGGGAGCCGACTCCAACTGGCGCTCCAGCTTCTGGACGGCCTCTTCCGAGAGGTCCCCGCCGGACATCGCCAGGCTGTGCCCCTCCTCTTGCCCCGCTATACTGCCTGGAACGATCGCACCCAACAGCAAAGCAGCCACAAGGACGATGGATCTCATCTTGTTACCTCCTGGACAGAGTATACGGATGCGGTGCCGGAGCTGTTGCGCCGGCTTCTTAGCCTGTCGCGACCAGCCAGACCATGAACAGCCCCAGGGCCAGGAGCACGACCCCGGCAGCCACAAACCTTCCCGTCTTCTCCAGCGAGACCAAGGAAAGGCCTTTGAGGCCGTAGCCGGGGACCGCGAAGATCAGCAGGGCTTTCAAAACCTGGAGCCAGCCGAGCACCGTGAGCACGGTCGCCGGCCCGCTCCACACATTGTGGAAGGCCACGATGATCGAACCGAACCAGAGGCTCAGGAATCCATTGACAAACGCCCCCGCCTGCCCCTTGCCGCGCAACAGGATAAAAAACTCCACCCAGGCGCGAGGCATGAAGACGTGGGAGAGCCCCATGATCAGAAGGTTGACCGCCGCGAAGATCTGGACCGATCGTTCCAATGGGTATATCCGCACTCACCAGGTTCAATTGTCTGTGAAATAATCGGAGTCGATCTTCTTCACCTCATAGGTGGCTACGGTAGTTACGCCAACTCCAAAATCAATCATGAGGCGAGACAGCGCCTTTCCATCGATGAGAACAATCTTCGAGTCGATTCGAGAAACGTACTCGTATGCCTCCCGGGAGAACTCGGAGGTGGTTATGAAGATCCCTTTCCGGGCGCGCTGACCTTGGAGCGCACCGGCGAACTTCTGCAGCTCCGGCCTTCCCACTGTCGAATCCCAACGCTTGGCCTGGATATAGATGTTGTCCAGTCCAAGATGGTCTTCGGCTCTTCGTGACTTTGTGTGGGTACCTCTGGTTCATCGGAGATTTTCTGGGTAGAGGTCAAGCCCGCCGAGATGGAAGTAAATGGCGGTCCGGAAGCGCAGCCGATTTCGGAAACCACGAGCTGTGTACTTGATCCATTGGATCTTTGAATTCACCCCCTCGGATCGGGCGTTGGTGACTCCAAGGACGATCGCATTGAGGATGCCATTCAAGTGGCTCTTGATCATATTGGCCACTCGCCGAACGGGCTCAAGGCGCGAGCGGATCGCCCAGGCAAACCAAGCCAACCAGGCTCGACGCGCCCAGCCCCGAGTCCGGTACTGCCAAAGACTCATCGCCAATTCCTTGATTGCCCAGGCACGAGCTGTCTTCAGCGCGCTGTCGCGAAGGGGTTCGAAGGCCTGCCAGGTGTCTTCGCTCAGGTGGTTCGGATGACGCAGCCAGAGGTACTTGGTGCCCTTGAGTTGTTCGTCCCCTTCGGCCAACAACACTTTGTTCTCCTGCCGACGCACTTCGTCAACCGCTTGGCTCAAGTGCTGGGCCACGTGGAACTTGTCATAGGCGATCTTGTCGACGGCCCCGGGAATCTTCGTGCTCACCGAGGCAATGTAGGCGCCCCACATGTCCATGGCGACCGACTCCACCTGCCGGCGCTCCTCCCAGGAGAAGCCATCGAAAAAGGTGTCCAGCACCTCGCGGCCCCGGCCTTCGGCAACGTGCACCACAGTGCCAGTATCCTGGTCGATCACTACCGTGACGTACTCGTGCCGCTTTTGGTAGGAGGTTTCGTCGACTCCCAAGTGGACCGGCAGACGAGCTTCGCGGCGGGCAAGACCGCGGGCCACAGCCCTCTCCTGGATGGCGCTGCAGGTTTGCCAAGACAAGCCCAGCAGATCGGCTACCGCGGTCAAACTCGCCTCCTTGAGCCAGTCGATCACAAGGGCCTCGAACAGAGCTGTAAATCGAGACCCCGGCTCGCTCCACGCCACCGCGACCTGGTGGACTCCGTGTTCCGCACAGTCCACCCGGGGCACCATGGCAACCAGGATCGTTCTATACTGGCAGGTGTCCAGATGCCGCCAGCGGCGGGGCCGAGCATCATAGCGAGGACAGGGCTGACCACAGACGGGGCATGGCAGTTGGGGCTCACTGGTCTCAAGATGGACGCGAACCTCCCGACCTTCCATCTCCAACTCAACATCTACCACCTGCCAAGGCGCCTCAATGCCAAGGATCTTCCGATAGAGCTCTCGATCGTGCATCGGCCAAGACTACCCGGCTTTCAGACACCGGGAAAACCCAAGGTGGATCCGAGACTACCCACACAAGATGACGAAGCGCCCTGGAAGTATCCCCTGCGCGGAGTTAAGAGAAGGCCAGCCTTTTTGAGATATGTCCGCGCCCAGCCGATGCGATTGATGAATACTGGCTGTTGCCCGCTGGGCAGGAATTCGTTTACCTCTTCCTCGGTAAGCTTGAATTCCTGTGCCAGCTTCTGCGCCGCGTCCTTCAGTTGATGCTCGTCACCATCAGCGGCATAGCGCAAGAGCGGAAGCATGCAGGTTTGATAATCAGGGATCGCCATATATATGGACTCTATGCTTTAGCCTATGCTATCCATGTTCTCCCCGCTGTGTCAAACCGGAAGGTTGTTTCCCACCACGCCAGGCGAGCGGCTGAGCCGGCCTGACAGGCCGGTAGAACAGAGCCCAGGGCTGAGGCCGAAGGCCGATGCCCCGGGAAGAAAGGCGACCAACGGTTGCGGCCTGAAAGGCCGCGAGAGCTCTACTGTCCGTCGACTCCGCCCCAGTTCTCGTGGCCTTTCAGGCTGCATGCTTACATTGGGGTTATCCCAAGGCATCGGCCTCCGGCCTCAGCCCTGGGCTGGGCTCTGCCGGCCCGTTGGGCCGGTTTTGTTAGAGGCTCTACTCACCGGAGCCATTCGGTGAGATCTGGAAGCCGGCATCGGGATGGTTCCGGTCATAGATCAGCCGTCGAACGCCTGCTTGATTTCCGGATTCTTCCTCATACTCCATCCACAAGACACCGTCCTTCCAAGGCAGGTTCTTTCCCTGAAGCTGCTCGCCGTCAGGGTAGTCCCCCTTTGCAGACCTCCCTTTTCTGCAGTCCTCCAGCGCAAAGGCCTGCTTGCCGGCGACCTTCAAGTCTTCGTTGAGTTTGAGCCAGACCAGCGTGGAATCGGTTGCTGCCCCGCATTGACCCTGGACATTGCAGTTCGATGGAGCCGAGGCAAAGAGAACCAAGTAGGTGTAGGGCCCTGCCTGGGCTTCATCGAGCTTCTCAAAGGAAGCGCCTCCCTCGTAGGTTTCATTGACCGACTGATCAAAGAGAGGTCCTGAACATCCCGAGATCTCCCGCGCGAGATCCAATTCCAGCCTCTCTCCGCCACGCTGGATCCGGATGCGGGCCTCGCCAAGAGGCTCTACGTGCAGAGACGCCCGCTCGTCATGAACCGAAAACGTGATGCGCGATCCTCCAAAGGCATCGCAGCCCACAACGAGCACCAACGCTCCGGCTCCGAGCAGAAGTGCGACGGTATTCCGAGATGAAGACATGAGATGGTACTAGGCCGAGTGTTGCTGTAGTCTTGGCATGGTCTTCAAGGAGCGCAGGTAGTCTTCGATGAGGAGGTTGGCAGGCGTACTTCCAGATGCCAGCCGCACGTTCAAGGTTCGAAAGTACACCGGTAACTGCGCGAGCTGTTCGCGTTCCGCGTATAGATCAGAGCGATCCAAACGTATTGGGATCATGTGCCGGGCGACGGCAGGCTCGATCGTTGACGCATACAGACGGTCATCCTCGTCGCCGTATGGAATGAGCACGAGACACCTTCCTACCCTCGCCGTTCGGATGAGGTCGACAACTGCATCGGCAGCGATCGCGGGATCACTGTCTATCGCCTGTAATATTTTGCCGAGGCATCGGTCCAGTGCTCCAGGATCGAAGTTGGCAGCTATCCGTCTCCGGTATTTGTTAAGAAGGTCTTCCGAATCGCCCCCGGCAATGGGTATGGGGAGGACAGGAACAGCAAGCTCCAAGGCCTGCTCAACCACGACCTCCGTGTGCGTCCGAGAGCGAGGAAGAGCGGCGCGCGCAACGGGCTCGATCCCGCAGTGACATCCCAGGAAGGCGCGAGCGTCCCCAGGAGGTGCTGGAAGAACCGAGGCTTGACCTCCGACCCCGCGAACACGGGAGCGGCATCGAAACACGCATTGAAGAAACGCATCGGCGTCTGGGCGTACATGGCCTCGCCCATAGACGCGCCCGGACCCAGCCTGGCCAGATTGTCCCGCAGGACCTGCTTTCGATCTTCAGACGCGTCCTCCCCGAAGAAGGACGCGGCTCTCGCCGACACTCGGGCCATGTCGCCGAATGGCGGCGTCCCCACCGCGATCACATGCGAGACGCTTCCAGAGCAGCGCCTGCCGTATTCGATTGCGAGCGAGCCGAGAATCGAGTGACCCAGGACGGCGATCCGATCGACCCCGAGATCGGCGCGGATGGCCTCCATATCCTCGGCGAGCACATCGAAGGTGAGGTCGGCGGGCTCGCCGGTCGATCGTCCGCTCCCCCGCAGGTCGACGAAGACGAGTCTGAGCCGGTCGCTCAGTTGCGGAGGCATGAGGCGCTCATACGGCTTCGTGCCGATGCTGCTCAGAACGAGGCATGTGGGTCCCTCGCCCCGGGTCGAGTAGAACAGCTCGGCACCGTTGACGGAAACGATCATCTATCTGCCTCCTCAGACTTCTCTCGAACGGTGCTACAACTGGCACACGTACAGGAAAAGCTCCTTCGTCTTCGCCTCTCGGAACAGCCAACAATCCGTGCTTGAGTCACATCGCCAGCTCTTGTAACCGGCAGCCGAGGGAGGGGCGAACCAACCGGGCTTGCCGAAGCAGTAACCCGGACTCTCTGACCCTTCGAACGGGCGCATGCCGTTCTTCGCGAGCAACTGCTTGAACAGTTCCTCGTGCCATTGAAACTGGAAGAAGTATGCCTCCTCCCTGGTCCAATGCGGTGAGCGCCAGTACCAGGAATGGGGCATGACGATCTCCGCTGGCTTTGAATACCCAAATGCACGCCTCCAGTTCTTGGGATCGTCTTCCCACTCTCCGCTGCCGATACCGCACGCCGCAACAAGCAGAATAGACCAGAGCAGCACCGAACCGATGATGAGTCGCCGCATCTAAAACAGCCGAGATCCGCGGAACACGATGAGGTAACCATGCGCGGCCATGGGCAACGCGCCGAGAACTGTCGCCAAGAGAGCCACGCCCCAGGAAACACGCAGCCGCCTCAGGACGACTGTGAACAGCAGCGCGAAATACGGCAGGTAAAGACAGGCAGCCGTAATGGAACCAGGCGAATAGCGGTGGTGCACCACCGTGGCGGTCAGATGGAACAGCCCATTGGCAAACATCAGGAAACCAAGCCACGCGAGATCGACCACAGCGATAGCGGGCTCGCGAGTCGCGGCCAAGGCACTGGCAAGAGCTACAGTGATGAGAAAAGCTACACCGTTGACAGTGAGGAACAGAGGCTCGGAGATGTCCGGCTCGACCAGACTATTGAACCACGGGACAAACCTCGGTCCCTCCTCGATGACATGGATGACAAAGACGACTGGCGCGAGAAGAGCGAGGCCTGCAAGAAGGCGAGGCTCGCCTGCGTCCCGCGCGTCCTCCATGATCTCCATAATATCCTCCCCGGTCTCCTAGCCGGTCGCGGCCAGCCAGACCATGAAACAGAGCCCCCCAGGGGAGGTGCCATCCAATTCCTACAGATACGGCGGCGTCAGCCGTCCGCTTGACCGACCGGTTGCACCGGGAACTGAGATGGCTGGCTGGACCACAGGTCATGTGAGTAATCCCCTCGAGGGTAGGCGATCGGCGGTAGTGACTCGATGAAGAGTACGAAGTCGCGATCGAACTGCAGAGAAAGCATCTTCCATGACTCTGCAAAATTAGGCCGCGACATCCACCACTGAATGTATTCAATCCAGCCGGGCCACTGGCTATTGTTGCTCCGATCAGGATGATCCCGGTACAGCAGAAAGGCAGATTCCATCATGGAAATGAGGAGGGTAAAGGCGGTCCACTCCTTCTTCTTGTTCTCGGGGGAGTAGACGGTTGGTGCAGGTACGTCAAAGATGTCCGATTCCGGGTGCTCTATGCAAAGCCGGAGGTACTCGCGATAGAGAGCATTTGGTGCCTCGTAGATCTTTTGTCGTCTTTCCCAGTGTTCCCGACGGCGGTCGAGATAGAACAGGACGATAGCCAGTGGCAAGCCGACAATCGTCACGATGTACGACAAAAACTCCGCGATTTCCTTAACGGGCTGGATTCATAGTCAGTGCCCACAGACACCTAACGCTAGGTTCGACCTGAGCCTCCGACTTCCATAGAGGCCCAGAGCGCGAGGACCTTCAAACCCAATGCCTCGCTTGTAATAGTCAGGAAATACAACAACTTAAACAGTCTAAGCCGATCGCAGAGGCATGTCAATCAAAACGGAGAAGACCGTCCCATAAGGCAAGGATGCCGGCGGTCCCAGGGGGAAGCTCCTCCCTGATGCGCCTGCTCGTCTGCAGCGACACCTGAAGCATCAGGCATCGGACGTTCATACGATTTTTCGGCCCGGAGCGTCGCGGAAGAGCCGGAAGGCAGCCCGGCGGAGCGCTCGTTTGGCGCTCTCGACGGCTAAACGAAATTTTTAGTCGTCCAGAGCTACTCTGGATCGCTAAAAATTCCGCTGGACGGCTCAGCGGAACTTTCGACGGCTCAACGGAAGAATCTACGGCTCAGCCAAATTTTTGGCGCGTCAGAGTTTCTCGCGACGCGTAAAAGTTTCACCGGACGCGTCAATGAAACTTTGGACCGCTCAACCGAGGATTTAGCCGTCCAGAGTTTCTCTGGACCGCTCAGCGGAATTTTTAACG
>Ga0190265_10002389_pt1 | contig 12607 bp, 14 predicted proteins | sample Popmic124T_FD_133135 | JGI IMG/M metagenome (GOLD analysis project Ga0190265, IMG submission 133135) | Populus adjacent soil microbial communities from riparian zone of Indian Creek, Utah, USA - 124 T | ecosystem: Environmental > Terrestrial > Soil > Riparian zone | place: USA: Utah | collected... | reverse complement strand
CTTTGGGGTAACACCCAACGGGGGTTCGAATCCCTCCCTCTCCGCCAGAAAAGATTTGTGAAAGATAACTTCTACATTCAGTTGGTGATTTGGGTGGTGGTGGTGGGCGTCGTTTTCGGCGTCCTCTGGAAGACCGGCCAGCTCTTGCGCCTGGCGAATTACATTGGCGAGACGAGAGAGGAATTGAAAAAGTGCACGTGGCCAAGCACGGACGAGTTGAAAGGCTCGACGGTGGTGGTGCTGCTCTCGATTCTGGGCTTGGGCCTTTATACCGTCATCGTGGATTTGGTGCTCACGTTTTTCGTGAAGGGGATTACGAACGTTGGCTAATCAGGAGCATTCATGAAAAGCCAATGGTTTGTCATTCATACGCTCTCCGGCCAGGAGCAGAAGGTGAAGGAGAGCATCGAGAAGCGCATGAAGGCCGAGGAGATGGGCGAGTTCATCAAAGAAGTGCTCGTGCCGATCGAAAAGGTCGTGGACGTGCGCGGCGGCAAAAAGACGGTGACGAATCGCAAGCTGCACCCCGGCTACGTTTACATCGACATGGTGTTGCTGGATGAGAGCAAGCGCGTCATGGAGAAACCGTGGTATTTCATCCAGGAAACGCCGGGCAAGATTGGTTTTGTCGGCGGCGACCGTCCGGTGCCGGTGACGCCCGAAGAAATGGCCGTCATCAAGTCGCAGATTTCCGAGAGCGAAGACGCCGAACGTCCGAAAGTCCAGTTCGCGGTCGGTGAGAACGTGAAGATCACGGACGGCCCGTTTATGAACTTCACCGGCGCGATCGAAGAAATCGATCCCGCGCGCGGCAAGTTGAAGATCACGGTCAACATTTTTGGACGCAATACACCGGTGGAACTGGAGTATTGGCAGGTGGAGAAGGCTTAGAAGAAGTAATCAGTGAATCAGTGTTCAGTAATCAATGCTGAATGCCAGAGCCATCACTGATTACCGTTTTACTGATACTGAATTTTTATGGCGAAGAAGAAAACAGGCGAAATCAAACTGCAAATCCCGGCCGGACAGGCGAACCCCGCGCCGCCGGTCGGTCCGGCGCTCGGCCAGCACGGCGTGAACATCATGGGCTTTTGCAAGGAGTTCAACGCCGTAACTAAAGACCAGGGCGGCATGATCATCCCGGTGGTCATCTCCGTTTATCAGGACAAGTCATTCACTTTCATCACGAAGTCGCCGCCTGCGTCCGCGCTGCTCAAGAAAGCCGCCGGCATTGCTTCCGGCTCGAAGACGCCGAACAAGGACAAGGTCGGCAAGGTCACCCGCAAACAGGTGCTGGACATCGTGAAGTTGAAGCTCAAGGACATGAACGCGACCAACGAAGAGGCCGCGTTTCGGATCGTCGCCGGAACCGCCCGCAGCATGGGCATCGAAGTTCTGGAGAAGTAAAAACCAAAACGCGGGAGAATCCGTAAAGCCGGGTTCGTTTGGACCGCACCAAGAAAAATGCCACAAGAACACAGCAAACGTTATCGCAAGGCCGCTGAATTGGTGGAAGCACACAAAGCTTATCCACTGAAGGAGGCCGTCGGAGTCATCGGTAAGTTTCCCAAGGCCAAGTTCAACGAATCCGTTGATCTGGGCTTCAAACTCGGAGTCGATCCGAAGCAATCCGACCAGATGGTGCGCGGCACCGTTCCGCTCCCGCACGGCAGCGGCAAGACCGTGCGCGTGCTTGTATTTGCGCAAGGCCAGGCGGCGGAAGCGGCCAAGGCCGCGGGCGCCGAATACGTCGGCTTCGACGATATGATCAAGAAGTGCCAGGAAGGCTGGAATGATTTCGACGTGGCGATTGCCACGCCGCAGGCGATGGGTGAAGTCCGCAAGCTGGGAAAAGTTCTCGGACCGCGCGGGTTGATGCCCAACCCCAAGACCGGCACCGTGACCGACGATACGGCCAAGGCCGTGAAGGAAGTCAAAGCCGGTCGCGTGGAATTCAAAGTGGACAAGGGCGGCAACATTCATGTTCCCGTCGGCAAGGCGTCGTTTCCTCCAGACCAACTCGAAGAAAACGCGCGTGCCGTCATTGAGGCGGTGACCAAAGCGCGTCCGTCCAGTGTCAAAGGTGTGTTCGTTCACACCTGCACGTTGTCGGCCACGATGAGCCCCGGAGTGCGCGTCGACATGCGTGAATTCATCACCACGGCGGGACGTTAACCTTTAAGGAGAGACTATCATGCGTGCTGAAAAACAATTTATCTCGAACGAGTATCTGGCTCGTCTCAACTCCTCGCCATTCTTCATTGTCGTGGACTACACCGGCCTACGGGTCGGCCCGATGACGGAATTGCGCAAGCGTCTGCACAAAGCCGGCGCGGAGATTCACGTGGTCAAGAACACCATCTTCCGCCTCGCTGCGAAAGAAGCGGGCGTGGCCGATCTCGGTGCCTCACTCGCTGGACAAATTGCGGTCGTCACTGGACACAAGGATGTCTCCGCCGCGGCGAAAGTGCTCAAGACCTTCGCCTCGGAATTCGAACGCCCCAAGACCCGTTTTGGTTTCCTGAACAACCAACGCCTTGAATCCGCGGCCATCACCGAACTGGCTGAGTTGCCTCCGCTGGAAGTGCTGCGCGCCAAGTTCCTCGGACTGTTGAACACGCCGGCCACAAAACTCGTGGCGTTGCTCAACACGCCGGCCAGCCAATTGGCCCGCGTGCTCCAGGCCAAAGTGGACAAAGAGCAGAAGTAAAAAGGTTTACGTTTCTCCCAAAGGACGCCAGCGATGGCGTCCTTTTTTCTTTGAGACAGGGCGGGCCGTCCTCGATTGGCCGCAGCACGGTGAGGTGATGCCGGGAAGCGATTTCTCTGGAACAAAAAAGCGCGGCAGGCTTCGCAGCTCACCACGCCATTGCTGTTACCCGAAAATCCTAGCCGAGTTGCGCGTTCACCGCGTCCCAATCGACGAAGTTCATGAACTCATCGATGTAACCGGCGCGCGCCGTGAAAAAGTCCGCGTAATAAGCGTGCTCGTAAACGTCCAGCGCCAGCAACGGTTTCACGCCCCACACCGGAAACGTGTTCTGCGCATCACCAAGGTAATTAAACAGCAAACCCGTCTGTGCATCGTAGCCCGTCCAAACCCAGCCGCGCGCCGCGATGCCAGTCGCTTTCAAGTCCTTCTTGTAAGCGTCGAAGCTGCCGAAGCTCTTGTTGATCAAGTCAGCGACTTTGCCGGTCGCCGGACCGCCTTTGCCGCCGAGATTGTTGAAATACAATTCGTGATTGATCACTCCGCCGAGCGCGAAAGTGAAGTCCACCTTGCGCGAACGAATCTCGGAATAAATCTGGTTGGCGTGCGCAGGATTCGCCGGATCGAGTGTGGCGGAGAGCGTTTCCAGTTCCTTGAGAATCGCGTTGGTCTTGTTGATGTAGCCTGTGTAAAGCTTCATGTGCTCTTCGTGAGTCTTGTCGGAAATTTTTCCCGTCTTGCCTTTGACTTTGGCAAGGAGAGCCTCCTGCTTGTTCACGTATTGGTAAGCCATAATCGTCCTTTCCTTGAATTCGAATTCGAGTTTGTGCCGCGGTGGAATCCACTGTGCCCCTGCGACGTTTCGTGCGCGGGACTATAGGAGCCGAGCGCGACGGCGCAAGTGGAGAATTGCAATGTCCACATTTAGCGACGTGCAGAGTGTGAATGCCGCCGAGGCTCGGGACTGCGGCGGGGACCGCCGCTCTGGATTATGTGACCTGAGCGCAGTGATGTGACCAACGATACGAATCCAGAGCTGCAATTCTTGCAGCAGTCCAGAGCCCGTGGCTTCACGTTGCGCGCACCGGGCTTTTTCTCATTTGCACGACTGCGAGTGATAAGCCGCCGGGTATTGGCGCGTCATAGCGCTCTGTGACTGCATAACCGAACGCCGCATACAGCGGTTCGCCAGCGAGAGTGGCGCAAAGTTCAATGCGTGTGAAGCCCGCCGCGTGAATCGCTTTTTCGCTGGCGGTCAACAAACAGCGACCGATGCCGCGACGCTCCCATTTCGGATGGACGAAGAAAGCACGCACTCGCGCTGCATCGTAAAGCGGGTCGAGTTCGGCGTCCTCTCCCTCACGCTCGCGGTCGCCGCCATAAACCGCGCGGCGCTTGCTCCAGCCGCCGCAGCCGACAATTTCCGAGCCGTGTTCGACCACGAAGTAGGTCCCGTCGTGAATCAATTGCCGATCGACTCCAAACACCGGGCCGAGCGCGGCCTCGATTTGCGCCGCCGAATAATGGCGCGAGAGCAGTCGGCGGACAGACAGATCAATCAGCGCCTCAAGCGCAGAAGCATCCTCATCGCGCGCCACGCGCAGGCAAAGGTCTGGAGGCGAGAGACTCATATTCTGGAATCAGCATGGACGAATTCCGCTTGCTCGTGAAGCCGCACTGCGGCACTTCATGGGCGCCATGACTAACGTGCTTTTACTGGGAGCCATCGATTTCAGCTTTTTATCTGAGCCGGCCGCGTGGATCAGCCTGATAACCTTGACGCTGCTTGAGATCGTCCTCGGCATTGACAACGTCGTCTTCATTTCGATTCTGGCGGGAAAACTGCCGCAGCACCAGCAACAGAAAGCGCGACAACTCGGGCTTGCCCTGGCACTGATCACACGCATTCTGCTGCTCTGTGGCCTGAGTTGGATTATGGGCCTTAAAGCGGAGTTGTTTGGCTTCAATCTGTTCGGCCACCATGTCGGACTCGCAGGTCGGGACTTGATCCTCCTCTTCGGCGGCTTATTCCTGCTTACCAAAGCCACGCGCGAGATTCACGAAAAGCTCGAAGGTGAAGATGGCGAAAAGACCAAACGCATCGCTCCCACCTTCACCTCCGTGATCATTCAGATTCTCCTGCTCGATATTGTCTTCTCGCTCGATTCCGTCATCACCGCGGTGGGCATGGCGCAACATCTTCCGATCATGGTTGCCGCCGTGATTATCGCCGTGCTCTTCATGCTGGCCTTTGCGGGTTACATCAGTCGTTTTATCGAGAAGCACCCGACGGTGAAGATGCTCGCGCTTAGTTTTCTGTTGCTGATCGGTGTCGTGCTCGTGGCCGAGGCGTTCCACAAGGAGATTCCCAAAGGCTACATTTACTTTGCCATGGCCTTTAGCGTTGGGGTGGAAATGTTGAACCTGAAACTCCGCACCAAGAAGGCGCCCGCGCCGGTTCATTTGCATCAGCCGTATCGATGAAATCAGTCCACCAAGTTGTGACTGCTCGGCCTTGCAACCAATCGCCCCGTCGCGAGTGGCGAGATCATATTGCCGGCCGCGCATTTTCTTCGTGATTTTACGGCCCCCGAAACGTACGGTCTCGGGCCATGATAATGTGGGTTGCGGCTTTGGTCCTGGTGGTGCTTTGCGCAGGCTTGGGTTATCGGCAAGGTGCCACGCGCGCAGCGTTCGCTTTTATGGCCCTGATGATCGGCGCCTGTCTTGCCTTACCCCTGGGCCCGCTGCTGGCCCCGGTCTTCCGGCTGCTCGGTTTTCGGAATCCGCTCTACGCAGACTTTGGCGGCCCCATCCTGGCCTTTCTGATCATATCTGTCATCATGACAGCCCTCGGGCAGTTCGTGCATCGCAAAATCGATTACCACTACAAATACAATCGGCACGACGCCGAGCGGGCGGTTTGGGAAATGATGCACCGGCGCGTGGGGGCGTGCCTTGGCGCGCTCAATGGGACCGTTTACTTCGTCATCATCGCCCTGATGGTTTCCATTTTCGGTTACTTCACGATTCAAACGGGAGGAGGCGAGAACGAATCGAAGGTGCTGTCGTTCCTCGGCAAGGCCGCGAAGGATTTGCAGGAGACCCGCATGGACAAAGTGGTGGCGCCGTTCAATCCTGCGTCGGAAAAATACTTTGACGCTTCGGACCTGGCCGGCCTGCTCTATCACAACCGCGGACTCGTGGATCGTCTCTACAATTATCCGGTGTTCGCTGCGATAGCGGAAGAGCCGGCCTTTAAGAATCTGGGCCAGGACAGGGATTTGCAGAGGGACATCAGAGGCCAAATGAGCCTCAACGCAATCTTCGCCCATCCGAAAGTGCAGGACGTGGTGAGCAACAATCCGAGCGTCGTTTCGAATGTGCTGACGATGGATTTCAAGGACCTCAAGCAGTATCTCGAGACGGGCGTCTCCCCGCGATTTGCGTCGGAAAAGATTCTTGGGAACTGGGCTTACGACCCGCTGGCCTCCGTCCAGTTGAACAGACAATTGACACCGGATGTGGCTGCTTCCATCTGGATGCGGTTGCAAAATGAATTGACGAACCGTTTCGTCAATTCTGCGTTCACTGCGTTTTACGACAACAAGGCTAAACTGGCGCTGGCACCGAATATGGAAGGCAGGGCCTCGCCGTTGCGCGCCATACCGATCGCGATTCCAACGCGCCCGGGACAGTTCGTGACCAATTACGTGGCGTTGTGGTTCACGACCAATGCCACGACGTCCGCGAATGGAAAGTGGAGCGGTGCCGCGCCAAACTATCTCATCACGCTCGGCAACAGAAATGGCACGGCGACGTCCGAAGGTAAGGTGGAGGACAACAAACTTGCGTTTCAGTTTGAAGGCAAGGCGCTCGCGTTCACTCGGCTCCCCGACTAACGCCGCGGTGCCGGAAAACTCGCGCGTATCACGCCGCCTTCGAAAACCTTGTGGTCGATGGGCGTGCCGAAAGCCGGGATCGGATTGGTGCTGTTCGGCGGAGAAGCATGGTCCGCTTGCGCGAAGGCGCGGGCAGTCAATTCGGTCGGCAAAGGAATTCCCCCGGACGCGCCGTCACCGCCCATCTCTATATTGCCGTCGGCCGTCGCGACTCCGTAAACCACTAGTCCGCACGCGAGCATTCCGGCTGCTGCGGCGAAGGTGGGACGCAAATCAATACCCAGACGTTCCCACCAGGAGGTGCGCGCTTCGCCGGCTTCGATGCGCGACATCACGCGGCCGGAAAAATCTCTGAAGTAACGCGGAGGCGGCTGCTCGTATTGCTTCAGCCGAAGCAGCTTTTCCAGGGAATCGAAATTGTCAGGCGACGACATAGGAATTATTTCACGTAGTCAGAAAGGTACGCTTGCAACTGTTGCCGCGCATAAAAAAGCCGCGAGCGAACCGTGCCCACATTGCATTCCATGATGGTGGCGATTTCTTCATGCGAGAGACCCTGAATATCGTGCAGGGTCACGACCATTCTATGGACATCCGACAGTTTCTGCATGGCCATGTTCAATTTCTCCTGCAGCTCCGCCAGCGCAATGTCCCGGCGGGGCGTTTTGTCCGAAACGAATGCGACCAGCTCGGGATCGTTCTCAATATTGAAATCCAAATCGTTCAAACTGAGCGACACCTTGTTCTTTCGCTGCTTCAGGAAGTTGATCGTCTTGTTAACGGCAATCCGGTAAACCCACGTGTAGAAACTCGAGTCACCCTTGAACGATTTCAGCGCGCTGTACGCCTTGATGAATGTCTCTTGCGCCAGATCGTTTGCATCCTCGTGGTTCGAGGTCATGTGGTAAATCGTGGCGTAGATCCGGTCCTGATAACGCTGGACCAATTGATCGTAGGCCGGCATGTCGCCGTCGCGCGATGCCTTGACGAGTGCTGAATCGGGAATTTCCGAGTCGTCGGCGCCTTCCTTTGTGCGGGGCGGGGGCGGTTCCGGCGGAAGCTCCATCTCCTTGATGACGGCTGCGGCTTTCATCGTTCCCACCATGTCAGGCAGCGCCTCCCAGGGATTCGGTCTGCGCGCTGAGTGCTTCGCACAGGCTGACCAGGCCGACCACCGCTTCACTGGGACGCAACGCCCTCGCCCAGTCTTTCGCTGCGTCAAGATGCTCCTGGACGACGCGCAAGGATTCATGCAAGGCGCCCTGCCGACGGAGCAGTGCAACAATGAGAGGAAAGTTCCGCACGTCATATTCAGCGACCAGTGGCTCCAATTTGGCATGAATCGCCCTGTCGTCGCGTTCGAGCAATACCAACACCGGCAGCGTAACTTTGCCTTTTGCGAGATCGGTGCCGAGCGATTTTCCCGCGACTCCCTCCGACCCGAATAGATCGAGGCAATCGTCGTAAATCTGATAGGCGGTGCCGAGAGCCATTCCATAATTGCGCAACGCTTCGCGCTCGCGCAGCGGTGCTCCGCTCAAATACGCACCCAGATCGCAGGCCAGCGCAAACAGCTCACCCGTTTTCATCGCGATCACCTTCAGATACTCGGCGCGGGTGCAGCGAAGGTTCCCGCGCCGTTGCGTCTGCAAAATTTCGCCGGCACAAACGGTGTTGGTGGCCGAGGCCACGGCGCGGCACACTTCCGTAGTTGGAAAGCCAGCGGCGAGCTTCAGCGCATGAGCGAACAGGCAATCGCCGAGCAGAACGGATATCTCATTGCCCCAGTTCGCCGCCATGGTGGGCCTCCCGCGACGAAGGGTCGCTTCATCAATCACGTCGTCATGCACCAACGTAGCCAGATGCACCAACTCGATGATGACCGCAACGGTGACATGGCTGTCCTGGATTTTCCCGGTGGCGCTCGCGCTCAAACCGACGAGGGCCGGCCGCAACTGTTTGCCTTGCGCGGTGAGGGCGTAGGAAGCGTAGGCCGCCAGATCGGCTTCAAAAGCGCTGATTTGCTCTCCCATCCGTTGAGACACCGCGTTCAGAAACGGCTCCAAAGGCCGGACGATTTGTTTCCAATCAACCGGGGATTTAGCAAGCAACGCAACGGAATCCGAGGGCGACGCCACTCTGGTCTCTGCGGCCAACATTGTGCCGCCAACTTAGGGGCGCGAGATCGGCAAGTCAAACCTTGCGCGCAGCAGAGACATTCGCCGCCATCTTTTCCATTCGTCTCCTTTGCCCAGGAGCAGGGTGGCGTCTGCCGAATCCGCGACAACAACATGCGGTGAGCTTCACAGGTTCATCGACGGCGGTCGCCACCCCCCAAGCACTCACGAAGGGACCTGTCTGCGCAAAAATCAGACCCTGAGCGAGCCCCGGAACGCCCTGGCGGCATAGTAAGACTGCGCACCGTTGTGACCCACGAAGACGCGGCCGTAGCGGCGATCACAATAAAGCGCGCCACCCAGCTTTCGGATATCAGCAGGTGTCTTCACCCAACTCGACGTCTTCATATCGAAATCTCCCAGCTTCTGTAGATCGAGATATTGTTCTTCCGTTAAAAGCTCTATGCCCATGGCCGTTGCCATATCGAGAGCGTTATTCTTCGGTTTATGTTCCTTTCTCGATTCCAGCCCTTCACGGTCGTAGCAAACACTGGTGCGTCCTGTCGGGGTTTCCGCTGAACAATCAAAAATGATGTATTCGCCCGTCTTTTTATCATGGCCCACCACGTCCGGGGCACCGCCCGTTCTTTCCATTTCACTGAGTGACCACAGTTTGTCAGGATTGGCTTCCAACTTTGCCTCCACTTTCCGCCATTCAAGGCTTTTGTGGCGGTTCATGTTTTTCTCAAAACGGGCCTGCAATGCTCTGAGCAGTTCTTCGCGCTGTTTTGGTGACAACTCCTTCTTCATTTCAACACCTTTCATCGGGGTGTGGGAATCGCTTCAACCGGTTGGAATCGGAAATGGAACTTGCAAAGCCGGCTCATTCCACTAACTTCGCCCCACTTCGGAAGCGAGCGTAGCTCAGCCTGGTAGAGCATCACGTTGCCAACGTGAGTGTCGAGGGTTCGAATCCCTTCGCTCGCTCCATTTTTTTCCGCCACTCTCTTGAACGTTCTGATGGTTCAACACGGCTGGTGTCCCCAATCATTCTCTTTGAGATCCTTTTCAAAAAGAGCCATTTGCTCTTCCGCAGTCAGTTTACTGACCTTGCTCTGCTTATCGGAGGCTGAAGTATTGCCTTCCGTCTCCACCGGGGGGGTGGATGTCGCCCTGTTTTCGGCGGTTGCTGGCCGGGTCGCGTCTTTTGGCTCCTGGTCAGGCATGCTTCACGGAACCTTTCCCAGCCCGAACTTGTAAACAGGATTCCCCATGGCTGACGCATAAAGGATGTTGTTCACTGGATCCCAAGCGTAACAGCCAAACCAGTTGGGATTGAAAAGAAAACCGCTTTCCTTCGGCTTGAGACTGGCCGCCTGCTTCCAAGTGTCGCCCGCGTTCTTCGTCGTAAAGACGCCGTCCTTGCCGATGACCAACATCTCTTTCTCGTCGCGACCGAAGAAGGGGCCTTGCCAGACGTTCACCGCCGCTCCCTGCACCTGCCAGTTCGCGCCGAGGTCTTTGCTGACGAGCAATCCATTCGTGCTCCCCAAATAGTGCGCGCCACGAAAGAGGACGGGAATCCTGGTCTGCGGATTGACGGCGGAAACTTTGGTCCATGTGGCACCGACATCCGTGCTTCGATGAATGCCATCACCATTGCCATAAATGAACGTTGTTGCATCCATGACGCCAGCCATCGAAAGGCGATCAGACCTTCCAGCGAGATGAATAGACAACTTGTTCCAAGTTACCCCGCCGTCCTGCGTCACATAGACTTCCCCGGCGGGAGTGGTTTCATGCTTGGCCGCAATAATTGTTTTTGGAACCGGCGCCGCCCAATCCACCGAGCCGAAATCCCAATTGCGGCCAAGACTCGTAAAGCGTTTCCAATTGCTGCCATCCGTCGTCCAACCCGCCGAGCCATCCAGAGAAAAGCTGGCGATGCGCGTCGGCGCGTTCTGGTCCACGCTGGTGGCCCAACCCGTTTCGTCCCGGCCTGAAATGTTGTCGCCATCAATCCGTTGCCAGTTCCGGCCCTGGTCGGAACTGCGCCACAAGCCAAGGCCGACGACTTTGATCGTCACATCCCCGTTCGTTCGATTCACCACCACGCCAGAACAGCCGCCAGGCCAGGCCGGCTTGGCGCCATTGTTGGTCAGCCGCTCCATCAAGGGACTTGAAATGTCAGCCCACTTGTCCGCCGCCTGAGTGCTGAGGCTCAACAGCACGGTTACGCAGTATATCCCCAGCGCGGCGTTGTGCCGCAACGCCTGGGCTGGAGTAGAAAGAATCAAGTGCATCGGCATTCGAGTGTGTTCGACGCGTTCCGAAATGCGACATTCAGTCGAATACGCCGCTGAGTCGCGGAACGACATATTTAGTCTCATCCTCGATCAACTTCGTAGCAGCCGACGTAAGGAGGCTCATTCTATTTTCGGCGAAGGAAGTCAGAGCCTCTTGGGAGCGTTTGCAATGAGCCCGGTACCGAATCCAGCAATGGCTCCCCGTTTATGATTCACAACAATCAGAAATGTCCTTTCTGCGTCCGCTCGCGAGGACATTCGAGCATGCGGCACATTCGACGAGTTCGCCTGCGCCGTTGCGCACTTCGATACAGGCGAGCCAGTCGGCCACGCGGCGGGCCTGATCGAGATTATGGGTGACGAGGATGAGAGTGCGCTTCTGCTTGAGCTGGAGAATCAGTTCCTCAATGGCCTCGGTGGATTTCGGATCGAGCGCGCTCGTCGGTTCGTCCATCAGAATCACTTCAGGATCCACCGCGAGCGTGCGGGCGAGACAAAGGCGCTGCTGCTGGCCGACGGAGAGACGCAAGGCGGATTCACGCGACCGGTCTTTGACTTCATTCCACAACGCCGCCTCGCGCAGAGCGCGCTCTGCGACTTCCGGCCATTCCTTGCGGGGAACCTTCCCCAGATGTCGCGTGCCGAAGATGACGTTCTGCAAAATGCTCTTGGGGAAAACCACTGGCTGCTGAAAGAGAATCCCGATACGCGCACGCAACGAATCCACGTCCACGTTCGCGGCATAGATTGAATCCTGGTGGAACTGGACATCGCCGCTCACCTTGAGCCCGGGCGTGAGTTCAATGAGGCGATTGAGGCATTTCAGCAACGTGCTCTTGCCCGCGCCGGACGGGCCGATGATGCCGAACACCTGCCGCGGCAGAATCGAGAGATTTACGTTGCTGAGAATCGTGCGTTCGCCGGCGCGAACGGTCAGCGCTCGCGTGGATACGATCGCCTCGGTGGGCGTCGGCTGCTTCACCGGACTCGGGGCGCTCGACGGCAAATCCATTGGTTCAACCATGATGCGCCTCCTCGTGAATCTTCAGCCGGAGCGGCAGCGCGATCAGGCTCAGGAGCAGGACCAATCCCAGCAACGTCAGCGCCGTGCCCCAGAGCTTGGCGCCGACTGCTGGATCGAACGAGTCCTGCGCCAGAATGAAAATGTGATACGGCAGTGAGAGAACCGGGCTTTCCTTGATGGCGTGTGGAAACGTGGCGCCCGCGAAAATCGTGGCCGTGAACATGATCGGCGCCGTCTCGCCCGCCGCGCGCGCGAGTCCCAGCAACGAGCCGGTCACGAGTCCGCTCACACTTTGCGGCAGGATGACGGACCAGATGATTTGCGATTGCGTGAGTCCCAATCCGGCGGCGGCTTCGACGTACTTGGACGGGAGACTGGCGATGCGTTCGATGAGCGCAATCGTGACCGTCGGAAGAATCAGCATTCCGAGCAGTACTCCGCCCAACAGCCATGATTTGCCCAGCCCGAAAAACTTCACGAATACGATCAGCCCGAACAGGCCGAAGAGGATCGAGGGCACCCCGTTGAGGAGATAAAGCAGCAGCGTG
>Ga0190265_10002388_pt1 | contig 12609 bp, 12 predicted proteins | sample Popmic124T_FD_133135 | JGI IMG/M metagenome (GOLD analysis project Ga0190265, IMG submission 133135) | Populus adjacent soil microbial communities from riparian zone of Indian Creek, Utah, USA - 124 T | ecosystem: Environmental > Terrestrial > Soil > Riparian zone | place: USA: Utah | collected... | reverse complement strand
GCCGTCCGCGCGTACCTCGACGAGCGTGCGCCGGGGCTGCCGGAGGCCGAGCGGCTGGCGCTCGCGCGCGTCGCGGGCGGCCGGCTCGATCGTGTGGAGCGGCTCCTCGATCCCGACGCGGCGCGGCGGCGCGCCGAGCTGTTGCGCGTGGCTCGGTCGGTGTACGCCGATCCCGACTTCGAGCCTGCCGACGCGGCCGCTGCGCTGCTCGCCGCCGCTCGCGAGCGGGGTGCCGCGGCGCGCGAGCGGGCGGAGGCCGAGCTCGAGCAGCTCGAGCTGCCCGCGCGCGAGGCGGAGCAGCGCGTGCGCCGAGCCCAGCGCGGCGCGGAGCGGGAGGAGCTCCTCGCCTCGCTCGAGGAGCTGGCGTCGTGGTACCGCGACCTCGTTGTCACTGCGGCCGGAGCCGAGCGGGCGGTCGTCCACGCCGACCGCGCCGACGAGCTGCGTGCGGACGGCACGAGCGACCGTGCGCCCGACGCCGAGAAGGCTGCGGAGCTCGTCCGCGCGACCTGGCGCTCGCTGGAGGAGTTCAACCTCGCACCGGCTCTCGCGCTCGAATCGCTCTTCGTGCAGCTGCGCCGTGCCTTTACAGGAGCGATCGCAGTTTGAAAGTCGAGGTATCGTCGCCCACACTTCGGGGGATGATCTTTGTCGAGTTGGGGAAGTAGAGTCAGAGCGTGGTAGCAGTCCCATCGATAGGTCGGGCCTCACTCGTCGAGTCGGGCGCCTCTGCGCCTGAAGCGATCGCAACGCACGATCTCTTCGAGCGCCACGGCGACCGCATCCTCGGCTACTGCCTGCGCCAGCTCGGATCGCGCGAGGAAGCCGAGGACGCCGTCCAGACGACGTTCATGAACGCGTTCGGCGCGCTGCGCAAGGGCGTCGTGCCGGAAGCGGAGGCGGCCTGGCTCTTCAAGATCGCCGAGAACGTTTGCCTTTCCCGACGCCGCTCGTCGTGGCGGCGGAACCGGATTGAGAGCCCTGCCGACTTCGGCGTCATCGAGGAGGTCGTCGCGAGCCCGGACACCCGGCGCGACGAGCTGATCGGCATCGAGGACGCGCTCGCCGCGATGCCGAACCAGCAGCGCCGCGCGATCCTGCTGCGGGAGTGGCAGGGCCTCTCGTACCGAGAGATCGCGACGGAGCTCGACGTCACGCAGTCGGCGGTCGAGACGCTCATCTTCCGCGCTCGGCGCTCGCTCGCTCGTGGGCTGGAAGAGCCGGAGACGGTCAAGCCGCGCGAGCGTCGCCGGCTGGTGAAGGCGCGCCGCCTCGGCGACCTCGCCTCCCTCTTCATGGGCGCGAAGGCGCTGCTCGGCGGCGCGGCTGCGGCCAAGGCGGCGATCGCCGTCGTGACCGTGACGGCCGTCGCCGGCGTCACGGCGAGGCCCGCCGCGGAGCTCGTGCCCGACGCCGTAACGGCGAGGCCGGCACCTGCCGTCGTGAAGCCCGCTGCGTCCACGCCGGTGTCCGCCCGCGCGGCGGAGCCGAGGCCGGTCGTCCCCGTTCCCTCCATTGGCACGGCGGCCGGGAATCCTCGCGCCGCGACGGCGGAGCCGCGGACGCGTCCGCCGGCGGCCGGCGGCGGCGTCGTGCCTCCGATCGAGCCCTCCGTCGGCGCCGGCCCCGAGTCCGCGGCGCCGGGCCGCGACGTCGCGGCGACCAGGCCGGGCGAGACGGGAAAGCCGGACGCGACGCCGGGCGCGCCGCCTCACGCAGCCGCACCCGACACTCCCGACAAGCCGGACAAGCCCGAGACGCCCGCGGCGCCGGACAAGCCGGCTCAGGCGGCGGCACCCGAGAAGCCCGAGAGGCCCGCGAAGCCGGAGCCGCCCGCCACGCCGGTCCTGCCCAGCGTGACGCCGCCTGCGGCGGGGCCGAAGACCGATCCACCGAACGCGGACCCGGCCACCCACCGTCCGGTCGCGCCGCCCGGCGGGCCGGCGGACGAGCAGCTACCGGAGCAGGCCTCCGAGCGCCCGGCCCAGGCCACGCCCCCGGAGCAAGCAGCCGAGCCCGAGCGCGGCCAGGCGAGCGGCCCGCCGCCGGCCGGCCGCCGAACCTGAGGCTAGCCCTCCGGCAGGCGGAACTCGTGCTTCTGCCCGTCCGGGAGCTGGATGCAGCCGTGACGGGGGCGACGACGGACGCCGCCGCCGCCGCGCAGGTGCTTCCGCACCGTGCCGACGAGGACGCCCACCGACTGCACGGTCGCGGCTGTCTGGCCGACGTACACCGAGACGCTGTACCGCCGGTCGTGCTCGGGTAGCCCCGAGCGGTACTCGTCCGGGCCCACCAGTTCCACCTCGAGGCCCTGCGCCTCGAGGTCTGCGACGAGCGCGTCGTACTGGTCGCGAAACGCGTCGAGCTCGTGCGACGACGGTCTCAGGATCATGCGTGGCAACGCGGCGCATGATGCTACGAGAACTGCTCGGGCGCGGGAGGACTGTCCCAGGCAGGGCGGCTACTATCTGAGTCCCCACGCCGACGTAGCTCAGCTGGTAGAGCACTTCACTCGTAATGAAGGGGTCCGCGGTTCGAATCCGCGCGTCGGCTTCCCGTCGATCAAGGCGTTCCCTGCAAGACGAGCTAGTCGAGCTCTGATGACGTCCGCGGTGAGAGCCGCATTTGGACAGGCAACATGACGCGTCGCTGGCTCTTAGCCCGAAAGTCGCGCTGCTGCGAAGAGTCGATCGTCCAGTTTTCGGCCTCTAGAGTGACACGCGCATGGAGCGCGCGGAGATCGCGATCGTCGGCGCCGGAATCAGCGGCCTGTCGATCGCCTGGCACGTCCTCGAGCGAGGCTTCACGGAGGTGGCTCTGTATGAGAAGACCGGTGTCGGTGCCGGCGCCTCAGGCGTGCAACCGGGCGGCATCCGCCAGCAGTGGTCGACGGCGGTCAATTGCTTGCTCGCACGTGACTCGCTCGCGTTCTACCGGGGTGCCGGGGAACGGCTTGGTGCCCGCGTCGACCTTCGCTTCGACGCGTGCGGCTACGTCTTTCTCGCGCACTCAGAGGAGGAGCTCGAGCGGCTCGCCGCCGCCGTCGGGGTCCAGCACTCTGTCGGGATCCCCTCACGCCTTCTCGCACCCGCCGAGGCGGCCGAGCTCGTGCCGGGGCTGAGCGTCGACGGGCTCGCCGGGGCCAGTTTCTGCGCGGAGGACGGCTACTTCGACCAGCCGCAGGGTGTCGTCGAGGCCTTCGCGGCGGCGGTGGTACGCGGGGGCGCCGAGATTCGCCAGGCAGAGGTGATCGGCCTCGAGGAGGCCGCGAGCGGATGGACGCTCCGGCTCGCGGACTCCGACGGGGCGCGTGCGGATCGCGTCGTCGTCGCAGCCGGCTGCGACACGCCGTCGCTGCTCGCGACGACGGGCGTCTCGGTGCCGATCGAGCGCGAGGAGCGTTACCTCTTCTACAGCGACCCGATCGGAGAACGTCTGCTCGATCCTCTCGTCATCTCGTCGGAGCGGCAGTTCGCCGCCAAGCAGCTGGCGAACGGCCGCGTGCTGGCCAGCTATCTCCGCGCGACGGGAGATCCGACGACGGACGGGGCGAGCTGGCGCCGCCACGTCCGCAGTTGCATCCTGGAGCTGCTGCCGCGGCTCGAGTACGTCTCGCTGCCGCTCCTCGTCGCGGGCCTCTACGACGTCACTCCCGACAACCAGGCGATCGTCGGGGAAGTACCCGGACGGCCGGGACTGTGGATCGCTGCGGGCTTCAGCGGCCACGGCTTCATGATCGCCCCGGAGGTCGGCCGTGCCGTCGCGGCGCAGCTCTGCGGCGAGGATCCGGGCGCCCGGTTCGCCGAGCTCGCCATCGAGCGCTTCGCGCGCGGCGCGCTCGCCCCCGAGACGAGCGTTGTGTGAGCGAGCTCGCGCAGCTCGGCGCGAACGGACTCGTCACCGGCTCGATCCTCGCGATGGCCGCCGTCGGCGTCTCGCTCGTGTACGGGATCCTGCGCATCGTCAACTTCGCACACGGTGACTACCTCACCTTCGGCGCGTACATCGCGCTGCTCGTCAACGTCGGCTGGCAGGGCCACATCGTCCTCGCGGCGGTCGGGGCGGTCGTCGTGACGGCACTGTTCGCCGCCGCTCTCGAGTTCGCCCTGTGGCGGCCGTTGCGGCGCAAGCAGGCCGGCCTGTTCAGCCTCTTCATCGCGGCGATCGGACTTGCGCTCGTGCTCCGCCACGCGATCTTCCTCGTCGCCGGGGCGAGGCCACGCAGGTACGACGTCGACGTCTTCCAGGTCTACGAGGTCGGCCCGATCAGGCTCTCGCAGAGCCAAGCGGTCGCAGTCGGAATCGCGCTGTCGGCGATCGTGCTCGTCGGGCTGATGCTTGCCCGGACGGGTCTCGGGAAGGCGATGCGCGCGCTGGCCGACGACCGCTCGCTCGCTGCCGTCGCAGGCATCGACGTCGACCGCACCGTCGTCGTCACGTGGGCCCTCGCCGGCGGGCTGGCGGGCGTCGCGGGGCTTCTGCAGGCGTTGATCCTGAACGCGTTCAACCCGAACTTCGGCTCGATGCTGTTGCTGCCCGTCTTCGCTGCGGTCGTGCTCGGCGGAATCGGGAGCGCGTACGGCGCACTCGTCGGCGGGCTCGTGCTCGGCCTCGTGATGGAGGTGTCCACCTGGAGCGCCCTCGCCGGCGGGACGCCACCGGTGTACAAGCCGGTCGTCGCCTTCGCGGTGCTGATCGTCGTCCTGCTCGTTCGTCCGCAGGGCGTGTTCGGCAGGGTGCGCGTGCTGTGACCATCCTCTCGCTCGAGTTCTGGGCGTTCGTCGGCGTCGTCGCCGGCATCTACACGATCCTCGCTCTCGGGCTCCAGGTCCAGTTCGGCTTCACCGGCCTGCTGAACTTCGGCCACGCGGCGTTCATGGCCGTCGGCGCGTACACGATGGCGATCCTCGTCGTGAAGGCGACGTTTCCGCTCTGGGCGGCCTGCCTCGCCGCGCTCGGCGCGGCGATCGCCTTCGGCCTACTACTCGGCCTGCCGACGCTTCGCCTTCGCGCCGACTACCTCGCGATCACGACGATCGCCTTCGCCGAGATCATCCGCTACGTCGCGATCAACGAGCAGAGCCTGACCGGCGGCCCTGTCGGGACCATCGCTCTCGCCGGCGCCGGCCGCGCGGCCTCGTACAACACCGAGTGGCTCGAGGTGCAGCGGACCGTCCAGGGCTGGCTGGAGGCGCTGATCGGAGACTCGGCGACGCGCGACGTGACGATGCTCGTGATCGTGTGGACGGTCGCGCTGGTGCTGCTCGTTCTCGTCGATGCGGCCCTCCGCACGCCCTGGGGACGGGTGCTCCGCGCGATCCGCGAGGACGAGGATGCCGCGTCGGCGCTCGGCAAGAACGTCTTCGCCTACAAGCTGCAGTCGCTCGCGCTGGGTGCCGTCCTGGCCGCGATCGCGGGGCTGTTCTTCGCCTTCCAGTTCTCCTTCTTCAGCCCGGGCGACTTCGACCCGCTCGTCACCTTCTTCGCCTACACGATCGTCATCCTGGGTGGAGCCGCACGGAACTGGGCGCTCCCCGTCGGCGCGCTGCTCTTCGGCCTGATCTTCGCCGGAACACGCTTTTTCGACTTTCCGCCCTTCACGCTCTTCGACTCCGCCGAGCGGGCCTACCTGCGCCTGATCGTGATCGGGCTGATCCTGATCGGGCTGATGCTGTTCCGTCCGCAGGGGCTCTTCGGCAAGCGAGAGGAGATGGTGCTCGAGTGAGCGCGCTGCTCGAGACGCGCGACGTGCGCAAGGAGTACGGCGGCCTCGTCGCCGTCGACGCGGCGACGCTGTCGGTCGAGGAGCACTCGATCACCGCCCTGATCGGCCCGAACGGCGCCGGGAAGACAACGCTCTTCAACGTTGTTTCCGGGTTCGCGCGTCCCGACTCGGGCTCGGTGTTGCTTGGGGGCGAGCGCATCGACGGGCGGTCCCCGCACGCCGTCGCGCGGCGCGGCCTCGTGCGCACGTTCCAGACGCCGAAGGCGCTGACGCGGATGAGCGTGCTCGAGAACATGCTTCTTGCAGCCCCGCGCCAGCCGGGCGAGCACGTCTGGCGGCTCCTTGTCACGCCGCGGGCGGGCCGCGTGCGCGAGCGGGAGATCCGTGCGCGCGCGCTCGATCTGCTCCGGCTCGTCCGCCTCGACGGGCTCGCCCGTGATTACGCAGGGACGCTCTCCGGCGGTCAGCGGAAGCTGCTCGAGCTCGCGCGCGCGCTGATGACGGAGCCGCGGCTCGTCATGCTCGACGAGCCGATGGCCGGCGTCAACCCGACCCTCGGGGCGCAGCTGCTCGGCCGACTCGAGGAGTGGCGCGAGGAGCAGGGCCTGACGTTCCTCCTCATCGACCACGACCTCGAAGCTGTGATGTCGATCAGCGACCGGGTGATCGTCATGAACGACGGGCGCGTGATCGCAGCAGGCACGCCGGCGAACGTTCGCGCCGACCCGCTCGTGGTCGAGGCCTACCTCGGCGCCCATGCAGGAGGCGCGCGATGAGCGACCGCCCGATCCTCGAGACCGTCGCCCTCAACGCGGGCTACGGCGAGCTCGAGATCCTCCACGACGTCTCGATGTCGGTGCCCGCCGGCGGCTTCGTCACGGTGATCGGACCGAACGGAGCCGGCAAGTCGACCCTGCTGAAGGCGATCTACGGGCTGGCGGAGCGCAGCGGCGGGAGCATCCGTCTCTCCGTGGGAGACGGCGAGCGCGAGCTGACCGGGCTGCGGCCGCACGAGCTGACCCGGCTCGGCCTCAACTACGTGCCGCAGCTCCAGAACGTCTTCCCGAGCATGTCCGTCCAGGAAAACCTCGAGCTCGGCGCCGTAACGGCGCCGACCCGTCTGGCCGAGCGCCTCGAGGCGATCTTCGACACGTTTCCTGTGCTGTCGAGCCGCCGCCGGCAGCGAGCAGGCACGCTCTCCGGCGGAGAGCGGCAGATGCTCGCGCTGGCACGTGCGCTGATGCCCGAGCCGCGGCTGCTCCTGCTCGACGAGCCCTCCGCCGCGCTGGCGCCGGCGGTCGTCGATCAACTGTTCGAGCGGCTCGTGGCCATCAACCACTCAGGCATCGCGATCCTGATGGTGGAGCAGAATGCGCGGCGGTCGCTCGCTCTCTCCGATTACTGCTACGTGCTCGAGCTGGGGCGAAATCGGTACGAGGGCCCCGCCGCCAAGCTGCTCGATGACCCGAAGGTGCTCGAGCTCTACCTCGGCGGGCCCGGCGTTAGGCCTCGAGCTGTGCCTCCACCTCGACCTCGACCAGCATCTCCTCCGCGATGAAGCCGGCCACGTAGAAGGTCGTGTTCGCCGGGTCGACTCCGGCAAGCAACTCCCGATGGGCGCGCACCGCCTCGCGCCAGTCCGCCTCGCGGGTCAGGTACAGGCGCGTGCGGATCACGTCCTCGCGCCGGCCGCCCAGCTCGACGACCGCGGCGAGCGCCCGCTCGAGGGAGCGGCGCGTCTGCGCATAGGTATCGCCGGGATGACCGACCTCGCCGTCCGACGTGACGTCGCCCGTGCCGCTGACCGCTATCCGGTCGCCGTGCCGAGCCGCCCGCGAGTAGCCCGCCACGGCCTCGAAGCCGCCACCGTCCCGATAACGCTCGGCCACTAGCCGCCGAACGTGAACGTGTCGATCGTGCCGACCTCGTCGCCCTCGAACTGCCACACCTCGTAGATCGCCGAGCCCGGATCCCCGTTCTCGTCGAAGTTGATCGGGCCCCAGGCGCCCTCGTAGTCCACGTCCTCGCCGTCGAGGATGGCTTGGATCGCCTGGTCGAGCTGCTCGAACGTGTACTTCGCGCCGGGCGGCCCCGAGACGGCTGTGAGCTCCTCCTTGATCTGCGCCGGCTCCGACGACCCGGCCTGAAGTGCAGCGAGGAACGCCAGCATGACCGCGTCGAAGGACGCTCCCTCGAAGCCGGTCAAAGGCGTCCCCTTTTTCGCCTCCGCCGTGAAGAGCTCGTCGAACGCCTCGCGCGCCGGCGCGTCCTCGGATGTCGGCGCCGTGCCGCGCAGTCCGTCGGTCGCCTGCGCGCCGATCTTCTTCAGCTCGTCGGCGTTGCGCATGGCCTCGGTCATGAACGACTTCGTCGGATCCCAGCCGCCCGCGCGGACGAGCGCCGGCCCCATCTTCGCGAAGGTCTCGGGGAAGTCGATGATCACCCAGCCGTCCGGTGTCCCGCCCGCGAGCTGCTGCGCTTCCGTGTCGAACGTCGCGCCCTCGGGGTTCCAGCTCACCGAGGCCCCGACCGTACCGCCGCCCTCCTCCCAGCCGTCCTCGAAGAGCTGCTTGAGAGCCGTCCCGAAGGCGTCGTTGCGCGCCCCCACGTTGATCGTGGCGTCGACGCCGAACGCATCCGCGACGGCGTCGACGAGCGCACTCCCCTGGAGCGTGTCGGAGGACAGGATCCTGTAGACGTAGCCGTCGTCCTCGAGCTCGGAGATCTCGGGGGCGGTCGACGTCGGTGAGATCAGGACGATCTCGTTCGGCGTCGCGACGGACTGCGCGATCGGAATCGTGACCGAGCTGGCCATAGTCGCGAGCAAGACCTGGACGTCGTCGGTCTGCACGAGCTTCGTGGCGGCCTCCACGCCCGCCTGCGACTTGCCGCCGTCGTCCTCGACCCCGACCAGCTCGACGCTCACGTCCGAGAGATCCGCCGTCTGGAGCGCGTCCGTGATGCGATCGATCGCGATTCGCGCCGCCTCCGCCTGCGACGGCCCGAAGGAGGCGAGGTCACCCGTCAGCGGGAGGACGGCGCCGATCCGGAGCTCGAACGACGGCGCCTCGGCCGCCGCCGTCTCCGTGTCCGCCGCAGTCTCCTCGGGCGGCGCGGCCTCGTCGTCGTCTCCTCCGCAGCCTGTCACGGCGAGCGAACCGAGAATCGTGAGCACTACGGCGAACAGTCGGAAGAGCGCGAGCATCGTTCCCTCCTCGGCGTGACCCGACGGAGGCGATCATAACGGCGTCTACCGCAGCGCAGGAAGCACGCGGGAGATGAGCAGCTCGACACCGCGTGTGTGGGTGAGGCCGTGCGGGGTGCCGAACTCGACCCGGGCCGCACCTGCTTCGTAGAGCGCCTGGGCTTGCGCGGCCACCTGTTCGGGCGTTCCCGAGAAGGCAAGCCGATCGAGCAGCTCGTCGGGGATCAGGTCGCCGGCGGCTCGCTGGTCACCCGCGGCGACGAGGCGTCGGACGCGCTCGACGAGCTCCGGTTGCGCGCCGAGGGTCGGGTCGAGGCCGGCGACGACGGGGAAGTAGAGCGCCGCCTCCGCACGTGCACGGCGTCGCGCGGCGGCCCCATCCTCGTCCACCACTGTCACCGCACCGACGACGATGGCAACCGCGTCGTTGCCGATCCGGCTGCGCATGACAGGAACGAGCGCCGGATTCGTGGTGCCCCCGATCTTGACCTCGCGCGCGACGGTGCCCGCGAACGCGGCGAGCGCTTCGCCCCACGTGCCGATCAGCAACGGAATCTCCCGCCTGAGTGGCTCGTAGCGGAGCCGTGCGCCGGGGGCGAGCGAGAAACGCTCCCCCGCGAAGCCGCTTGTGTCGCCTGCGAGCAGCCGCGTGACGACCTCGACTGCCTCGCGGAGCGCGGTCAGCGGCCTCGACACGTCGAGACCGAGCTCCTCGAGCCAGCTCCCGCGGACGAGCCCGAGGAAGGAGCGGCCGCCCGAGGCCGCGTCGAGAGCAGCCGCCTGGCCCGCGATCTCGACCGGATGGAGCGTGAACGGGTTGAGCGCGGCCGGCCCGAGCCGGACGCGCTCCGTCACTCGCGCCATCAGCAGCAGCGGGTAGATCGCCGGCTGGAAGAAGAGATCCTGGTACACGACGACGACGTCGGCGCCGCCGCGCTCGGCGAGCTGCGCGAGCTGCTCGTACTCCTCCGGCGACTTGTCTCCCTGGAAGCCGAGCCCGACCTCGACGGCCGTCACGTCAGATCTTCGGCTCGCATCGTCCGCTCACCGATGCGCTCGATCCGCATGATCAACCGTTCCTCGGCGTCCGGGCAGGCCACGAACGTCTCCTGCTCGAGCCAGTCCTCGTCCGGGAGCTTCCGCTGCTTGGCCGGAATCAGCGGGAACACAGCCGAGAGCGCATAGAGACAGAAGTGGCGACCTTCCGGAATGCGCACCCGGTTGCTTTCCGTCACCTCGAAGTAGTCGCCCGGTGACAGGCCGCACACGGAACGGCCTTCCACGCGGTCGACGGTTACGCGTAGGTCGTAGATCCGCATGTCGGGCATCGCCGGGGAACGTACCCCACGGTGTTTAGACTCGGCGCCCGTGCTCGACTACGCCAAGCGGCGGCGGCAACTCGCCGAGCGAATGGCCGAGGCCGGCGTGGACCTGCTCTTCCTGGCGCCGTCCTCGGATCTCGAGTACCTGACCGGTGTCGAGCGCATGATCCCCACGTTCGGGCAGTCGCAGTACGCACACGGCTGGGTCGCCGGTGCTTTCTTCGAGGCCGAGCGGGACCCGGTGTTCGTCCTGCCGCGGATGATGACGCTGTTCGACGTCGCCGGAGATCTGCCGGGCGAGCTTGTCGTCATCGGCGAGCGCGACGACGGCCCGGCGCTGTTCGCTGCGGCGGCCCGCGGCCTCGGCCCGGCGGCGACGCTTGCGGTCGGCGACCGGGTCTGGGCCGAGACCGTGCTCCACCTCATGGACGCCGTGGGGCCGGTGCGGCTCGTCACGGGCTCGTCCCTCGTAAACGAGCTCAGGCGGACGAAGTCGGAGGAGGAGCTCGCGCTGATGGAGCGCGCGTGCGGCGTCGCCGACGCGACGATGGCGGCGGTCGCGCCCCGGGTGCAGCCCGGCACGACGATGCTCGAGCTCGTCGAGGAGGTGGAGCACGCGATGCGCGTCCACGGCTCGCTGGTTCCGTCCTTCACGACCCACGTCTTCACGGGCTTCGGCGAAGGGAAGAGCTCAGCAGACGAGACTCGCACCGTCCCGGTGGAGGAGGGCGACGTCGTCATGTTCGACTTCGGCGCCGTCGTGGACGGCTACTGCTCCGACTTCGGCCGGACGGTCTGCGTCGGTGGGCCGGAGGCCGAGGTGCGCGACGCGCACGCCCTCGTGCTCGCGGCTCAGGAGGCCGGCCGAGCCGCCCTCCGGCCGGGCGTGCCCGCGAGCGAGGTGAACCGCGCCTGCCGCCGGCCGATCGAGGAGGCCGGGTACGGCGCGAGCTTCAAGCACCGGATGGGGCACGGAATCGGCCTGGACGTCCACGAGCGCCCGTTCGTCTCCGAGGAGGACGACACGCAGCTCGAGGCCGGTATGACGTTCACCGACGAGCCGTCGATCCTTGTCGACGGCCGCTTCGGCGTCCGCACCGAAGACGTCGTCGTCTGCGAGCCGGACGGCGGACGGAAGCTGAACCGGTTCCCGCCTGACCTGATCGTCAACACGTAGAGCGGGGCGGCCGCACGCGCGGCCGCCCCGCTCCGTCCAAGCTCAGCTCGCCGGCCGCGGCAGGCGGACGTCGATCGAGTAGAGCGGGTTGAAGACCGCGCCCTGGAGATCGCTCGTCGCCGCGAACACCTGCGTCGGCTGGATCAGGGGGAAGTACGGCCCGGAACTGTTCAGCCGGTTCTGGATCTGCCGGTAGAGGGGTGCCCGCGCGGCGTCGCTCGTGGTCACCCGCGCACGTGCCGCGACGCGCTCGAGCGTGGCGTCGGAGCCCTTCTTCCAGCCGACGCGCAGACCGACGAGCTCGCCCGGCATGAAGGCGAGGTAGTCGGCCGGATCGGGATAGTCCGGGCCCCAGAGCGACAGGCCGAAGGCCATCTTCCCGCTCCGGTACTTGTCGAGCCACGTGCCCACGGGCGCGCCTGCGAGCTCGACCTGGAAGCCGGCCTCCTGGAGGTTCGCCTGCACGCGCTGGGCGAGCGTCGTGAACGCCACGCCGTTGATCGTCAGGTCGCTCGGGAACTCGAGCGTGAACGTCTGCCCGCCGACTCCGGAGGCGGCGAGCTCGGACCTCGCGCGGCCCAGGTTGCGCGTGACCGCCGCCGAACGCGGCAGGGAGCCGAGGAACATCGACGGGATGATCCCTCTCGCCTGGATCGCGCCGCCGCCGGCGAGCCGCACGAACGACGGGTAGTCGAGCGCGGACCTGACGGCCGCCTGGAAGCGCTTGTTCGACGTCGCGTCGGAAATCGCCGGGTTGTTGTTGGCGAAGAGCCAGAACACCCACGTGGACGGCTGGGTCTTCACGCGCAGGCGGTTGTTGCGCTGCAACGACTGGGCCTGCTGGGCGGAGAGGTCGATCGCGACCTCGTGCCGTCCGCGCTGGATGTTGATGAACTGCGTCGGGGCGCCCATGTTTCGGACGACGACGCGCTCGAAGGCCGGCTTCCGCCCCCAGAACTGGGCGTTCTGGTCGAGCACGATCCTCGACGTCGTGCTGTACTCCCTGAGCACGTACGGGCCGCTGCCGGCGCCCCTGGACGCGGCCGAGTTGAACCACTTTTCGGCCTTGTCGGTCTTGTCGGCCCCCGCGCGGTCGGTGGCCCCGTGTGCGCGCGCGAGCTTCGAGTTCACGATCCCGAGCGACGTGTTCGCGACGATGGCGGGAATCGCGGTGTTCGGC
>Ga0190265_10002387_pt1 | contig 12610 bp, 12 predicted proteins | sample Popmic124T_FD_133135 | JGI IMG/M metagenome (GOLD analysis project Ga0190265, IMG submission 133135) | Populus adjacent soil microbial communities from riparian zone of Indian Creek, Utah, USA - 124 T | ecosystem: Environmental > Terrestrial > Soil > Riparian zone | place: USA: Utah | collected... | reverse complement strand
CCGACTACGTCGCACGCTTCGAGGCCTTCTCGCGCGGCGTGCCGCTCGACGGCTTCCTGCGCGAGTCCGAGCGGCAGGGGCTGCGCCGCGTGATGGTCTCGTGGGAGCCGTGGCGGCCGGTGCCGGCGGAGCTCGGCATCGTCGAGCAGTTCCGCGCGCAGCCCGGCTACCGCAACCGCGACATCGCCGCCGGCGTCCAGGACGCCTACATCACGCGCTTCGCGCAGAGCCTGGCGACGTTCCAGGGCCAGGTCGAGCTCCGGTACGCCCACGAGATGAACGGCACGTGGTACCCGTGGTCGCGCGACCCGATCGCCTACCGGCAGGCGTGGCGGCGCATCGTCCGGCTGTTCCGTGCCGCGGGCGCGAGCAACGTGCGCTTCGTGTGGTCGGTGAACCCCAGCCTCTTCCTGACGCAGCGCCGGTGGCGCCGCAGCGTGCGCGTCTACTGGCCCGGCCGCCGCTACGTGGACGCGCTCGGCTCCACGATGATCAACTTCGGCGGCGACAAGCGCTACGGCGTCGAGCGGTTCGTCCCGCGCCTGCGCGCGCTGCACCGCCTCTACCGCAAGCCGGTGGTCCTCACCGAGGTCAAGACCGAGCACCGCGGCCGCCTGCGCTGGATGCGCGACCTGCGGCGCATGCTGCGCCGCACGCGCTGGATCCGCTCGATGGCCTGGTTCCAGCACTCCAGCCGCGCGCAGACGCAGGTCCTGCACGCCGGCCGGCTCGACTGGGACGTGCAGGACGATCCGGCGGCGGCGGCGATCCTGCGCGGGATCATCGCCGACGCACGGCGATAGCCACCGGCACGAGCGCGACCAGCCAGACCGGGACGATCGCCACCCACACAAGCCACTCGGGGGCGATCGTCTCGAGCGTCGGCCGGACCCGGAGCGTCATCGCGACCACGAAGACCACCGCGAGGCACGACCAGGCAACACCGAGTCGCGAGTAGCGGCGCAGCGCCGCGGTGCGCGGCCCCCGGGCACGGGCGCGCCTGCGCAGGTTCGGCTCGCGCAGCACGTCGACGAGGATGTGGTAGCCGTCGCGATCGAGGAACGGATTGAGGTTGAAGCACGCGCCGAGGTACGCGCCGAACGCGACCTGGAAGCAGACGTCGCGGATCGCGCCGGGCCCGAGCACCAGGCAGGCGAGTGAGAACAGCCCGCCGAGCACGGCGTCGGACACGGGGCCCGCGGCGCTGATGGCGATGCGCCGGCGGCGCGGCTCGAACCACGCCGCCGAGGTGTCGACGAACGCGTACGGGAAGACGAGCACCAGCTTCACGCCCGCGCGATCGACACGCCGGCCGGCGTGGGCCATGGCGAGGCCGTGCGCCAGCTCGTGCACGGCGACGACGGCGAAGCGCCCGATGAGGAACACGAGCCCGCCGACCCCCAGCTTGGAGGCGACGACGAACGGCGTCCCATAGCGCCCGGCGACGAGGTAGATGAACGCCGCCAACCCGGTCGCCGCCACCACCGCAAGCGCTCCCAGAGCGGACGGCGTGAACAGCAGCCGGCCGCCCTCGCGGTAGGCCGCGTCGAACGCCGCACCCGCCCCCGGGAACAGCTTCTCGTGCGGCTCGAGCGCGCGCCGGTACCACGGCTGGCTTGCCGTCTCGGGGCGGGACCGCTCGACGCCGTCGAGGAAGCCGTGCTCGCCGAGGCCGGCGAGCAGCTGCGCGAGCTGGGCGGAGCCGCCAGACCCCAGGCGCTCCGCCTCGGCCACGAGCTGGGTGGTCGAGCGGGTGCCGTCGAGCAGCTGGAAGAGCTGCGCGTCGTCGTCGCTGAGGCGCATGTAGCCGCCCTCTTCAAGGTCCTTGAGGATCCAGCGGCGGCTGCCCTCGGCCGCCTCGAGGCGCTTGAGCGCGTACCCGGGCCGCACGCGCGGACCGGCCTCGCCGCCCGGCGGAGCCCCCACCGGCACGAGGATCGTGCGCCCCGCCTCGGCCGCGCCGTTGCGGCGCTCGACGGCCAGCTCCGAATCGCCGATCCGCAGTCGCGCGCCATCGCGCAGCGCGACGGGCCCGTTGACCCGCGATCCGTCGAGGAACGTGCCGTTCGAGGACCCCTCGTCCTCGACCGTGAGCCCCTCCCCCACCCGGATCCGCGCGTGGCGGCGCGAGACGGCCGGGTCCACCAGCACCACCGTGGACGCCGGGTCCCGCCCGAGCGTGACCACCTCCGCCAGCGGCACGCGCATGCCGCCGGGCAGCACCAGGTCGAACGGTGCTCCCGGCGGCATGTGACGTGGTCTCTAGTAGTCCGAGCGGCGAGCGGTCGCGACGAGGCGGCCGCCGGTGAGCAGCAGCACGAGCGCGCCGGACGCGAGGCCGAGCAGCACGACCTCGGAGCCCGGCTGGGCAGCCGTGCCTCCGGCGCCGGTGGCGACGCCTCCGGACGGCACGGTGCCGCCCCCGCCCGACGAGCCGGCCGACGGAGCGGGCGCGGGCGCCGGCTGCGCCGACTCGTCGTCGCCGTCGTCGTCGTCCTCGCCGGCGAGCGCCGGCGCTGCTCCAACAGCGAGCGCCGCCGCGGTCGCGGCGAGAATGGACATTGAACGGGTGTGCCTGAGGTGCATCTGTGAACCCCCTTGCGGGCCGGTTGATGCACCTGATAGTTCGGGAACGCGCCCGCCGGGACAACAAGGAGTCAGGCTTGCGCGAGCGGCGATCGGTATTGGACTCGATCCCTCGCGCGGCCGACCATGGTGCGGGTGTCCTCCCCCCGGCCCCCGATGCGCAAGGCCGCCGCGTCGCGGCTGCGATCGATAGCGGACCGGGTCGACCCGCGGCTCGTGGCCCGGGTCCAACCGCCCGCCGCGCCGCTCGTCCGCATCGGCGGCCGCTGGTGGTCGCGCGACGCGCTCGTCGGCCGCGAGGAGCCGCCCGAGCGCTAGTGGCGCGAGGCGCGGAAGTACGCGAGCACGGCGAGCACGCGGCGGTGCTCGAGGCCCGTGGGCTCGAGGCCGAGCTTGTGGAAGATCCGCGTGACGTGCTTCTCGACGGCCGCCTCGGTGACGAACAGGGCGTCCGCGATCCCGCGGTTCGACTTGCCCTCCGCCATCTCGGCCAACACCTCGCGCTCGCGCGGGGTGAGGTCGTCGAGCGGCCCGCCGGGCCGGCGCCGCCCGAGCATCCGCCGCACGATCTCGGGATCGAGCGCGCTGCCGCCGTCGGCCACGCGCTCGACTGCGTCGATGAAGGCGGCCACGTCGCCGACGCGCTCCTTGAGCAGGTAGCCGACGCCGTCGAGCCGCCCGCCGATGAGGTCCAGCGCGTAGCTCTCCTCGTAGAACTGGGAGAGGACGACAACGCCGGTGTCGGGCAGGCTGGTCCGCAGTGCGATCGCGGCGCGCAGCCCGTCGTCGTCGTGGTGCGGCGGCATCTGCACGTCGACCACCGCGACGTCGGGACGGTGCGCGAGCGTGCGCCGCAGGAAGTCGTCGGCGTCGCCGGCCTGGGCGACGACGTCGAAGCCCGCCTCGCCGAGCAGCCGCGCCAGGCCTTCGCGCAGCAGGACGTCGTCCTCGCCGATCACGATCCGGAGCGGGCGAGCCATTTCACTCTCCCGTCAGCATCTGGCGCAGCGCGCCGTTCACGAGATCCTCTTTGGCGACGAACCCGACCGCCCCGAGCTCGCGCGCTCCGGACGCGGTCGTCGCGTCCGGATCGGAGGACGTGATCACGACGCGCGGGCCCCAGGGCAGCGCGGCCATCTGCCTCGCGAGCACCAGGCCGTCGCCATCGGGCAGGCCGACGTCCACGAGCATGGCTTGGGGGCGCAGCTCCGCGGCGGCGACTCTGGCTGTCGCGCACGAGTCGGCCTCGCCCACGACGTTCAGGTCCATGGCGACGAGCATGCGCGCCGCCAGCCCGCGGAAGTCGCGATCGTCGTCCACGACGAGCACCGTGCAGGGCATTGCGAGGATCGTGCCACTCCGCCGGGGGCGACACGGTAGGGGTAGCCATACAACCGATGTATGGGAAGGGGGCATGGCGCAGCGCAGCGCCCCGCGGAACAGTGCAGCTATGCCGACACCGATCTGCGCATGAAAGGGAAGCTGCTGTGGAGCTCCGACACCTGAGGTACTTCGTCGCCGTTGCGGAGGAGTTGCACTTCCGGCGCGCTGCGGAGCGGCTCTACGTCGCGCAGCCTGCGGTGAGCGAGCAGATCCGCAAGCTCGAGGCCGAGCTCGGCGTCCGCCTGTTCGACCGCACGCATCGCAGCGTCTCGCTCACCGACCCGGGCAACGCCCTGCTGGTCGAGGCGCGCCGAGTGCTGCACCAGGCCGAGGTCGCCCAGCTCGCGGCCCGCAACGCCCGCGACTCCGCGAGCACTCGGATCCGGATCGGCTACGTGCCCGACGTGCTGCCGGCGAGCGTCCCACGCGCGCTGCAGGAGCTCACGGCGAACGCCCCGCGCGTTGAGGTCACGCTCGAGACCGGCCCGACGCTCGCGCTGATCCAGTCGGTCCGCGACCAGCGGCTCGACGCCGCGATCGTCGGCCTGCCGGCCCCGACCCGCGGCCTGCGCGCGTTGTCGCTCGGCCACCAGCACATGGTCGCCGCGCTGCCGGCCGCCGACCCGCGCGGGCTGGACCCGGAGCTCACGCTCGAGTCGCTCGATCCCGACCGCCTCCTCATGCTCCCGCGCGACGCGAACCCGGCGCTCTACGACGCCGTCGTCTCGCTCTGCCACCACGCTGACCTGTCGCCGTCGCTCGTCGAGGTGCCCGAGCCGCGGGTCGAGGCCGTGCTGCTGGCCGTCGCCGCCGGCGGCGGCGCCGCCCTGCTCCCCGCCGCCGTCGTGGAGCGCTACGCCGCTCCGGGAGTGCGGCTCGTGGCGCTCGCGGGCGCCGAGCCCGCCTTCGAGGCGGCCGTGCTGACGCACGCCGACCAGGAGTCCCTGGCCACCCAGGGCTTCCTGCACGCCCTCGGGCGTGCCATGCGCCAGCGGCCGATCGCTTCGCCGCGGCTGCAAGTCGCGGCATGACCGGGCGAGGCGCCGGCCGCGCGCCCTAGGTGTGTCGGCGGCCCGCATTTCGCTCTGGCGGGCGCCACGGTCTCGGTCACTGCTGGTGCTCGGCGTGCTCGGGCTCGTCGCCGGCACGGTCACGCTCGTCGCCCACGCCTACACCGAGCTCCTCTGGTTCCGGGAGCTCGGCCAGGAGCAGGTCTTCTGGACGACGCTGAAGTGGAAGCTCCTCGGTCACGGGGTCCCGGCCTTCGGCACGGCCTCGTTCCTGCTCGTCAACTTCGCCGCGGTCGAGCGGGTGATGGCGTCCGAGCCGCAGGTGCGGCCGTATCGGCGGCTCGCCTACCCGGTCGTGGCGATCGGCGCCGGCGTGCTCGCGAGCCAGTGGCACGGCAGCGGCGCGTGGCGGTCGCTCGCGCTGTGGAACGGCCGTAGCGACTTCGGCTTCGACGACCCGCTGTTCCACCGCGACGTCGGCTTCTTCGTCTTCTCGCTGCCGCTGTACCAGCAGATCGTGAGCTGGCTGCTCGAGACGCTCGCCGTCGGCGCCGTGGCGACGGTGGTCGCGTACGTGGCGGCCGGCGGCCTGCAGCGGGCGCGGCCGTACGTCGCCGCGCGTGGCGTCCGGGCGCACCTGCTCGTGCTCGCGGCGCTCGCGCTCGTCGTGCTTGCATGGCGCTACCGGCTCGACCAGCTCGCCCTCGCCCTGCCCGAGCGCGGCGCGGCGACGCCGGGCGCCGGCTACACCGCCGTCCACGTCCGGCTGCCAACGCTGAAGCTGCTCGAGCTGCTCGCGCTCGCGGCCGCCGCGCTGGTCCTCTACGCCGCCACCCGGCCGGTGCCGCGCCGCCCGATCGCCGTGCTGATCGCGCTGGCCGTGCTCGCGCTGACCGCGCCGGGCGTCGTGGCGCGCGAGGTCGAGCGGCTCGCGGTCCAGCCGCAGGTCCTCACGCGCGAGCGGCCGTACCTCGCCGACTCGATCGCGGCGACGCGGCGCGCGTACGCGCTCGACGGCATCACGGTGCGCGGCGTGCCCTCCGGGTCCGGCCTCTCCGAGGACGACCTCGCCGAGCACGAGACCACGCTCGCGAACCTGCCGCTGTGGGACGGAGGGGTGCTGCGGCCGGCGATGGACGACCTGCAGTCGATCGGCCGCTACTACCGCTTCCCGAGCCTCACCGTCGACCGCTACCGGGTCGACGGCGAGACGCAGGTGGTCACCCTCGGCGCGCGGCAGCTCGACCGCCGCGCGCTCGGCCCCGAGTCGCGCGGCTGGACCAACGACCGCTTCGCCTACACCCACGGCTACGGGGTGGTCGCGGTCGCGACGCCGCAGACCGATGCCACGGGCCAGCCGGTGTTCGCCGACGGGGACTTCCGCTCGGGGCCGTGGCTGCTCGGCCTGCGTGAGCCGAGGATCTACTACGCCGAGCGCGCGGGGCCCGATCCGCCCTACCTCATCGTCGGCAGCGGCCGGTCGGAGGTCGATGCGCCCGTCCCGGGATCCAGCCAGCCGGAGTACCACTACGACGGCCCGGGCGGCATCACGCTCTCGAACCCGCTCCGCCGGGCGGCGTTCGCGGTCCGGTTCGGCGACCTCAAGCTGCTGCTGACCGAGTCGATCAGCAAGACGTCGCGGATCGTGCTGCACCGCAAGGCCGGTGAGCGCGTGCGCGCGCTGGCGCCGTTCCTGCGCTGGGACACGCACCCCCAGACCGTGGTGGTCGACGGACGCGTCCAGTTCCTCTTCCATGGCTACACGACGAGTAGCCACTACCCGTACTCGGCGCCGATCCGCTTCGGCGGCGACCAGATCAACTACCTGCGCGCGCCGGCGGTCGCCGTGGTCGACGCGTTCAGCGGGCGGATCGGGCTCTACGCCGACGACGCCGAGGATCCCGTCATGCGCTCCTGGAGCAGCACCTTCCCGGGTCTCTTCCAGCCGCTCGAGCAGATGCCGCAGGAGCAGCGCGAGCACCTGCGCTACCCGCGCCGGCTGTTCGCCGCCCAGGCGGACGTCTACGCGAGCTATCACGCCGTCGACACCACCGGCTTCTGGAACGGCGCCGACGCGTGGCAGCGGCCGCTGCAGATCGCCGGGCCGGTCGAGAACGCGGGCGAGATCCGCTTCCCCGACCCCGAGGACCGGCTCGACGCGGACGAGCGCGACGAGCTCGAGAGCTGGGTGCTGCGGCCCCGGTACGTGCTCGCGCGGCTCCCGGGCGACGACGCCGAGCGCTTCATGCTCGTCATGCCGTTCGCCCCCCGCGGCCGCCAGAACCTCGTGAGCTACCTCTCGGGGACGGTCGACGAGGCCGGCCGTCCGCGGCTGACCGCCCTCAGCCTGCCCCGCGACCGGCTCGTGATCGGCCCGGCGCAGGCGACCCGCCGGATCCTCGCCGACGAGGGCGTGAGCCGCCGGCTGCAGCTCGTCAACCGCGAGTCGCGCGACCTCGGCCGGGCGGCCGTCAGCCGCACGATCCTCGGGACGCCGCGCGTGATCCCGGTCGCCGGCGCGCTCGTGCACGTGCAGCCGCTCTATGTCACGGCGGGCGGGGGCGGCGTGCCGCGGCTGCAGCTGGTGACGGTGCACGCCAACGGGCGCGTCGGCGCCGGCCGCGACGTCGAGTCGGCGCTTCGGGACGCGATCGCTCCGCCGCCGGGATGATCGCGCGCACGAGCGCGCCGACGTAGCGGCGCTCGTGGATGAGGACGTCGACGGCGATCGTGAAGAACGCGATCGCCAGGACGAGGCGGGTGAGCACGGCGGGCAGCAGGAGCTGCGTGCCGAACAGGGCGAGCATGATCGCGGCGTCGCCACGGCTGAGGCGGAGCGTCACGAGCGCCGCGATCGCATAGAGCGCGACGCCGATCGAGAGCAGCAGCTCGATGCGCTCCTGCGGCGCCAGCGGGAGCGCGCCCGTCCCGGCGCCCACGAGATAGGCGACCGGCAGCGTCCCGAGCGCCAGGGTGTACTGGCTCACGGCGCCCGCGAGCAGCACCGCCGCGCTCTCGCCGCCGCGGCCGTGGGTCAGCAGCACGAACGCGACGACGAGCTCCGGCGTCTCGGTCGCCACGGGCACCACCCACTGCAGCAGCAGGTACGGGCTGATGCCGACCATCGAGCCGGTGCCGAGCACGGCGTCGCCGAACGGGACCGCCGTCATGAGGATCACGACGGCCGCGAAGGCCATGAGACCGGCCGCCCAGCGGCGGCGCTCGAAGCGCGGCAGCGCCGAGATCTCCCCTGCGAGGCCGATCGCCTCCGGGGCCGCGCCCGAGGAGACGGCGGCACGCCGCAGGTAGAGCGCGTAGAGCGAGACGAGCACGAGGCTGTCGAGCAGCGACAGGCGGCCGTTGAAGACGCCGCGCAGCGCCCACAGCGAGCCGAGGCCGAGGATCGCGAGCTCGACGCGCTGGGCCGGCGCGACGGTGACCGGCGCGACCGGCCCCGGCCGCCACTGCCGCGGCAGCAGCGCCACGGCCGCGGGCAGCGCGATGCACACACCGAGCAGGAGCCGGCTCGCGCCGGTCAGGTTGGCCGTCACGTACGCCGCCTGGCCGGTGAACGCGAAGTGCACCTCGACGATGTACTCCGGCAGGATCGCCACGAAGGCGACGGCGGCCACCACGACGCCTCGCGCGACGTCGACCTGCAGCGCCTCGCACGCCCAGGCGAGCATGAAGGCGGCGGCGACGACGGCGGCGCCGTAGCAGATGAGCTGGAGCGGATAGGGCGTCGCGCCGCCGCTGAGGCGCACGAAGACGCCGGGCACGGTGCCGGCGGCGGTCCACGCGACCCGCCGCTGCCAGTCCGTCATGCGAGCTCGAGGATGAGCACCAGGAGGAGCAGGACGAACACGAGGACGACCGCCACGGCGGTCCAGCTCGCCACGCGCGCGCCGAGCGCGAGCATCGTGAGCGTGGCCGTCGGGACGGCCGGCGCGCCGGCATGCGGATGGCCGGGCAGCGGGTCGACCGTGGTCAGGCCGCGGTCGCGCGCGAACGCGAAGAGCGAGCCGAGCGCGTCGATCACCGCGGTCTCGCGGCGCGGGCTCAGCCCGGCGCCGTGGAGGTCGTCGAGCAGCGCGTCCACGTGCCGTGGGCGGACGTTGCGCAGCGGCATGGCGCCGAGCTCGACGTCGACGTGGCTGAGTGCCGCCTGCACCTCGCGGGCGGGCTCGGTCTCACGCTCGAAGCCGGCGATCACGTCGCCGAGGCTCGAGTCGCCGGTGAGGGGATGGTTGTCGTACATGGCGTCGCGCGAGCGGCCGGCGACGGTCGCCGGCCGCTCGCAACTCCCCAGGCGGCTCAGTCCTCAGGCGGGACCACGGGCCAGTGGAGGTTCACGAACCCGCGGCTCGCGGTGACCTGCGTGCCCGCGCGGTCCAGGAGACGGCGACCGCCGGCCGTGAGGTCGGTGGCGTCGGCCTTGGTGCCCTCGATGGCCTGCAGCTCGTCGTCGAGCTGGGCGACCATGTTCGGCATCACGAGGTCGAACGTCGGCAGCTCCTCGTCGTCCTGGCTGATCTGGGCCGTACCACGGCGCAGGGCAGGCTCTTCCGGCTCCTCGTCGTCCGGCGGCACCGGCGGCGCCACGCTGAGGATGTACGCCAGCGCGCCGTCACGGCGATCGTTGGCGAAGTTCAACGTGGTGGCCAGCGCGTCCAGACCGGTGCCGTGCGAGCCGTCGATCAGCTGCACGACCTCGCTCGCGACATCATGCTGGAGCGACAGGACCCGGAACGCGGTCTCCGGCGGGGACGCGTACGTGGGGCCGGTCGGCGGATCGCCGGCAGCGCGCGCGAGGTCCTCCTCGGGCGGCGGGGGCGGCGCGGTCCGGACGACGTACTTGGCGCCGCGCCAGGCGGACGACATCTGACGGCGGACGACCTTGAGCGTCGTGGCCGCCTCGACGACCTTGCCGTTCTCGATCTTCCGGGTGGCACGCTCGAGAGCGCGCTCGGTACGAGCGACGCGCGCCCGCACGATCGACGGATAGGTCAGCTCGACGGTCGGGGCGCCGGAGGCCTTCGCCTTCGAGGGCGCCTTGGCGTCCGCGGAGGCGGGTGTCACCACCACCAGGCACGCCGTGACGGCGAGAGGTATGGCGGCTCTCAGGGAGCGCATAGAGCGAAACTCCTTGTTCGGGGAGGACAGACTCCGGCCAAGCTAGGCGACGGTCGCGGCGATCCAGGGCACCCTCCAGTTCCCGTGCCAGAGCCGATTCCGTGAGCGTCGATCGCGATTGGTCGGCCCGTCCGGGACCGGGACGATGGGAGAGATGTTCAGCTTCTTCCGCGACGCCTGGGAGACGGCCGGCCACGGCCAGGCGCTCACGCTGTACATGGTCTTCTTCCTCTACGTCTGGCTCCTGTGGGCGGCCAAGGCGCTCACCGCGCGCCGGTACCGGCCGGCCACCGGCGACGCCGCGCGGGACCTCACCACCTCGGTCATCGTGCCGGTCTACAACGAGTCCGAGACGATCTTCCGGCGGGTGCTGGCGAGCGTGGTCGCGAGCAGCCCGACCGAGCTGATCGCGGTGGTCGACGGCGGCGATCCCGAGCTGGCCGCCGTCGCGGGCGAGTACTGCGACCGCGTGGTGCGCCTCCCCCGGTGCGGTAAGCGCGTCGCCATCGCGGCCGGCTTACGGGAGACCGACCCGGCCACCGACGTGGTGGTCGTGCTCGACTCCGACACCGTGTGGACCCCGGGCGCCCTGACGGAGATGCTGCGGCCGTTCGCCGACCCGCGCGTCGGCGGCGTCACGCCGCGCCAGGCCATCTTCGACATCGGCGGCAACCCGGTGCGGCGGCTCGCCAACTGGATGGAGGACATCCGCTACCACCTCACCGTGCCGGCGCAGTCGGTCTTCGGCCAGGTCGGCTGCCTCGCCGGGCGCACGATCGCGTACCGGCGGACGGCGTTCGAGCCGGCGGTCGAGCGGCTCGTGCACCAGACCGTGTTCGGCGTGCGCCAGCACGTCGGCGACGACCGGGTGCTCACCAACGAGCTGCTGCGAACCGGCTGGCGCACCGTCTACCAGTCGACGGCGCTGGTCGAGACCGACGCCCCGTCGGACTGGCCGACCTTCTGGCGCCAGCAGCTGCGCTGGGGGCGGTCGAGCCAGCGCGAGACGCTGCTCTCGTTGCGCTGGCTGTGGCGCAAGCCGGTCGCCTTCGCGTGCTTCGTCACCGACATCGTCACGCCGTTCGCGCTCTACGCCGTCGCCGGCCTGGCCGTCGCGCACGCGCTGCGCGGCCACGGCGGCGTCACCGGGCTGCCGCTGGCGTTCGAGCTGCCGCTCGGCTACCTGGGGATGCTCCTGAGCATCGGCGTCCGCCAGACCGCGCACGTCCGCCGCTTCCCGCGCGACCTCGCCCGGCTCCCCCTCTTCGTGCTCCAGATCACCTTCGTGATGGTCCCGCTGCGCATCGCCGCCTTCGCGACGATGTTCCACCAGGAGTGGGGAACCAGGATCGATCGGCCGGCGCTCTCACGCGTTCGCGCGTCCTTGTTGCACGCCGACCCGGCAGGCGAGACCGTACGGGTCATGCCGGGGGAATCATCTTCGTGAACGTCGTCCCGCTCTCCCCCGTGCGGGACGCCTGCGGCCGCTGCCTCCTCCCTCCCCCGCGGCCGTACGCGGGCCGCCCGCGCCTTCCCTCCTCATCCTCAGGCGCGGGCGGCCCCCGACTTCCATGACGCGCCCGATCGCCCGTGTCCTCCCGGCGTTGGCCGCGATCGGCGTGATGATCCCCGGGGCGATCGCCCTGGGCGGGGGCCCGCCGGCCGGCGTGCCGCTGCTCCCGGACCTCGATCAGGAGATGCCGACCGAGCTCGTCATCACGCAGGCGGGCAAGCAGTGGCGGCTCGGGTTCCGCTCCGCCGTGCGCAACATCGGCGACGGCCCGCTCATCATCGACGGCCGCCGGCCGAACCCGAGCGAGCGCACGATGGCTGCTTCGCAGATCATCGTGAACTCGGAGGGCCCGCGGACGGAGGTCTCGGACGCCGGCCGCCTGCGCTACGTGCGCTCGCCCGACCACCAGCACTGGCACCTGCTGCGCTTCGACCGTTACGAGCTCCGCCGCCCCGGCGGCGGCGACAGCGAGCCGCTCGTCCGCGACCGGAAGTCCGGGTTCTGCCTCGGCGACCGGTACGAGGTCACGGCCACGAAGGAGCAGCTGCCCGCGAAGGTGCGCGAGGCCGTGTACCGGAGCCGCTGCGGGCTCGAGCAGCCAGGCCTGCTCGGCATCCGCGAGGGCATCTCGGTCGGCTGGGGCGACGACTACAGCGCGAACCTCGAGGGGCAGTACCTGCCGCTCAACCGGCTCCGCAACGGGCGCTACCTGCTCGTCCACCGAGTCAACAGCGACCGCCGCATCCGCGAGTCGTCGTATGAGAACAACGCGTCGTCCTCGCTGCTGCGGCTGCGCTGGCGGCGGGGCGAGCCGCGCATCCGCGTGCTGCGCGTCTGCCCCACCAGCGAGCGCTGCCCGGCCTAGCGCCGGGCGCGGCTGCCGTCACCGGATCTCGTGGCCGGGCGCGGATCGCCAGCGCGAGCCGCACATCCGCGTCCCTCACCAGCGAGCGCTGCCCCGCTTAGCGCCGGGCGCGGCGGCGGT
>Ga0190265_10002386_pt1 | contig 12610 bp, 12 predicted proteins | sample Popmic124T_FD_133135 | JGI IMG/M metagenome (GOLD analysis project Ga0190265, IMG submission 133135) | Populus adjacent soil microbial communities from riparian zone of Indian Creek, Utah, USA - 124 T | ecosystem: Environmental > Terrestrial > Soil > Riparian zone | place: USA: Utah | collected... | reverse complement strand
GGCGATCACCGCGGATCTCGGTGCGCGCAAGATCCGTGAGGAGCTCGACGCGCTGCAGGTGCTCGGCGTCGACCCGATCAAGAACCTCGTCGTCCCACGCTTCCTCGCGCTGATGATCGTCACGGCGCTGTTCAACGGCTTCGCGATCATCGCCGGCCTGGTCGGCGGCGTCATGGCGACGCTGACCTTCGGTGCGCCGCTCGGACCGTTCTTCTCGACGCTGCTCAGCAACGCGACGACGACCGACCTCTGGGGCTCGCTGCTCAAGACGGCGCTCTTCGGCGCGATCGTCGCCATCGTCTCCTGTTACAAGGGCATGACCGCCTCTGGCGGTGCGGAGGGCGTGGGTCGGGCGGTCAACCAGGCCGTCGTCATATCGATGCTCGGCGTCTTCGCCTTCAACTACGTCTTCACGCAGACGCTGCTCGCGACCAACCCCGACATCTCGGTGATCAAGTGAACGGCGCATCCACCTGGTCCACGCTGCCGCGCGAGCTGCTCGGCTCGCTCGGCGACATCGCGAAGTTCGCGACGCGCGTGATGATCGAGGTCTTCGAGGGCAAGGCGTTCCACTTCTTCGGCGAGACGCTGCGCCAGGCCGGCATCCTGATCGTCGGCTCCGCCCTGGTGATCTGGGGCATGGCGTTCATCCTCGGCCTGCAGTGCGGGATCGAGGGTGCGTACTTCGCCCGCTCGATCGGCTCGCCGCAGGTCGGCGGCTCGTTCGCCGCGCTCTGCGACCTGCGCGAGGTCATGCCCTATGCGTTCGGCTACATGATGTCGGCGAAGGTCGGCACGGGGTTGGTGGCGGAGATCGGCGCGATGCGGATCTCCGACGAGATCGACGCGCTCGAGGTGATGGGCGTCAGCTCGCTGGCCTTCCTCTGCGCGACCCGCCTGCTGGCCGCCTGGATCGTGCTGCCGTTCCTCTACGTCGCGGCGATCGGCGCCGGGTTCGCGGGCAGCTACCTGGCTGTAGTCCAACAGGTCAGCGAGGTCTCCTCGGGCGGCTACTTCCTGATCTTCTGGATGTACCAGAACCCTCCCGACATGTTCTTCAGCCTTGCGAAGGGCATGACGATGGCGACGGTGATCGTGCTCGTAGGCCTCTACTACGGCTACACGGCGAGCGGCGGCCCGGTCGGCGTGGGCACCGCGACGGCGAAGTCGATGGTCCTCAACACGGTGATGGTCCACATCGTCGGCATGCTCGGCACCCTGATCTTCTGGGGTACGAACCCGCGCGCCCCAATCGGCGGCTGAGCACTCGGGCACAAAGGGAGTAGTGGGACGGGCCGTTTGCCCGTCCCACCGGCCCGTCTAGCGGCGCTTGCGTGGCTTCTTCTTGGGTGGCGTCGTGACCTTGACGTTACGGGTGAGCACCTTGCGGTTTCCGAACTCGTCGCGGGCCTCGATGACCACGCGGGCAGTGAACTTACGCGGCAGCGCCTTGGCGATCCGGCGCGACGGCTTGAGCGACAGGCTTGCGGGCACGTCGGGTGCCGCCTGAGTCGACCTCTCGGCGAGGATGACGTCGCCGGTCTTCGCCAGTACGACCTCGCCTCTGCGCCGCTTTGCCGCGACCACGATGCGACTGCTCGCCGTGACCTGCTCGTCGCAGCGGAAGCGAGCGATGTAGCCGCGCAGGAACGCCTTGCGTGACGACTTGCGGCTTGCCTTGGTGAACGCGCAGGCCGGCGCGCGGAGGTCGGCGAGCGCCGCCCGCCGCTGCTGGATCGTCACGTTCTCGCACGCGTCGAGCGTGTCGAACTGATCGACAGCTACCGTGTCGGCGCCCGGTCCGCAGTTCACGCGGTCGGCATAGCCGTCGACGGTCGTGATCGAGTCGGCGCCGTCACCGGTGTCGACGCTGTCCGAGCCCTCGAGCGGGTTGACGATGTCGTTCCCGTTTGGCAGCACGAGGGGGCCGAGGACGATCAGGAAGCCCGGCGCGAAGCCCGTGCGGATGTTGTTCGCACCAGCGGTGCCGGTTATCGAGTCGCCGCCGACGAGCGTGCCGCCGACGTCCTCGAAGCTCTTGATCGAGTCCGGAGCTCCGGGTGGCGCCTTCTCGGCGATCGTCCCGGCAGTCAAGTGCACCGTCAGCGGTGCCTGCACGTCCGGGAACCCCTCGACGCGATCGGTGCCGGTGCTGCCCTCGACGGTCCCGCTGCCGGCGATTCCCGCCACGAACTGGAAGGTGTCGCTGTCCGGGCCGAGGTTCGCGACCGTGCCGGCACCGAGGCCGAGCAGCGTGTCCGAGCCCCCGCCGAGCGAGATCGTGTCCGCTCCGACGCCGAAGTCGATCGCGGTGTCGTTGCCGCCGTTCCCGGTGATCGTGTCCAGTCCCTCGCCGCCGGAGAAGTACTCCCCTGCCGATCCGCCGGTCAGGATGTCGCTCCCGCCGTCGCCGCTGACCGCGCCGACCAGCGTGCCGCTCGCCACGAGCCGGTCGTCGAGAACGCCCAGGTTGGCCTCCCAATCGGTGAGGTCCGGGCCGGTGCAGGTCACGGTGTTCGTGCCGCTGCCCGTGCAGCTCGGCTCGGCCGTCACGATTATGTCGGCCGTGTCGGTGAACGTCACCGTGCCCGCCGCGGAGGTGACGGTCAGGCTGTTGGCCACGCCGTCCCCTGGGAGGAACTCGGCCGTCCCTCCCGTGACGTCGATGTCGATGACGCCCGCGGCCGTGGCCGCGCTGGGGACCGCGACCGCGACGAGCACGCACGCTGCGACTACGAGTCCGAGCTGGCGGGGCCGCCGCCGTGATGGAGCCTTCACTGGCCCTCCTCTGGCGGCAGGCCGCCCGTTCGATTGATCGCGCGATGCTAACCGCGCCTCCGGCGCGTTCAGGTCCCTCGAGCAGGCCGCCCGCAGAGAGCCTCGGTCACCGAAAGAGATCGTCTGGGCGGGCGCGCAGCAGTGCGGCGGCGCCTGGACCGTCGTCGGGCGTCGTGAACCGCTCCAGGCCGCGCACGAGCACGACGGGCTGCGCTGCGTCCTTGGCCCGTGCGAGGTCGGCGGCGCCGGTGATGGCGTCGGCGACGGCGATCGCGGTCGCCTGCAGCTCGCGACCGGCTGCATCTGCTCGCCCACGCCAGTCGTCGAGCGGGATCAGCCCTGCGGCGCCGATCGCTACGTCGGTCTGCCCGAGGCGCCACGCGCGGCCGAAGGAGTCGGAGATCAGGACGGCCGGCCGCGCGTCACGTACAGCCGCGATCCCGCTGCGGAGCGCACGCGCGGATCCGTCTGGATCGGTTGGGAGCAGGATCAGCTCGTCGGGCGCTGTGGCGTTCGACCGATCTACGCCGGCGTTCGCGCAGACGAGGCCGTGGTGGGTCTCGCAGATCAGCACGCCGTGTCCGGCGCGCAGCACGGCGGCTGACTCGTCGAGCACCGCCTGGACGATGCGCGGGTCCCTGTCGTGCTCGACGGCTAGCTCGCGCGCATGGTCGCTGGCCTCGATGTCACACAGCCGGCGCGTACGGCCCTCGGCCTTCGACACGACCTTGTGCGCCACGCAGACGACGTCGCCGTCGGCGAGGTCCTCCGGCAGGGCATTCGCGATCAGGGCGGCGAGATCGTCGCTGGCGGCAACCTCCGGCAGGCCGTCGATGGCGTGCGCCGATACCGCCGGCATGGCGTTCAGGAGATCGGGGCGGGGGACGAGGCGCGCGAGCGGTCGAGCTGGGCGAGCGCGCCGCGCGTCATCGTCGCCTTGATGCGCGTCGTGTCCAGCAGCCGGGTCAGCTCGGCGAGATCCTCGGGCGTGTCGACGTCGAGCGCGAGTGACGGCACGTCACCGACTCGGCATCTGACCTCCGCGCTGGCGGCGAGCTCCTGGTGGCGTGCGCAGCTGCCTGGGCCAAACGCCGGCCCGATCGCGGTCGGGGGGCAGAGCAGCAGCGCGTTGGTGCCGGTGCCGTGGCGGTCGCTGACGACGACCAGCCCGGTGCCGTCCTCCGCCGCTCCGTTCAGCAGGGCGCTCACGTCGGTCGGGTCGAGCAGCGGCGTGTCGCCGGCGATCAGCAGTACGCGGTCGAAGCCGTTCGCGACGGCGTACTCGATGCCGATCTCCGCGGCCTCGTTGTGTCCGGCCTCGAGCTCGTCGTCGAGCAGCAGCACGCCCTCGCCGCGTGCGGCGCGCTGGGCCATGGTGTTCGCGCTCACCACGGCGATCGCATCGAGCTCGGGAATTCGCCGTAGCGCGCCGAGCACGTCCTGGAACATCGCCTGCACGAGCGCCTCGCGCGCTCCCGTGCCGAGCATGCCCGACAGCCGCTGCTTGGCAGCGCCGAAGCTCTTGATTGGGAGGATCGCGATCGTTCGCATGGGCGAGCGCAGCGGGGCCCGACTCTAGCGGCGCAGCGAGGCTGCGAACTCCAGCGTCGCGGCGGCGACGGCACGGCGGGCGTCTGGTCCGTCCATGAGCGTCGAGATCACGAGCGCCGGGAGGCCCTCCACGGGCTCGTCGGCGACCAGGCCGTCGAGAACGTCGCCGTAGTGGCTGGCGATCCCCGCTGCGGTCGGGTTCACGCCTGCGTGCTCACAGAACAGCCGCGTCGGTCCTTTGAGCACCTCGCCGCCGACGAACGGGCTGACCGCGACGACCGGCGCCGCAGCCTCGGCCAAGGCGGCGCGCAGTTTCGGGACGGCCAGGATCGGGCCGATGGAGGCGATCGGATTCGAGGGGCCGATCAGGATCGCGTCGGCGTCGCGCAGGGCCTCCAGAACCTCGGGCGTCGGCTGTGCGCTCTCGACTCCGTCGAACGTCACGGCCTCGAGCGGGCCCTCGGCACGTCCGACGATCATGAACTCCTGGAAGGCCAGTTCACGTCCGTTCGCCGTCACGCGCGTACGCACCGGCTCGTCGGCCATCGGCAACACCCGCGCGTCGACGCCCATCGCACGCACCACCTCCGCGTGGGCGTCGGTCAGCCGCTGGCCGGCCGCGAGCCCCTCGGTGCGGACCAGGCACATCGCCAGGTCACGGTCGCCGAGTCGGAACCACGTCGGCCGGCCCGCCGCCTCGAGCGCATCCATCACGCTCCAGCTGTCGTCCCGGATCCCGTAGCCGCGCTCGTCGATCGCGTCGGCGAGCCAGTAGGTGACGAGATCGGGATCGGGCGCGACGTGGACGCCGTAGACCTCGGCGTCGTCGCCCGTGTTGGCGATCACCGTCAGGTTCTCGGCGCCGACCTCGTCGAGCAGTCCGCGCGCGAGCTTCGCGCCGCCGGTGCCGCCTGACAGCAGCGCAACGCGCATCTACCAGAGCTGATCGGGCAGGCCGGTGAGCTTCACACCCGCGTGCGACTTGTTGCGGATGTTGACCGAGATCAACAGCGGCGTCAGCGCCTCCACGAAGCGGGCGGTCTCCAGGGCGCCCGCATTGACGGGGCGCAGGCCTTCGATCCGCCTGACGATGTCCGCGACCGCGACCTTGTCGGCCTTGCGCTCGCCGCAGATCAGGACGTCCTGGTCGAGGGAGGCGTCGAGGTCGCTCAGCGTCGCGGCGTCGACCGTGTGCAGCGCACTCACGACCGTCACACCGTCGGGGACCATCTCCTGGGCCTGCTCGGCGGCGGACCCTTGGGGAACGCCGAGCAGCCGCGTCGCCTTGCCGGATATCGCGGCCGCGAGCGGGACTGTGGCGTCGACGAGGATCTGGCCGGGCTTCAGCGCGCCCTTGAGGTTGGTCAGGTTCTCCGACTGGGCGCGGAACGGGACCGTCAGGAAGACGACCTCGCCGGCCTGCGCTGCGTCCGCGTTCTCCGCGCCGGCGACGTGCGCGTTGGAGACCCGCTCACGGATCTTCGCCGCCGCCTCCGCGGCTCGGCCCGCGTCGCGCGAGCCGATCACGACCTCCTCGCCGGCTCGGGCGAGGCGCAGCGCGAGGCCGAAGCCGAGCGCACCCGTGCCACCCACGATCGGTATCGGCGATCCTGCCATCAGCGTTGGAAAGCTATCGGCCGGAGTACGGATAGGGTCCGCGCGATGAGATTCGAGGGCAAGGTCGCACTTGTGACGGGCGGGGCCGGCGGCATCGGTGGCGCCACGGCTTCGCGGCTGGCCGCCGAGGGCGCGCGCGTCGCGGTCGCCGACCTCAACGGCGACGGTGCTCGCGAGCTGGCAGCCGATCTCGGTGGTCTCGGCGTCGAGCTGGACGTCACCTCGCCTGATTCGATCGCCGCCGCGCTCGAGGCGATCGAGGGCGAGCTCGGCTCGATCGACGTGCTCGTCAACAACGCGGGCGTGGCGGGCGAGCTCTTCTTCACCCAAACGCCGCCCGAGGTCTGGGACAACATGCTCGCCGTCAACCTGCGTGGCGTGCTCGCGGTCACCTACGCGGTGCTGCCGGGGATGCACGAGCGCGGCGGCGGGGCGATCGTCAACGTCGCCTCGGAGGCGGGTCGCGTCGGCTCCCAGCTGTCGGTCGTCTACTCGGCGACGAAGGCGGGCGTGATCGGGTTCACGAAGGCGCTCGCGAAGGAGTCGGCGCGCTTCGGCGTGCGCGTCAACGCCGTCGCTCCCGGCCCGATCGACACCCAGATGGTGCGCGCGGCCGAGGTGCTCGGCGAGATCGGCGAGCGGATGGTCCAGGGGATGATCGACTCGACGGTGATGAAGCGGCTCGGTGAGCCCGACGAGGTCGCTGCCGCGATCGCCTACCTGGCGAGCGACGAGGCGGGCTACGTGACCGGCGAGACGCTCGGCGTCTCCGGCGGTCTCGGCATGATGTAGGCATGGCCGCCGATTCAGTCCAGATCCGCGAGGTCGGTCCGCGCGACGGCTTCCAGAACGAGCCGGAGACGGTCCCGACCGACGACAAGGTCCGCCTCGTCGAGATGCTCGCCCGCACCGGGCTGAAGCGGCTCGAGGTGACGAGCTTCGTCCGCGCCGACGTGATCCCCCAGCTCGCCGACGGCGCCGAGGTGCTGCGCCGCGCGGACGTCCCGGATGACGTAGCGGTGACGGTGTTGATCCCGAACGAGCGCGGGCTCGACAACGCGCTCGAGCTGCGCGACCGCTTCGGCGAGGTCAACCTCTTCCTCTCGGCGACCGAGAGCCACAACCAGGCGAACGTCAACCGCTCGGTCGAGGAGTCGCTCAGCGGGCTCGAGAAGGTCGTCACGCGGGCGCTGGCAGAGGGCCTGCGCTGCGAGGCTGTGATCTCTGTCGCGTTCGGGTGTCCCTACGAGGGCGAGGTGGCTCCCGAGCGCGTCCTCGCGATCGCCGAGCGGCTCGCCACGGCGGGCTGCGCCGAGCTGGGCTTCGCCGACACGACCGGGATGGCCAATCCGGCGCAGGTGCGCGAGTTCCTCGGGCTGGCCTTCGACCGCCTGCCCAGCGTAGAGCTGACGGCCCACTTCCACAACACGCGCGGGCAGGGCCTCGCGAACGCGCTCGCGGCGCTGGAGGCCGGCTGTCGCTCGTTCGAGAGCTCGTTCGGCGAGCTCGGCGGCTGCCCGGTGCCGAAGGGCGCGACGGGCAACATCGCCTCCGAGGACCTCGTCTCGATGCTTCACGAGATGGGCCATCCGACCGGCATCGACCTCGTCAAGCTGCTCGACTGCTCGCGCGAGGTCCAACGGGTGCTCGGCCGTCCGCTCGGCAGCCACCTGCTGACCGCCGGTCCGATCGACTGGCACCGGGGTTAGGGATGGCGTGAGCGAGCTGACGCGCCGCGAGCTGCTGGCGGGGGCGACCGCGGCGGGACTGACCGCCGCGCTCCCGGGCTCGGCCGCCGCTCTCGAGCCGGCGTTCTCCGCCGCCGCCGGCCCCAACGTCGTCGTGATCGTGATCGACTCGCTGCGCACCGACCACGTCGGCGCCTACGGCGGCCGCCGCGCACGCACGCCGACGCTCGACGTCCTCGCCCGCGAGAGCCTCGTCTTCACCCACGCCCGTCACGAGGCGTTGCCGACCGTCCCGGTCCGCAAGTCGCTGCTGATCGGGCGCAGCGGCTTCCCGTTCCGCGGCTGGCATCCCGAGCGAGGTCTCCCCGCGGCCCCCGGCTGGGAGGGCATCCACGGCGGCGAGCGCACCTTCCTCGACGTGCTCGAGGGCCGCGGCTACCTGACCGGCTACGTGACCGACAACCCGCACGTGCTGCGGCCTGCGTTCGCGGGCCTGCGCCGGCGCCCCGAGGTGATGACGAGCGTCAAGGGCCAGATCCCGGGCTTCCGGATGCGGCGCGGCCCGGTGTCGTCCGGGCGGCTGCGCCGCCACCTCGCGCCCGAGCTGCACCGGGTCGACCGCGGCCGCGTCCGCGAGTACCTCGGCTACAACCCAGCCGGGCGGCGCGAGAGCCAGTACCTCGGCGCGCGCGTCTTCCAAGGCGGGATCGACTTCCTCGAGCGGGCGGCGTTCGAGCGGCGGCCGTTCGGGTTGGTGATCGACTGCTTCGACGTCCACGAGCCGTGGGACCCGCCCGACCGCTACCTGGCCCAGTACGCGCGCGTCAAGCGCGGCGGCTACCGGCCGGTCCAGCCGTTCGCGACGCCGGTGGGACGTGCAGGTGACCTCTCGAAGCGGACGCTGAAGCTGGCGCAGGCGATGTACGCGGGCGAGGTGTCGTTCCTCGACGCCTGGCTCGGCCGCTTCCTGACGGCGCTCGAGGCCCTGGGGATGGCTAACACCTGGGTCGCCGTCGTCAGCGACCACGGCGTCTCGCTCGGCGAGCACGGCTGGATCGGCAAGCAGTCGGGCGACATCCATGGCGAGCTGATCGACGTCCCGCTGATGATCCGCCACCCAAGTCGGATCGGCGCGGGCAGGCGGACCGGCTACTTCGCCTCCTCGCACGACATCGCGCCTACGCTGCTCGGCGGCGTCGGCGCGCCGGTTCCGAAGGCGATGGACGGTGCCGACCTGCGGCCGTTGTTCCACGGCCGTTCGCCGCGGCAGCGCCGGTCGGCGTGGGTCGGCGCTTGGGGCGACACGCTGCTCGCCGGCGACGGCCGCTGGCTGCTGGTCGCGCGCAACGACGGCGGGCGGATCGTCGACGTCCGGCTCTACGACAAGCGCCGCGACCCCGGCGAGTACCGCAACCTCGCCGGAAAGCGCCGCGACGTCGTCAACCGCCTCGTCAAGGAGATCCGCGGCGAGGCGGGTCGGCGCGGGCTGCCGCGGCTGTAGCCGCTCAGCTCAGGAGACGGGCCGGCAGGCCCACGGCCGTCGCGCCGGCCGGAACCGACTCCCGCACGACCGCTCCGGCGCCGATGACCGCACCCTCGCCGATCTCGACGCCGGGCATCAGAACGACGCCGGCGCCGATTCGGGCGCGGGCGCCGATCCGTCCGCCGCGCGGGCGGTCGTCGGGTTCGTCGGCGTGCCAGCGCTCGGTGGTCGTCATTACTCCGGGTCCGACGTCGGCCTCGTCGCCCACGTCCCAGCCGGGCGCGATGACGACGCTGTTCTGGAGTCGCACGCGCTCGCCGATGCGCACGCCGCGCCCGATCGCGCCACCGTGGCCGACGACGCTGCCGGCGCCGATCTCCGCGCCCTCGCGGACGAAGGCGTGATCGCCGACGATCGCGCCCGCGTGGACGTGCGCTCCGGCGGCGAGGATCGCGCCGCAGCAGACGACGCTTCCCGTTTCGAGCACGGTCGGCGCAGGATCGGGCGCGGGCGCATCGGAGCGCGGACCGAGCCGCGGCGCCTTGCCGACGATCACGCCGTCCTGGACCTCCGCGCCGGCGTGGACCTGCGCCCCGGCGTGGAGGACGACGTGACATCCGACGATCGCCTCGGCGGCGAGCGTCGCGCGGGGCGACAGCATCAGGCCGGGCGCACGTTCGGACGGGGAGGGGGCGGCGCTCATCGATCGCCTCGGCGTAGCGTGTCCAGCGGGCGACCGATCGCCGTCGCCACGCGGTAGCGGCGCGTCTGCCGCAGCGCCTTCGCCTCGGCCTCGAGCTCGAGGATTCGCGTATGCAGGCGATCGTTCTCGCGTGCGAGGCCGGCGGCGCGGTCCTCGAGCCGCCACTGGGCGCGCGCCAACCGGTCGAGCTCGTCGAGGCGCTCCAGCGCGGGTGCCGTCACGCCACCGTCGGCGACCGCGCTCTTCAGCAGCTCCACGAGCTGCTCGCCGTGGTGCCGGACGCCGTGGTGGGCGGTGACCAGATCGCGGTTGGCGGTGCCCATGCCGGGGTCGTAGGCGGCGAGATCTCCGGACAGCGCCTCAGGGGTAGCCGTCCGCCCGGTCGCCTGTCCGGCGAACGCGTCGGCCTCCAACGTGGCGTAGCTGTCCGGCGTGACCCAGCCGTCGCAGCCGGCCGAGTCGAAGAGGTAGGCGGCGCGAGCGCACGACATGCCCTCGAGCAACGCGCGGCCCTTGCCGACGACGATGTCGACGTCGCCGATCAGCAGCTCCGGGGCGTCGGTGGGAACCGCCTCCTCGCCGGCCGCGAGCACCTCGACGCCGGCGGGCTCCCAGGCGGAGCGCAGCAACGCGAGCCGCTCGCCGCGGATGTAGTTGCTCAGTGCCAGCGCGCGCGCCGGACGCGCGCGGATCGTCTCCCGCGCCGCGAAGCGCTCGGTGTCGACCGGCTGGCGCAGCCGGACGATCGGCGGCGCCGATGCGAGCGCTCGCACGCGCCGCTCGACCCGCTCGTTCATCACCACGACCGCTGCGAGCATGCCCGGCTCCTGGGGTGGGAGCTGAGCGTCGAACAGCTCGCTGTGGGCGACGAAGACCTGTGGCACGCCGGGATGCGCCTTCGCGAACGCGAAGGCGCGGCCCGCGTCCTGGTTGAGGATCGCGTCGGGCCGTTGCGCCGGCGGCTGCTCGCCGACCTCGACCGCGATGCCCAGCGCCCGCAGCCGCTCCTCGGACGGCCCACCCTCGACGGCGTGCACGGTCGCCACGTGCCCGAGCCGCTGCAGCTCGGCGGCGACGGCGATCAGGTAGCTCTCGCTGCCACCGCGGCCGAGCTGGTGCGTCGCCAGGACGAGGCGCATCGGCGATCGCCCTAGCGACCCGCGAACTCCGGCAGCCGCTTCTCGAAGAAGGCGCGCGTGCCCTCGGCGAAGTCCTCGGTGGCGGCGAGCGTCTCCTGGGCCTGGACCTCCTGCTCGAGCGTCGCCGCCAGCGCAGGCTTCGCCGCCGCGTCGATCACCCGCTTGGCGAGCGCGACCGCCTTCGGCGCGCAGGCGAGCAGGTCGTCGGTCAGCGTCTCGGTGCAGGCGTCGAGCTCGGCGGCAGGGGCGATCCGGTTCGCGAAGCCGATCCGGTGCGCCTCGCGGCCGTCGATCACCTTGCCGGTCATGATCAGCTCCTTGGCGTTGCCGAGCCCGACGATCGCCGGCAGGCGCGAGCAGCCGCCGACGTCGGGCAGCAGGCCGACGCGGACCTCCATGATCCCGACCATCGCCTCCTCGGCGACGATCCGGAAGTCGGCCGCGAGCGCGAGCTCGAACGCGCCGCCGAGCGCCGCGCCGTGGATCTGGCAGATCGTCGGCTTCGGCATCTCCTCGAGCAGGTTCCACCAGTTGAGGATCGCCCGGCGGAACGTCCGCAGCCCGGAGGGATCCTCGGACAGGGTCTTGAGGTCGCCCAGGTCCATGCCGGACGAGAACATCGCCCCGTCGCCGCGGACGACCACCACCCGGACCAACTGGTCGGCCGCAGCCGCCTCGAGCGCGTGCCCGAGATCCTGGATCAGCTCGGCGTTGAAGGCGTTGCGCTTCTCGGCGCGCTGGAGCACCAGATGCCGCACACCGCCTCGATCCTCGACTCCAACCAACGACATATAGGCTCCCCGGGCTCGCTGACACCGACTGGGAGAACGTAGTGGAGATCAAGAGGGTTGGAGTGCTCGGAGCCGGTCTGATGGGCCACGGCATCGCCCAGGTCGCCGCCCAGGCGGGCTATGACGTCGTGCTGCGCGAGGTCGATCAGGCCAAGCTCGACAAGGGCCTCGCCAAGATCGAGAAGCAGCTTGCGCGCGCCGTCGAGAAGGGCAAGGCCGAGCAGGCGGACGCCGACGCGGTCCGTGGCCGCATCCACGGCACGCTCGACTACTCCGACCTCGCCGACTGCGATCTCGTGATCGAGGCGATCACCGAGGACCTCGCGCTCAAGCTCGAGATGTGGAAGGAGGTCGACGCCGTTGCGAAAGCGGAAGCGGTGTTCGCGACCAACACGTCGTCGCTGTCGGTCATCGACCAGGCTGCGTCCACCTCGCGCCCCGACCGCTTCTTCGGCCTCCACTTCTTCAACCCGGCGCAGGTGATGAAGCTCGTCGAGGTCGTGCGCGGCATCACGACGTCCGACGAGGCGTTCGAGGCGGGCGTCGCGTTCGCCGAGAGCATCGGCAAGCTCGGCATCCCGACCCGCGACCGGGCCGGGTTCATCGTCAACCGGCTGCTGATCCCGTACATGCTCGACGCGATCCGCGCCCACGAGGAGGGCGTCGGCAGCGTCCAGGAGATCGACGACGCGATGAAGGCGGGCGCCGGTCACCCGATGGGCCCGCTCGCGCTGTGCGACTTCGTCGGCCTCGACACGCTCGGCTCGATCTGCGACGTGCTGTTCGACGAGTTCCGCGAGCGCCGCTTCGCCCAGCCGCCGACGCTGCGCAAGATGCTCGCCGCCGGCTGGTACGGCCGC
>Ga0190265_10002385_pt1 | contig 12613 bp, 15 predicted proteins | sample Popmic124T_FD_133135 | JGI IMG/M metagenome (GOLD analysis project Ga0190265, IMG submission 133135) | Populus adjacent soil microbial communities from riparian zone of Indian Creek, Utah, USA - 124 T | ecosystem: Environmental > Terrestrial > Soil > Riparian zone | place: USA: Utah | collected... | reverse complement strand
TCAGGCCTCCGCCACGATCGGCACCGGGGCGTGCGGCTCGTGAGGCCGCTTCTTCTGCAGCACGATCACCAGGGACGCCGGATCGAGCTGCGCGCGGTCCAAAGTGGTCGGGGCGGTGAGGATGAACTGCGAGCGGGCGGCGCGCAGGAAGCGGCCGACCTGGTCCACCCGGTCGAGGGAGAGGTGGGCGAAGGGCTCGTCGAGCATGAAGAAGCCGCGGCCGTCGGTCTCGGCCATGGCCATCAGCAGGATCAGCCCGGCGATCACCTGCTGCCCGCCGCTGAACGACGGGTCGCCCAAGGGCAGCGGCTCCTTGCCGTCGAAGCCGAAGCTCACCTGGATGGCGGCCTCGTCCAGCACGCGGTCGTCGTCCTGGAGGCGGGGCAGCTCCATCTCGACGCCGACCTCGGCGCCGGCTGCCAGCTCGGTGGCCCGCCGCCGGTAGTCGCGCAGGGAGCCGCTGATGATCTCCAGGTAGCGCCGGCGGCACTCGGCCAGCTCGTCGCGCGCCTCGACCGCCTCCTTGCGCCGCGCCTCCAGGTGGCGCTCGGCCTCGTCGATGTTGGCGCGCAGGTGGAGCGCCTCCTCGCGCACCTCGCGGGGCGGCGGCTCGCCGAGCAGGGTGAAGGAGCGGCGCGCCCGGTCGAGGTCGGCCGATACGGTGTCCGGCCCGTCGAGCTCGCCGCGCTCGGCGCGGGCTTGGAGGTCAGGGGCCACCCGCGCGGCCAGCTCCTTCACTCGGGCGTCGGCGGCGGCGAAATCGGCCTCGGTGCGCTCCAGGGCCTCGCGCTCGCCGCGCAGGCGAGCCGCCTGCTGGTCCAGCCGCAGGCCGGCCTCGACCCGCTCCTGGAACGCGGCGTCGCGCTCCCGGCGGGCCGTTTCGCGGGCCTCGGTGGCGAGATCGCGCCGGGCGACGGCTTCCGCCAGCGCCCGGCCGGCCGCCACAGCCTCCTCCCGCGCGTCCGGCAGGGTGGCGGTCTCGCGCAGCAGCTCCTGCCGGCGGCGCTCGGTGGCGAGCCCGGAATCCGCCGCCGCCCGCCGGGCCGCCGCCGCCGTCCGCGTCTCCCCGGCCGCCCGGGCCGACTGGCGCGCCGCCTCCAGTTCGCGCTCGGCCCTGGCTAGCACCGCCGGGCCGAGCGCCCGCGGCCCCTCCAGGGGAGCCGCCACGTAGAGCGGTCCGGGGAAGCGGCGGCGCCGGACGAGCTCCAGGGCGGCCTCTTCCTGCTCCTGCACCGTGAGCAGGGCAAAGCGGCCGCTCCCCGGCTCTCTCTCGGCGATCAGGGTGGCTTCGATCTGCCGGTCCTTCAGCTCGCTCAGCGTCCGCGCGACCTCCTCCGGATGGCCCGGCCGGCCGGCGCGCAGCCGGTCGAGGCTCTCGCCGGCGGCAGCCTCATGAGCCCGGCCGGTGGCCTCGGCGCCCTCGGCGGCGAAGACTGCACGGGCGGCCTCCTCGGCCCTCTCTTCGAGCCGCGCGAGGTCGCTGGGCGGGAGCGCCTCGGCTTCACGCAGGCGTTCTTCCAAAGCTTCCAGCCGGTCCGCCGCCCGCACCTGGCGGCCGTGCGCCCCCTCCCAGGCTTCCCGCGCCTTCGCCTCCTCCCGGTGGGCGGTATCGAGCGCCGCCTCCGTCCTCGCGTCCACCTCGCGGGCCCGCGCCGAGTCGGCCTCCAGCGCGGCCCGCTCGGTCTCTCCTCGCCGCACCTTGGTGCGCAGCTCGGGGAGCTTGGCGCTCGCCTCGGCGCGCCGCCGCAGGTGGACCTGGAGCTCGGCGGCGGGCAGGCGCGCCTCCAGCTCCGCCACCCGGTCGCGCTGCTGCTCCCACTGGTCGAGCAGGGCCACCTGACGCTCGACCCCCCGCAGGTCGGCCACCAGCTTCTGCAGCGACGAGGTCTGCCGCACCACCTCCTGCTCGCTCTCGGCGAACCGCCGGCGGGCCTCGGTGTAGCGCTCCAGCACGGTGTGGTCGCCCATCATCTCGAGCACCCGGCGGAACAGCTCGCGAGGCTTCAGCTCGAACAGGGCGTTGGTGCGCCCCTGCTCGATGGCGAGCACGCTCATCAGGCTGCGGGTGACCCCGGCGTTCTCCAGCACCCGCTGGTAGCGCTCCGGCCCGTACCAGTCGCGCGAGTCGAGGAGGTTCCTGCGGATCTCCTCGATCGACGCCCGGCCGGGAAGCACGGCGAAGCGCTTCTCGGGCGCGCCGCCGCCCGCCGGCACCAGGGCACAGGCCAGCGTGGCTTCGGGTGTCGTGATGCGCTCGCGGCGGAAGGGGGCGTGCGCTCCGGCCGACGCCTCGTTCGAGACCACGGCGCGGATCAGGGCCGGAGAGTCGGGGCGGCGCAGGTAGTTCTGCAACCGCCGCCGGGAGGAGAGGCGGGGCGCGTTCAAGAGCTGCCGGATGGCGTCGAGCAGGGTCGTCTTGCCCGAGCCGTTGGGTCCGGTCAGCATCACCACGTCACGGTCGAGCGGCAGGCGCACCGGCGGCCAGAGGTCCCAGCCGTGGAGGGAGATCTCCAGGAAGCGGAACATCAGCCCTCGCCTCCGGTGAGGTGGTAGCGGGCGCTGGAGCGCTCGCCCGAGCGCCGCACGTAGCCCGACTCCTCCAGGGAGCGCAGCACCCGGCGCAGGCGGAAGGCCGTGACGCCGGTAGCCCGCGCCAACTCGCCCATGGCGGCCGTGCCGCCCTGGCGCCGCATCACCTCCAGCAGTTGCGCCTCCAGGCCGGCGAGCGCCACCTCCTCGGCGGGGGCGCCCGGCCGCTCCCTCTCCTCCAGCAGGCGGGCGAGCACCTCGCGCCGGATGAAGCCGATCATCCGCTCGCCGTCGATGGCGAGCTCCAGCAGGGGGCCGGCCTCGATCACCTCGCCGTGGCCGGAGAGGAAGTCGAGGCGGCGGAGCTGGGAGACCAGGCTCTGGATGCGGCTGCGCCCCCCGAGCACCGGCCGGAATTCGCGCACCAACGCTTCCAGGCGCACCCGCGGCCGGAAGCCGCGCGCCGCCGCCACCCGCTCGGCGGTGAACAGCGAGTCCTGCCCGGGCAGCTCGCGGGTGTCGGCGGCGGTCCGCTTCTGGAGCACCAGGCGGGCCCAGAGGATGACCAGGAGGGCGAGGGCGTCGGAGCGCAGGCCGAGGTTGGAGGCGGCGTCGAAGGCGGCGTCGGCGGTGACCTCGGGCGAGAGGCGGATGCCCACGTGCTCGGAGTAGACGCTGGTCGCGAGCACCAGGCCCACCGCCCGCAGCCGGCTCTCGACCTCCTGGCGGACCTCGGGGAAGTCGAGGTCGGGGAGGGCCCGGCGCTCGAAGGAACCCTCGCGCAGCAGCAGGGCGCAGATGCGGGCGGCCTCGTCCATAGCTCAGGCGTCTCCACGGGGGCGCACGGTGCCCGGGGTGAGGCGCGAGAGGGGAGCGCCGGCGATCGGCTCCGGCCAGCCGTCCCCGACCGGATCGACGTCCAGGGGGAGCGCGCCCAGCCGCCCGGCGATCCCCTCGCCGGCCCAGCGCGCCCCGGTCAGCGAGAGCAGGCTGGCGCGCAGGAACGACTCCCCGGCGTCCCCGGCCGGCACCAGTTGCGCCAGGGGCACCGGCTCGCCGCCGCGGGCGATGGCGGCGAGGTCGGCCAGCAGGCGCTCCACCTCGGCCGGCACCTCCACGGCGTCGGCGGCGCGCGGCGCCTCCATCGGCTCGCTCCAGGCGACCGGCGTAGCCTCGGGCCGGCTGCGTAGCGCCTGCAGCTCGGCCGCCTGGGCAACCGACTCGACGGTGAGGAGGGGAGGCGGCGCGAGGGCGGCGAGGAGGGCCTCCCGCCCCACCGCCGCCAACTCACCCACGCTCTTCGCCATCAGCGCGCGGACGATCTGCTCGGTGGTCAGGCCGGCGGTGAGCTGCAGGTACTGCCGGCCCACCTCGGTGATCGCCCCGTGCAGGGCGGCCGAAGCGCCATGGAGCCTGGAGAGCAGCTCGTGGATCTCGCGCGCCACCCGGCGGGCCGCCACCTGGTCGAGCCGCACGGCGTCGAGCACGGCGCGGATGCGCTCCGAGAGCGTCAGCACCTCGCCCAGCTTCTCGGCGGTGCGCCGCAGCACCACCTCGGAGTGCGAGGCCATGGCGGCGTCGATCTCCTCGCGCAACGCCACCAGCCGTGAGCGCATGGATTGGAGGTGCCGCAGCGGATCGAGGCCGATGTCGATCGCGTAGCGGACTCCGGCTACGGTCGGCAGCAGCTCGCTCTCCCGCAGCCGCCGGTGGAGGAAGGAGAGCACGTCGAACGCCCAGCGGCCGGCGTCGGTGATCGTGTGGCCGGCGGCGGGGTCGAAGTCCAGCCAGCCGCTCTGGCGCAACGCCCGCACCGCAGCCGCCCGGGCCGGTTCGGTCAGCCAGTAGAGGACCTCGTCGAGGTCGCCGCCGTCGCCGCCGGAAAAGGCGGGGCGGGCGCTCTCGACCAGCGCCTCCATCACCGCCGCCCGCACGAAGAACTCCCGCGGCGAGCGGCCGACCAGCGCGTGCAGCAGCGGATAGAGCGGCTCCAGCTCGCGCACCGCCGCCAGCGCCTCGACCTGCTCCGGAGGCAGGCCGCCGGTCCACTCGGCGAGCCCATCCCAGCCGCGGGCTTCGGTACCCTCGGGAGATGATTCGGGCGGTTCGGTCGCGGGAGGAAGCTTCGAGTCATCCATGGCCGTTACGGGCCATGACTATAACCGAGAACCCTCCAACCTGGAGTCGCGGAAAGGGATCTCTAGCGGGTGCCGCTGGCCGGCTGCCCGGAGAGCGAGCTGGGCGCGTCGAGATGAGCCCCCTCTTCGACGCCGACGCCCAGGCGGTCGACCAACTCGCCGCCCAACCAGCCGGTCACCAGTGCGAGCCCCACCGCTACCGCCGAGAGGCCGATGGCGAGCCCCTCCGGCGTGCCGGGAGCGTCGTCCCTGAGCAGGCAGGAGACGACGAAGAGCAGCAGGACCACGACGTTGCCGCCGCCGTGCAGCAGGCCGATGCGCTTCGCCCGCGTGCCGGAGGGGATGGCCAGCCAGTCGATCAGCCCGAAGACGGCGGCCACCAGGCCGGAGACGATGCCCGTCACGATCATCCAGTAGGAGATGATCCCCCACTGGGAGTTGCCGCTCGACAGGTAGGCGATGTCGAACGCCAACGACATGCCCAGCAGTCCGAGCGGGAAGACGATCAGCATCTGGTGGATCGGGTGTCCCAGGAACCGTGCCTTGGCTTTCATGCGTGTCCCTCCCTAGTTGGAAAGGAGAAGCTGCAACACCCATGCCCAAGGCCTGCCCTTTAGCCGGAAGAGCTCGGCTCGTGCACCTCGTCGGCGTAGGGCTGCACGCGGAACCCTTCCCGCCCGGCCGCGAGGCGGAGGAGCTCGTCCAGGCAGACGAAGCTCACCCCGTGCGTCCGCTCGCGGCACCACACCAGGGCGGCGGCGAGCTGCAGGGCGGCACCGGCAGGGAGTGAGTGGACGGAGACGATGCGCAGCGCCCGGGCGCGAACCTCCGTAGTGGGCTGCACCTCGAAGGCGCGCTCCCGCAGGTGGTCGATCGCCGTCTGGGCGCGCAGGACTCCCGTCTCGTCGAGCCGCTCCTCGCTCTTGGCGACGGCGAGGACACCGGCGCATTCGAGGGCGGTTCCCCACCAGAGCACCAGCTCCGGGTCGCGGCGCAGGAGCGGCTCGACCTGCTCCGTCGCGGTCTGCCGCACCACCAGGGGGATGACGGCCGAGGTGTCCCAGAACTTCAGAGCACCGCCTCCCGCACCTCCTCGTACGCCCACTCCTCGGAGGAGTCGCGGGCGACCGCGCGCGGCAGGTTCCAGAACGTCTCGTCCAGCCTGCGCTCGGGGGCCCGCAGGATGCCGGAGCGTACTAGGTCGTCGTTGGCTGCCGCCGGGGTCGCCGCCGAGAGCGGCATGATCCTGGCGATGGCGCGGCTGTGCTCGGTGACGACGACCTCCTCGCCGGCCTTGACCCGCGCGAGAGTTTCCGAAAGTGAAGCCTTCAGCTCGGCGATTCCCATGGTTCGCATGGGAAAATCATAAGACAGGATAAAATGACCTGTCAAGTCACAACGAAGAGGCTCCTCGAGATCGCGTGATCAGGAGCTCTGCGGCTTGCCCGCGATCGAGAGGAACAGCTCCTGGACGACCTCCTTGAGCTCCAGGGTGTAGCCCGCCAGGTCGCGCAGGCTCTGCTCGAGCTGCTCGGTGGTGGGGCGGACCAGGGCGCCTCCGGGCCGCGGGCGGACCTTGTGGGTGAGCCGTTCGTCCAGGCTCTGGAGCTTCTGGTAGGCATCTTTCAGACGTTGCGGGTCCATGTCATTCGCCTGCTTTCTCGGCTTGGAGTTGGAGGGTGAAGTCGACGAGCCCCTCGATCTCCTCGCCGCTCAGCCGGTGGGAGAAGCCGGGCATCGGCCCGTAGCCCTCGGCGATGCGGCGGCGGACGATCCCGCGGTCGCCTTGGCGCACCATCTGCGAACGGAGGAGGTCGAGGTTCGGATACAGGTTGAGCGAGCGGGCATCCCCTCGGCCGCCTTCGCCGTGACAGCGGGCGCAGTAGAGCTCGTAGAGCTCGGGGGCGGTGGGCTGTTTCCTCGCGCACCCGGCGAGCAGCGGCAGCACCCCGAGGAGGAGGGCCGGGAGGATCGCAGGGAGGCTCACGGAGCTAGGGCCGGCCCGGCTCCGCCTCGCGCCGGTGGACCTGGGTGGCGGTCGCCTGGTCGCGGGGGCGGACGACGATCTCGTCGACGTTGACGTGGGACGGCCGGGTGGCGGCCCATAGGATGCAGTCGGCGATGTCCTCGGCGCAGAGCGGGGTCATGCCGCGGTAGACCGACTTCGCGCGCTCGGCGTCCCCCGCGAAGCGCACCAGCGAGAACTCCGTCTCGGCGAGGCCCGGGCTGACCTCGGTGACCCGCACCGGCTCGCCCAGCAGCTCGAGCCGGAGGGTGCGGGTGAGCGCCCGCACGGCGTGCTTGCTGGCGGTGTAGCCGGCGCCCCCGGCGTAGGTCTCGAAACCGGCGATCGAGCCCACGTTGACGATGTGGCCGTCGCCCGACGCCTTGAGGGCCGGCAGGAGCGACCGCGTCACCCGCATCACGCCCATGACGTTGGTCTCCCACATCACCTGCCACTTCTCGTCGACCGCGTCCTCGACGCGCTCGACGCCGTGGGCGCCGCCCGCGTTGTTGACCAGCAGGTGGACCTCCGGCACCCGGGCGGCGAAGGCGGCGACGCTCTCCGGGTCGGTGACGTCGAGCGGCAGGGCGGTCGCCCCGAGCGGCTCGGCCACCTCGCGCAGGCGGTCGAGCCGGCGCGCGCCGAGGATCAGCCGGAAGCCGGCCCCGGCGAGGGCCCGGGCGGTGGCCGCTCCGAAACCGGCGCTGGCGCCGGTGATCACCGCAGTCTTTTGGGTCGCATCGCGGGTCGTGTCGGTCATGCGCTCTCTCCTCACACCTCGGCCGACGGGCAGAGGTCGGCGACCGGGCAGCGGGGGCAGGCAGGCTTGCGCGCCACGCACACCTGGCGCCCGTGGTGGATCAACAGGTTGGCGCCGAGCGTCCAGTCCTCGCGGGGGATGAGGCCGACCAGGTCCTGCTCGATCTTCTCCGGCTCGGTGTTGGCGGTGAACCCCAGCCGGCGAGAGAGGCGCTGGACGTGGGTGTCGACGATGAACCCCTCGTTCTTCCCGAAGGCGTTGCCCAGCACCACGTTGGCGGTCTTGCGGCCCACCCCCGGGAGCGAGCACAGCGCCTCCAGCTCGGCCGGCACCTCGCCGCCGTGCTCCGCCACGAGGGCGGTGCCCAGCCCCTTCAAGGCCTTCGCCTTGTTGCGGAAGAAGCCGGTCTGGTGGACCATCACCTCGAGCTCGGCGAGGTCGGCGGCGGCGTAGTCGGCGGCAGAAGGATAGCGGCGGAAGAGTGCCGGGGTCACCTCGTTGATCTTCTTGTCGGTGCTCTGCGCCGCGAGCACGGTCGCCACCAGGAGCTGGAGGGGACTCTCGAAGTCGAGCGCGATCCGGCTGTCGGGGTACGCCAGCCGCAGCCGGGCGAGGATCTCCGCGGCCCGCGCGCGCCGCGCCCGGCCCGACTCCCGCTTCGCCTGCGCCGGGGTGATCGCCATCTCGCTCCCTCAGTCCGCGGTGAACGCCCGCACCAGCCAGTTGAAGAGGGCGACGACCAGCCCGCCGAGGATCGCCGGCAGGCAGCCGTCCACCGTCAGGCCGTCCAGCAGGTAGGCGGCGAGGTAGAGCATCAGGCCGTTGATCGCCAGGTAGAACAGGCCGAGGGTGAGGACGATCAGGGGGAAGGCGAAGAAGGAGACGATCGGCTTGACGACCAGGTTGATCACGCCGAGCACCAGCCCGGCGAGGAGCAGGTAGAGCATGTCGCCGGTGTAGCTGATCCCGGGCACCAGGTAGGCCGCGATCAGGATCGCGACGCCGTTCAACACGACCTGCAGCAGCGCTCGCACCATCGTGGGACCTCCCGTCGTCGCCGTCGTCGTCCGCGAGCGGATCTTAACCCGTCCGCCGCTCCGCCAGGCGCCTCGCCTCGACCACCACCTGGCGCTCGTTGTCGAAGCTGAGCTTGGCGATCCCCTCGTCCCACGAGAACCAGTCCGCCCCGGACACCTCTTCGGCGTCGAAGTTCGCGGAGTCGCCGCTGACGTAGGAGAGCAGGAAGTAGTCGACCTGCTTGTGGACCCGGCAGCTCCCGCGCTCGATGTACCAGTACTCGACCCCCGAGAGCGGCGCCAGCACCGTGCCGGTGACCCCCGTCTCCTCGCAGACCTCGCGCACCGCCGTCTGCGCCGGCGTCTCCCCCTCCTCGATGTGCCCCTTGGGGAGCTGCCAGCGGCGCCCGCCCTGGGTCGATATGAGGAGGATGTGGGTGCCGTGGACGACCAGGCCGCCTGCCGATCGGTGGTGCTCGGTTCTCATCCGTGGCGTGAACTGGGAAGGGCCTTCAGTTGGTCGTCTCGTCGACGCTTCCGGGGGTCCAGGAAGGGAGCGTCGACGGATCGACCCCGACCGAGCGCAGCGCCGCGGACCAGACCTGCTCCGGGTCGGGAGCGAAGATCAGGTCGCTGCTCACCGGCGCGGTCAGCCAGTCGTTCCTGAGGATCTCCTCGATGAGCTGCCCCTGGCCCCAGCCGGCATAGCCGAGGAACAGGCGGAAGCTCGCGGGTGGGGCCTCGGCCAAGCGGGAGAGGTCGCCGATGTGCTGGGTGAGCGCGACCCCGGGGATCACCTCGGTCGAGTCCTCGTCGTCGTCGTCCTCGCCGTCCTCCCCGTCCTCCCCGACAGTCGCGCCGTCCTCCTTGCCGGGGGAGAAGAGCACCGTTCCGAGCTGCGGCTGGACCGGGCCGCCGAAGTAGGCGACCGCCTCGTCGCGCCCCTGCCAGCCGACGTCCAGCCCCTTCAGGATCTCGCTGACCCTGATCCCCGTCGGCCGGTTGATGATGAAGCCGAAGCTCCCTTCGTCCTCGTGGTGGACGAGCAGAACGACGCTCCTGTGGAAGAACGGATCGAGCACCTGCGGCATGGCCAGCAGCAGCACCGGGGTCGTCAGGTCGGAGGCGATGGCGGACATTGCGCCTCATATTACCCCGGAGCGGCCTTGCGGCACAGGCCGGAGGGCGAATACCCTTAAAGCCCGCTCTGGTCCAAGATCCCGTGAGCTCCCCGCCAACACGCCTCCTGGCCGCCGGATTCCTGGCGAGCCTGCTCGCCAACGCCCTGCTGCTGGCCGCCTTCCACGACGCCGCCTGGTGGCCGCCCGACGAGGGCAACTACGCCCACGTGGCCGAGCGCATCCTCGACGGCGCCGTCTTGAACCGCGACGTGCAGGACGTGCACGCCGGGGCGATCAACTTCCTGAACGCCGCCGCCCTGGGGCTCTTCGGCCGCTCGCTGGCCGCCCTGCGCTACCCGCTGGCGCTCGCCGCGCTGCTTCAGGGGTGCGTCCTCTTCTACCTCTTCCGCTCCAGGGGCGCCTGGCTCGCCGCCGCGGCGGCCGTCGTGCCGGTGGCCCTCGGGGTGCTGCAGTTCCTGAACCCCACCGCGCACTGGTACAGCCTTTTTCTTTTCGTTCTGATCGTGGCCTGTCTTCAGGAGCTGCCGCCCGCCCGCGGCCGGACCGAGCTGCTGGGCCTCCTCGCCGGCACCCTCTTCCTCTTCCGCCAGCTCTCCGGCGTGCTGGTGGCGATCGGGCTGGTCGCCTGGCTGCTCGCCGAGCCGCTGTCCGAGAGCGGGGAGGCTCCGAATAAGCCGCGGGACCGTCTCGCGGCGCGGATCACCCTAGCCGTTGCCGCGCTGGGGCTCGCCGGGTATCTCCTCCGCGTCGCCGATCCCACCGGCTTCGCCCTCTTCGGCGCCGCGCCGCTCGCCCTCCTCCTCTGGGCGCTGGCCCGGCCGGCCGCCGGCAACCGGCGCTGCCTGCTCACCCTCGCCCGCCTCTCAGCCGGCGCCGCCGTGGCGTTCGCCCCGCTCGTCCTCTACCACGCCTTCCACGGCTCGCTCGTCTCCTGGTACCGGGACACCGTGCTCGCCCCTGCCCGGCTCGCCGGCATGGAGTTCCTCGACGCCCAGCGCTTCTCGTCGCTCGTCGGCCGCGGCCTGACGGCCCTGCTCGCCCCGGCGAGCGCCGTGGAGGCGGTGAACGGACTGTTCTTCATGGTCCTGCCGTTCGCCGCGGCTCTCCTCGGCCTGCTCGTCGTTCTGCGCCGGGGCACTGGCGTCGGCGCCCTGCCGTTCCTCGCCGTCTTCTACGCCGTGGTGTCGCTCCACTACCAGATCCCCATCTACCTCTTCTATACGCTGGGCGCTACCCTCGCCGGGCTGCTCTGGCTGGCCGGAGAGCGGGGGAGGCGGACCCGCGCCGCCGCCCTGGCGGCGGTGCTCGCCCTCGGCGCCGTGGGGGTGGCGTTCCACGCCGGCCAGCCGATCCTGCGCACCTGGGATCACGTGATGGCAGGCCGGCGGGAGCCGCTGGTGCCGAGCGGCCTGGCGCGCTGCGGGCTGCGCATCACCCGGGAGGACCGCGACCTCTACGCCGGGCTGGTCGCGCTGATCGAGCGCGAGACCTCCCCGGACGAGGAGATCTTCGCCGTCCCCAGCAACGCCGAGCTGTACTTCCTGGCCGGCCGCCCGAACCCGTTCCGCTTCTTCAACTTCGCCCTCGGCGTGCCCGACCGGGCGGCGGCGGACGCGGTCGTGGAGCGCCTGCGCCGCCGGCCGCCGCGCCTCGTCTTCTACAATCCGCAGGACAAGTACAATACGCCCCTGTCCCGCGAGGTGATGGAGACGGTCGCGGCCTCGTACGAGCTCCTCGGAGCGCGCGGCCCCTTCCGCATCTACCGCGCTCCCCGGGCGGACTGACCCCATGCCCGAGACCGCCCCCCATCCCCATCCCCTGATCTCCGTGGTCCTGCCGGCCCACGACGAAGAGGCCGCGCTCCCCGGGTTGATCGAGGAGGTCCTCGCCGCGCTCTCGGGCCACGCCGTGGAGGTGATCGTGGTCGACGACGGCAGCGCGGACGGCACCTGGGACGCGGTGCGCCGGCTCCACGCGCTGCACCCCGAGGTGCGGGGCCTGCGCCTGTCGCGCAACTTCGGCCACCAGGCGGCCATCCTCGCCGGGCTCGCCGCGGCGCGCGGCGACGCCGTGGTGATGATGGACTCCGACGGCCAGCACCCCGCCGCCCTCCTCCCCATGCTCGTGGAGCGCTGGCGGGAGGGGGCCTCCGTCGTCCAGGCGGTGCGCACGGAGACCGACGGCGAGGGCGCCTTCAAGCGGCTCACCTCGCGCTGGTTCTACGCACTGCTCTCGACGCTCGCCGGGGTGCGCATCCCCCCCGGCTCGGCCGACTTCCGCCTGCTCTCTCGCCCGGCGCTCGAAGAGGTGCTCGCCGGGGCCGGCCCCATGCCCTTCCTGCGCGGCCTCATCCCCTGGTTGGGCCTGCCGACCGCGGCGGTACCGTTCCGCGCCGCCCGCCGCGCCGCCGGCCGGTCCAGCTACTCGCTGCGCCGCATGGTGCGCCTCTCGCTCGACGGCATCCTGGGCTTCTCGGTCGTGCCGCTGCGCCTGGCGATCGCGCTCGGCATCTTCGTCTCCGGCCTCTCCTTCCTCTATCTCGCCTACGTGGTGGGCATCCGCCTCTTCTCGGGCCGCGCCGTGGCCGGCTGGGCCTCGATGGCCGGCCTGCTCTCGCTCCTCGGCGGCATGCAGCTCTTCACCCTGGGCGTGCTCGGGGAGTACCTCGGCCGCCTCTTCCTCGCCAGCTCCAACCGCCCCCGCTTCGTCATCCGCGAGCGCGTAGGTGCAGATCCTTGACCGACCGGGGCCGCTTCTACGACACGATCGCCGGGGATTTCGACGAGATCATGAACGGCTACGACCTCCGGCGGCGCCTGGAGGTGGTCTACGACGACCTGCTGGCCGGCGTCGACCTGGCGGGCCGCCGCGTGCTCGACGCCGGCTGCGGCACCGGCTTTTTCTCCGCGCGGGCCAAGGCCGCGGGGGCGGAGGTGGTGAGCCTCGACATCGGCGCCAACCTGCTGCGCGTGGCGCGCAAAAAGGGCCTCACCCGGCTGGTCGCCGCCGACCTCCTGGCCGCC
>Ga0190265_10002384_pt1 | contig 12615 bp, 10 predicted proteins | sample Popmic124T_FD_133135 | JGI IMG/M metagenome (GOLD analysis project Ga0190265, IMG submission 133135) | Populus adjacent soil microbial communities from riparian zone of Indian Creek, Utah, USA - 124 T | ecosystem: Environmental > Terrestrial > Soil > Riparian zone | place: USA: Utah | collected... | reverse complement strand
TGGGCGTTCGGCAATTCGGGCACCCGGTTCAAGGTCTTCACCACGCCCGGCACCCCGCGCGACCCGTTCGAGAAGATCGCGGATGCCGCGCAGGTGCACAAGTACACCGCGCTCGCCCCCACGGTCGCGCTGCACATCCCGTGGGACAAGGTCGACTCCTACGATGACCTCCGTGCACACGCCGAAGACCACGGTGTCGCGCTCGGCACCATCAACTCCAACACCTTCCAAGACGACGACTACAAGTTCGGCGCGCTCACCCACGAAGACGCGGCGGTGCGGCGGAAGGCGATCGATCACCACTTCGAGTGCATCGACATCATGCACAAGACCGGCAGCCGCGATCTCAAGATCTGGCTCGCCGAGGGGTCGAACTACCCGGGCCAGGCCGACCTGCGCGGTCGGCAGGACCGACTGCACGAGTCGCTCGCCACGATCTACGAGCGCCTCGGCGACGAACAGCGACTCGTGCTCGAGTACAAGTTCTTCGAGCCGGCGTTCTACCACACGGACGTTCCAGACTGGGGCACCTCGTACGCCCAGGTCGCGGCACTCGGCGACAAGGCGATGGTCTGCCTCGACACCGGCCACCACGCTCCCGGCACGAACATCGAGTTCATCGTCATGCAACTGCTTCGCCTCGGCAAGCTCGGCTCGTTCGACTTCAACTCGCGCTTCTACGCCGACGACGACCTTATCGTCGGTGCGGCCGACCCGTTCCAGCTGTTCCGCATCATCTTCGAGGTGATTCGCGGCGGCGGCTTCAACCACCCCGATGTGGCATTCATGCTCGACCAGTGCCACAACGTCGAGGACAAGGTCCCCGGCCAGATCCGCTCGGTGCTGAACGTGCAGGAGATGACCGCCCGGGCGCTCCTCGTCGACACCGACGCACTGCGTGCGACGCAGGTATCGGGCGACGTGCTCGAGGCCAACCGCATCTTCATGGACGCGTTCTACACCGACGTGCGCCCGGCCCTCGCCGAGTGGCGCGAGTCGCGCGGCCTGCCCGCCGACCCGATGAAGGCGTTCGCGGCATCCGGCTACCTGCAGCAGATCGCCGCGGACCGCGTCGGCGGAGTGCAGGCGGGCTGGGGCGCGTGACCCGACATCGAGAGGGCGCGCATGGTGGGTGGCGCCCGCCATCTGCGACGTCTCGATCCGACGGCACAGTCACGACGCGATGAGGAGGCAGGCCATGCGCGAACCGTACGACGCGGCCGACGGGCTCGTGCGGGTGTATCCGGCGGTGCCGGTCGATGAACCGGCGGATGCCGCGTCCGCGCGCTCCGGCCCGGGACTCGTTTGGGCGCACGGCGGCGGCTTCGCCGGGGGCGACCTCACCATGCCCGAAGCCGACTGGGTCGCGAGTTCGCTCGCCGATCGCGGCATCACGGTCGTCTCGGTCGACTACCGGCATGCAGGCCGTGGCTTCCGCTATCCAGTTCCGTCAGACGACCTGCTCACGGCGTGGCGCTGGACGCTCGAGCACACCGAGGAGCTCGGCATCGACCCCGATCGCCTCGTGATCGGCGGTGCGAGCGCCGGCGGCAACCTCGCCGCGGGCGTCGTGCTGCGTCTGCTCAGCGACGACGAGCTGCGAACGAATTCGGCACTGCCCGCTGGCCTCTTCCTCGCCTACCCGACCCTCCTCGCCGTGCAGCCGGCACCGGATGCCGCGCTCCGCGCCCTCCTCGACGCGAATCCGACTGCCGACCGGTTCGGCCCGGCGAACGTGCGCGCGATGTACGAGGAGTATCTCGGCGGCCCGATCGACGACGCGCCGCTTCCCGCGGTGCCTGGTCGGGCCCAGGCATCCGACCTCGCCGGCCTCCCGCCCGTGCTCATGATCAACGACGAGTCCGACGAGCTTCGCATCTCTGGCGAGGTGTTCGCCGCAACCCTCAAGGAGGCGGGCGTGCCGCTCGAGCTCGCGACCGAGCCTGGCACCGAGCACGGTCACCTGAACCGACCAGATGAGCCCGCGGCATCCGCCTCGATCGAGCGCGTCGTGCGCTGGATCGCGAAGAATTTCTGATCCATGACGCCCAGCCGATGTGATAGGTTCATTGAACACAATCGGCAGGAGTTCGAGTGGCCAACATCCGCGACGTCGCGCGCCATGCAGGGGTTTCCGCAGGAACGGTCAGCAACGTACTCAACCGGCCGAGCTACGTCAATGCCGAAACACGGCAGCGGGTCATGGACGCGATCGATGCCCTGGATTTCATCCCCCACAAGGCATCGCGTCAGTTCCGCCCCGGCCGCGAGCGCACGCTCGGCCTTGCTCTCGCCGACATGGGCAATCCGTTCTTCGTTGATGTCGCGCTCGGGGCCGAATCCGCCGCGAAGGAACTGGGTGTCGGCGTCGTGATCGTACATAACGGCGAAGACGTGAGTCGGGAGGAACAGAACCTCGACCTCCTCGTTCAGCAACGAGTGCACGGCATCATGATCACGCCCGTCGACGAGCGCAACCCGCGGCTCGAGCAGCTCGTGGAGCGCGGTGTCCCGCTGGTGTACGTCGACCGGATCTCGGGCGATCGGCCCTGCTGCTGGCTGGCGACAGATGACCTGAAGGGCGGGCGACTGGCGGGCGAACACCTCATCGAGGCCGGCCACCGAAGAATCGCGTTCGCCGGCGACAGCGAGATCTCGCGCCAGGTGGCGGAGCGATTGCAGGGCCTGCGTGACGCGGTCGCGGCAGCGGGCCTGCCCGACTCGGCCGTCGAGGTCCTTCCGGCCTCCTCATGGAACATTCGCGAAGGTCGCGCTGTGGGCCTCATGCTCGCCGATCGCAGCCCGGAGGATCGGCCGACCGCCGTCTTCTGTGCGAACGACATGCTTGCCCTGGGGCTGCTGCAGGAGCTCGTCCTGCACGGCGTCCGGGTGCCCAACGACATCGCCATCGTCGGATTCGACGACCTGGATTGGGCGAGCACCTCCGCCGTGCCGTTGAGTTCGGTCCGGCAGCCGCGAGAACTCCTCGGGCGAACTGCGGTGCGCATGATCCTCGATGAGATCGAGCAGGGCGCTGCGCACGTGCACGAACACGTGATCTTCCCGCCCGAGCTCATCGTCCGCGACTCGAGCGACCTCATCCGGCACGACTGATCCGGATGCCGCGGGCGGCGGGCAACTCAATCGATGCGTTGCCACGCGCCATCTGACGCGGCAGAGCGCTCGATCGCCTCGATGGTGCGCTCGATCTGGAGCGCCTCGCGGAAATCGGGCGAGGCGGATCGCCGTGCGGCGATCGCCTCGAGCAACTCCCGAGCCTCGAAGATCTTCAGCTCGTGCAGGCCGACGTTGATGCCCGACATCGGCCACAGCGCGCCGAAATGCCCGTGCCCCGGGCCGAGCTCGATCGTTCGGAAGCCGTGGGAATCGAGTCCGTCAGAGGCCAGCGACACCTCGAGCCGGTGGCTCTCCTGCTGGCTGAACCGAATCGCGCCCCTGGTTCCGGTCACGACGAACGACACCTCGAAGGCACGCCCGGTCTGAACACGACTGGCCTGCATGGTGCCGATGGCGCCACCCGCGAATTCGAGGAGCGCCAGCGCGTGGTCGTCGTTGTCGACCGGATGGCGTTTGCCGGCGGCATCCGTACGCTCGGTGATGATCGTGCGTGAGAGTCCGGAGGCACGCGCGACGGGACCCACGAGGTGTCGCGCGATCGACACCATGTGCGATCCCAGATCACCGAGAGCGCCGCCCCCGGCGCGAGCGCGATCGGTGCGCCAGGTGAACGGTACTGCCGGGTCGATCATCGTATCTGCGCTGAAGAACCCGGTGAAGGAGAAGATGTCGCCGAGCTCGCCCCGCTCGATGAGTTCGCGGGCGAGGGCAATGCCCGGATTCTGCAGGTACGTGAACCCCACCAGCGTGACGACACCCGCCTTCTCCGCGGCATCCGTCATCGCCTCGGCCTCGAGTGTGGTGAGGGCGAGCGGTTTCTCGCACCAGATGTGCTTCCCCGCGTTCGCGGCGGCGATGGCCACTTCATGGTGGAAGAGGTTCGGCGTGACGATATCGACCACGTCGACGTCAGGATCGTCGACAGCCTCCTGCCACGAGGTCGCCCAACGCTCGACGCCGTACCGCTGCGCCGCGGTGCGCGCTCGCTCGACGTCAGGGTGGACGATGACGACCAGCCGGGGCTCGACTGCCACATCGCCGAACACCGGTCGCACGTTGCGCAACGCCATCGAGTGTTCCTTCGCCATCAGGCCATCGCCGATGATTGCGACACCCACGGTGCGCTGAGGCTGCGGCATCTTCGCTCCTTCGCGAGGGGTGGGGCCGCACCGAGTCGATGCGGCCCCACCGGTGAATCACCGAACCCGCGTCACATCGCCGGTTCGTTGTCGTCGACGTTCTCCGCGTCGACGACGGTGTTCTCGAGCGGCACCATCTCGTCGACCGTTTCGCCCTTCATCACGGCGATGAGCGTCTCGATGGCGAGCTCACCGTTGCGGAACGGCGGCTGGATGATGGTGCTGTACTGCGTCCCAGCCTTGATGGACTCGAATGCGCCCTTCTCGCCGTTGATGCCGACGATGAACGGCGTGATGGCGAGGCCGCTCTCGGCGAGCGCCTGCTGGAAGCCCTTCGCCATCGTGTCGTCCTCGGCGTAGACGCCCTTGATCTGATCGCCGAACTTGGTCAGCAGGTCGCGCGAGGCGACCAGTGCCTTCTGCTGGTCGAAGTCGGCGTTCACGGTGGCGAGCACCTCGAGCTTCGAACCGGATGCCTCGAGCTCATCCATGAACCCGCCGGTCCGAGCGATCTCGGTGCCGTTGCCGGCCTGGCCCGCGATGATCACGATGCCGCCCTCGCCGCCGAGTGCCTTCTCAAGCTGCTGCGCGCTGATCTTGCCCTGATCGTACTTGTCGGCTCCAACGAACGACTCGATCAGGGCCATCGAGTCCTCACCGGTGGTGGTGTCGATCGCCACGACGGGGATACCCTCCTGCTCGGCCTTCAGCAGGCCGGGAAGGTAGCTGTTGTCGTCGAGCGGCCAGAGCAGGATTCCATCCACCCCGCGAGCGACACAGCTGTCGAGCTGCTCGGCACCGGTCTGGGGCGAGAACTCCTCGCTCACGATCGTGAGCTTGACCCCCGCGGCGTCCGCTGCGGCCTGGGCTCCCTCGTTGGCCGGCGTGACGTACGGGTGCGAGTTCGCAGCCGTGATGTAGCAGATCTCCTTGCCCTCGACGCTGCCGGTGTCGCCGTCGGCCGAGGCTGCGCCTCCACCTCCTGACGAGCACCCCGCGAGCGCGAGTGCGAGGGCGGCGGCGGCCGACGCCGCCACGACGATGTTCCGACGAATGGTCATGCTTCCTCCTGTATTCCTCTTGGTGTTGGGGATTCCACCCGGGCGCGTCTGAGCGTTCGGGAAGTGGGTCGGCCGTCGCCACTGACGAGCCGATCGAGCGTGATCAGCACGATGAGCAGGACGCCGGTGTAGATCGCCTGCGTGTACGCGGGCACGCCGTTGAACTCGAACATCATGGTGAGCGCACCCAGGGCGACGACGCCTCCGAGAGTGGCCAGGGAAGACCCGCGCCCACCCTCGAGCCGAGTCCCACCGATGACGACCGCCGTGATGGCCGGAATGAGCATGACCGCCCCTGCGACGGGTGAGCCCGTCGCAGTACTGAGCGACTGGAGTACTCCCGCGGCCCCGGCGAAGAGGCCGGAGATGAGGAAGGTCGCAACGATGTAGGCGTTGGAACGGATTCCCGCCGATTTCGCCGCAGCGGCGTTGCTCCCCACCGCGTAGAGGTTTCGGCCGCTTGGCGTGAACCGCAGCCAGACGAACATCAGGATGGCAGCGGCAACGAACAACGCGGATCGCGGCGTGAACACTGCGAGCAGGTCGCCCGTGAGCGGGATCCCGAAGATCGGATCAGTCGAACTCACCGGCTGCGAATCGGTGAGCAGCAGGGCGAGGGAGGCGAAGATCAACAGCGTCGCAAGGGTCGCGACCAGCGAGCTGATCTTGAAGACCACGACGATCGCCGCATTGACGGCGCCGATGAGCACGCCGACGCCGAGGCCCGCGAGTGCGGCTGGAACGTTGCCGATGACGGGTTGAAGCGCGATGGTCGTGATGCCGGCCATTGACAGGATCGAGCCGATCGAGAGATCGATCTGTCCGGCGATCAGCACCGGCGTCAAGCCGAGAGCGAGGAAGCCGACGACCGTGGCTCGGTTGAGTACCGATTGGAGCGTGTCGACGGAGAAGAAGTCCACGATCGTGATGCTGCCGAAGATCGCGACGATCACGAGCAGCACGAGCAGCCGGTACCGCACCGCCGTCCGCCCGGTGGCACGGAGGTCGAGGCGTCTCATTCCCGGCCCCCCTTTCGACGGAAGTACACGTCGATGCCGACCGCGACCACGACGATCGCCCCGGTCACCAATCCGGTCGCCTGGGTGGGCAGCCCGCCCAGGATGATGAGGTTCCCGATGAGGGCAGTGATGATGACGCCCCCGACGGTGCGCAGCACGCTTCCGCTTCCACCGAAGAGGCTTGTTCCGCCGATGACCACTGCCGTGATCGCGACGAACTCGTAGCCCGTACCGATGATGGGTCGCGCCTGCCCGTTGCTGAGCGCGAGAAGGACGCCGCACAGTCCGGCGAGCAAGCCCGTGAGCACGAATGCGCCCGCTTTGGTGAATCGCACGGGCACCGCGCTCGCTTCGGCCGCCTCGTAATTGCCGCCAACCGCCAGATTCCAGCGTCCGAAGGCCGTACGAGACAGCACGGGCGTGAGGATGAGTGCCGCGACCGCGAGAATCCACACCATGACGGGGATTCCGAGGAAGCTGCCCTTGACGAAGTCGGCAAGTGCGCTTGGCTCTCCGTAGACGATGCCACCGCCGATGAGCTGCTGACTGAGCCCGAGCAGCACCGCACCCGTGCCGAGCGTTGCGATGATCGGGTTGATCCGGAGGTACCCGATGAGCAGTCCGTTCACCACGCCGCCGACCGTTGCCACGAGCAGGCCCAGCCCGGCCGCTGCGAATGGGCCGGCGAACGACTGTGCGCCGAGTGTGACGAGAGCGCCCATGGCGACATTCGCCGGGACAGAGAGGTCGGCCAGGCCGCCGCAGACGGCGACGAACGTCATGCCGAGCGCCACGAGGCCGACGGCTGCGTTGGCATTCAGCACATTCACCAGATTCGACACGGTGAGGAACGAGGGTGAGATGATCGCGCCGACGACGAGCAGTGCAACGATCGCGATCGGAACGCTCAGCGTGCTGAAGAGCGCGCCCGGTGTTGATGTGCGCGTGTTCAGTGCGGTCGAGGTGGCGGTCATGCGGCCACCTGCCCCGTCGCTGACCGCATGACGCCTTCCTCCGTCGCATCCGCGCGGGCGATCTCGTCGACGAGGATTCCCTCGTGCAGAACGAAGATTCGATCGCACACCGCAAGGAGCTCTGGCAGTTCGGAGCTGATCATGAGGACGCCGCCCCCATCTCGGGCGAATTCGCCGATGATCTCGTGGATGTCGGCCTTCGCACCGACGTCGACGCCGCGCGTGGGTTCGTCGAGGATGAGCAGGTCGGGCTTCGCGAGGAGCCACTTGCCGAGCACGACCTTCTGCTGATTGCCACCGCTGAATGCATTGAGCGGACGTTCGATCTGGGGTGGGTTCACCTTGAGCCGATCCACGAGCGATCGCACGACGGCGCGCTCACGCCGGGCGAAGATGAACATCCCCTGCGCAATGCGCTGGATCACCGGAAGCGTGAAGTTCTCCCGAACTGAAAGCCCAGGGATGATGCCCTGCCCCTTCCGGTCCTCTGGAACGAGTGCGATGCCGGCTGACCTGCCCTTCCGAGCATTCCGCACACTGACCACCTCACCGCGCAGCTGGATCTCGCCTGCGTCGATCGGGTCGAGCCCGAAGATGGCACGCGCAACTTCGGTCCGGCCCGAGCCGACGAGGCCGGCGAGGCCCACGATTTCGCGTTCGCGGACGTCGAGCGTGACATCGGCGAATTGGCCTTCGCGCGAGATGCCGCGCACGGCGAGGACCCGCTCGCCCGGCTCGAGGTCGAGTTTGGGGAACATCTCGTTGAGATCGCGACCGACCATGAGCCGGACCATGTGGTCAGGAGTGACACCCGCGACATCCCGCGTCTCGATGTGACGACCGTCGCGAAGCACCGTCACCCGATCGCCGATTTCCATGACCTCCTGCAGACGATGGCTGATGTAGATCACGGCGATCCCGGAGCGCCGCATCCGGTCGATGACACTGAACAGCACTCGGGTTTCTCTTTCGCCGAGCGACGACGTCGGCTCATCGAAAACGACGATCGACGGCTTGTCGGCCATGACCTTGGCGATCTCCACGAGCTGCTGCTGGCTGATCGAGAGATTGCCGAGTCGAGTTGCCGGGTCGATGTCGGCATGGAGCTCACCCAAGACGTCCTTCGCGCGCTGGGTGACGGCAGCGTAGTCGACGAACAGCCCCCGGCGAGGCATCCCGCCGAGGCTGATGTTCTCTGCAACAGTCAGGTCGGGCACGAGATTGAGTTCCTGATAGATCATGCCGATGCCACGATCGATGGCTTCGCGAGGAGTCCAATGCCCTACTCGCTCGCCGTCGACCTCGATCTCACCCTCATCCGGCTGGTAGAAGCCGGCCAGGATCTTCATGAGCGTGGACTTGCCGGCACCGTTCTCGCCGACGATCGCGTGCACCTCGCCGGCGCGCACCTCGAGCTCGACGTCCTGGAGCGCTTTCACGCCGGGGAACGACTTCGAAATGTGCGTCATGCGCAGCGCGATGTGATGCGCCTCGGTCATACTGCTGCCTCCTGTCGGGATATCGCGCGATCGACATCGACGCGCCGCAGGCGAAATTCCACCGTGTAGTCCACGCTCCCCCCCGGGGCGAGCACAGGCAGCTGGCCCGCCGCACGCGCTGCCGCACGGCCGAAGACATTCGGGGTGTTGGCGGGTTCGATGCCGAGCACGTAGTGGCCCTGCCCGACCATCTTCCACTGATACACGCACGGCAACTGCGCACCCGAGATGGCCAGCGCGAACTCCAGTCCGTTCTGAGGATTCGCGACGACGACCTGGACCACGTCCTCGGTCTCCAGCTCGTGCACGAAGACCTGCTCGCGGAAGTCGGCGACGGGTGGCCCGACCTCCGATCGACCTTCGAGCCCGCGTTCGGCATCGGCATCGCGCGGCGTCGTCCTACTCGCCGGCACGGTGACCGTGGTGTCATCGCCGAGGAGGGGCCAGCCGAGGTTCATGTGGTAAAGCACCATGATGGGCTGCTCATGGAACGACTCGTTGGTCACCGTGTCCTCGATGCGAACGGTGTCGGACCCGGCAGCGGAGGTGATCCGTCGGCGCAGCACGAGGTTCTCGCCGAAGACCGCCGATTGCCGGACCACACCCTCGACGACGACGCCCTCTGACGTAGCCTCCGCTCGCACGATGGTGGCCTTCTGGGTACCGATTCGACCGTGCTGGCCGAGTACATCCCCGGCGTCGACACTCGGCGGGCCGAAGGTGTCGAGGCCGCAGGTGGCGAGCAGACCGCCGCCGAAGGTGCGCAGCCAGCCATTGCCCTCCGGCTCGTACGCCTCCGGCGCGGTGATCCCGGGTGGAGCGATCCACGCGACCGGTACACCATCTACAGTGACCTGACCGAGATCCAGACCTCTATCGGGATGGACGTCCACTTCGATTCCACCGCCGTTCACGAGCCGGAGCCGGCGGGCGCCTCTGGCCGCGCCCTCCGCCTCGATGAACGAGTCGACGCGCACCACCTGCGCGAGCGATCCGATCCGCTCGCGCAGCGCCGCGCCGTGTGCACCGAAGATGTCAGGCATGCAGACCCAACTCCGCGTTCCCGGGGCCGAAGTGCTTGAGAATGACGAGGTCGTCAGTGCTCGACCGATTGTTGATCCGCACGCCGGCCGTCGCAGCCTCCTCCGAGACGAAGAACTCGTCCTGGCTGAGCTGCCCGAACCTCAGGAGCGTCGCAGCCGACACCTCGTGCGCTCCCAGCGTTCCGTGGCCCTGCACCACGATGGTGCCGTATGCGTCGGTGTCGGAGATCGTAACCGTCTGCCCGGGCCGAACCGTCAATTCCTTCGCGCTGAAGTGCGACGACCGGAAGACCACCCACTTCTCTACGTATGCTGTCTCGCCATCCGCGGCGGACTGTGCAGTCGAATATGGGCGCATGAATCGGTTGCTCACGAAGTAGGGATCGACGTTGAGATCCCATTCGAGGAGACCGATGACGAAGTCGAGATCCCCGCGGTTGGCTTCAGGCACGTCCTTCCAGAGCAGGTCCTCCGGTACCTCGCGATTGTTGCTCCATGACTCGCACATGCAGAAGACGTCGCACGCTGCTTGCGGTTCGTATGTGCAGACGCTCGCGGGTGCGTGCAGCACGCCTGCCGGGATATCCCATCCGGTGCCGAGTTGCGTCCGGTATCCGAGCGACAGGTCGGTGATGCGGTTGTCGCCGCCATCGGCGAATCGGGCCAGGCGTTCCTTCACCTGTTCCTTCGTGACTTCGGCTTGGAAGCCGAGGAACGAGATCGGCTGGTCACCCAAGTGATTGTTCATGTGGGGCGAGTAGTAGTACGCCTCCGGCTTTCCGGGCTTGTCTACGAGCGCGGCCTTCTCATCCGTGTGATGCACGTGGAACGGCAATGCCTGCTGGTTGTCGAAGAACTTCGAGTACATCGGCCACTTGCCGTGGCCGTCCCAGAGGCGCGACCCGATCAGGCGTGCCTTGTGATGACCGACGAACTCGTCGAAGGGCAACAGTGCCTCCCCGTCAGGATCGACGACGAGGCTGAGGCCCTCGTGTTCACCCGTCTTGGGCCCGTTGTCTGCACGCACGGCCGAGGCGAGCCACCGCTCGTCGACGCCACCACGGCCCTGCTCGAAGGGAAAGTAATCGTCGGGGTGCAGTCGAATGCGGCGTCCGGGTGTGCAGAACGCCCTTGGTACCCAGGCCGGTGCGAGGCGCACGATTCCTTCGCCGGCGTCGAGGGCCCGATCCATCCCGGATGCCGTCGCCGTCACGTTCTCGTACGCGCCGTCTGCCATGTGGGTGCCGCTCACCTTCTCTTATCAGAGGCTGCGCACGGAGCGGCGGCCTCGATGCCGGATCGAAATTCGTGGTTCAATGAACCGATGTTCAGTGAACCTATCATCGGGCCCGGGACGTGTCAATCTCGATCAGCGATCACGCGCGGCGACCGGAAACCGGGGACCTGCACGGTTCCCGGTTGAGAGATGGTGTGCGCTATAACATGAACGATCACGACCGCGAGGAGTCGAATGGCCACGAATGGAACAGTGAAGGCGCGAGAGCGCCGAGCGGTCATCCTCGCGACCCTGAGGCGCGATGGATCGGTCCAACTCGACCGTGTTGCCGCGGAACTCGGTGTCTCGGCGATGACGGTGCGGCGCGATCTCGATGGACTCGAGGCCGAGGGGCTGCTCCGTCGAGTCCGAGGAGGAGCCGTGCTCTTCGCCGGCCCTCAACCGTTCGGCGAGCGTCAGGCTGTTCGGCTACGGGCGAAGGAGGCGATCGCCGCCAAGGCGATGGCGCTGATCCCCTCATCGGGGTCCATCGCGCTTGATGCCTCGTCGACGACCGGCACCATCGGCAGGTCCATCGGTTCACGATCGGGGCTCACGGTCGCCACCAACTCGCATGACAACTTCACACGGCTGCGATCGGCACAGGGAGTGACACCGGTGCTCGTGGGCGGCGAAGCCGAGGAGACCACGGGGAGCTTCGTCGGCCTGCTCGCCTGCCAAGCGGCTTCATCGATGCTCTACGAGCGACTCTTCACGTCCGCATCAGCGGTCGATGCCGAGCACGGGACGTCCGAGGTCTCCCTCGCCGAGAGCCAGGTCAAGCGCGCCTTCGCCGAGCGGGCTCAGGAGGTCATCCTCTGCGTGGACTCCTCGAAGCTCGGGCACCAATCGGTGGCCCTCGGCTTCGGGTTCGACGAGATCTCGTTGATGATCACCGAACTCGCCTCCACCGATCGCCGGCTCGATCCCTACCGCAATCTCGTCGAGATCCGATGATGAAGGTTTGCAGAATTTCGTGACTTGTTGTTATCTTCACAAGAACGAACAAACCCGTCCGTGGGCGGTGTGAGGAATTCGAATGACGAACCAGGCAGCTGCCGACCTGATCGCGCGGTCCAACCGCCTCGGCGCCGACCCCAAGAACACGAACTACGCGGGCGGCAACACGTCGGCGAAGGGCACTGAAACCGACCCGGTCACCGGCGAGCCCGTCGAGTTGATGTGGGTGAAGGGCTCGGGCGGGGACCTCGGCACCCTCACCGAGCAGGGCCTCGCGGTGCTGCGACTCGACCGGCTGCGCGCGCTCGTCGGCGTCTACCCGGGCGTCGACCGCGAAGACGAGATGGTCGCCGCGTTCGACTTCTGCCTGCACGGCAAGGGCGGCGCGGCCCCGTCGATCGACACCGCGATGCACGGGCTCGTCGACGCCCCGCACGTCGACCACCTGCACCCCGACTCGGGGATCGCGCTGGCGACCGCGGCGGACGGGGAGAAGCTCACCGAGG
>Ga0190265_10002383_pt1 | contig 12616 bp, 7 predicted proteins | sample Popmic124T_FD_133135 | JGI IMG/M metagenome (GOLD analysis project Ga0190265, IMG submission 133135) | Populus adjacent soil microbial communities from riparian zone of Indian Creek, Utah, USA - 124 T | ecosystem: Environmental > Terrestrial > Soil > Riparian zone | place: USA: Utah | collected... | reverse complement strand
GAGCGCGACCAGAGGGAAGTCATGGGCGGCCTGAGTCGGCTCCAGTGGATTGACGCCCTGCGGATGATCGCTGCCCATGGCGGCGAGGTCACGCATCGGTGCCCATCGAATCGTTGACGGGTGCAGACCGGCATTCTTACCGGCGCGGCCCCTGGCGTACGGACCGAACTTCGCGCGATAGGCCCACACGCCCGTACGGATGAACAAGGCATCGCCGGGCATGACTTTCAGGCCGGCGGCTTTCAGGGCGGCCTCGAGATCTTCGGCGGTGATCGCGGTGCCAGGCTCGAGGTACGGCACGCCCTTGAGGCGGGGAATATCGAGGAGGATGCCGCGTGTGAAAATCCCGTCCTTCACGTTACTGATGCCGTTTCGTGGATGGCCGCGTTTCAACACCACATCCGCATCGGGGCGATAGCCGTTGTAGGCGGCGCCACCGAAATCGAAGTGGTGCGCCATCGAATCAAGGTGGGTGTGCGCCTGACCGTGGAACATGACCGACAAACCGTCGGAGCCGAGCCGGTCCGGTCGCCGGAGAATCTGGTACGGGTTGGCATTGTCGATCGTCTGCACCGTATCGGCATCCTGGGCCAGCGAGACCGAGACGCCCTCCTTCACGAGCGCGGCGGCGGCGCGCCGCTTCTCGGGCGTGATCAGATTGAGCGTTCCGAGTTGATCGTCAGCGCCCCATCGTCCCCAGTTCGACGGGAGCGTTGTTTTCTCTCCGCGCAGCCAGGCGGCATACTCTGCCGGCGTCACGGTTACCTGCTGTGCCGCGATCGCGGCACAGCAGGCACATACCAACGAAACCCCGATGATGATTCGCATGTGCGGTCCACGCGCCAGCATGCGCGCGACGATAACGGGATGTCCCGCGAATGGTCAACTAGGATACCTACTATAGGAAGAGTTACCGATTGACACTGTGTGAGCCCCCGCTACACTGACCGCCGGCTCGCACGTCGTTGCCGTGTCCGTGTCGGTACCCCCTTCTTGAGGAGCATTGTCGATGCAGGCGCTTTCAGGAATCGTCGGCTTTCTTGCGGTCACCATGTTCGTGTCGAGCGCGTCGGCGCAGACCAGGCAAACCAGCAGCATCGCTGGAGTCGTGCGGGACGCCACCGGTGGCGCGCTGCCTGGTGTGACGGTCGAAGCGGCCAGTCCGGCGCTGATTCAGAAGGTCGCGACGGCGATCAGTGACGCCGAGGGGCGCTATCAGCTTCCCGACTTGAGGCCGGGCTCGTATACGGTCACCTTCTCACTGCCAGGATTTGCGACGGTGATCCGCGAAGGCGTCGAGCTCCAGACCAATTTCACCGCGACGATCAACGCCGAGTTGAAGATCGGCGGCCTCGAGGAAACCATTACGGTTTCGGGCGCGAGTCCGATCGTCGATGTCGAGACCGTTGCACAACGGGCCGTCATCTCGGACGAGCTAATCCAGGCCGTACCCATGGCGCGCGGCTTTCTGGGGTTTGGCGGCGTGGTGCCGTCGATTGTGATCCCTGCTAACTTTCAGGATGTCGGGGGCAGTCAGGGCGAGGCCTCGACGCGGATGTCCGTTCACGGTTCGAAGGCCGGCGACCAGAAGTTGATGATCGACGGCATGCGGTTTACCAGTACGGCGGCCAATGGCGCTGGGCGCTTCATCTTCGTCAACCCGGCGAGTACCGAGGAGGTCGCGTTTGACTTGAGCGCCGCCGGCTCCGCCGAATACGCCTCCGGCGGCGTCCAGATGAATCTCGTGTCGAAGAGCGGCAGCAACCAGTTCCAGGGCTACTTCTTTACCGAATACAGCGACAACGGGCTGCAGAGCAATAACCTCACCGAAGACCTCCAGGCGCGCGGCCTGCGCTCGACGACGCAGGTGCTGGAGGTCTACGACGTCAACGGCGCCTTTGGCGGGCCGCTCAAGCGCGACTCCTTGTGGTTCTTCACGGCGCACCGGGTCTGGGGAGGCACCTATCGGTGGGCGAACCAGTTTGAGAATTCCGACGTCACAAGTCCCATCTACGTTGCGGATCTCAGCCGACCGTCCGAGTCGCCGGAGAAGCACTGGTCGGACAACATCCGGCTCACCTGGCAGGCTACTCCCAGGCACCGCTTCACGTTTTTCGCCGACAAGCAGGTGACCCTGCAGCCGTTCAACTCCAGCCAGTCCGTCGGTCTCGCATCACCGGAAGCGATCTCCGGCGTTTCGACCACCTCGAATGCCGTGATTCAAGGGACGTGGAACTATCAGGCCACCAACCGCCTCTACTTCGAGGCCGGATGGAACGTCACGCTTCTGGAGTTCGCCCCCTCGAACAACTATGGGATCTGGCCGACGCCCGAGTCCGTCGATCAGGAAGTTTCCATTCTCGAGCAGACGACAAACTATCGCTATCGAGCAGCTTCGACCTACGTGCCCCAGCAACCCGGTCAGACGAATCAGCGCTTCTCCGTGTCATACATGGTCGGGGCGCATAACCTGAAGGCGGGCCTGTTCATGATGGAGAACACCCACCAGCAGCAGACCTTCACACATCCGTCCGGGCTCAACTACACCTTCCAGAACGGCGCGCCGATTTCCCTGACGCAGTACGTCACGCCACAGTTGATCTCCACGCAGATGCGTCCGGAACTTGGTCTCTACCTGCAGGACCAATGGCACCTTGGTCGCCTGAGCCTCAATCTCGGCGTGCGATTCGATTACCTCCGGATCGATTTGCCGGCCAACGATCAGCCGGCTGGCCCCTTCACGCCCGCAAGAAGCTTCGACGCTGTCACATGCGTTCCATGTTGGAGCGACCTGAACCCGCGTGTGTCGGCGTCCTATGATCTGTTTGGCACCGGCAAGACCGCCGTCAAGGCGAGCATTGGCCGGTTTGGCATCACGGAGGCTAGTGCGCTGGGAATCGCCAACCATCCGGTGACGACGTCGGTGAATCAAGTCAACCGCGCCTGGACCGATACCAACCGCGACTTCGTGCCGGATTGCGACCTCAGGACATCCGCAGCGAACGACGAATGTGGCCAGATGTCGAATGCCAACTTCGGACAGTCGCGCATCACGACCCGCAGCGATCACGATGTCCTGAACGGCTGGCATCACCGGCCGAACAACTGGCAGGCGTCGGTGCAATTCCAGCACGAGCTGGCGCCGGGCATTGCACTCGATGCCGGCTACTTCCGGACCTGGTACGGCAACTTCACCGTCACCGACAATCTCGCGGTCACCTCTTCCGACTACGACCCTTACTGCATCACCGCGCCGGCGGATTCCAGACTGCCCGGTGGCGGCGGCAACGAAATTTGCGGACTCTACGACATCAACCCGTCGAAATTCGGGCAGGTCAACAACCTGGTGACCTTCGCGTCGAACTACGGGCAGCAGACGGAGATTTACAATGGCTTCGACCTGAGCCTGAGTACGCGGCTGAGAGGCGGCGCCATGCTCGGCGGCGGTATCAACGTCGGAAACTCAAACATCTCCGGCGCGTTCGTCACACTGTCCTCGAATCGCCGTTGCTTCGTGGTTGATTCCCCGCAAGAGCTCTATCAATGTGACCAGCCAGTGCCATACCGCGCCCAGGCGAAGATTCACGGGTCGGTACCGCTGCCTTGGAATCTCCAGGTCAGTGCCAATTTCCAGAGCCTGCCTGGACCGGCGATTACGGCCACCTACAACGTGCCCACGGCGGCGATCGCTCCGTCGCTTGGTCGCAATCTCGCAGGCGGAGCACGCACTGTCGCCGTCCAGATCGTCCAGCCGTTCACGATGTTCGAAGAGCGGATCAACCAGCTCGACTTGCGACTGACCAAGACCGTTAGAGTGAAGCGCACGACGGTCAAGGGCATCATGGATGTCTACAACTCTGTGAATGCCAGCAGCGTCCTGGCGATGAACACCACCTACGGCGCGACATGGCTGGCGCCGCGTCAGGTGCTCGGCCCGCGGCTCATCAAGTTCGGCGTCGAGGTGCAGTTCTGAGAGGGATGCCCATGACCAAGCGACTGCTGTCATTCGCCGTAGTGATGGTCGCGCTGCCGCTGGCCAGTCCACTACCGGCGGCGCAAACCAACGCGCCGTCCTTTCCGCGCGAGCACGCGCGCCGGGTGATCCCCAACGTCGTCGGCGTTGAAACGAAAGAGTTCCCGCAAAGTCCGGATCCCGAGGGCGTGATCGCCGTGTGGGACGCGACGTGGGAGAGTGGCAAGCGCACCGGCATGCGGCAGCGGCCGCATGACCAGCTTGCCGTCACGCTCGCGGAGGGCTCTGTCCGGGTGACGCGTCCCGACAGCAGTTGGACGCTCGAGCACCACCAGCTCGGGACCGTGCAGTTCCTCCCGAAGGGCACCGTGACAGAGGAAGAGGGCGTCAGCGAGCGGCCGCGGCGGGCGTTGGTCGTGGAGTTCCTTTCTTATGATGCCGTGCCAAAGATTGACCCCAAGGCCATCGCGGCGGCTCGGGCGAAGGGCATGGAGCCGCAATTTCCGCGCCGCGGGGCAACAAAACTGTTTGAGACCGATCGGATTATCGTCTGGGATGATCCGTATCCGCTCGGACAGCTGCGCGAGCTGCACGCTCACTTCTACACCACGATCGGCATGTTCATCCAGGCCGGCGAAGGTGACCACAAGCCGACCAACACCATCTACACGCTCGGCCTGGTCAACTTCTCGCCGCCGCGCCTGCGCACCCATCGCGACCTGGCGGTGAAGGGTCCCCCCCGAGGAATCTTCGTCGAGTACAAGCCATAGACATCCGGTGTCCGGTAATCACGTCGCCGTGTGTAATATCGGCAGCGTGAAGCTCGTCGTCGCCGGCGTCGTCATCATGGCTTGCGGCGCTGCCGTCGCGGCGGCGCCGTCGCCGACACCGCCGACGCTGGTCCGCTACAGTCTGACGTCGTGGACCGAGAAGGATGGACTCCCGTCGAGCCACATCCGCGCCATCGCACAGGACACGCAAGGGTACTTGTGGCTGGGGACCAGCACGGGCCTGGTGCGCTTCGATGGGATCCGATTCCAGGCCTGGGAGCCCTACAACGAGCCGGCAGTCCGTAACGACGATGTCACCGCGCTCAGGGCGAGCCGAGACGGCTCGCTGTGGCTTGGCTTCGCCGGGGCCGGCGGCGTCAGCCGGATTCGTCTGGGGCGTGCGACATACTTCGGCTCTTCGGCCGGCGTCCCTGAAGGCGTGATTTGGGCCATCACCGAGGATCGCGACGGCATCGTGTGGGCTGCGGGTCATGGCGGGCTGTCACGATTCGATGGCGACCGTTGGGAACGTGTCAGGGCCGAAAGCGGGTTGCCGAATCAATCGATCACGAGCCTGTATCAGGATCGTCGCGGCACCCTGTGGGTGGGAACGCCCGTTGGGATTTTTCGCAGTGACGACCGTCGTCGTTTCGAGCTCGTCGAGTCTCACCTCGACCCAATCCACGATTTCATCGAGGACTCCGCTGGTGGCGTCTGGGTCACGGATCCGCGCCGCGGGATGAGGCCGATGGCGAGCGGGGACCATACCCGAACCGCGCCCGCGTTTCCTATGCCGGCCAGCGGATTTCGGCTGCTGCATCACCGCGACGGCACCTTGTGGCTGGCGACGAAAGGCCAGGGACTCTGGCGTGCCCGGCCGACCCAGCCTGGAACGGCCATGACGGTTGATCCGCTGACGCGGGAGCTGGGCCTCACCAGCGATGCGGTGACCGCCTTGCTCGAGGACCGTGAAGGAAACATCTGGATCGGTACCCGAGCTGGACTGAACAAACTCAGTGAGAATCGTGTCGCATCGATTGGTGTTCGCGACGGCCTTCTGAGCGATGAGGTCTCCGCGATTGCGGCTAGTGACGATGGCAGCCTCTGGGTGGGTACGCCGAACGGGCTGAGTCGCGTGCGCGATGGCACGCAGCGTGTCTACGACGAGCGGCACGGCCTTCCCAGCCGCACGATTACAGCCTTGCACTACAACGCGCCGCAGAACCGTTTATGGGTGGCGACCAGCCGTGGCGTGGCGTCGTTCGACGGGGTTCGCTTCGAACCGCTCGCGTTGCCACACGCGGTGCTGCTGCCGCGAGTTCTGGCCATGACGACCGATCACGACGGCGGACTCTGGTTGTGTGACACGGACAAGGGAGTATTCCGTGCGATCGGTGACAGGCTGGACGCTTTCAGCGAGGTCCCGCAGCTGGGTCGTAACACGGGGAGTTCGGCGCTGACGGACCGGCAGGGTCGCGTCTGGCTCGGATTTTCGCTCGGCAACCTGGGGCTGTATGAGGCCGGTACGTTCCGCTGGTTTGGGGCAGACCACGGCTTGGGGAAGGTGATCGCGATTCACGAGGACGCTCGCGGTACGATCTGGATCGGCACCAATCGGGGCCTCAGCCGCTATCGAGATGGACGCCTGGAAACCTTGACGCACCGGAACGGACTCCCGGGCCGCAGCGTGATGGCAGTGCTCGACGACGCGGACGGCAACCTGTGGTTGGGCGTGAGCTCCGGGATCGTGCGGATGACGCTCGACGAGTTCGACAAGGGCCTGACCTCGGGCGCAGATTCGCTGCAATATACCGTTTACAACAGGTCAGACGGCCTGAGTGGCACACCTGTCGCCGGTCTCGGATATCCGACGTCCGCTCGTGGCCGGGATGGCAAGCTGTTCTTCGTCACCGGCAATGGCCTGGCGGTGATCGACCCACGTGACCAACCGGACTCCGGACAGCCGGCGACCGTACTCATCGAATCGCTCGTGGCCGATTCGTCCAACATTCCTCCAGCCGATCGCGTGAGTCTTCCGGCGTCGACGTCGAAGGTGGAGATTACGTACACGGCGCTCAGTTTTGTTGCGCCGTCCAAGATACGGTTCCGCTATCGCCTCGAGGGTTTCGACGCGGCGTGGGTCGATGCCGGAGCGCGGCGCGAGGCGTTCTATACCAACCTCGAGCCCGGCCGGTATCGGTTCGTCGTCAGCGCAACCAACGCTGACGGGCGGTGGAACCCGACCGCTGCGACCTGGGAGTTTTCGATCGCCCCGGAATTTCATCAGACACCATGGTTCTTCGCCATGTGTGTGGCCATCGTCGGCACGGGGATCTGGCTCGCCTGGCTGACGCGCGTGCGGCAACTGCGATCTCGATACGCCGTGGTGTTCGCGGAACGGAGCCGCGTCGGGCGCGAGATTCACGATACGCTGCTCCAGGGCCTGGTTGGCGTCGCCCTGCAGTTCGACGCGATCTCCGAACAAGTGCGCTCGTCGCCCCTCGCGGCGCGCGAGAGGCTGCAGCGCGTGCGGGTCGAGGTCGAGCGCTACATCAACGAAGCGCGCCAATCGATCTGGGATCTGCGGTCGCCCATGCTCGCCTCACAGGAGCTGCCGGTGGCGATTCGCAATGCCGTGGCGACGCTCGGGACCGGCGGTCCTCCGGCCGTAGAGGTCGCGGTGGTCGGCAGGCCGGTCAGGCACTCGCCCCGCATCGAGGAACACGTGCTTCGTGTCTGCCAGGAGGCGGTGAGCAATGCGATTCGCCATGCCGGAGCCAGTCAGGTGCAGGTGACGCTGGCCTACCGCGCCGAGGGTTTTGAACTGTCAGTGAGCGACGATGGCGATGGGTTCGATACTTCGGATGCGTCCACCCCGGGACGTTGGGGGCTGATCAATATGGGAGAACGAGCCCAGCAGGTGGGCGGTACTCTGACGATTGACAGCACCCCGGGTAGAGGAACCCGCATTCTGTTGAGGATGCCGACGGTCGCCACGACATGACGTCGGCCTCACGCATCAGGGTGCTCTGCGTCGAGGACCACGCATTGGTGCTCGAGGGCATCACGCTCATTCTCAACATGCAGGAGGACATCACAGTCATCGGCGCCGTGGGCACCGGGGAGGAAGCGATCGAGCTGTACCGCCAAACCGCGCCCTCAGTGGTCCTGATGGACCTGCAGCTGCCATCGATGAGCGGGCTGGAAGCCATTCAGAGCATCAAGAAGCACGATCCCAACGCGCGCATCATCGTGCTGACCATGTACGACGGCGACCAGGACATCTATCGCGCGCTGCAGGCCGGCGCGATTACGTACGTGCGAAAGGGCGTGCCGTCGCGGGAGCTCATCGACGTCGTCCGTGGCGTGCACGCCGGGCGGCGGCCTATCTCGGCCGAGGTGGCCGAACAGTTGGCGCGTCACGTGGCCGAGCCCAGCCTGACGACGCGTGAGCATGAAGTGCTCGCGGCCATGGCGCAGGGGCTCCGCAACAAGGAAATTGGCGGCGTACTCGGGATCAGCGACGAAACCGTTCACGGCCACATCAAGAGCATTTTCGTCAAACTGCACGTCAGCGATCGAACGGCTGCAGTCACCGTGGCCCTTCGTCGCGGCATCATCCATCTGTGACCCCCCTATTCTGGGGGTATCGCCGAGCCCATTACTGGGGGATTGCGTTGCGGAGCGGGCGTCCCGACAATCAGGGTAGCCATGTTGCCCCAGCTGCACGTCGCGCCGTCGATGGCGAGCCGCACGCCCCCGATGCCGTCCGCGGACACGATCACGCTGCCAATTCGCGTGCTGCTCATCGATGAGCAGACGATCGTGCGCGCCGGCATTCGCAGCTTGCTGCAAATGCTCAAAGGCGTGGAAGTGGTCGGTGAAGCGACGCCCGGTCGCGAGGCGGTGATGCTGGCAGGGGCACTGCGGCCCGATATCGTGGTTCTCGATGCCGGATGTCACGGTCCCGAGATCTCAGCGCGCCTCAAGCGCAGCGACAAGGCGGTCCGTATCCTGCTGATGCCGTCTGAAAACTCCGAACTGCACCAACAGCGAGCCATGCGCGCGGGGTGTTCAGGCTATTTGCCGAAGCAGGCGCCAGTCTGGGAGATGGAATCCGCGATTCGCGCGCTGGCGCGTGGAGAAACCTACGTAAGTCCCGCCGTTGCCAAGTGTTCGTCGCCGGTCACCACGGCGAATACCGCGGCTGATTCACTCAGCGTTCTGACTCCCCGACAGTGTGAAGTGCTCCAACTCGTTGCGCAGGGGTACACTAGCCGCAATATCGGGCACCGACTGAAGCTGAGCTTCAAAACCGTTGAAGCGCATCGGGCACACATCATGGATCGGCTGGCGGTACGCGATCTGGCTGGCCTCGTGCGATACGCCTTGCGCGCTGGCTTGGTTCCGCCGGACGCCTAAACGCCAATCGTTGATGGGTACGGTGACGCGAGGTCGCTGTCTGATTTCCTGAAACGCAATGCGACGTCAGATCCTTACGAGTTTCTCGGTGCGTTCGGCCACGCACCGAGGCACTGCGACACCGCATCGGCTGGCGTCCGAGGCCAGTGGAGACGACGGGTAGTTGCAAACATTACTGATTCAACGCGTTCGCATCAGAAGCCGCGCGCCATCAGTTAGTTAAGGAAACCACTGCGTTCAGTTTCAACGCCCGGATCGCTCATGGCTTTCGGCCACCCCACGACAATTCTCGACTCGCGCAATCGACCATGGCATCGTCGTTGTTGCTGTCCACGGGTTTCAGCTCCCGTCTCGAGCAGCCGGATGACTGCGTCGAGCGTTGCCGATCAGCTACCAGCGGACGGCCATTCCAAACCGTAGTGCTGCGGACTTCATTCCGCTGAGCCGTGGATCCCAGATGACGGCTGACTTTGTCTGAACAGGCACGATCAGATCAGTGACTAAGCCGACCGTCGCTCCGCTTGAAAACTTCACCAACGTCTTCTCGAGGCCAGCAGTGACGGACCACTGTGACGCTGGCATGAAGAGGCTGGCCGACGAGCCGAGCGTGGCCTGACCGACGTTGCCACCGAGGGGCAGGGCGCTGGAGGTAGGCAGCGCAGAATTCCGAATGCCGGCGAACCCGAGGGATGCGACACCGAATGGCGTCTCACGCTGCCACTTTCCTTGCAGCACCCACGGAGCATTCCTGTTCGTGGATTCCGGTCTCGCAAACGTCGCCGCCCCTGGGCAGCCGATGCATTTCATGTCGACGCCGGAAAGCCACGACTCGAGTTTGGATTTGGACCGCGTGGTCGGCGGAGGTTCATTGTCGAGCAAGAAGAGCGGAGGTGGCGAGGGTGAAGTTGAGCGAGGCGGCTGGTCCTGTGCTCCTGCCGCCTGGGCGAGCGCTACAGAGGACGCCGCCACCACTAATGCCCCCGCTGTAACAGCCAAGGCCAGCCGATGCGTTGCCGAAGCCCCGATGGCCGCTGTGAACCGAACCACTTCCAGATAGGACGAGCCGGGCGCTCAGGTGGCCGGACCCGTTGAACGTAACAAATCCAAGCGGACACACGACGTCAGGCAATTCCGAGCCGGACCGATCGAAAATGGCCCGCCGTAGTGCGGCGAGGCCACATCAGACGAGCACCAGGGCGAGAAGGTTCCTGGCGCTCCTGCCGGGCCGCTCGTCGCCTGGCGCAGGGACCGAGCCGGGCGATTACTTGCCCATAGCCTTGCGAATCGCGTCGACGGTCAACGTCGTCCGCAGCTCGACGATCTGTTTCCCGATCTCGAGCGTCTTGCTCATCGGCAGCAGGCTGACGCCGTTGATGGTCGCGCGATTCGCCCTGGTCCGCTCGTCGATGCGGATCGTCTTCGGATCGTAGAGCGCCATCAGCGCATCGATGCCGTACTCTTCGTGGAGGCCGTCCGAGCCCTGGCTCGCGCCGATTTCAATCTGCTCGGGAATGCCGTTCGCCTTGATTAGCTTCTGCACGGACGAGTAGTCGTAGTACTCGGGGATGAAATAGAAGCGCGTCCCCGCGGCCTGGTATTTCTCGTCGAGCGCGGCCGCGACCTCCTTCATCGCGTTCTGATTCCCGCCGCTGTCGCCCATCAGGACCACGCTCGTAAACCCCATCCCGCGCAAGCTCGTCGCCATGTCGGTCAACACCGCGCGATACGTCGCCTGCGACAGGAACACGCTGCCCGGTGCCACGCGATCGGCGTCGGGACGGCCGGGCTCAAGAGTGACGATCGGCGCGACCAGGGCGTTGCCGAGCTTGCGGGCGATCGCATCACCCATTACCTTCAGAATGAAGTTGTGCTTGCCGGTCGCCAGATGCGGACCGTTGGACTCGACGCCGCCGGTGAGAATCAACGCGGTCGTCTTGCCGGCCTTGATCGCATCGCGAACTTCCATCCAGGTCAGTTCCTCCGTCCACACGCTGTCGAGCGCGGCGATCGGACGGGGCGCGGTCATTTCCGCCTCGCGACGCTTCGCAGCTTCGGCCTGCTGTTCAGGGGTCATGGGCGGACGCTGGGGACGCGCACCCGGCGTCTGTGCCGCGGCCGCCACGGTCAGCATCAGGCTGGCAACTACGATCGGAAGTCGTGTCATCTGCATCTCACCTCGCGCGACAGTCTAATACGCAATGAGGGGTAGGACCGCGAGCGCAGGCGCAGTCACCCACCTCGACCAGAAAGAATGGCATACACCTTGCTCGACACGTTAAAAGCCCGGCTCGTCGCAGACCCAGGAGAATGATGTTGAGCATTAAGCCAACCAAAGTTGAGAATTGGATTCGCACAGGAGCGTGTGGCGTCGCGATCGCGGCGCTGATCGCCTGCTCTCCCGCCTCGTCGGAAACGAAACCTCAAGAAACGGCGGCTCGGCAAATGCCCCGGCCCGCCAGTAGCGGCTACGCCGAAGCGGCCGAAGGTCTGCGCGTGCATTATGAGATTTTCGGGCAAGGCGAGCCGATTGTCGTCATGCCGGGCGCGTTCGGGGACAGCAGCTCCATGACGCAGGTGATCGGCCCGCTCGCTCGCGATCGCCAGGTCATCGCCATCGATCTCGAGGGGCATGGCCGCACCGCGCTTCGCCAGACTCCGATGACGCATGAGAAGCTCGGCGACGATGTGGCCGCGGTTCTGCGGCACCTGAAAATCGCTCGTGGCGACATCGCCGGATATTCACACGGCGGCGATGCGGCGATTCGAATGGCGATCCAGCACCCCGAGATGGCGCGCAACCTGATCGTCATCTCAACAGCCTTTGAGCGCGACGGCTGGTACCCGGAAAACCTCAAGGCGATGGAGAGCATCGGGGCGTCTCAAGCCGAACAGATGGGGCAGACGCCGCTGGGGCAGCGCTATGCCGAGGTCGCACCGCACCCGGACCAGTTTGGCCGCTTGCTCGACCGCATGGGCGAGCTCATGAAGAAAGACTACGACTGGCGTGGCGAAATCGCCAGGCTGCAGGTACCAACGCTCCTGCTGTTTGCGGACCATGATGCCGTCTCGACACGTCACATCGCCGAGTTCTTCGCGCTGTTTGGGGGCGGTCTGCAAGACCCTGGCTGGACTGGTGAGCCAAAATACTCTCGCGCACGCCTGGCAATCGTGCCGGGCTACACCCACTACAACTTCGGACAGGGCCCCGACATCGCGCGTGTGATCGAGGCGTATCTTGATCAACCCACGTCGAAGGCCACACAGTTTTCTCCGTAGCGCTGGGTTCGTCGTCGATTTGGGAAGGGCCGGAGGCGGGCGCGAGCGGAGTATGGTGCCTACGCTCTTGACATCCTGCAGCGCGTCGATGAGACGTTCCGGTCCCTTGTCCTTGAGTACGGCAAGCAGTCGCTCGGACTCAGAAGTGGTCGACCAGCGGTTGATGGTGATCTCG
>Ga0190265_10002382_pt1 | contig 12618 bp, 13 predicted proteins | sample Popmic124T_FD_133135 | JGI IMG/M metagenome (GOLD analysis project Ga0190265, IMG submission 133135) | Populus adjacent soil microbial communities from riparian zone of Indian Creek, Utah, USA - 124 T | ecosystem: Environmental > Terrestrial > Soil > Riparian zone | place: USA: Utah | collected... | reverse complement strand
GCGGCCGTGACCGCCGGGTCCGCGCTGACGACGGCCTACACGCTGCGCTTCCTCTGGGGGGCCTTCGCCACGAAGCGGGCCGGGGCACACGTACCCGACGCGGGCGAGGGGGATTCGAGGGTGGCGAAGCAGCCTTCCCCTCTTGCGACGCCGCTGCGCGGCGCCAGCGGCCCGTTCCTCCTCGCGCCGACAGCTGTCTGCTCGCTCGCGGGACTCGTCCTGGGGCCCGCGGTCTTCGGCCTCGACCAGCTGCTGTCCCGTTACGCCGACGAATTCCCCGCTCCGGAGAGCGACTTGCAACTCGCCCTGTGGCACGGATTCGGGGCCGCACTCGGGCTGTCCGCCCTCACATGGCTCGCGGGCGTGCTGCTCTTCCTCGCCATGCGTCCCCTCGGCCGGCTGGCGGAGCGGCTGTCGGTGGTGGAAGGGGCGCAGGTGTTCGCCCGCTCGCTGTGGTCCCTGGAGCGGGCCTCCCTGGAGGTCACCGGCGCAGTGCAGAGAGGCTCGCTGCCCATCTACCTCGGCACGCTTCTGGCCTTTCTGATCGTGGCGCAGAGCATCGCGATGATCCTCGACCCGCCGTGGCGGCACGTCGGCCAGGTGCGCTGGTTCGACTCCCTGCCGCAGTTCGGTGTCGTCGTGATCATCTGCGTGGTCGCCGTCCTGTGCCTGGTCTCCCGCCAGCGGATGAAGGCCGTCGTGCTGGCCGGAGTCACCGGATACGGCACGGCGGTGCTGTACGTACTGCACGGTGCGCCGGACCTGGCGCTGACACAGTTCGCTGTGGAGACGGTCTCCCTGGTGGTGTTCGTGCTCGTCCTGCGGCGGCTGCCGGCGCGCTTCCCCAGCCAGCGGCGCACCAGCACGCCGCGGCGCATCACACAGACGGTGACCGGACTCGCCGCCGGAGGCTTCACCGCGGTGCTGACCTACGTGGCCGGAGCCGCCCGTATGGACATCCCGGCAGGGCCTCAGCTGGCCGAGGCCACCGCGGACCACCGGCTGAAGAACATCGTCTCCACCACCCTGGTGGACCTGCGTTCCTGGGACACCATGGGTGAGTCGGCAGTCCTCGGGGTCGCTGCCGTCGGCGTGACCAGCCTCGTCTATCTGCGCCGCCGCCCGGGCAGCGCGGTCCTGTCCGAGGCGCCGGCACCGGGACCGGCACCGGAACCGGCTTCCGGACGCGGCGGCGAACCGTCACGGACAGGCGGCAGCAGCGGTTCGGGCGGGAGCGGGGCGGGCCGCGCAGAGTCCGTACTGGGCGGGGGCACCACCGGACGTCCACGGGCGGTCGGCGCCATTCCCCGGCGTACCTGGCTCACAGCCAGCGGCACCCTCGACCCCGAACGCCGTTCGGTGATCTTCGAGGTCGTGGCACGGCTGGTCTTCCACCCCATCATCGTGCTCTCCCTGTATCTGCTGTTCTGCGCGGAGAACCTGCCCGGCGGCGGCTTCACCGCAGGACTCGTCGCGGGGCTGGCGCTGGCGGTGCGCTACCTCGCCGGTGGGCGCCACGAACTCGCCGCGGCAGCACCCGTCGACGCCGGTTTCCTGCTCGGCCTCGGCCTGCTGACGATGACCGGCACCGGCGTCGTGGGGCTCGTGGCGAAGGGCGCGGTACTTCAATCGGGGACGTACTACGGGAAGTTGCCGCTCATCGGGGACTTCCATGCCGCGACGCCGGTGCTCTTCGACACCGGCGTCTACCTGCTCGTACTGGGCGTCGTGCTGGACGTGCTGCGCAGCCTGGGCTCCGGCATCGACCGGCGGGTGGAGCGGGACATGCGCGACGACTCAGGCGGAGGGCCCCGCGCCGGCTCCGGCTCCGGCTCCGGTTCGGGCTGGGGCACGGGCGCCGGCAGCCGCAGCGGTACGGACCGTGGCCCTCGCCCGGGCGGGGAGGCCCGCCCATGAACGAGACGCTCTCGCTGGTGATCGCGGGTGGCGCCCTTGTCGCTGCGGGCACGATTCTGCTGCTGAGCCGCCCCCTCACCCGGATCGTCCTCGGCGCGGTCGTCCTCGGCAACGGCGTCAATCTCCTGCTGCTGGCCACCTCCGGTGCCGCAGGCCGCGCACCGCTGCTCTACCCCGCCACGCAGGGAAGGCACATGCCGGACCCCCTGCCACAGGCGTTCGTACTGACGGCGATCGTCATCAGCCTCGCGCTGACCGCGTTCCTTTCCACCCTTGCCTACCGGGCGTGGCAGCTGTCCGGCACGGACGACGTCCAGGACGACGTGGAGGACGTCCGCGTCGCACAGCGTGCCGACTACGCCGAGGAACGCGACCGGCTGCGGACCGCCTACCGCGAGCAGCGCGCCAGGCACCGAGACCACGCCGGCCCCGAGGAAGAGCAACAGGCGGGCGGGGAAGGCATCTTGAAGCATCTGCGGCGCGACCGCGCCCAGTACCGCGAGGCACGGCGCAGAGCGCGCGCCGAAATGCGGGCCGACCGTGTCCGGGGAGCACACGCCGAGGTGGGCACGGACGAGGACGACCAGTGGGAGACGATCCTGGGGGCGGACCGTTGATCGCCGCAGTCCCACCGGAAGCCGCGTCCACGGCCTCGGCGCTGGTGCCGCTCCCGGTGATCCTTCCGCTGCTCGCCGCCGGGCTGAAGCTCGCCATCGGCGTACGGCTGCAGCGCACCCAGCGGGTCATCAGTACCGTCGTCCTCGCCGTCGTCCTGGCTGTGGCACTGCTGTTGCTCATCGACGCCGACAGCCACGGTCCGCAGGTCATGTACGCCGGAGGCTGGCCGCCGCCTGTCGGCATCGTCCTCGTCGCCGACCGGCTCTCCGCGCTGATGCTGGTGATCTCCTCAGCCGTGACGCTGTGCGTGCTGCTCTACTCCATCGGCCAGGGCATGGCGGACAACGACGAGGCCACCCCGCTGTCGGTCTACCACCCCTCCTACCTGGTGCTGGTCGCAGGCGTCTCGGACACCTTTCTCGCCGGTGACCTCTTCAACCTCTACGTCGGCTTCGAGATCATGCTGACCGCCAGCTACGTACTGCTGACCCTCGGCGGCACCGTCACCCGAATCCGCGCGGGAGCCACGTACGCGATCGTCTCGCTGCTCTCCTCCGTGCTCTTCCTCGCGGCGATCGCAGTCGTCTACGCGGCGACCGGCACCGTGACGATGGCCCAGCTCGCCGGACGCCTCGACGAACTCCCCGACGGCGTAAGGCTGCTGGCGCAGATCTCGCTTCTGACCGTCTTCTGCGTCAAGGCCGCCGTCTTCCCCCTGGCCGCCTGGCTGCCCGACTCCTATCCCACCGCTCCCGCGCCCGTCACCGCCGTCTTCGCGGGACTGCTGACCAAGGTCGGCATCTACGCGATACTGCGCAACCAGACGCTGCTCTTCCCCGGCGACCGTCTCAGCGGCGTGCTGATGGTCCTCGCGCTGCTGTCACTGCTCATCGGCATCCTCGGCGCCGTGGCGCAGACCGACCTGAAGCGCCTGCTGTCCTTCACCCTCATCAGCCACATCGGGTACATGGTCTTCGGCATCGCGCTGGCCTCCCGCGCGGGCCTGGCGGGAGCCGTCTTCTACGTGGCGCACCACATCACCGTGCAGACCACGCTGTTCCTGGTCGTCGGACTGGTCGAGCGCCGCGGCGTCACCACGGACATGCAACGGCTGGGCGGTATCGCCAAACTCTCCCCGGCACTCGGCCTCGTCTTCTTCATCCCGGCCATGAACCTCGCCGGAGTGCCGCCGCTGTCCGGGTTCCTGGGCAAGCTCGGTCTGCTGCGCGCGGGCCTGATGCAGGGCGGCGCACTGGTCTACGTCCTGATCGCCGCCGGTACGGCCACGAGCCTGCTGACGCTCTACGCGCTCGCGAAGGCGTGGAACCTGGCCTTCTGGAGGGCCGCGCCACCGGAGCTGTACGTGGTCGGCGTAGTCCTCGACATCGTCGAGACCGACGACGAGACCCCGGGGGAGTCGGCGGCCGCTCCCGGCCCGCCCACGGAAGCGGAGAGCACGCCCGGCGGGCCGGTGGCCCAGGTGCTCGCCGGGCGGACCGAGGCTGCGACCTTCGGCGGCCGGGCGATCACCACCGGCCAGCCGCCCGCGGCCATGCTCGCTCCGACCATCGCGATGGTCTCGTTCGGGCTGGCGTTCACAGTGCTGGCCGGTCCCCTCACCGGTCTGACCGAGCGCGTGGCGGACGAACTGGCCGCACGTACGCCCTACGTCACGGCGGTGACCGGCAGATGAGCGAATCGCATCCCGGCCGGGGAGAGCAGGTCTCCGGCGGCAGACTGCGGGCGGCGCAGTGGCCGATGGTGCTCGCACTGACCGTTGTGTGGATGCTGCTGTGGGGGACGCCGAGCGTGGCGAACCTTCTCACCGGCATCGTCGTCGGCATCGTCGTGTGCGTCATCTTTCCGCTCCCGCCGATCGGGACGAAGGTGCGGCTGCGGCCGGTCGGCATCCTGCGCTTCGCCCTCCGCTTCGCAGTCGACATGATCGTCTCCAGCTGGCGGCTCAACAGGTACATCCTCGGGTCGCGCCCGCCTCTGTGCGCGGTGCTGGCGGTACGGCTGCGCTGCCCCGGCGACCTGCTGCTGACGGCGACCTCCATCGCCGTCTCGGCGGTCCCGGGCAGCAACGTGCTCGATGTGCACCGGGCTTCGGGGACCTTGTACGTGCACGTCGTCGGTGCGGGCCGGGAGTCGGAGCGGGAGCGGGCACGTTACGAGGTGCTGCGCCTGGAGGCCCGCGTCGTGAGGGCGTTCGGCACCGCTGCCGACGTGGCCGCACTCGACGCGGACGAGACCGACGACTCCGGCGGGCAGTCCGGCGGCAACTCCCGGAAGGGGCACGGCCCGTGGAGACGGTAGTGAGCGTCGTCATCGCCCTGCTGCTGGCATCCGGTGCGCTGGTCACCGTCCGGCTGGCACGCGGCCCCTCGATGCTGGACCGAGCAGTCGCCCTCGACGCGCTGGTCGCGGTGGTGATGGCCGGGATCGGTGTGCTCACGGCGGTGCGGCAGATCCCCTACTATCTGCCGGCCCTGCTGGTCCTCTCCTTCCTCGGCTTCACCGGCTCGGTCAGCATCGCCCGGTTCCTGGCGCTGCGGGACGAGGCCGGGAGCGAGGACGCGGACGAGGGCGAGGGGGAGAGCACGCAGGACCTCGGCGAGGGCGGCGGCGGAGGAGGCCGGAGGAACCCGGGCGGTAACGAGCAGGGGAGTGGCGGATGACATGGTCGAACCCAGCCGATGCGGCAGCCGCCGTGTGCATGCTGACCGGCGCGGTGCTGTGCTTGCTGGCCGGTATCGGCCTGCTGCGGCTGCCGGATGTGCTGTCGCGGATGCACGCGGGCACCAAGCCGCAGACGTTCGGTCTGCTGCTGGTACTGCTCGGCGCAGGGCTGCGGCTGCCCGGCGGAATCGACATGGGCATGGTGTTCCTGGCCGGCCTCTTCCAGCTTCTGACGGTCCCCGTGGCCGCGCACATGGTCGCCAGGGCCGCCTACCGCTCCGGCAGGATGGACCGCGAGCATCTCGTGGTGGACGAACTCGGCCAGGCCTCCCGCAGGCCGTCCAGCGGTCCCGGCTGAAGGCGCCGGTCTCCGCAGCGGACGGACCGTACCGCCTCCGTGGATGCCGCTGACCGCAACTGCCGCTCCATCAACGGAGGTTCGCATGGCCACCGACGACCGCTCAGCACGGATACTCGCGCGACTCCTCGCAGGGGCGGGAGTGGCGCACTTCGCGGTTCCAGGACCGTTCGAGTGGATCGTTCCCGACCGGCTGCCGGGCAGCGCCCGCACCTGGACCGGAGTCAGCGGGGCGGTCGAACTGCTGCTCGCCGCCGGGATCGCCGCCCCGTGCACGCGGCGCGTGAGCGCGTACGCCGCCGCCGGGTTCTTCGCGGCCGTCTTCCCGGCCAACGTGAAGATGGCCTACGACTGGCGGCACCGCCCCGCCCCGCTCAAGGCGGCGGCTTACGGCCGGCTTCCGCTGCAAGTCCCCCTCGTGCTGTGGGCGCGGCAGGTCGCCCGTGGAGCCGTGCGCTGAACAGGTCCCGTAAGTCTGATTTGCCAGGAATTGCACAGGAATCGTGGAGCTCTCAACGCGGGTGCGGCTCGGGGCAATCCGGGCGAATGCTCGAACCCGGTCCGGGAAGAAGAACCAGCACATCGCATTTCGTACGACCGGCTGACGTCCGGCCCGGAAGCGGAGCGGACCCTCAATCCGCGCCGACCGTCGCCGGCATGGAGGGGAGTGAACGTCATGCGCGCGAGGAGGCGCCCGGCGCGGCGCACCGCACGCGTCGAGTACACACTGCCGCGGAAGGCCGTCTCCGCCCGCTGGGCGCGGCGGCTGACCACGGGTTTCCTGAACGGTTCCCGTACGCCGCCCGAGGCGGCCCGGCATGTGGACGAGGCGAACCTAGTCGTCTCGGAGCTGGTCACCAACGCCACCCGGCACGGCCGTGGACGCTGCCGGCTCCGGCTGAGCAGTGGCGACGGGCAGGTCACCGTGGAGGTCAGTGACGAGGGCAGCCGGATGCCCAGGGCCCGGCTGCCCGGCCCGGACGGCGAAGGCGGCCGGGGTATCACGCTCGTCCGGTGCCTCACGCGTCATCTGAACGTCAGCGTCGCCCCCGGCGGAGGCAAGACCGTCCGGGCGGTGCTGGACGCCGCCTGAGACGGTGTCCCTGATGCGGTGCCGCTGAGGCGGTGCCCCTCCCGCCTCGCTCATCACCCGAGGTCAACGCGGCGTTGGGCAGGATCAGTTCGTCCTGAGAGACGGCGTCGGCGGCCACGTCGCCGCTTTCATCACCTTGCTCTCCATGCGGCTCTCCTCGTTGAACTCCTGCCGGATGAGGCCGGAGCCTGACGTGATTTGATAGCACCATTGAGCTGGCCAGGCGGCATGACTTCGTGACGGCGCCGCGTAGGCCCGCCGCACACCCACGGCTTCGCAGGCCCGCGATCGTGAACGCACCGGAGGAGGACGCGACCGTGTACCGATGGGAGATCATGCGCGCCGTGACCGCGCAGCGCGTCCTCGGCATCGTCCGCAGCAGCACACCGCACGAGGCCGTCGAAGCCGGGGAAGCCGTCGTGGACGCGGGACTCGGCACCGTCGAGGTCGCGCTGACCACACCGGATGCGCTGAGCGCCGTGACCAGACTGCGCGAAACCCGGCCCGGTGCCGTCGTCGGCGCCGGCACTGTTCTCGACGAGGCCGCCGCCGGCGCCGCCGTGCGTGCCGGAGCGAGCTTCCTGGTCTCACCGAGCCTGCATCCGCAGGTGGTTCGCACAGGTCACCGTTACGGAGTGCCGGTCATCCCCGGCGCCTGCACGCCCACCGAGATCGTGCGGGCGCTGGAGGAAGGCGCAGACGCGGTCAAGATCTTCCCCGCGTCCGGAGCCGGTCCCTCCTGGCTCCGGGACGTGCGGGCAGCGCTCCCGCAACTCCCCGCCGTAGCCACCGGAGGTGTGACAATCGAAAGCGCACCGGAGTGGATCGCGGCGGGAGCCGTCGCCTGCGGCATGGGTTCGGCGCTCACCTCGGGGGGTGCGGCCGAGGCGAGCGAGCGCGTGAGCCGGCTGCTGGACGGGCTGGCCAGGGCCACTCCCTGACGGCCGCCGGGGACATGGGGCAGCACCAGCGGGGGCAGCACCTGGTGCGCGGCCCGGCGCAGGGGCGGGACGGGGGAAGACGGGGAACGGAACACCATGGAACTGCAGGGACTGCACGGGCAGGTGGTCGACCGGATCGGTGAGTCTCTCGCGGCCGGCGACGCCGCCGCGGGTGAAGTGCTGCGCCTCGAGGACGTGCAGGCCCGCTACGGCGTCTCACGGACCGTGGCCCGCGAGGCCGTGCGCGTACTGGAGTCGAAGCACGTCGTCACCAGCCGTCCCCGGGTCGGCATCACCGTGCTGCCGATGAAGGCCTGGAACCTCTACGACCCGCACGTCATCCGCTGGCGGCTGGCATCCCCGCACAGAGAATCGCAGCTGCGGGAACTGGCCGAACTGCGCACAGCTGTCGAACCGTACGCCGCCTTCCTCGCGGCGGCCTCCGCCCCGCCCGGGGCGCGCAGGGAACTGACGCAGCACGCCGAATCGATGACGGCCGCCGCAGGGGACGGCCGCATACGGGCGTTCATCGCCGCCGACGCAGCTTTCCACCGCGTGCTGCTCGTGGCCTCCGGCAACGGCATGTTCGGACAGCTGGCGGACGTCACCGAGGAACTCCTCGTCTCCCGTGGGGATCTGGAACTGATGCCTGCCCACGTGGACATGAACGCCGTAGCCCTGCACGTCCAGGTCGCCTCTGCCGTCGCAGCCGGGCTGCCCGCCGAAGCCGCCGGTCATCTGCGGCAGATCGTCACTTCGGCACACCGCGAGGTGAAGCAGCTCCTGGCGGACGAGACGTCCGCGCCCGGCGAAGCGGACTCTCCGGGGTCCGCGCCGTACGCGCCGCGCGTGCCGTGCGCCCTGTGGGGCTGACGCGTCACGCACTCCCCGACGGCGTACGTACGCGCGTACGGGGGGCGTCCGGCGTGCACCGATGAGTCGCCGGCCCGGGACCGGTCTCCATCGCGGAAGTGTCACCGAACCCGCCCGGAAGGCCCGCCCCATGAACGGAATCGTCAACGTCCTCGCCGTGGTACCCGCTGCCGACTTCGAGGCATCCAGCGACTGGTACGCGCGCTTCCTCGGCCGCCCCGCCGACCGCAAGCCCATGGAGGGATGCTCGGAGTGGCAGCTCGCCACCGGCGGTGCGATCCAGCTGATCCATGCCGCCGGCCACGCGGGGAACACTCAGCTCACCCTCGCCGTCGAGGACGTCGACGCCTGCGCGGCACAGATCGCCGAACGGGGCCTGGCCGTCGCTGACCCCACGGACGTACCGTCAGGCCGCTTCCGCCTCACCTCCGTCACCGACCCCGACGGCAACTCCCTTGTGCTGGCACAGGAGTTGTAGACCCGGGGGTTCCCGCCGGTCACGTCACCGCGGGTCCAGCTCGGCGAGGTGGTGTGTGAGGGTCTCGACGGACTGGAAAGTCGCGCCGAGCAGCGCGACGTGCTTCCAGCGCAGCGTCCCGTCCGGGCCGACGAGGAAGACCGCCCGGCGCAGACCGATCCCCGGTGCGGCGACCCCGAAGGCCCGGGCCACCTCGCGGCCGGTGTCGGCGAGAAGGGGCATGCGCAGCCCGTACCTGGACGCGAACGAAGCATGGCTGTCGAGGTCCTGCGGGCTGATCGCCCACACCTCGGCGTTCCAGCCCTCGAACTGCTCCAGCCCGGAGGAGTACGAACACAGCTGCTTGGTGCACACGGTGGTGTCGTCGCCGGGGTAGAAGGCGAGCACGACCGGCACTCCCAGACGGGAGGAGAGGGTGTAGTCGTGACGTTCGAAGGCCCCGTCCGTCAGGAAGCCGCCGGGAAGGGTGAAGTCGGGTGCAGGCTGACCGATTTCGGGGCTCGCGGCCATGAGGGGTGCTCTCCAGATCCGGGAAAGGGGCGACGGGCAGGGGCAGTTCGCCGTATGCGAAGACGGTACGGCGCTCACGGCTGCCGTGACCAGTTCTCCCATGCGGAGGCGACGTCCGAGTGGAAACGGCAGCGTGCATCCCGTCCCAGCGTTGCCCATGCGCTCTCCCGCGCCCCGACGATGTGGAAGCGCAGACGGCTGCCCGCCGGGAGCGCCTGCGGCAGTTCGTCGGCGCGCAGCGTCTCGTCCCAGTGCACCGCGTTGAGGTCGAGGTAGAACTGCGTCTGCTGGCTCACGGCACGGGCACAGAGGCTGTAGTGCATCACCCGCAGAGTCGGGGTGCACAGCCTGCCGCTCACCGCCACCCATACGCGCTGACCTGCGACGGCCAGGACACGTACCTGTATCGTCGCCGTCCCCATGAATGCCCTTGTCCGACCGTACGGGCCGACGCGTGGAGCAGACATCCGCGCGCCCCCCTGCCCGTACAGATCAATCGCTGTAGCGCCGTGCTGACTGCTACGCACAAGTATTCCCGCCGAAACCCCGTCAGGGCAGGCCGGTGACTGACACGGCACGTTCCCCCCGCATTTCCTGACGAGAACGAACCTTTCATGCGCACCAGTTGGTCCGCCGCTTGCCGCACAGCGGCGACCCGTACGTCTCAAGTACGCTCGGCGTACGTTCCGGACTGCGGAGCGCGGAGCGCTGAGCGCGAGGACGGAATGCGGGCGAGGGAGGTGGAGTCATGGCCGCACACGAGGAGTTGTTCGCGGCTGTCGACGCGCTGCTGGAGCAGGCGAACGGCGACCTGCCGCCCCCTCCGGAGCGGGCCCGCCTGCGCCGCGCCGCCGGACTGAGCCAGCAGCAGGTGGCAGCAGCACTGGGGTTGAAGCGGCGGGAGACGGTCGCCGACTGGGAGACCGGACGCAGCGAGCCCCGGCCGCCCAAACGCTCGGCGTATCTGCGGCTCCTGGACGGCCTGGCCGCCAGGTACCCGGCTCCGCCGCCGTCCGGTGAACCGGCTGCCGCGTCCGCCGAGTCCGCGTCCGCTTCCGCCGGGTCCGAACCCTCCGCCGAACTCTCCGCCGCACCCGCGGTTTCCACCGAGCCGCCGTCACCACCGGCTCAGCACCCGGAGCAGGCCCCCGCACAGCCCCGGCAGGTACAAGCCCCCACGGCGCACCGTCCCGCGAAACGGCGTGCGCCCTCGCCGTCCTCGCCGCCGTCCTCGTCCGGAACTGAACCGCCCTTCGCCGGCGGCCCGTTGGCCGTCCTCGACGGCGACGGCACGGCGTACTGCACCGGCGGCCTCATCCTCGACTGCCCCGCACGGACACTCGTGGACCTCGTCGAATGGGCACTGACCGAAGCCGCGCTCGGAGCGCCCCGCCTGCACCGCTCGGGCAAGGACGCCGACCCGCTGATCGTGCTCACCGAAGCCGCCGCCCTGCGCTACGGACTCCCCGCCCGGCTGGAGGACCGCCGGAACCTGCGCCTGCCCGAGGACCACAAGGTCGTACGGGAGATCATCCAGGCCGAATGGCAGCTGACCCGGCGGGGGTTCGGCCCGTGGCCGCGCATCTACCGCCCCGCGCAGGGCGGAGCCCGCCGGTGCGTCCAGCTGGCGGTGCTGCCCTGGGACGCTCTGGAGCCGCGCGCCTGGAGCGGTGCGGCCAGCCTGCCTCCGGCTGAACTCGCCCGGGCCCTGGGGGAGTACGCGCAGAACGTCATCACGCCGCGCGGCTCGAGCGCCGTCAACGGACTGGAGCTGATGACCGCACTGCGCCCGCCCACCCGCGCAGTTCAGGATCCGGATTCCGGCGCCTACGTCTCCGCCCCCATGCCCGGCTCACTCACCACCACGGTCGACCCCGCACCGCCCGAGGCACCCGACGAACACCCTGTCGCCGCCGGCCGTCCGCCCGGGGACGTACTCGACGAAGAGGCACACGAGTGGATCCGCGACCCGGAGCTGCTCACCGACGCCGAGTGCGCGAGCCGCTTCGCAGTCGGCCTGGATGTGAACATGGCCTTCGCCGCAGCCGCCAACCGGCTCACGGTCGGCCTGTGCGCCCCCGAGCATGTGAAAGCCCCGGACTTCGACAAGAAGATTCCCGGCTCCTGGCTCGTCGACCTCTCCCACGTCGAGACGGACCCACGCCTCCCCAACCCCTTCACCGCGCACGGCGGCCCGCCGCAGGGCCCGGCCTGGTACGCCACCCCGACCGTGGCCTACGCGAGCGAACTCGGGCATTCCGTGCAGCCCGCCGAGGCGTACCTTCGACCGGAGAGCGGCCCCTACCTCGACCCCTGGTACGCCCGGCTGCGCGACGCCTACCTCGCCGTCATGGAGCAACTCGGCGTCACCCCCGGCCTGGACGAGGCCGCCTACCTTGCGGCGATGGCCGTACACAAACAGAGCGACCCGGCCCGTGCCGCCGTACTGTCCGCCGTCAAAGCCACCGTCAAGGGCGGCATCGGCAAGCTGCGGGAGCGGCCACAGGGAGCGCGCTACCGGCCGGGGGAGCGGTGGCCGTCCCTGGAACGTCCCACCTGGCGGCCCGACATCCGGGCGGCGGTCATCTCCTCGGCCCGGATCAACATGCACCGCAAGATGCGCAAACTCGCCGATGCCGCGGGGCTGTTCCCGGTCGCAGTGCTCTCCGACTGCGTCGTCTACCCTTCGTGCGGGCCCTCACCGCTGGACCTGCTGCCCCGCACAGAGGACGGCAAGCCGTTGCCGGGCGGCTTCCGGCTGGGGGTCAGCCCCGGCATGGTCAAGCACGAAGGCACCAGGTCCTTCCTGTGGGCGGCCGAGCTGCTGGACGCCGGACACAACCCGGCACGGCACATCAAGGACGACGACGGGCCTGACGACGGCACAACCGAAGGCCGGGAGTAGGAACACCTCGTGGGAGTCATCGGCGACAGCCTCGATCAGGCCACCCAGAACGTCACGACCCGTCCGGCCCCCAAGAGCGCCGGTGCCCGTATGCGCTTCCTCGTCAAACGGGCGAGCGGCTCCACCAAGGCGGTCGCGCAGGCCCTCGGCATCACCCAGCGGACCGTCGAGCGCTATGTCAACGACACCTTCAAACGTCCACGCCCGCAGCTCGCCGCGAGGCTCGAGGCCGAGGTGCGGCGC
>Ga0190265_10002381_pt1 | contig 12620 bp, 12 predicted proteins | sample Popmic124T_FD_133135 | JGI IMG/M metagenome (GOLD analysis project Ga0190265, IMG submission 133135) | Populus adjacent soil microbial communities from riparian zone of Indian Creek, Utah, USA - 124 T | ecosystem: Environmental > Terrestrial > Soil > Riparian zone | place: USA: Utah | collected... | reverse complement strand
GGAGTCGCCGTCCTTGGAGACGAAGTCGAGCTGGCGGGTCGAGGCCAGCCCGGCTACGGACTCCACCTGACGGTCGTCTGTGAGTTTCTGCTCGACCTTGGCGATCCGATCCGAGGTCTCCTGGCTCTCGGACGGTGCGTTCCGAAACAGGACTACGAGCGCAACGTCACGATGACCCGCTCGCTCCAGCTGCTCGCTCGCTTTGACCGTCTCCGTACTCGGATCATCGGCCCCGTAGGGATCGAGCTTGTCCGCTACGCCGCCGCCGATGGCGCCAGCCGCGACGAAGAAGACTGCCGCCACGATGGCGATCAGCCTCTTGCGGCCCTCTGCAAACCGTGCGAGTGCATCGAACATCGTTAAATCCCTCCCGTGACAGGTTGACGCTCGGTCAGGCGCCGCTCAAGGCGGTCGCACAGGTCAATGAAAAAGTTTTGGTAGGCGATGCCGGTCTCCAGCGTGAGCAGTGGGAAGCGGTCGCCTGACTCGGCGGAGCGTTCCTCGGCGGCGGGTTGGATCCGCTCGAGCTCGCGCCGTAAACGCTGATGTTCGTCGCGCAGCGTCGCGAGCAGCTCGAGTTGCTCACTCTCGTCGAGTGCGTCGGCGAAGAAGAAGCGCAGCACACCCTCGTGGCGGAGCTCGAAGTGCAGTGCCCCTTCGCGCGTCAGCCACTCGTGGAGCGCTTCGTCTCCAGCCGCGGTGAGCGTGTAGGCGCGGCGCTGCCTACCACTGTCGGGATCGGCCTCGCCGGCGATCAGACCGGCCTCCTCGAGGCGCTTCAGCTCGGGGTAGATCTGGCCGTAGCTAATCGCCCAGAAGAAGCGGGTAGAGATGTCGGCCTTCGCCTTGATCTCGTAGCCACTCTTGGCGCCCTTGCGGAGCATTCCGAGGATGACGTAGGAGGTCGTGCCGAGCGCCATGTCTCGGTACGATATATCAGGGAGATACGTAGTGCAAGCTCAGGCGCGTGTGCGTGGGTTGTCGATCGGCGTCAGCGTCGCCTCAATCTGTTCACGCAGCGGCTCGAAGCGCGGCGGCAGTACCAGTGACTCGCCGAGATGCTCGGGATCCTCGTCGGTGGCGAAGCCTGGCCCGAGCGTTGCGATCTCGAACAGCACGCCGCTCGGCTCGCGGAAGTAGATCGAGCGAAACCAGAAGCGGTCGATCACGTCGGTGACGCGCGCCCCACCCTCGGCGACGCGTTGGCGCCACCCCTCGTGGTCATCCATCTCGGACGCCCAGGCGATGTGGTGCACGGTGCCCGCGCCCTCACGGCCCGGCTCGGCCGGCGGCTCGTCGTAGGCCCACCAGCCGCCGCGGCTCTCGCCGCGGGCGTGGTAGCCCTCCCCATTCGGGCGGAAGCCGAGCGCGCTCTCGAGCAACTCCCTGCTCTGCTCGGGATCGGCGGCATAGGCGCGTGCGCCGTCGAAGCCCTGGAGGGCGACCTCGCGCGGCACCTCGGGGTGATCGGCGATCAACGGCTTGTCCGGCACGTCGGCGATCGCGAGCTCGTGACCGAGACCCTCGGGATCGGCGAAGCGCAGCGAGCGGTCGCCGCGCTCGGCCTCGATTCCCTCCTCCGCCAGGCGGCCAGTCCAGAAGTCGAGCGCCTCCTGGGAGGCGACGCGCCAGACGATCGTGTGGACCATCCCGGCGCCGTCACGACCAGGCGCCGCATCTGGAAACTCGAAGAAGGTGATGTCGGCACCCGGCGTGCCCTGCTCGTCGGCGTAGAAGAGGTGGTAGACGGAAGGCTGGTCCTGGTTAACCGTCTTCTTGACCATCCGCAGGCCGAGCACGCGCGTGTAGAAGTCGACGTTGCCCTGCGCGTCGCCGGTTATCGCGGTGATGTGGTGGATCCCCTCCAGCTGCATACGCGGCCTCCTGGCTGACGACGGTTGGAACGGTTCCTTGAATCTAGCCGTCTGGGAGGGGCGCCCGGGCGGCATCGCCGCCGCCCGGGCTGGGGAGGGGCCGAGCGGAGGCGCCTAAGGGGCGAGTCGGAACGGCGGGTAGCGATCGGTCGTGAGCACGAATGCGTAAGCCGTCACACGCAACCACCAGCGATGCACCCCGACGACGAAGTCGAACAGCCCGCGTGGGTAGTGGCCGGTGATGAGGATCGCGAACCAAGCGATGACCACCGCGACAAAGGCGGCGATGCCGAGGAAGAACAGCACGATGTAGTGCGGAATCGCGAGTAGCCACTTGACGAGCGGCAGTCCCCGTTGGAGGTCGCGCTCGGCGTCGGGGTAGCGCAGGTCGAGGCGCAGCGACTGGCGCTCGTCGGTCGACGGGTAACGGTCGTCGAGCAGTGAGAGATAGATCGCGATCCGCCCGGTGAAGCGCAGCAGCTCCTGATTCCACTCGAACCACCAGCGCGGGTACTTCTTGCGAAACAGGATCATCAGCAGCGGCGCGGCGACGAGCAGGCCAGCGCCACCGCCGGCATACACGTAGGTGTCGCCGCCGCCATAGGTGTTGCCTCCGGAGACGGTCGCGAACAGGATCAGGATCGGGATCGCCGTGAAGATCCGGAAGAAGGTGGTCAGCCGGTTCAGCGGCCGATCCGGGTAGTCGACGTCGTACTGGGCGGGATACGCGTCGGGCGGTGGGGGCGCGGTGTCCCCTTGGGACGGATACGGATCGTTCATGCGTGCCTCCTCGAGGCGTAGGCCGGTTTCCCTCACATCGGGGGTTCCACCTTCAGTAGTTCGATCCTGCCGGTTGCAAGGGGGTTTTCAGGCGTAGCCGCCTTGTCGGCGGCTATTGGCTCGGCAGCTTGACGACCGTGACGAAGAAGTTGTCGATCTGGCGCACGACCTCGATGAAGCGCTCGAAGTCGACCGGCTTCGTCACGTAGGCGTTGGCGTGCAGCTTGTAGCTGCGCAGCACGTCCTCCTCGGCCTGCGAGGTGGTCAGGATGACGACCGGGATCGTGCTCAGCTCTTCGTCGCCCTTGATCTCGGCCAGCACCTCGCGGCCGTCCTTGCGCGGCAGGTTGAGGTCGAGCAGGATCAAATCCGGCCGTGCCGCGTTCGCGTGCTCGCCCTCGCGGCGCAGGTAGGCCATCGCCTGCTCACCGTCTGTGACGGGAGTCAGCCGGTTGCGCACCTTGTTGTCCTCGAACGCCTCGGTGATCATCAGCGTGTCGCCCGGGTCGTCCTCGACGAGGAGCACCTCGATTGGCTTGGCGTGCGGCGGCGGCGGGGTGGTCATCGGTCCTCCTGGAGCACTGGCAAGGTGAATCGGAACGTGGTGCCGGGCGAGTCCTCGGTGTCCAGCCAGATCCTTCCACCGTGGTACTCGACGATCTTGCGACACATCGCCAGCCCGATTCCGGTGCCAGCGTACTCGTCCTTGGGGTGGAGCCGCTGGAATATGACGAAGACGCGCTCGGCGTACTCGGAGTCGATTCCGATGCCGTTGTCCGAGCAGGAGAAGATCCACTCGCCATCTTCGCGCGCGACGCTGACATGGATCTCGGGCGCGCCGTTGGACTGGAACTTGATCGCGTTGCCGATCAGATTCTGGAACACCATCGCTAGCAGTGACGCCTCGCCCTTGACGGTTGGAAGCGGATCGGCGATGACCTTGGCGCCTGACTCCTCGATCGCCACCGCGAGGTTCGCCAACGAGCGTTCGAGCACTCCGTCGAGGTCGACGGGCCCGAGGACACCTGAGGTCCGCCCTACTCGCGAGAAGGCCAGCAGATCGTTGATCAGCTGCTGCATCCGCTTGGCGCCGTCGACGGCAAAGGCGATGTACTGGTCGGCGCGCTCGTCGAGCTGACCCTTGTAGCGCTGCTCCAGCAACTGGGAGAAGCTGGCGACCTTGCGCAGCGGCTCCTGGAGGTCGTGCGAAGCGACGTAGGCGAACTGCTCGAGCTCGGCGTTCGAGCGCTCCAGCTCGCGCGCCTGGGCATCGAGCTGAGCGTGTGCCTCGCGACTCGCCGCAAGCTCCTGGAGGATCCGCTCGCGCATCGAGTCGATGTCCGCCGCGAGCTCCGCAATGTCGCGTGGGCCGCGGCTGCGGACCTGGCGATCGAAGTCGCCCTGGGCGACGCGCCGCACGCGCCGCGCGAGCGCACCGATCGGACGTGTCACCGTTTGGCGGAGCATCGTGGTGGCGTTGATCAGCGCCACGACGATCACAAGCGCGATTACCCCGAACGCCACCGCGAGGAAGGTGGCCGCCTCGCTGAGGTTGTCGCGACCGGCCTGGCGAGCGTCTCTGATGTCGGCTTGCTGGCGGGCGAGCGCCGCGCGGACCCGATCGAACAGCCGTTGTCCGAGCTCGGCGCCCGCGGGCCGCGCGCTGTCGGGACCACGCGCGCGTACGCGTCTGATCGCCGGCTCGGCGTAGGTCGTCCGCCAGATCGCGGCGGCTTGATCGACGTCGGCAAGGTCGGCCGCGATTCGCTCCAGCGTGGCGTCGTCGCTCAGCTCGCGCAGCTCCGCGACGGCCCGCTGCTCCTCGAGCCGGCCCGCTCGGTAGGGGCTCAGGAAGCTCTCCTCGCCGGCAAGCGCGTAGCCGCGCACGCCGGTCTCCTCGTTGATCAGCGCGTTCGAGAGGCGGAGCGCGGCCGTCGCTGCCGGATCGAGGTGGTTGACCACCAGGTCACGCGCGTCCGCGAGCCTGACGATAGCCACGAGCCCAGCGGTGATCCCGAGCACCGTGACCACTCCGAGGATCGCCGTCGCTATCGCGAACCACTGGCTGACGCGGAAGCGGTTCCCCTGGTTGGCCGGCTGCGCAGCCTCAGGACGATCGGGATCGGACACGGTCAGCCGCGCGTCGCCGAGAGTAGAACTACCGCGATGTCGTCGGTGAGCGGCTCGCCGTTGAGCTGCTCGACCTCGGTGATCAGGCGGTCGAGCAACGTCTGGCCGTCGTCGCGCCAGTCCGGAGTCGAGGCAAGGTGGCGCTCGACCATCTCCACAAGCTGCTCTTCTCCGAGTCGCGCATCACCGTTGCCGATCTTCCCCTCGATCAACCCGTCGGTGTACAGCAGCAGCGACCAGCCGTCGCCGAGGTCCGTCTGCTTGCCGGGCCACGACCACTGCTCGAAGATCCCGAGTGGCGGCGCACCCGACGGCACGTCGAGGATGCAGACGCCGTTGTCGTCGATCAGGATCGGCGGTGGGTGTCCGGCGAGACGTACCGTCGCCGTCCGGCGATCGGGCGGTATCTCGACGGTGCACATCGTGGCGAAGACGTCCGGCGCGTGGCGCTCGTGCGGCAGCATCTCGTGCAAGGTCGCCATCACCTCCTCGGGCGAGCGCAGCGCGAGTGCGAGCGCCCGCCATGCGGCGCGCAGACAGGCGCCGAGGGCGGCCTCGTCGGGCCCGTGGCCGCAGACGTCGCCGATCATCACGTGCAGCGAACCGTCGCCGAGCTCGACGGCGTCGTAGAAGTCGCCGCCGAGCAGCGCTCGCTGACGGCCGGGCCGGTAGTCGCTCACAAGGCGTACCTGCTGGTCCTCGATCAGCGCACGGGGGAGTAGCCCACGCTCGAGGCGGACGTTCTCGCTCGCCTGGAGGCGCGCCTCGAGCAGCTCCTGCTCGGACAGCTCGGCGCGCCGGCGCTCGATCGCGTATCGCACGGCCCGCGCGAGCACCTCCGGCTCGACCTGTCCCTTGACGAGGTAGTCCTGCGCGCCGGCGCCGAGCGCCTCGATGCCGAGCTGCTCGTCGTCGCGGCCGGTCAGCACGACGACGGCGATCCCCGGCGCGTGCTCGCGGATGCGTCGCACCCCGTCCAGGCCGACGGTGTCCGGCAGTCCCAGGTCGAGCAGCGCGCAGGAGACGTCGTCCGGAAGCGCCTCGAGTGCCTCGCCCAGCGTGCCGACTCGTCGCAGTGTCAGATCCGGCGCGGCGAGCGAGAGGTTCTCGCGCACGAGCAGCGCGTCGCCCTCGTCGTCCTCGACGAGCAGGACGGCGCTCGACAGCGCGGCCAGGTGGGTCGCCTCGCGATCGGCCTCCGTCTTCAAGTTCGAGCCAGTCCTACGAGATCCCGTCCGATCGGCCGAGCATAACGGCGCGGTGAGCCGGCCCGCGATCGGCTGCCTAGCCCCCTCGACGCCTGTCACTGCTTGCGAGCGATCGCCTCCGCCAGCTCCGCCTTCGACATCTCGGAGCGGCCCTTGATGCCGAGCTTCCTCGCCCGCTCATAGAGCTCCTGCTTGGAATGCCCCTCGTAGTCCACGCCACCGAACGTCTTGCCTCGATTCTCGCGGGCGCGCGGGTTCTTCGCACGCGGGTCCGACGGTCCCTTGCGGTCCTTCGGAACCCACCGGTCGTCTACCTTCTCGAAGCTGTGCTTGAGCGCCGCGAACGCGACACGATGGGCGCGCTCGCCCTCGCCGTACTCCTCGACGGCGCTGTCGTGGGTCTTCGCGAAGGTGCGCTGCGCCTTCGCCGGCGATCGCCTGAGCGTCGAGGGCAGCTCGTCTTTCCTGACCTTTCCCTCTGAAGTCATCATCGGCATGGAAGCCTCCTTGCCTCAGATGCCCGTACCCCCGTTTCGGGAGGGAGAAACGCCTCAGTGGGCGGAGTCGAGCGCCGCGCCGGCGATCGCGAGCGCAATCTCCGCCCGGGGGCGCAGTGACGAAGCGAGCACGTACTCGTCACGTGCGTGAGCACCACCGCCGCGTGGGCCGAGTCCATCGACGGTGAGCGCGATCACGGGTGCGAAGTGGCTCGCGTCGCTGGCGCCGCCGCGACCGGCGGCGACGATTGGCCGGCCAAGCCGCTCGGAGGCGGCGGCGAGCAGCGGCGCCGTTGCCGCACGTGCATCCATTGCCGGCCAGAGACGGGCGAAGTCGGCGTGCAAGCTCGCGCCGACCACCTCGGCCGGCACACACGCCTTGACCTCCTCGAACGCGTCGGTCCGATCCGAGCGGAGATCACAGAACAGCTGGCCCGTGGCCGGCACGACGTTGAAGGCATCGCCGGAGCTGAGGATCGTCGGCACCGCCGTGAGACGGTCCGGACCGTCGGGATCGTGGGCGGCGGCGATCGCCTGAGCCGCCGCGGCGAGCGCGAGCAGCGCGTTCCGACCACGCTCGGGGGCCGAGCCCGAGTGTGCCGAGAGTCCCTCCGCGCGCACGCGCAGCGTCCCGGCAGCCTTACGCCGGACGATCACCGCCTCCTCGCCTTCGGCGGTCTGTTGACCGGCCTCGAAGCAGAGGCAGGCGTCCCAGCCCGCGAAGGCCTCGACGTGGGCGAATGGCGCCGAGCGCCACTCCTCATCCGTCACGAGCAGCAGCGCCACCTCGGCGAAGTCGCCGGTCCGCTCGGCGAGCGCACGCATCACACCGAGCGCCAGCACGTCACCGCCCTTCATGTCGACGGCTCCCGAGCCCACCAGCCGCTCGCCGTCGCGCGCGAGCGGACGATGGCTGTCGTGGTCGACGACCGTGTCCAGGTGGCCGAGCAGCAGCAGCCGCCCGTCGCCGCTACCACCGAGTCGCAGGACCAGATCGTCCGCGTGCCCCGGCGTCGAGCATGGTCGCCGCTCGATCTCCGCGGCGGCTGGCGCCAACGCTCCGACGACGGCGATGCACTCCTCCGCGCTGGCGGCATCGCCCGAAGGCGAGGAGACCGCGACGAGCGCCTCGAGGTCGCGCTCGGCCCTGGTCGCGACTTCCTCCGCGGCGCTGGCGATCCACCCGTCCATTGCGGGCACCATAGGTCACGCGCCGGTCCCTGACCTGGAGCGGCAAACGTGTGGAACTTCAGGCTGGATGGCCCGGATCGATCCGCTTCGCTCGATGGAACTCAAACGGCCGGTCCCCCGATTCGCCATGCGCGGCATAGGGATCGAGCAGGAATGCGTCGTGATCGCCCGCGGGGATCCGGGTGAGGATGCGGCCGGCGAACCAGTTTGGGCACTCCTCCAACAGCGGCGCGCCGCCGGGCCCGGGTCGCCAGGCGCAGTGCTCGAACTTGTCGACCTCGTCGCCGGTCTCGCCTCCGAACAGGCCTGCGAGATCGGCCGCCTCGCGCGGAACCAGGTGCACGACCATCGACTCGGCATCCCGCGCGACCCGATAGGTCCGGTTGGCGCGTGACAGGCAGACAAGGAAGCGCGGCGGGTCGATGCTGCACTGAGTCGTGAAGCCGACCAAGCACCCAGCTCGCTCGCCGCCAGCGGCCACCGTGACGATGAACATCGGGTAGTCGAGGGCGGAGACCAGCTCATGTACGGCGTCGCTCGCGCCCTCGCTGCCCGGGTTCATCTTCGCTTCGTTCAGCGAACGGTCAGCGTTCCCTCCATGCCCTCGTCGCGGTGATTGCCGACGGGGCAGTAGAAGGTGTACCTGCCGGCCTTCAGATCGGCGGTCGCCGTTGACGTCCCGCCGGGCTGAACCGTGTCACCGACCTCCTCGACGCCGTTGCCCTCGACCTCGATCGCGTGTGGCGCCTGGTTGCCGGAGGGGTTGCTCATCGAGAGCGTCACCTCGCCCGCATCGGCGTTCAGGCGCTTCGTCGAGAAGGAGTATGGCGTCGTTCCGCCCTCGACCGCGGCGATCTCGATTGGCGCCGCCGCGGCTCCGGAGCCGGTGGTCGACTGCTCGGTCGTCGCCGGCTGCTGGGTGTTCGGCGAGCTGTCCTCCTCGTCGTCGCCGCAGGCTCCCAGCGACAGGGATACGAGTCCGACCGCCAGTAGGGACAGTCCGCGGTTCAATGGTGTCGTTCTCACGTGGCCTCCTGGGTATGTCGTGGTCCGCTGAGAGGCCCTGTACCCGAAACGCCAGGAGTTAGGGCGCGTCGGCGGCCTCGGCCGCTAGCTTCTCCGGCACGTCGCCCCCCGCGGCGACCTTCGCCTCGCGGCCCCCTCGCTGACCCGGCGGCTCGGCGCCGAGCCGGACCCGGCCCGGCTCGCGGCCGGGCGGCGGTGAAGGTCGGGGCAGATCGGGCGCCGGTGGGATCGGCAGCGTGGCGGCGTGGTTCTCGGTCAGGTCGACCGCCTCTTCCCAGTGGGTCAGGTGGATCCCCTCGCCGCGTTCCACTTGGTAGGTCGCCTCGTCGCGCAGCACCTCGACGCGCAGCAATGTGCCGCGCACCACGATCCCGAAGCTGAGCCGCCGGATCTCCTTTGGCAGTCGCGGCCTGAAGAGCAGCTTGCCCCAGTGGTCGCGCATGCCGCCGAAGCCGGCGATCGTCGCAATCACGGTCCCGGCCAGCGATGCCATGTGCAACCCGTCGCCGGTGTTGTGGGCGAGATTCTCGATGTCCATTCGCGAGGCCTCCCAGAGGTAGTCCTGGGCGAGGTCGAGGTGGCCGACCTCGGCGGCGATCACCGCCTGGGTCGTCGCGGACAGCGAGGAGTCGCGCACGCACAGGCCCTCGTAGTAGTCGAAGTTCGCGTGCTTCTGGGTCTGGGTGAAGGCGTCGCCGCGGGTGTGCATCGCGAGCACGAGATCGGCCTGCTTTACGACCTGCTTGCGGTAGAGCTGGAAGTAGGGGTAGTGCAGCAGCAGTGGGTAGCTCTCGGGCGGCGTGCTCTCGAAGTCCCAGCGGTCGTGGTGAAGGAAGCTGTCGTCCTGCGGGTGGATGCCGAGCCGCTCGTCGAACGGGATGTACATCGTGTCGGCCGCGCGCTCCCAGGCCTTGCGCTCGTCCTCGGTTACTCCGAGCCGCTCGCCGACGTCGGGATGCCGCTTGACCGAGTCGGCGGCGGTCTGGAGGTTCTGCTGGGCCATCAGGTTCGTGTAGACGTTGTTGTCGACCAGCGCCGAGTACTCGTCGGGGCCGGTCACGCCGTCGATGCGGAAGGCCCCGAGGCCGTCATGGTGGCCGAGGCTGCGCCAGAGCCGCGCGGTCTCGACCAGCAGCTCGCAGCCGTGCTCGCGCTCGAACTGCTCGTCGCCGGTGACCGCGACGTAGCGGCGCACCGCTGAGGCAACGTCGGCGTTGACGTGGAAGGCGGCCGTGCCCGCCGGCCAGTAGCCCGAGCACTCCTCGCCGTGGATCGTCCGCCACGGCAGCGCGGCCCCCTCGAGGTCGAGTTGGCGTGCACGCTCACGTGCGGAATCGAGAGTCGAGTGCCGCCAGGCCAGGGCATGCCGCACGGTGGCCGGAGCCGTGAAGGTCAGCACCGGCAGCACGAAGCTCTCGGTGTCCCAGAAAGCATGGCCGTCGTAGCCGGTGCCGGTGAGGCCCTTCGCGGGGATCGCACGGCCCTCGTTGCGTGCCGCTGTCTGGTAGATGTGGAACATCGCGAAGCGCAGCGCCTGCTGGAGCTCGTCGTCGCCCTCGAGCTCGATGTTCGCTCGCTCCCAGTAGCGGTCGAGCACCTTGTGCTGCTCCTCGACCAGGCCGTCGAAACCCTCGGCGACGGCGCTCTCCAAGCTCGCGTCGACCTGATCGCGCAGCCACTCGACGCTCTGCTGCGAGGACCAGTGGTAGGAGACGAACTTGATCAGCCGGAAGCGTTGGCCGGGCTCCAGCTCCGCGGAGATCGTCAGACGGCCCAGGTCCGGCTCCGATTGCGTGAGCGTCTCGACGTCGCCGTCGAACTGGAGCAGGTGGTCCATCCCCGAGGCCATCTTGAGCTTCGAGGTACGGGTCTCGTGGCCGAGCACGACGCGCATCCCGTCGTGGACCGACAGGTGGGGACAGAGCACGTCCTCCAATGGGCGGGCCTTGCGCGGGTCGTCGCCGGCGGCTGCGCGCGAGCGGTTGGCCTGCAGGTTCGACTGGACGGCGATCCGCACCTCGTGGTCGACCGCTTCGACCTCGTAGACGATCGCCGCGATGCTGCGCAGCGAGAGCGACACCAGCCGCTTGCTGGAGACCTTCACCGCATGGCCTGACGCCGTCCGCCACTGCAGTTCGCGCTCGAGCAGGCCGGAGCGGAAGTCCAGCCGTCGCTCGTGGTGCTCGAGGCTGCCGCGGTGCACGTCGAGCGGCTCGTCCTCGACCTGGAGCCGGATGATCTTGCCGTCCGTCACGTTGACGACCGCCTGGCCGTCCTCGGCGAAGCCGTAGCCGCGCTCGCCGTACTCGAGCGGGTACGACTCGTAGAAGCCGTTCAGGTACGTCCCGCTGATCCCGACCGGCTCGCCCTCGTCGAGGTTTCCCCGCAGGCCGATGTGGCCGTTCGAGAGCGCGAACAGCGACTCGGTCTGAGCGAGCCGGTCGAGCGCGATGCCACGCTCGACGAACGCCCATGGCTCGGCCGGGTACTGGTTCAGATCGCGTGGCTCGTAGCCGTCGATGTCGCTCATTGGATCAGCTCGGACAGGTCGGATACGACGATGTCGGCGCCATGCTCGCGCAGCGACTCCGGCTCGCCGCGGCGGTCCACGCCGACGGTGAGCGCGAAGTTCCCGGCGCGGCCGGCCTCGACCCCGGCCAGTGCGTCCTCGAAGACGGCTGCTTCGCTTGGGCTCACTCCGACCAGTTCGGCGCCGCGCAGGAACGAGTCGGGCGCCGGCTTGCCCCTCAGCCCCTCGGTGGCGATCGTGACGCCGTCGACGCGCGCGTCGAAGAGGTCCTCGATCCCGGCGGAACGCAGGATCCGCTCGGTGTTGGCGCTCGAGGAGACCACGGCGGTCTTGAGGCCGGCCTCGCGCGCCTGCTTGACGAAGTCAATCGATCCCTCGTAGACGTCGACGCCGCGCTCGTCGATCAGCTTCTGAACGAGGTCGTTCTTGCGCTTGCCGACCCCGTAGACGGTTTCGGCTTCGAAAGGGTCGTTCGGGGCCCCCTCGGGTAGGACGATGCCCCGTGAGGCGAGGAAGTCACGTACGCCGGCCTCGCGCGGCTTGCCGTCGACGTGCTCGGTGTAGTCCCGGCCGATGTCGAACGGCTCGGCGGCGTCGCCCTGGTGCTCGCGCAGGAACTCGTCGAACGTCCGCTTCCACGCCTCGGCGTGCACGCTTGCCGTGTCGGTCAGGACCCCATCCATGTCGAACAGGGCAGCGTGGACGTCACGTGGAAGACGGACCATTGGCCCTAGCTTCCCTGATCCGGCGTTTAGTGAACGGAGGTGGGCCGATCCGTCCGTGAGCTTGCGCTCACTCTGAGCCGTGCATGGCCTCGTGGCGGAGTTGGGCACGGGCCTCGCCATAGCTGCGCGTCTCGATCGACACCAGCCCGACCATCAGCGCGGCGAGGAGCCCTACCGTGGCCAGTGCCGGCAGCTCGGTCGCGAGTGGGACCAACGCGAGCAGGAGTCCAGCCATGCCGAGGCGGCGCGTGTTGAGCGTGTGGACGTTGCGCCAGCGGAAGGCCACGTGGGCGAGCAGGTAGAGCGCCACGCCGCCGAGCAGGGCAACGGTAGGCACGAGCTTCAGCGGCTCGTCGACGTGCTCGAGCGTCTTCTTTAAGCCGAGCGCGACCAGGATGACGCCCGCGATCATCGGCAGGTGGAGGTAGGAGAACGAATCGCGTGCCATCTCGTTCTGGACGGTTCCCCGCGGCGCTTGTGACAAGCGCCGCTCCGAGACGATCGCCACCACGTCGAAGTACTGCCACCACAGCATCGCCGCGACGATCATCCCGAGCACCGCCGCGGCGACCACCCCGGCGTCCACTCCGAGCTCGGCGCCGACGCCGATCGCGACGATCGACTCGCCCAGCGCGATGATCACGATCAGCCCGTGGCGC
>Ga0190265_10002380_pt1 | contig 12622 bp, 12 predicted proteins | sample Popmic124T_FD_133135 | JGI IMG/M metagenome (GOLD analysis project Ga0190265, IMG submission 133135) | Populus adjacent soil microbial communities from riparian zone of Indian Creek, Utah, USA - 124 T | ecosystem: Environmental > Terrestrial > Soil > Riparian zone | place: USA: Utah | collected... | reverse complement strand
GTCCGCGCCGAGCATGCCCTGGAGAATCTCGGTCCGCCACGGGCAGATACGAAAGGCCTCGGGATTCGGCCAGGGAACGTGCCAGAAGATCCCGACCTGGATTTCCGGCCGCGCCGCCTTCAGCAGCGCAGGAAGCAGCGCAAGTTGGTAGTCCTGAACCAGCACCGTGGCCCCGCTCGAACCGATCTCCTCGAGCACGGCCTCGGCGAATCGCTCGTTGACGCGCAGTAGTGCCGCCAGTCCGCGGCGCGGAAGGTGGGTCGCTCGTGAGCCAAATGGCAAAGCGGCCACAGTCCCTCGTTCGACAGGCCGTAGTAATAGCCCTGTTCCTCCTCGCGAGAGAGCCAGACGCGGCGCAAGGTATAGCGGGCGTCGCTCGGCGGCACCGTGAGCCGTCCGGAAGCGTCGGCGGTCTGGCGGTCCGCATCGCCGGCGCCATGAGCGATCCACAATCCACCGCAGGCCTGGAGAACGGGGTCCAGCGCCGTCACCAGTCCGCCGGCCGGGATGATCATGTGCGGCGAGCCGTCGCGGAACTGGTGCATGTACGGCTCGCGGTTGCTGACGACGATGAGTTGGCGGTCCTGGAGGCAATCGATCGCGTGCGTGCGCAGCCGCTCGCGCGTCCAGGCGTTGTGTTCGCGAACCGTTTCGTGAGATTCGCTCCATCCGGTCGATCGCGCCGCACGGAATGACGCGGCCAGTCGATCACTCTCGCTGGCGAGCAGCGCCGTGGGCAATCCGCGCGGCGGCGCTTCGGGTACGTTTTCCGTTCGAAGCCGGCGCATCCAATCCGCCAGACTCCCCAGGGGGCGGTCGTATGCCGCCCATGTGGCGGCGGCAATCAGCGCGACGAGCAGGAGCGATACGAGCAGAATCCAGAATCCGAACTGCACGAATCGCGCGGTGGCCCGCTGCTCCACAAAGGACATGTCGTGAAGCACGGCGAGCACGCCCAGAACGGACCCATCGGCGTCCTTGATACAGCGAACCAGCACGTGGATGAGCGAGTCGCTGAGCCGCACCGCCTCAACCGCCTGTTCACCCGTCTCCAACGCCTGAAGCACCCGGGGGCGCAGCTCCTCGCTGAATTCGGAGACCCCCTCTCCGCTGGCGACCATCCGCCCGTCGGGCCGAAACACCGCGAATCCAATGACACGGCGATGTCCGTCCATGCGATCGCCGAGCGAACTGGCCACGTCGGCATCCGGCTGGGCGAGCGCATTGCGAACAAACCACGCCATCTGGTGAGCAAATGCGTGCGCCCGGCGATCGAGGTCCTCTTCATCAATGGCGCGTTCGCGCTGAACTTGCACCCATCCGAGCACGCCCGTCGCCAGCCCGACGACGCCGGCGATCAGTAGTGCGATCCTGGCGCCGCGCGGCATCCATGTTCGCGAGTTCACTGGCATCGCGGACCTCGAAGTCGGTAAGCGTGGCCCCGTCCGCAACACCCCGCGTGCCGCGATTTCGGGCAGATCGAGCCATGCTTGCAAATTGTCACTCGGTGCACGCGGACACGCCGCTCAACTCGCGCACAGAGTTCTCCATGTTCACAATCGTAGCAACCGGGCCGGTCGTCCTCAATCCAGTTTCGTTCGAGGCCGCTTTTCGCTCCCAGAGAGTCCGTGAATCGCAAATAATTCTCTCATGAGGCACCGTCTACCGCCCGACGAAAGTGGGAGAATTTGCGCCGCGTGCGCTTGGGCCTGCGCGGAAACATCCAGAAACGCCTTTTTTCCGGAGGAAAGACCTATGGCCGATTACATCCCCCCTGCCGATGCGGAGTTTAACAGCTGGCAGACCAACTTCGTGGACTATGCCAGCGCCAACATGGTGGCGCTGGGGCTGGGCCTCGCGGATCTGGCCCCCATCACCGCCGCCCAGAGCGAATGGGAAACCGCCTTTCCGGCCCATGTCACCGCCGTGGCCTCGGCCGAGAGCGCCCGGGCCGAAAAGGACGCCAGCCGCGCCGGCTACGTGACCCTGGTGCGGGCCCTGGTCCGCCGCCTGCAGGCCAGCCCCCTGGTCAATGATGCCGAACGCGCCGCCCTCGGAATCACCGTGCCCGGCAGCGATCCCCAGCCGTCCGGCCCGCCGACCACCGCGCCCATCGCCAGCATCGAGTGCAGCGGCCGCCTCCGCCACAAGGTCAACTTCGTCGACGAAATGACCCCCACCCGCCGCGCCAAACCCCTCGGGGTCCTGGGCGCGGAAATCTGGGGCAAGGTCGGCAGCCCCGCACCGACCGATCCGTCGCAACTGAACTTTCTGGGCCTGTGCACCCGCACGCCCTTCGTGGCCAACTACGACGGCGCGGCCGGCGGACAGATGGCCTATTACTGGGTGCGCTGGGTCAACCACACCGGCGAAAAGGGGCCGTGGGGCGACCCGGTGAATGCGACCATCAACGCCTAAAGGCAAGGCACAGAGGCACGAAGGCACAGAGGCACAAAGTGAATAATGCGACGCCCGGCCCAAGTGCCGGGCGTTTGCCTTTCGCTCTGCGCCTGTGAACCGTAGTGCGTCTTTGCCTGTATTCTTCCCTCTGTGCCTTCGTGCCTTTGTGCCTTGGTGCCTTGTATGAAGAAATATCGTCTGATCCGCAAAGACACGCTGTCTTCCGAGGCCCTGGCCGCGGCCCGCGCGGCTGCGCCGCCCATCGAATTTGGCGAGCCGGATTTGAGCGCCTTGGCCGAGTGGCTGCTGCCGACCAGCGGGCTCAAATCGAAAAAGGCGCTGCGCGACAAGCTGGAGGACGAAATGGCCGCAGCGCTGGAAAGCGCCATGCGCGGGACGCGGGCCAGCTTCATGGATATCTACGAGTACGTGCCCACGCAGCCCGACATTGGCGGCACGTTCAAGGTGCAGCGCATCCCCGGCCCGCTGCTCCGCGAGATTCAAATGCACTTCATCTTTGTCGAGGATGCCAGGCCGACGGCGGTTAGCTAAATTTCGGCTGTCGCTTCCCGAGATGGCGGACGGTACGTCCGCGGTCCGCCGTTCGCCGGGACGGCGAACGCTACTCAACGGACCAGTTCGCTGACCAGCTTACCGTCGATGACGACGCCGACGCAGTGGGTGGTGTATTCGAACGGGTCGCCGTCGTAGAGGGCCAGATCGGCATCCTTGCCCGATTCGATGGAACCGACGCGATCGGCGATCCCCAGGATTTTCGCGGCGTCGATGGTCGCGCCGGCGAGGGCGTGTTCAAACAGCAGGCCATTCGAGGCGGCCACGCCCGCCTCAAAAAGGACGACGCGCGTCTTGGGCACGTAGGATTCGAAGCCGCTCTGGAAGGCGAAGGGGATTCCGGCCTTGCGGAGGATGGAAGCGGTTTCCATGCCGGCGTTTTCGGTCGGACCCTTGCCGCTGCGCATCATGGTGGGGTGCAGAATGACCGGCACGCCGGCGGCCTTAATTTCCTCCCGGACGAGATAGGCCTCGGCAGCGCCATCGAGCACGATGCGAATGTCGAACTCGCGGGCGAGGCGAAGCGCCGTCATGATGTCGTGGGCACGGTGGACGGTGATCAGCAGCGGGATTTCGCGCTTCAGCACACGGACGAAGGCTTCCATCCGCAGATCACGGTCGGGTGGGTCGTTCTTCGCACTCTCGCTCTCCGGTTTTTCCTTGGAAACGGTCGCGGCGGGCGGCGGCTTGGTCGAGACTGAATCTTCTGGAGGCGCGGCCGGCTGGGTTTGGGCATCGGGACCAGGCTCGCCCGGCTGAGTTGCGGTCGGCGGGGGTTCCGATGGGCCTGCGCCGCCATTGCCGGCGGTCCCCCGTTTGCCCGGATCGTTGGCAGCGGAAGAGTTTTCGTTCGAAGAATCTGCCGGCTGTGAGGCTGCCTGATTTTTCTTCTTGAGGTACGCCTGCGCTTTGATGAGCTGCGAACGCAACATCGCGACGGCCTTCGATCGCGTGCCGGGCGCTTTGCCATCGCCCTTGACCGATCCGTCACCCAGGGTGACCGCGATCATGGCTTCGGAAACGATGACCGCGTCGTCCACGGTTTTTCCGGCGGTTTTCACGATCATGGTTTGGCCACTGACCACTTCGCCGGGCGCGTGACCGGTGTGCAGCGTGGTGACGCCGAAGCTTCGGACCCAGTCGATGAGTCGCTCCTGCGGGTCGTAGGCGTCGAGGGCGCGCAGCTCGGGTTGGATCGGTTCGGAATGGTCGATCTGCTCCTGGTCCTGGCGCTGGTTCAGATAGCCTGTCAGGCCGACGACACTATGCGCGTCGATCAGCCCCGGGATCACGACCTTTGCTTCAATAATTCGGTAGTCCTCGGGTGGCGTGATATCCGCGGCTTTGCCGACCTTCTCGATCTTGCCGTCGCGGACCAGCACGATTCCGTTCTTGATCGCGGCGCCCGCCATTGTGTGAATTGTCTTTGCCCGAATGGCGAGCGGATCGGCGGTGACCTGATGCGCATTTGATCCCAGGAACACCGCCGCGATGAAACCTGCAAAAAGTGCGGATTTTGGGGTCATTGCTGACCCTCCTCACGGCCGCCATCGTGGTCGTGCCCCTCGCAGCACATGATCATCACGTGATCGATGCCGGCGCCGTAGCCTCCGACGGCGTAAAGCCGATCCTTGGGGTTGCTTCGATCGAAGACCTTCTTTCCTTCGACATAGGTCAACTGCACCTTTGAGTACGCGCTGAGGGGATCGCGCGTCAACACGATGAAGTCCGCGTCCTTGCCGACGTCGAGCGAACCGATCCGGTGGTCCAGACCGATCATTTTCGCAGGCGCCAGCGTCAGTGCTTCGAGCGCCTTGGCGCGCGACATTCCGCCGCGGACCCCCAGGGCGGCCATACGCAGGAACAACCGCGAGTCGGTGATGGGATCGTCGGTGTGAAAGGCGGTCAGCACGCCGGCTTTTTCGAGCGCTGCGCCGGTGTCGAACATGAGATTCTGAGCTTCGAGCTTTCCGCCGGGGCTATCAACGAGAATGATGGAGCAAGGCACGCCGGCGCGGGCGATCTCGTCGGCGACCCTTTCGCCCTCGCTGAGATGGTGAAGCACGACTTTGAAGTTGAACTCCTTTGAAAGTCGGATTGCAGTGAATATGTCGTCGTGACGATGGGTGTGGAAGTGGACGACGCGCTTCCCGTCGAGCACCTCCCCAAGCCCTTCGAGCGCAAGGTTGCGCTCGGGGCGCTTGTCCGGATCGGCGTGCTCTTGTTTTTCTCGATACTCCTCGGCCTTCAGGAACTCTGAACGCACCATCGCGGCGGCCTTGGCGCGCGTGCCCGGGAAGGGCGAATCGCCTCGTGAATTCGTCCCATTGGCCATTTTCATGCCGCCCAGCATATTGCCGGCCTCGTCGCGGATCGCCAGGTCTTCGATCTTGCGGCCATCCTTCAATTTTATATACACCGTCTGGCCGCTGAGTAGATGTCCCGAGCCTGGCATGACGTTGAGCGTGGTCAGCCCGCCGGCCTGCGCCTTCTGGAGGCCCGCGTCCCGGACGTTGATGGAGTCGATGATGCGGCAGTCGGGCTGAATCGCGCCGCTGCGATCGCCGCCCCAGCCGCCGCCGACGTGACTGTGGGTGTCCACCAGCCCCGGCATGATGACCTTGTCGGACGCGTCGATCTGTTCGGCGTCGTCCGGGATCGCGACGTCGTCTTTCGGCCCGATCGCGACGATTTTTCCGCGATGAACAATCAGCGTCCCGCTCGGAATCTCGGCCTGCGAAATTGGCACCAGCTTCGCGCCGATGAACGCGCGCGGCCGCTCCTGTGCGTGGATCACGCCCGCCGCATAGCCTATCGCGACGAGAAGCGACCCGCATATGATCCTCACGATGATTCCCTCCGAGAAGGATGGTCCGGCACCAGGCGAGACTTCAACGGACCTCTTGGCAGTACAGTCGGATGATATTAACGCTTTTTCACCCCGGCGGGAACATGGGCGAATGAAATGGACAGAGCGAATTCCGACGTCGCGCACTAAATGCCGAACTGACGCACGATATTCGGACGTTGTCTTCTCACTCAAAAACCGGTGCGTCGCGTTATGCAAGCACGAGTTGAAGGGGCAACCCTATTTGCGAGAGGCTTCGGGAACCTGAAGCCGAACTCTGGCCGTCAGAGGTTTGCCGCCGCGAATGAACTTCACGGTGACGACGTCGCCTTCCTTGTGCTTCTCCAGCTCGTCGAGCAGATCGTCGGATTCGCTGACCTTGAAGTCGTCGACCTGCACGATCACGTCGCCGAGGATGATGTCTCCGTCTTCGGAGCGGTCGAATCCGCGCAGTCCCGCTTCGGCAGCGCCGGTTCCGGGCTGCACACTTTGAATGATGACGCCCTCGATGTCATGACGCCGCGCCAAATCGTCGGAGACGATCACGATGCCGAGTTGGGGCCGAATCACCCGACCATGTGCAATGAGCTGCGGCACGACTTGGTTGACGATATCGACCGGTACGGCGAAGCCGATTCCCGCGCTGGCCCCGGAACTGGAGACGATCTGCGTGTTGACGCCGATCAACCGGCCGCCGCTGTCGAGGAGCGGGCCGCCGCTATTTCCGGGATTGATCGCGGCGTCGGTCTGAATCACGCCGTCGATGGTGCGATTGTTCACGGAGCGGATGGTTCGGCCGAGGGCGCTCACCACTCCTGTGGTCAAGGTCTGATCGAGTCCAAACGGATTACCGATTGCGAAAACGCTCTGTCCCACCTGCAAGTTGTTCGATTCGCCCACGGCCAGCGGCGGCAAATCCGCTTCGGGGGCATTGATCCTGACAACGGCGATGTCCGTGTCCGGCGCGCCGCCGACGATTTCAGCGCGCCAGGTGGAATGATCCGACAGCGTGACTCGCACCTGCGATGAGTTCATCACCACGTGATAGTTCGTGACGATATGGCCGTCGTCGTCCCACACGAATCCGGAGCCAGCGCCGCGCGGCACCTCGGTGGGGGTGAAGCGAAATCCCTGGTCCACGTTTTCGAGGGAGGTGATAAACACCACGGAGGGCGCGGCCGATTCGAATATGCTAATCGTCGTCTTTTCGCTTTGGGTGAGGTCGCCCCGCGGCGCGACGGGTCGGGGCTTGGCATCGGGGGCATTGACCCGGCCTTTCACCTGCGTCGTCAGAAGCCAGCCGCCGAGGAGGCCGCCGAAGATGCCGAGCAGAATCGGCAGCCGGGTTGGCCGCGAAGAGGCGGGGTAATACGACCGCGGATAGGGATCGATGCTCATACGGTGATTGCCCTTTAACTAAACAAATCCATATCCGTCTCGTGCAAAAAAATGCAACCTCAGGATGCGCATTTTTTGCTGCGAGAATGTTTGCGGGATTCTAATCGCGCCAACTTGCCCGCGTCGATGAATCTTCAATTCGAGGCCTTCCGCGCTCGCTCGGCCAAGCTATGTTTCGCCGGCCCAGCGTATGAGGCTTATCGTGCGGTGCATAGGATCGCCTACGGGATTTTCATGGCCCTCAAGCCTCCAACAATCTACTCCCCCGCGGTCCGGCGAACGATGCACTGGCTTATTCCCCGGTGCTGGCTCGACCAGCCTCATGAGGCCCGCGGCGAGGTGCAATATCTGCTTTGCCACGCGCAGCGCCTTCACGACTCATTGATTCAACTTCCGTCGGCCTCGGATGCAAACCGTCGCTGCCTTGTCGTGGGGTCCTGGGGCATCGAAGCGCCTTATCTGATCGAGCGGCTGGGCTGGACGGACGTTACCTGCGTCTGCGCGCCGCATGCTCCCGCAAGCAAGGATACAGAGTTCAAACGCACGCTTCGCCAGCATCCCAACGCCGACTGCAGTTTTGAATTCGACCTGCTCGAGCGCGATTTGGAGGCCGGCTCGTTGCCGTTCGACGACGGCGAATTCGGACTGGTTGTCTTCTGGGGCTGCTTCGAGCACCTGCGGTACGACCCAGAAGGCGTGCTTTACGAGATCAACCGCGTCACCGCGCCGAATGGCGTGATGAGCCTTGTAACCGACAACGCCATCAGCTTTCAAATGACGCACTCGCTGCTTCGCGGCCGGCCCATGCCGATGCGCCTGCACGAGCCGGCGCCGGAAGGGCACTGGCGGTTGTATGCGCCGGCGGAAATCGAGGAGCTACTGCGCGGCACGGGATGGAATGTCGAGTTGCTGACCTCGATCGTGGCCGATCCGCCGGTCTATTGGCAGTGGTGGAAGCGCTGGCTGTTCCGCCGCCTGGTTGCGGGGTACCGCCGGGGATTCGGCCTGCCCGAGCCGTACTGGAATGCCTTCATTCTGGCACATGCGTCGAAAGTCGCGGCGCCGTCGCGGCGATACCCGGGGTGGCTGTACAAGGACGAGAAAATCCGCGCGCTCAAGCGCGAGATGCTCGACGTCGTGACGAACCGCCTGCAGCCCGCGGGAACGTGACGCGGTCGGCGAATTCTCGATGCTGAAAGCGCCCGGGCCGGCCTCCGTTCCCCCTTGCATGAAGCTGATAATCTCTATTCTGGCGAGTTCGCTGCTTTTCAGCGCGGCGTGCGACGACCGGTCTCATGCGCGGGGACCGACGGGCCCGGATGCCCCCGCTACGTCGGGTCCTGCTGCGTCACAGCCGGCGTCGCGCCCCGCCAAGCGCTTCACCGAAAATCAGAAGATTGAGAAACTGATCAGCCACGTTGAGAAACTTCAGAATGCCGTGTTTGTCCGCAATGGCGACGAGCACACGTGCGTCGAGGCGGCGAAGCACATGCGCGATAAGTGGAAGTGGAAGCGAAGCGAGATTCGCACCGCGCGCGATTTCATCCGCGTGGCCGCGTCGAAGTCGAGCATGACGGGGAGGCCCTACCTGATTCGCTTCAAGAACGGCTCGGAGAAGAAAAGCGGCGAGTATTTGCTCAGGGTGCTGAAGCAGATCGAGGACAAACCGGACACGACTTCTCAGCCGGCGACGCGCCCCGAGCGACCGTGACGTTCGCACGCGAGGCGATCGCGCGGCTCCAACGGATGCGGAGGAGATAGACTACGGCGCCGCGGCGCCGGCTGCCTCGTCGATGGCGTTGTTGATGCGGTGCATGAGCTCCAGATAGTCGGCCTGGGCCTGCATCATCTTCTTGAGCAGATCGTTGCCGGCGACCTTGGATTCGCATTCGGCGATTTTGCGTTTGTCGGCCACCTCGATCGGCTTGCCGGACATTTCCATCTCGCGAAACTTTTCCACCGTTTCCTGATATTCCTTGAGCGTATCCAGCGCCAGTTTGTCTTCATTCACTGCCTTGGCCGCGATGATGTAGGCCTTCATTCGTGGATGCGCGGCGATCTTCTTGCCCAGCGCGCCGGCGTCGGCGATGATGTCTTCCATGGCGTATGGTCCTTTCAGAAGCGGCCGCAGCGGCGGACTCTAATTCACGGGTTACAATCCAGGCGATGAGCATCAAGAGCCGGCCCGGTCGCCGGGGAACATGGTCGCCGGATGCTCGCCGCAGGGCAAGCACAGGGATTTTATGAGCAAACGATTTTCCGATCGCATTCTCGATTTTATCAAGCAACCGGCATACGAACCGATGCGGACCAAGAATCTGGCGCGGGCGATGGGCATCGCCCAGGCCGAAATGTCGGACTTTCATGACGCGGTCGATGCGCTTCGGCGGCTGGGGCGCGTGGTGATCGGATCGAGCAGCGCCGTGAATCTTCCGAGGTCGGCTTCGCAGATGGTCGGTGTGTATCGCGGCAATCCGCGCGGATTCGGCTTCGTGGTGCCCGATGAACCGTCCGAACATGGAGACTTGCATATCCCGCAGGGTGAGTCGAAGGACGCGATTACCGGGGATCGGGTGCTGTGCTCGGTGTTCAGCCGCGGCAAGCGAGAGGGGAAGCAGGCGTTCGGCGGGCGGGTGGTCGAGATCGTCGAGCGGGGCAACAGCAAGTTCGTGGGCACGCTGCACAACGAAGGGTCGATGTGGTACGTGGAAGCCGACGGCAACGCGCTGCACGGGCCGATTCTCATCGGCGACCCTCATGCGAAGGGGGCCCGGGCGGGGGATTCGGTCGTTCTGGAGATCGTGCGTTATCCGGGTGACGGTGAGCCGGCGAGGGGGGTCATCGTCGAGCGGCTGGGGCAGCGCGGTGAGCCGGGCGTCGATCTGGAAGCGATCATCCGCCAGTATCACCTGCCCAACGAGTTTCCTGAAGAAGTGTTGGAAGTGACGCGGGCGACCGCGCGGGCTTTTGATCCCGACGTCGCGGCCGAGGGGCGCGACGACCTCAGCGGGATGACGATCATCACGATTGATCCCGACGATGCTCGCGATTTTGACGACGCGATTTCGCTCGAACGGCTGGCGGCGAATCGCGGCGGGCGCGATGGCGATGACCGCGGCCGTGAATGGCATCGCGCAAAACACAAGGCCGGCTCCGCGGCTTGGGAACTCGGGGTTCACATCGCCGACGTGAGTCACTTTGTGCGGCTGGGGTCGGAGATCGATACGGAGGCGCGGGAGCGCGGCACCAGCGTGTATCTGCCGGGCCGCGTGCTGCCGATGCTGCCGGAGATTCTATCCAACGGCCTGTGCAGCCTTCAGGAGGGCGAGCCGCGCTTGGCCAAGAGCGCGTTCATTCGCTACGACGCCGACGGGCGCGTGGTCGCGACGCGGTTTGCCAACACGATCATCCGTTCCGCGAAACGGCTGACGTATGGGGATGCGCAGGCGATCGTGGATGGGAAGAACACCGGGTTCGATCGTGCGGCCGTCGAGCTGGTTCAGAAGATGGAGAAGCTGGCGCGGATCATCCGCCAGCGCCGGCTGAAGGACGGCATGATCGTGCTCGACCTGCCGGCCGTGGAGTTGGTTTACGACCCGGATGGCCGTGTAGTCGACGCTCAGCCCGAGGACACGAGCTTCAGCCACACGATCATCGAGATGTTCATGGTCGAGGCGAACGAGGCGGTGGCGCGGCTGCTGACGAGCCTGGGGGCGCCGTTCTTGCGGCGCGTGCATGCTCCGCCGGAGGAAGAGTCTCTTACGACGATGGCGAAGTTTCTGCGGGGGGCGGGCCTGTTTGTTCCGAAGAGCCTGGAGCCGAGCGACTTGCAGCAGGCGCTGGAGAAGCTTCGCGGGAAGCCGGAGGGTTACGCCGTCAATCTGGCAGTGCTCAAGTCGATGCAGATGGCGGAGTATTCGCCGCAGGAGATCGGCCACTTCGCGCTGGCCAGCGAGGACTATGCTCACTTCACCAGTCCCATCCGGCGCTATCCGGACCTGATGGTGCACCGGCTGCTCGACTTGTATTTCGATGGTCGACTGCCGGTGGGAAAGCGGCGGGGCGGCAAGACTCCGCCGGCCCTGGTGAGCCAGGAGGATTTGAAGGACGCGGGCCGGCGCATGTCGTATCTGGCCCGGCGGGCGGAGAGTGCTGAGCGTGAGTTGAAGACTCTGAAGGTGCTCGCGCTATTGGACAAGCAGATCGGCGAAACATTCGAGGGCGTGGTGACGGGCGTCACGAATTTCGGGCTGTTCATACAGCACCCCAAGTATCTGATCGACGGGTTGGTGCGCATGGAAGACCTCGGTGACGACTGGTGGGAGGTGGACGCGAAGGCCGCGAGAGTGCGCGGAGAGCGGACGGGAAAGACGTTTACGCTGGGCACACGGGTGACGGTGCAGATCGCGAACGTGCATCTGCCGTCGCGGCAGTTGTCGCTGGCGCTGCCGGGGACGAGGCCCCGTCAAAAAGTGTTGTCCAGTCCACCTACGCCCCAAACAATCGGAAGAAACGGAAAACTTCCGATTACTTCCAATTCGAGTCGTGCGAAGAATCGGGGTGGCGAGGTAGGCGCAAGGCCAAGCTCAGGAAAAAAAGTCCCACCTGCAGGGGGCAAGAAGCGCCGGAAGTTCAGACGCTAGCGAACCCGATCAGCCTGATCCTCTTATTCGAATGCCGGCCTCATTCACGATCCAGAGCCGTTCTTCAATTTGTTCGGTCAAGAGTCGTTATCGCTCGATCAAACAAACGAATGACATTTGGCTTGCCCTGGATATGCGGGCGGAACACGATGATGCCACGATGCTGCGAAGGCGGATAACGGCGAATGTCGAAATCGAGATCAAGAGTGACGATCGCGCGGCCTTCCTGGACCGAGGCCTCGTAGATTCTGCGATCTCTTGCGCCGCCGAGTTTTTCGTCGTAGATTGAGTGGGCGTCATATCCTGCTGCTCGAAGAGCGTGAACAATTTCGAGCGGCAAGTTCTCATCGACCTTGAAGGCCGACATCAGGCCGCTCCCGGCACAAAGGAGATCACCCGTTCGCGAGCCAGTTCGGCGGCATAGGCAATTGCGGCATCGATGTCCGGATCCTGCAGCGAGGGATAGCTTTTCAGAATCTCGCCGCGGGGAACCTTCACGGCAAGGTTGTCGAGAATGACCGACACCATGATTCTCGTGCCCTTGATACAGGCCTGGCCGTGGCAAATGTCCGGGTCAGATGTAATTCGATCCTGCCAATTCATGCTGAAAACTCCATCGATCTATTATACACACCTCTCGCAACATGAGAAAAGTTTGTCAGCGGACTTGTCCCGGTTCCGGCGGAGAATCCAGACTCCCAGAATTATCATGATCGCTCCGATGACGATGAAAACGATTGAGAGAACTTCGCGATCGTTT
>Ga0190265_10002379_pt1 | contig 12623 bp, 9 predicted proteins | sample Popmic124T_FD_133135 | JGI IMG/M metagenome (GOLD analysis project Ga0190265, IMG submission 133135) | Populus adjacent soil microbial communities from riparian zone of Indian Creek, Utah, USA - 124 T | ecosystem: Environmental > Terrestrial > Soil > Riparian zone | place: USA: Utah | collected... | reverse complement strand
GGACGCAGTACCGCCAAGAAATTCTGCGGGAGTTCGCGCGTTGGGATTAGACGCGTCCATCTTCCCCGTCAGCGTCCTGAACTCCGCCAGTGTGAGATCCGAAGTACGGCATTCCGCACTGGCTGCCGTGAGCCGGTTGCCGGCAACGTCAAAAGTTGCGGGCGTGAACTTCTTGGTGCATTTTTCTGCGAGCGGTGTCACCAGAATGTTGGTCGTGGTGTGCAGGTCGTTCTCCGCATGCCGGCATACGAGCTGGGCATCCTTTGTGAATGTGACGTCACACTCGACGATCCCGGCACCTTGCAGTGCCGCGCTCTCGTACGACTCCTTGGTGTGTTCGGGAAACTGCAACGCTGCTCCGCGATGTCCGATCGAGAAGTCGGTGCGACGGAAACGATCGTTTTTGCACTGCATGAGCCGGTGTTTCAGCGGGCCTTCATCCATGCCATCAACGAGATAGAACGGGCGCGGTCCAAGCTGAATGGAATCATCTTTCTGGCCCTGATGACGCCGATTGTTGTCATCGGCGGTGGCCGCCGCCATGACACTGGATAACACGACGAGTGCAGTCGGCAGGCCGACGAGACGCAAGACATTGCGCATACTTCCTCCATTGCGGGCGGCTCGGCGCCCATTTCGTTGATTAATCTGCCGCCCTCGGCGACTGGGTAATTCTACGAACGCGTCATGGCCGGAAGGTGACGGCCTTAAGGGACGCCTTGAAAGATCGCTGCGAAACGCGGGATTGACCCGCGCGAAGCGTCGGCCTCATACACTTGCCGAATCCCCCAGGCGGGTCGATGCGTGATTTATTCGCCCGCTTTCGACCCATTGCGGACATTCAGGTCGCCGAATAGCGAACGTAAAACACACTCGGAAGCTGTCACCTAACGCATTGATCACGCACTACGGCGGCGTAACTTCGTGCCAACTCTACGCATGAGACTTTAACGCACGGCCACCGCCCCGCCTTCATTGCCACGGTCAAGCTGCGGCCGCTGCAACGGCGCAGACTGTGCCAGTCGGTCGGCACGCGTCACTCTGACCCTCGGTTTCGCCGGCTCTGTACGGCAGTAGCTTCCTGCTTGAACGGCTTTTAACGTTTCTTCCGCGCGCGCGGCTCGTTCGGCATCACTCGGCCCGACTACTTGATTCATGACCTTCATGAATCTTCCTGCCATCGTCAACGGCGCGAGCGTGGGAGGAGGTACCACTTCAGCAACGGCCATCATTCCCCCATCCTCGTGCTCAAGAATGTGGCAGTGATAAACGAATTTGCCGACGATGATCGGATTGCGAAAATCGATGATGACCTTGACTTGCCCGGGCGCCGGTGTCTCCTGCCCCTGATAGGGAAGGTTGACGTTGTCCTGGTGGCCCAGAAACGGCTGTGCAACGCCGTTGATCTCGGTCACCTGAAAGTCGGTCTGGTGAATGTGGAATGTGTGCAGCTCCTGCGTCGCGTTGAGAATCGTCCATTCCTCGACCGTGCCCTGCACGATCGTTGAATCGATCACGTTGGCATCGAACTGCTTGGCGCCGTTGCCGGAGTCGATGTAAAACGTGTTGCCGTCAGACGATTCGGTGAAGGTGATCGTGCGTTGGCGCGCGATCGGCAGAGTGCGGAAATCCTCGACGGCTGGCAACACACTCGGCAGCGTGATCGGCGTCACAGGCGGGCCCTGCGCAATCAGCGTTGCGATGATCGTTGCATCGTAGCTATCACCCGCCGGACCCGTGTTGAACGCCTGGGCGCGCAGCGCAAAACTGCCCGGGCTTGCCGCCTGAACCAGAACTTCGGCGCGTGACGACGGGGGAATCAATATCTCCTGACGAGTCGTGAGCTGAGTGGCGCGATTGCCGTCGCGCGCGATCTCGTGAAACACGTGCCCGTCGAGCCGCAGCCGGTAGTACACATCGGACCCAATGTTGGCGATGCGGAAGAACTGTGTTTCGCCCGGACGGATCGAGAGCGTGGGATTCACCTGACCGTTCACCATCCGGATGCTCGGAGAGCTCGGACTGATGTCGTCCGGGACCGTGCCTTGCGCAGTGACCTGGATGTCTTTCAGCAGCATCACGCGCTCGACCAATCCTTGCAGCTGCGGCAGCGGATCAAGAATTCCGTCGATGATCAGCCCGCCCGACAAGCCACCCATCACCTGCCGCTGCGCCAGCATGTGCAGGTGAGTGTGGTACCAATACAGCCCTGGATTGTGCGTACTCGGGATCGCGATTCGGTACGACAGCCGGTTGGCTGGATCCACGCTGACGAAGATGTTGTCGCCGACCGTCGCATCGGAATTGATGCGCGGCGAAACGTTCAAGCCGTGCAAATGCAAATTGGTCGGGTCGGACGAACGATTGTCGATATCGAGGAACAGAGTGTCGCCCGGACGCAGCCGCAACACCGGCGGGATGTACATCCCGTTATAAACAGTCGTCGTCACTGTCTGACCGCCGACCTGAACCGGCCCGGTGGCAACGTTGAGCAACGTGCGCAGCTCGCCGCCAGCGCTTCGCACCTCAGGTGGATTGCGGAATGTTTCGGCAACCAGCGGCGGACCCGAATCATTGCTCGAGTCGCAAGCAGACAACATCGCGACTGCCAACAACGCAACACCGGTTCGAATCGTCGTCATACAGTCCTTGCTGTGCAGGAAAGTGTCTCGTTGCGTCCGCTGATGCTCGGGCATATCCCGGCGCGGTGCTTTGCATGAATGCGCAGAACATCGTCAGCCACCGCTGTTACTCGAAGCGGGAGCGTGAAGATCGCATGCAGCCGCGCATCAGGTCCGACCAGCGACACACTGGCAGTGTGATCGAACAGATAGCCGCCCTTCGTCGCCTTGCCGTTGGCCGCGATCTCGTACTTGACGCGAAACTGGTCTGCAAAGACCTTGATCGCAGAGGCCGAGCCGTTAATCGCCGTCACACCCGGCCCAAAGCGTGCCACGTACTCGGCAAGTCGCGCGTCGGTATCGCGCGCCGGATCGATCGTGACGAACAGCACGCGATTGGGAACAGCCTCATTCGCATTGCCAATTGCTGCACGTACTCGGCGCAGATCAGCCAGCGTGGTCGGACAAACATCGGGGCAATTCGTAAAGCCGAAGAAGACTAACGACCAACGCCCTCCGAGGTCTCTGAGCGAAAACGGCGCACCGGTATGCGTGTGCAGGGATGCGACCTGCAACGCCTTGGGTTCAGGCAATTCGAATCCGTTGATCGGCGCAGGTTCAAGGGTGTGCGCCGCGGCCGTCCGCCCGGGCACCACGCCGGCGGCGATGATTGCCAGCAACAGCGTGCGGCGATCGTTACGATCTTGGTGTGACGGCGACGTCATACGGTTTAGCTTGGGGCGGAAATAAATTTAACAGCGTTTCGCTCCGGTGCGACCGTTGTGATCTCCCGTACCCATGATTGAGGTATGACGCACCGCTCGTGCCCGCAAAATTCGAACCCAGCGGCGTAAACATACTGGTGCGAACCGATGGATCGATTGGTCGAAGGGCAGCAAGCCGGCCGACGCGCCGTATCGACGGTGCGGGAAGAAATGCCAAGTCTCGCGCGATAGCATTCGCCCAATAGGTCGAAGGTATCGACAGTTAGAAGGCGCGCATCCATGGCTCACGTGGTTCAAGTCAAGCGACGCAGACTTCTCACCGCGAGCGCTTCCGCCGTTGCGCTGACGACACTTTCATCATCGCCCGCTGCGCAAGTGGCAGCGAATGCGGTGCAGTCATATACCGTCGGCGACTTCGTATTGCACCGTCAGGGCAGTGGTTTAAGAATCGCGCATCGGCAGAGTCCTGACCGTGTGTTGTGGCAAAGCGCAGACGACGCCGATTTCATTGTTGCCGAGACTGCCGATGCAAAGATAAACGCGTTTGGGACGCCGCAAGGCTCTTACGAGATAACCGACAGCATTTCGGCAACTTTCGGCCGGCCGAGCATCGTTTCGATCAGCACCGCGCCGGATCGCGCCACAGTTTCCGGGATGCTCGCGGGAGCTGCCGGCGAGCGGCCCTACACCCTGAGTTTCGTAGCGCTGTCGCCGAATCAACTTCAATTCGAGATCAAGGCTGACAGCGTCAATCGAATTCGACTGCGACTCGCTTCAACGGCCACCGAGGCATTCTTCGGCTTCGGACAGCAGCTCACGTACTTCAACCAGAAAGGCAACGTCTTGCCGATTCTGGTGCAAGAGCACGGTATCGGCCGCGGCCAGCCTGTCGTGACGCAGATCGTCGATGTCTTCGCAAACGGCGGTGGCCGTAATCCCTATGTGACGTGCGCACCCGCACCGCATTTCATTTCGAGCGAACTCAGGTCGTTGTGTCTCGAGAACACGGAATACAGCGTGTTCGATATGCGGCCAGTGGATCACCTCGAGATCAAGCTTTGGTCCGGCGTGATGACCGGTCGAATCCTCTACGGCGATAGTCCGCTCGCCCTGATCGAAGCCTACACAGAGTATTCAGGCCGGATGCGCAAGCTGCCCGACTGGATTCACGAAGGCGTGATCGCCGGAGTGCAAGGAGGAACAGCCGTCGTGCGCTCGAAGTTGACCAAACTGCGGCGCGCGGGGGTTCCGCTGGCCGCGCTCTGGATTCAGGATTGGGTCGGAACCCGTGTCACTTCCTCCGGCAAGCAACTTTGGTGGAACTGGCGGCTGGACGAAACGCAGTACCCACAATGGCGGCAGTTGGTCGCAGATCTCGAGCGCCAGGGCACTCGCATGATGATCTACATCAATCCCTTCTTGAGTAACACTAAAGGACACGATGCACTTTTTGCTCAAGGAAAAGCGCGCGGCTACCTGGTAAAAAAACCCGACGGCACTCCCTACCTGATCAAGAACTCGGATTTCTTTGCGGGATTGATTGATCTGTCCAATCCAGAGACACGTACCTGGATCAAGTCGGTCATCAAAGAAGAGCTGCTTAACAAAGCGGGGGCATCAGGATGGATGGCCGACTTCGGCGAAGCGCTGCCGTTCGACGGCAAGCTCCATGGCAACGCGAACGCGGCTGAGTGGCATAACCGGTTTGCGCAAGAGTGGGCCAAAGTGAACCGGGAAGCGATCGAAGAAGCCGGCCGTGGCGACGACGTGGTCTTCTTTAGCCGGTCTGGCTTCACCAAGAGTCCGGCTTCATCGACCTTGTTTTGGCTCGGCGATCAGGATCAGACGTGGGACGCTTACGACGGCATCAAGACCGCGGTGGTCGGAATGCTGTCCGGCGGAATGTCCGGCTTCAGTTTGGTACACAGCGACGTAGGCGGCTTCGACGCATTCCAGATTAGTGTTCTCGGCAAGAAGATCGCCGTCATGGCGCGCTCGAACGAATTGTTGCAACGGTGGATGGAGCTTGCAGCGTTCACCTGTGTATTCAGGACGCATGAAGGTTTGATTCCGGATATATCTGCGCAATTCGATAGCGATCCCGCCAACACCGCGCACCTCGTGCGCTTCGGAAAGATATATCGAGGCTTGGCGTCTTACCGAAAACGTCTTGTCGCGGAGGCGACGCAGCGCGGCTATCCGGTGGTCAGACATTTGTTTCTGCACTACCCCAACGACCCAAACACGCACAAGCTGCGTTATCAGTTCATGCTGGGTCCCGACTTGATGGTCGCACCGGTCCTGGATAAGGGGGCTGCAACGGTGCAGGTCTACTTCCCCGCCGGTAGCGCGTGGATCGACCTCTGGTCTGGCGCCGAGGTGGGTAAGGCGGGAAAGTGGGAATCGATGCCGGCGCCGTTATCGAAGCCTGCCGTTTTTTTGCGCAAGGACGCACCGTCTACTAGTGAGATTGTGAACGGCCTGAAGAGTGTCGGCGTGCTTTAACGCAGCCTTGAGGTTTCATCGTCCGTCGTCACACTGCGTTAACGACGGCCGCACTTGGCCAAGAAGCGTCGCACGCAAAGCCCTAGTAACGCGTCCGCTTTAGGTGCAATTGGAACCGATGAACATGTCCGCTAATGGCCGAGACCCGCTACTGGACAACGTCGTTCCCTAATGGAAGCGCAAGACTCGGTGTCTTGAACGCATTGAGATTGACTCGGCTCTTCGACCCGACTATTCGCCGAGCGAGATGTCGAGGACCGTGATCTCGAAAACCTCAAGTCCTTCAGTCGACAGTGCCGGAGTCTCTTGACCCGTGAGGCGCGCGACCGTAGCTTGCACCGAGTCGGATGTCGCGGCCGTGGTGCGATTGCGCTTGGCCTGCAATCTTGCCTCGTGAGCTGCTTCGAAGATGTTGCGCCAGGAAGGCATAACGGGACCATAACCGGCTGAGCTCGCGGCTTGAACTTGGATCCGACCGGCGGCGTGTGAGAGCCGAATAAATGGACTGCTTCTTGACGATCCTCGACATTTCAAGCAATTCCAGGAAAACCCGATTCAACTTAATGGTGTCACCTCACGCTTCGCGTTCAGGTCCTATCTACCGCAATTGTCTAGATCCAGGACCGCCCTGGGCAGCAAATGACTCTACATCGGCTGATCGCAATCGTCACGCTCGAGGCTGGAACAGTTCGACTGGGTTGCCTGAAGGGTCCTCGATGAGCACTTGCTGACCACCGGGCCCACTGATTGGATTGCTTCGGAACCGCGCGCCGGTTAACCGCAAAGCGTCCATCGCGTCGACAAGGTTCTCAACCTCGATCACCAGCCGGTTCCAGCCTCCCGGTGATGGTGTCGATCCGTCGGCAAGTCGGCGAGCCGCCGATGTACCGGGTCCACTTAGCCATAGCTCTAGATCGCCCTTTTCCACAATGGCGAAAGGTGGCCCGCGGCGATCCTTCTCTGCGAAGCCGAGCGCAGCGTAGAACGGCAGCGCCGCGTCAACGTCGTTAACGAGGTAACGCACTGTGCCCATTGCGCCTCCAAACGTCCGGTTTCATCGATTTTGACGCTACAAGCTAATGACCGAAATTGGCCGCATCAAGACTCTCAGTCGCCATGGTTGTCGACTTCGACAATCTCAGCAAAGCCCTCTGAATGTGACGGCGGCTGAACAGCTGCGTAAACGTTTCTGATTCCTTGCTCGGCCGCGATCTCATCGACCGGGCGAGCAGAGTTGCGCGCAAGGCACACCGCGAGCGGCGTTTTAAACCAGACAGCGACGACAGAAAGTTGGCGTTCTCTAGCCTTCGCGAGGATGGGACTACGTTCAGATCTCTTCACGAGGATCGCATCAAAGAGGATCGAACGTGGTTCTTCGAGTACTTTGCGCCTTGCCCAGGTGCTCTTGCCGGATCCTTGCGGACCGATCAGCACGTAAACTTTCGTCGCCAGATCCGCTCCCTGTAAGGCCGCATCCAGGGCCGCGAAGCATTTCTTCCAGGCTTCGTCGTTCCTTTCTGGCGTTGTCACGCGCCCCGCGAGGGTCTGTAGGAAGTGGTCGGGATTGATGTGCACGCGCACGTCCGCTTTCAAGCTCAAATCATCGACCCGTTAAGAGGCCGCTTTTGGCCGATAACGGACGCCCCAGGCGCGCCGACGAGTCTTCGGCGCGGCTTCGCCCCGCCCTCAATCCGCGCGCTTTCCAGTACGGCCTGCAAGACTCGCCACAGTCGCGATCAATTCTTGCGGCTCGATTGGCTTTGAAATATGAATCTGATAGCCAGCCACCATCGCTCGCGTTCGATCTTCAGACCGAGCGAACGCGGTGAGCGCAACGGCGGGCGTATTTCCTCCCTTGGCCGCGCCGATGCGCCGCAGATCGCGCATGAACTCATAGCCGTCCTTGTCGGGCATGCCGATATCGCTAACAACGACATTCGGCCTTTGCGCTTGCAGTAGTTGCAGACCCTCATCAGCTGACGACGCGGTGAGCACTACTGCCCCGCACTGTACGAGCACTTGCTTTATTAACTCGCGCGCGTCGACTTCATCATCGATTACCAGAACCGTAACGCCATCAAGCGGAATGTGCTCGCAGTCGAAACCCGACAGTCTCATTGCCGTCGGGTGCGCGCGCGATTCTCCAGTACGCACTGGAGCGAGTGGCAATCTCACGATGAATGTGGCGCCGGAGTTATCACCGTCGCTCTTCGCCTCAACACTGCCGCCGTGCAGTTCCACCAGTTGCTTGACAATAGATAAGCCAAGTCCTAGCCCGCTGTAGATTCGCGTCGACGATGCGTCGGCTTGTCGGAACCGATCGAAAACGTAAGGAAGGAAGTCGGCACTAATTCCCTGTCCGGAGTCTGTCACCGTGACTTCCAGGTGCGAATTGACCCGTGCCAAAAGAACTTCGACCTTGCCCCCCTTCGGTGTGAACTTGATGGCGTTCGACAGCAAATTCCAGACAACCTGTTGCAACCGATTTGGATCTCCTGACACAGGTCCCGCCAAAGGGTCGAGAATTTTTTGCAGTCGAATGCCCCTTGCTTCCGCTGACGGTCGCACTGAATCAACTGCAGCATCGACGACACTGGAAAGGTCCAACGGTTGCACATTCAGCCGCACCTTTCCCGAGACAATGCTGCTCATGTCGAGCAAGTCCTCGATCAACTGCGTCTGCGCTCGCGCGTTGCGCGCGATTGTTTCCAGACCGCGCTTCAGGTCGTCGTCCCCACCCTTGCGAGCCAGCAGAACTTGAGACCAACCGAGGATCGCATTAAGCGGCGTCCTTAACTCGTGAGACAGAGTCGCAAGAAATTCGTCCTTCATGCGGCTGGCCCGCTCGGCTTCGGCGCGAGCATCACGTTCGGCGTCGAACAGCCTCTCTCTTTCCGCAGCCACGGTCTTCAGATTTTCGTAAAGGCGCGCGTTATCGATCGCAACCGCGGCCTGTGCCGCCAAACTGACGACGACGCGCTCGATGCGGTCGGTAAACACGCCCGTGTCGGAATGTCCGAAAACAAGTCCGCCAATAATTTCCTCGTCCCGCGATACGACTGGAACCGCCAGATAGCTACGGATGGGCAACTGCCCTGTAGGCGAACCTCGATTTAGCTCCGCCTTCCCATAGCGAGGATCCTTCGGCACATCGTCGCAGCGGACGGTGCCTTCACCTCGAAAAGTAGCTTGGAACAGCGAGGAACCTTGCAAATCGACGAACCCGTCGAACACCGCGCTGCCTGAGCCTGCCAGGGCATAGGGCTGATAACCGTCGCCCTTTCCTTCGGTCTCGTTGTAAAAAAAAGCGCCGAACTCGGCGCCTGTAAGTTGAGTCGCTGCATCAGTCACCGCCTGCACGAGTGTGCGCAAATCGTGCGTGGATGCGATTGCTGCGCCAGTGCGGTTCAACAACTCGAGCTCTTGGGTGCGCACCTCGAGCGCCTCGTTGGCGAGCAGCAGTTCGCGCTCGGCACGCTGACGCGCGCGCTGAATGCTATCTGCATTACGCAGTGTTACCGACCGCAGCAGGGTATCTTCGTCTTCGTTCACTACTCCAACCCCAGCATCTTTGATGCCAGGGTGGTACCTCGCACGCGCGCCGCAATCTTTTCAAATGCCTTGTCGCGCGTTGTCGATGTGTCGTCGCAAAAGGGGGAAAACCCGCAGTCGTCCGTGGTACCCAGCTGCGCGGTTGGAATGTATTCGGCGGCTTCCAGTATGCGATCGCGGATTTCTTCGGCAGACTCGACTCGAGGGTCGATCGGAGCAACGACGCCAACGAAGACGCGGTGTTCGGGCCGCATGTGGTCGCGAATAATCCTCAGAACACGCAGTCGATCCGCTTCTCCGGCGAGTGCAATGTAGAAATTTCCAACCATCAGCTCGAACAGGCTCGGAAGCAACTCGGCATAATCCACGTCGGCGCTGTGCGTCGAATCGCGGTCGCCGCCCGGGCACGTGTGGACACCGATGCGTTCGCGCTCTTCGGCGGAGAATCGCGACAACGCCAGGTTGTTCAAGTCGATGAAGCTTTGCAGCAGCTCCCCGGTGGGATCGAGCTTGATCGCAAGGCGTCCTTCGGTGAAATCGATTTGAACCTTGTGCGCTCCCTTGCGCAGACAGTTGCGAACTTCGGTTTCATGTTCGCTCAAAAGATCGCGAATGAACTGATCGCGCGAATAGCCCCGAAGTTCGTCCGCCGGGTACAAAAGGCTCAGTGCCGACGGCGAAATCACCGCTTGCTTCACGGGCACATGAGCGTACCGCTGTGCTGTCTCGAGGTAACTGTCGGCGTACCTCTTATAGCGAAACGGGCCGCCCGTCAGGCGCGGCATCCGCCGCGTATGCCCGGCTGCAAACGGAATCTTGAATCCATCGGCAGCCATGTTCGGTAAACCGTGCACGCAGTACGTCCAGAAGTTGTGGTACTTCCTTTGCTCGCCGTCCGTGATGACGGGCGAGCCGGTCGCCTCGAAACGGACGATAGTGTCGCGGATGGCCTTTTCGTAGAGGGGCTCCAGTGATGGATCAAGCCCGTCCACACTGGCTATGGCGTCGATTAATTCGCGCGGTCGCGGAATGCTGCCAATAGGCTCGGTTGGAATTGTCACGGGCACGCTTTACGAACTTGGAACTACGAACCGACTCAAGCCAGCAAACAGAAGCAAAGTGTACGGTGCACCGGCAGCACGTCTTAATTAGCCCATCGTATAAAAGCATCGACACAATTTGATGCTGTGTGCAGTGGTGTTGTCGGCGCGAGCAACTTCGCTAGGCTCAACGCAACCCGTGCGCCCCGCAGTGTCGACCACAACGCGATCGCGATTCCACGGTTAGTTCGGGAGGGACTGGACTCATAACGGCCGATTCCTACCCCACGCACCATTTGTAGGTCAGTGTTGCTGAACGTTCTGTTGCCGCGCCCAATCCTCGAGTCGAGTAAGGCGGAGTGCAAATCGCTCCTGTAAACCTCGCGCATCAAAGCGCTGTTCCGCCACGTCCGCTATGGATGCCATCTGGAGTATCTGGCTAATGCCAGGATGAAACGGCTGCGCAATTCGCGCTAATGCGCCGGCCACACTGGCAGGTAAGTGAGTCACCCTCGCTTTTCGCCCAGCAATTGATTCGTAGATGCGCACAACGTCAACATTTGAGAGATTCTCCGGTCCTCCAATGTCGATTGTCTGGTTGGCTAGCGAGCTGTCGCGGAGGGCTCGTACGGCAAGCTGCGCCACCTCAATGGCAGCTACGAAGTTTCGTGGGCGCTTGCCGGCTCCAAACAGCATGACCTTCTTTCCCTTGATGATCGGTGTGCCAATCAGGACGTGCGCATGAAAGTCCATGAACGCGGTTGGCCGCAAGATTGTGTAGCTAAGCCCGCTTTCTCGTAGATGTTTTTCAACCTCTTGTTTGATGCGTACGAACGGGATCGTCAGGAAAGCAGGATCATTGAAGTAGGCCGATGTGTAGACAAAATGACGTACGCCGCTGTCCTTTGCGATTGCAATGAGATGCTTATGGCCCGCGCGATCGACGAGAGCTGATGCAAGGCGGCCGCGGCCGAGAAACGAGTGTGCGGCGGCGATGACCTTTTCAGCATCGGCACAGGCCCGGATCAACGACTCACGGTCCGTCAAATTACCTGTTACAACTTCTGCTCCGGCGTCTTGCAACGCCGTCGCCTTCGCGGGCGTGCGTGTCATAACGCGGACTTCTTCTCCTGCTGCCAACAGGTTATGAGCGATAAGTCGCCCTAACGTGCCGCTGCCACCGACAACCAAGATCATGTGGCCACCCATTTGGAACAAGAGACAATTTGGATTTTGGAGCTGTTGGCGAACGTCCGCAATTGGCCGCAGGCAGCCCCTTGCTGCCGCTCACCGCTTGCTCAGGTTCTCACCGGCAAATCTATGCCGGGAAATATCTTGATGACGGCCGAGTCGTCCTCTCGCCCATGCCCGGCCGCAGAGGCCTGCATGAACATCTGGTGCGCAGTAGACGAAAGCGGCAGCGGAAATTTGGTGGCGCGCGCCATGTCGAGTACCAGTCCCAGATCCTTGATGAAGATGTCGACGGCAGACAGCGGCGTGTAGTCACCAGCCAGAACATGCGTCATCCGGTTCTCGAACATCCAGCTGTTTCCTGCGCTGTGCGTAATGACTTCGTAGAGCGCCTTCGGGTCGACTCCCTCGCGCAAGCCCAGCGCCATCGCCTCGGCCGCCGCTGCTATGTGCACACCGGCCAACAGCTGGTTGATGATCTTGACTTTGCTTCCGTTGCCGGCGCGGTCGCCGAGCCGGTAAACGTTTGCGGCCGCCGCGTCGAGCACACGCCCGGCCTTCGCATAGGCGTCAGGCCGACCGGCCGTCATCATGGTCATCGTTCCCGCCGCAGCCTTGGCCGCCCCACCGGAGATCGGCGCGTCCAGGTACAGAAGTCCGAGGTCCGCTAGCCGCTGCTCGAGCGCTATCGACCAGTTCGGATCGACAGTCGAGCACATCACAAAGAGGGCACCCTTGCGCATCGCCTTGGCCGCGCCACTGTCGCCAAAGAGAACTTCCTCGGTCTGCGCAGCATTCACTACTACGCTTACGACGATGTCTGCAGAGGTGGCCGCCTCGGCCGGTGTCGCGCAGGCAGTGCCGCCTTCCTCCGCGAACTTCCGGGCGCGTTCGGCGACAACATCGCAGGCGCAAACCTGGAAGCCGGCGCGACGTAGCGACTGGGCCATGCCAAGACCCATGGCGCCCAAGCCAATTACAGCAACGGT
>Ga0190265_10002378_pt1 | contig 12626 bp, 10 predicted proteins | sample Popmic124T_FD_133135 | JGI IMG/M metagenome (GOLD analysis project Ga0190265, IMG submission 133135) | Populus adjacent soil microbial communities from riparian zone of Indian Creek, Utah, USA - 124 T | ecosystem: Environmental > Terrestrial > Soil > Riparian zone | place: USA: Utah | collected... | reverse complement strand
CGGCTGGATCAGCTCGACCGTCATCTGGACGTTGTCGCCCGGCATGACCATCTCGACACCCTCGGGGAGGTTGGCGACACCGGTCACGTCGGTGGTGCGGAAGTAGAACTGCGGCCGGTAGCCGTTGAAGAACGGAGTGTGGCGACCACCCTCCTCCTTCTTCAGGCAGTAGACCTCAGCCTTGAACTTGGTGTGCGGCGTGATCGAGCCCGGCGCGCAGAGCACCTGGCCACGCTCGATCTCCTCGCGCTTGGTGCCACGCAGGAGGCAGCCGACGTTGTCGCCAGCCTGGCCGTCGTCAAGGATCTTGCGGAACATCTCGACGCCCGTGATGACGGTCTTGTCGACCTGCTCCTTGATGCCGACGATCTCGACCTCGTCGCCGGTCTTGACGATGCCCTGCTCGATGCGGCCCGTAGCGACGGTGCCGCGGCCCGTGATCGAGAAGACGTCCTCGACCGGCATCAGGAACGGCTTGTCGAGCGGACGCTCGGGCTGCGGGATGTAGCTGTCCAGCGCAGCGGCGAGCTCGAGGATCTTCGCCTTGTACTCGTCGTCGCCCTCGAGCGCCTTCAGGGCCGAGCCGGTGATGATCGGCACGTCGTCGCCCGGGAAGTCGTACTCGGAGAGCAGGTCGCGGACCTCGACCTCGACCAGCTCGAGGAGCTCGTCGTCGTCGACCATGTCGACCTTGTTGAGGAACACGACGATGTACGGCACGCCGACCTGGCGGGCGAGCAGGATGTGCTCGCGCGTCTGGGGCATCGGGCCGTCAGCGGCGGAGACCACCAGGATCGCGCCGTCCATCTGCGCGGCGCCGGTGATCATGTTCTTGACGTAGTCCGCGTGACCGGGACAGTCGACGTGGGCGTAGTGGCGGTTCTCCGTCTGGTACTCGACGTGAGACGTGGCGATCGTGATGCCACGCTCCTTCTCCTCCGGAGCGTTGTCGATCTCCTCGAAGCTCTTGGCCTCGCCGCCCATGGCCTCGGCCAGGACATTTGTGATGGCGGCCGTCAGCGTTGTCTTGCCATGGTCGATGTGACCGATGGTGCCGACGTTGCAGTGCGGCTTGTCGCGCTCGAACTTCTCCTTCGCCACTGGGTCCTACTCCTTTCGAAAACTTGGTGTCGGCGGCCTGTCGCACTGGGCGAAGGCGAACCTCCGAAACATACTCGTTATGCGCTCGCTCCGACCGGCTCCCCGGTCCTCGTCTCGACGATCTCCTCGGCGATGTTCGACGGAACCTCCTCGTAACGGTCGAACTGCATCGAGTAGTTCGCACGTCCCTGGGTATTCGACCGAAGGTCGGTCGCGTAGCCGAACATCGCCGACAGCGGAACGCTCGCCGTGACCACGAGGGCGTTGCCCCGAGGCTCCTGGCTCTCGACGCGTCCACGACGACTCGAGAGGTCGCCGATGACCGTGCCGAGGAAATCGTCCGGCGTGGTGACCTCGACGGCCATGATCGGCTCGAGCAGGACCGGCTTGGCCCGCTTCGCGGCCTCCTTGAGCGCCAGCGACCCTGCGACCTTGAAGGCGATCTCCGAGGAGTCGGTGTCGTGGTACTTGCCGTCGACGAGCGTCGCGCGGACGTCGACCATCGGGAAGCCCGCCTTGACGCCCGACTCGAGCGCCTCCTCGATCCCCTTGGCGACGGCGCCGATGAACTCGGACGGCACGGAGCCGCCCTTGATCTTGTTGACGAACTCGAAGCCCTCGCCCGGACACGGCTCGAGGTCGATGTAGACGACGCCGTACTGGCCCGAGCCACCGGTCTGACGGATGAACTTGCCCTCGACCTTGGTCGCGTGTCCACGCACTGTCTCGCGGTAGGCCACCTGGGGGCGGCCGACGCCGGCCTCGACGTTGAACTCGCGCTTCATGCGATCCACGAGGACCTCCAGGTGAAGCTCGCCCATGCCGGAGATGACCGTCTGACCGGTCTCCTCGTCGGTGCGGATGCGGAAGGTGGGGTCCTCCTCGGCCAGGCGGCCGAGCGCGACGGCCATCTTCTCCTGGTCCGCCTTCGTCTTCGGCTCGATCGACACGTGGACTACCGGCTCCGGGAACGTGATGTTCTCGAGCTTGATCGGTGCGTCGGGAGCACAGAGCGTGTCACCGGTGGCGGTCTGCTTGAAGCCGACGCCCGCGGCGATGTCGCCCGCGTAGATGCGCTCCTCCTCCTCGCGGTGGTTGGCGTGCATCATCAGGATGCGCCCGATCCGCTCAGTGCGCCCGGTAGACACATTGAGGACACGTCCGCCGGCCTCGAGGGTTCCGGAGTAGACGCGGAAGTAGGTGAGCTTGCCGACGAACGGGTCGGACATGACCTTGAACGCGAGCGCCGAGAAGGGCTCGTCATCCGACGCGGCGCGCGTAGCGGGCGTCTCCTCGCCTCCGCTGCCCTTGGCCGGTGGCTCCAGGCCCTCCATCGGCGGGACGTCGAGCGGGCTCGGCAGGTAGGCGATCACCGCGTCGAGCAGCGGCTGCACGCCCTTGTTCTTGAAGGACGAGCCGCACATGACCGGGAAGATCGATATGTCGAGCGTCGCCTTGCGGATGTCCGCACGCAGGCGATCGGCCTCGATCGGCTTCTCCTCGAGGTAGTCCTCCATCAGCTCGTCGTCGTAGTTGGCGAGCGCCTCGACGAGATGGGTGCGTGCCTCGTGAGCGGCGTCGGCCATGTCGGCGGGGATCTCCTCCTCGCCCCACTCCTGACCGAGATCGTCGTGGTAGACGATCGCCCGCATCGTCACGAGGTCGACGATGCCCTTGAAGTCCGCCTCAGCGCCGATCGGCAGCTGGATCGGAATGGCCACCCCGCCGTCGCCGCTTCCATTGGCGCCGAGACGGTCTCGCATTGTCTCGACCGACCGATCGAAGTCGGCGCCGATGCGGTCCATCTTATTGACGTAGGCGATGCGCGGGACGCGGTACTTGTCCGCCTGGCGCCATACCGTCTCAGACTGGGGCTCTACGCCCGCGACGGAGTCGAACAGCGCGATCGAGCCGTCGAGCACGCGCAGCGAGCGCTCCACCTCGACGGTGAAGTCGACGTGGCCGGGCGTGTCGATGATGTTGATTCGGTGGTCGTTCCAGAAGGCCGTGGTCGCAGCGGAGGTGATCGTGATGCCGCGCTCCTGCTCCTGCTCCATCCAGTCCATGACGGCCGCGCCCTCGTGGACCTCGCCCATCTTGTGCGTGCGCCCCGTGTAGAAGAGGATGCGCTCGGTCGTCGTCGTCTTGCCCGCATCTATGTGGGCCATGATCCCGATGTTCCGGGTCTTCTCTAGGGAGACTTTGCGTGACATTTGGTCCTGGATCGTTCGTCTGCGGGCAGAAAAAAGGCCCTTGCCGGGCCCGTTGCTACGTAGCTAGCGGCTGGCCCGAATGAGGTCTATGTGGTCGTGATCTCCATTCGCGTGCGTAAGCGCCCGGAGGGCAGAGAGCTTCCCGCTCCCGGGCGGCGAGTCATGGTAGCAGAGCCAGAGCGGCCTATCGCGCGGGTTTTTCGGCCCTGGTTCAGCCCGCGAGCTCGACGCTCGCCGAGCTGTCCAGACGCCGCCAGTAGAGGCGCTGGGGATCCTCCGACCGGCGCGCATGGGCGATCCCTCGAGCGCCGTGGAGGGTCGTGTCGATCACGTCGAAGCACGCCGACTCGAGCAGTCCCCTCAGGCAGGCCATGTTAGGCGACCACCAGTTGGTGAAGTCGCCGTTGAGCGTGTCCGCGGGATAGAACTGCGCCAGCGGGACGGAGTGCGCACCGGGCGCCGCCTGACCGAGCGAGTGGAACTCGCCGTCCGGTCCGAGCAGAGCGTTGTCGAGGACGGCCGTCTCCATGATCAGCTGGTCGCCGCAGACGCTCCAGATGCGATCGAGCGCCAATAGCGGGTTGCGCAGGTGGTAGAGCACCCCGAGGAAGAGCACGACGTCGAAGCGGCCGTAGCGCTCCTCGGACAAGGCATAGACGTTGTCGACCACGTACTCGACATTCGACCCGAGCAGCTCACGCGCGACGGCGAAGCCGGTCTGCTCGGCCGGCATGTAGTCCATCGCGAGGACCTCTGCGCCGCGGCGCTCAGCCTCGAACGAGAAGAACCCGTCGCGGGCGCCGATGTCGAGCACGCGCAGCCCCGAGCAGTCGTCGGGCAGCGGCAGCAGCGCGAGCGATCCCGGCGAGTCGTTGATGCCGGGCGTGATCACTCCGGGGGCCACCTCGATCCGGTGGTACCAGTGCTCGACGGTCGCGATCCGCTCGCGCGCGTGGTCGGGCGAGGGCTGGGTGGAGGGACTCATCGCGCCGCAGCCTACCGACGGCCAGCCGGCGCCGGATACGATCCGCCGCTCGATGCCCTCGCGCGTCATCCTCCTGCTCGCGCTCGCCGCGGCGCTGCTGCTGTTCGCGGCCGAGTTCACGACGATCGCGTCGGTCGACGTCGGCGACGACTCCTGCGAGGTGATCAACGACTCGAACGCGGCGCTCGCCGACCGTTGCGAGCTGAGCGGCTGGGAGCGTCACGGTGGCGCGCTGGTGCTGCTGGCGCTCATCGCCGCCGGAGCCGGGATCCTCGCCGGCCGGCGCGACGGCAGCTCCGCGGCTGCGGCGATGCTCGTCGTGATCGGCGTGCTCGCCCTCGCGATCGCGCTGATCGGAGACCTTCCCGAGACCAGCGAGACCGGAGCGATCGGCCGCGACTTCGACGGGGCCACGGCGCAGGCCGGCCTCGGCTTCTATCTCGAGCTCACCGGCGGCGTCCTCTCCGTGCTGGCCGGCTGCCTCGGGCTGCTCGCCACCCAGCCGGCCCGAGGTCGCTCAGGCGCGCAGGCTACGCAACGCGAAGCCGGCGAAGACCTCCACCATCCCACGCACGATGAAGCCGATGCCGGCGATCAGCGCGAGCGTCTCGAGGCCGATGTCGGGATCGGCGACCATGACGATCCCGATGGCGATCCCGATCACGCCGAGCAGCGCGGATAGGACCCGCCCACGGGGCTCGACGATCGCCCGCGTGATGTCGGCGACGCCGACCATCACGAACCAGAACGCGACCGCGAGCAGCAGAGCCAGGACGCTCGCACCAGGCCGAACGAGGCAGACCAGGCCGGCGAGGATCGCGAGGAAGCCGACGATGATCCGCAACGCCCTGCCACCGGCACCGCTGTCCTCGTCGGCGCCGACGATCACCGCGAACATCCCGGCGACCAGCAGGTTGATCCCGAAGAACAGGCCCAGCGCCAGCAGCGTGATGCCCGGGTAGGCGAGCGCGAGGATGCCGGCCGCTATCGAGATGACGCCGATCAGGGCGACCATCCACCAGCGCTCCGGCTTGATCGAGACGGCTCCGCCACCGCCCGTGTAGGTCCTGCTCGACTCCATAGCTCCCCCTCAGGGATCGCCTAACCAGACGACCCCTTGTTTCCACGCTCGGCACGTCTCTCCTTGCGTGCCGACTCCCGCTCGGCCCGCCGTGCGTCGCTGCGCTTGGCGGCCACTCCCCGCAATCCGATCTTCGCCGGCGGCGAGATCGGCGAGTACAGCCGCCCTACCTCCGCGGCGCCGCACTCAGGACAGGCAGGCAGTCGATCGCCGGCCACCAGCTCCTCGAAGCCAGTCCCACACTTCTCGCACTGCAGATCCAACAGCGGCATCGTGCCGCGAGGCTATCTACCAGCGGTAGTGGGCGAAGGCCTTGTTCGCCTGCGCCATGCGGTAGATGTCGTCCTTGCGCTTGAACGCGAGGCCGGCCTGCTGGGTGGCGTCCATCAGCTCGTTGGCGAGGCGCTCGGACATCGTCTTCTCACGCCGGTTGCGGGCGAACTCGACGAGCCAGCGAATCGCAAGGGTGCGGGCACGTGGCGCCGGAACCTCGACCGGCACCTGATAGGTCGCGCCACCGACGCGGCGCGAGCGGACCTCGAGGACGGGCGTGAGCGCCTTGATCGAGTTCTCCAGGGCGACGACCGGCTCCTCGCCGGTCTTCGCGGCGAGGCGGTCGAGCGCGCCGTAGACGATCTGCTCCGCGGTCGACTTCTTGCCGTCGACCATGACGCGGTTGATCACCTGCTGGACGAGCTTCGACCCGTGAAGGGCGTCGGACTCGATGGGACGGGCCCCGGCTGCTGCGCGACGTGGCATGCGGCTACTTGGCCTTGGTCCCGTACTGCGAACGAGACTTCTTGCGGTCGGCGACACCCGAGGCGTCGAGGACGCCGCGTACGACCTTGTAGCGGACACCCGGAAGATCCTTGACGCGACCGCCGCGCACGAGCACGACGGAGTGCTCCTGCAGGTTGTGACCCTCCCCCGGGATGTAGGAGGTGACCTCCATGCCATTGGTCAGCCGGACACGCGCGACCTTGCGAAGCGCCGAGTTCGGCTTCTTCGGAGTGGTCGTGTAGACGCGAGTGCAGACGCCGCGGCGCTGTGGCGCGGCGATGCGCTGCTTGCGGCCCTGCCCGGACTTGAGGCCCGGGGTGGCGACCTTCTTGCTCGGCTTCTTACGGCCCTTGCGGATCAGTTGATTAATGCTCGGCATCAGCGGCGGAGCATGGTACCAGCATATGATCGGAGGCCATGAAGCCAGGGGGGTGGTTCTCATTCGCGTCCGTCGCTGCGATCATCGCGATGCTCGTGCTCAGCTGCTGCGGCGCGACCAGCGACGAGGCTGACGCTCCTCTCTCCGACGCGCGTGCACAACGGCTGACCGAGCAGCTGCAGCGGGGCGGCAACGTGCTGCTGCTGAGACATGCCCTGACGGATCGCGTCGATATGTCTCCTGGCTTCGAAGACTGCGCCCGGGAGCGCTACCTCAGCGCGCGGGGCCGCCGCCAGGCACGCACGATCCAACAGGCCCTGCGAGAGCTGGACGTGTCGGTGGAGCGAGTGATGACCAGTCCCCTCTGTCAGGCGGTCGAGACCGGGAGCCTGGTGACCGGCTCGGCGTTCGCGTCGCGGTCCCTCCTGCCGCCCGCCCTCTTGAAGACCGTCCTGAAGCCGAGCGACAGCCCCGACTACTCGCTCAGCATGCAGATCGCCAGCAACGTGGACACCCGTTCCAATGCCGTGCTGGTCTCTCATCGGGAGACGATCGCCGAGGCCACGGGCGCGAAGCTCGACGAAGGCGACACGCTGATCATCGTGCCGGCGCCCTTCGACGAGCCCGAGTACCGCGTCGCCGCTCGTCTCACCCCGAGCGACTGGACCTGGCTGGCGAACCGCTAGCTACGCCGCAGCAGGCCGCACGGCGCGGACCGGTGCGGGCATCAGGACCGCGGCGCCGATGACGAGCAGGAAGGCGAGGCACTGGACGACGATGCCGAGTGCATCGCCGGGCATCGGATCGCCGAAGACGAGGATCCCGCCGGAGATGACCGAGACGTTCGCAGCCGCGCTGGTCATCGTGATGACGGGGACCGCCTCCCCCTTCTGCAGGCCACGCGCGGACGCGAAGAACGCGAGGATGGAAGCGAGGACGCAGGTGACGAGCCAGGGCGATACGAGCCCGCCGACGAGACCGGTCGCCGCGACGCCCTCGGTGAGCGCCTTGATCGCGACGTCGGAGACGCCGAAGAGGATGCCAGCCGCGATTCCGAGCAGGGCGCCCGCGTGCTCGTGATGGACGCCGAAGCGTGGCGTGAAGACGAGCACCGCGCCGACGCCGAGCAGCGTCGCCTCGAAGGCGACCATCGCTGCGACCGAGTAGCCGTGGTGGTTGACGCCGTGTGGAAGGGTCATGGCCAGCAGCGCCAGGCCGAGCGCGGTGCAGGCGACGCCCGCCCATTGACGCGGACCCACGTCGCAGCCGAACCAGCGCTCGGCCAGCAGGGTGAGAAAGACGAGACCGCCGGAGATGACGGCTTGGACGACCGACAGCGGCGCCAACGCCATCGCGGCGACGTGGAAGATCCACGCGCCGACGGCGACCAGCATGCCGATCGTGAACCACTTCGACTTGAACAGCGCGACGGCGCTGGCCCACGGCCGGCGCAGGTTGACCGCGGGCGCCGCGACCGCCCCGCGGTGCTTGAGCAGGAAGCCCAGGTTGGTCGTCAGGGCGCAAAGGAGCGCCAGCAGGATTCCTATTTGAAGTGCCATCGAGAAAGTAGGGGGCGCCGCGCTCGCGGCGCCCCCAGCTATTTCTAGCTATCGGCAGCTAAGCCTGCCGACTTCAGTCGGACTTGTCGTCGGCGGCCGGCACGTCGGCCAGCTCGTCGCCGAACCCGGCGCCGTCGCCGTTGCCGGCCGTGTCGCCGAACCCGAAGCCCTCGAGCTCACCGTCCTCGGAGATCCCCAACTCGGCCGCGAGGTCGCCCTCGTCGAGCAGACCGAACTCGTCCGCCGGGCGGCGAACTGGCTCTGTCGGCTCGATCTCCAACCGCCGGAAGCGCTTGAGGCCGGTGGCGGCAGGGATCAGCTTGCCGATGATCACGTTCTCCTTGAGGCCGACGAGGCGATCCGTCTTGCCCTCGAGAGCGGCATCGGTGAGCACCTTGGTCGTCTCCTGGAACGAAGCCGCCGACAGGAACGAGTCCGTGGCCAGCGAGGCCTTCGTGATGCCGAGGATGATCGGCTCGAACTGAGCCTCCTCCTTCTTGGCCTTCTTGAGCGCGGCGTTGGTCTCGGCGATCTCGTAGCGGTCGATGAACGCGCCCGGCAGGTAGTTCGAGTCGCCCTTCTGGTCGATCCGGACCTTCTTCATCATCTGCCGGACGATCACCTCGATGTGCTTGTCCTTGATGTCCACGCCCTGAGAGCGGTAGACCTTCTGGACCTCGTCGACGAGGTAGACCTCGGTGTCCGTGCGGCCGCGGATCTCCAGCAGCTCGTGCGGGTAGATCGAGCCCTCGTTGAGCTGGTCGCCGGCCTTGACCTTCTGGCCCTGCTGGACGAACAGTCGCGTGCGGCGCGGGAACGAGTAGGAGTCCTCCTCGCCCGCCGCGTCGGTGATCGTGACCTTGAGCGCCTTCTCGGTCTCCTCGAGCGAGACGGTGCCGTCGACCTCGGCCAGCTTCGACAGGCCCTTCGGCTTGCGTGCCTCGAAGAGCTCGACGACACGCGGTAGGCCCTGGGTGATGTCGAGCCCGGCGACGCCGCCGGTGTGGAAGGTACGCAGCGTCAGCTGGGTACCCGGCTCGCCGATCGACTGGGCGGCGATGATGCCGACCGCGTCGCCGATCGCGACGACCTTGCCGGTCGCCGGAGCGATGCCGTAGCAGCGCTGGCAGATGCCGGAGTCGGCCTCGCACTTGAGGACCGAGCGCAGCGGCACGGTGGTCGCGTCGTCGCCGTCGTTGGCCTCGAGGATCTCCTCGGCGATCTCCTGCGTGAGGAGAACGTCCTTCTCGGCCAGCTTGCGGCCACGCTTGGTGGCCACCTCCTGTGCCGTGAAGCGCCCGAGGGCCTGCTGGTTGAGAGCACCGTCCTCGCCGCGCAGCGGCACGTCGATGAACTCCTTGGTGCCGCAGTCCTCGTCGCGGACGATGACGTCCTGCGCGACGTCGACGAGACGGCGCGTCAGGTAGCCGGAGTCCGCCGTACGGAGCGCGGTGTCGGCGAGACCCTTACGGGCACCGTGGGTCGAGATGAAGTACTCGAGCACGGTCAGGCCCTCCATGAAGTTGGCCTTGATCGGACGCTCGATGATCTCGCCCTTCGGATTCGCCATCAGGCCGCGCATTCCGGCCAGCTGACGGATCTGCTTGAACGAGCCACGAGCGCCTGAGTTGGCCATCATGAAGATGGGGTTCAGCTCGTCGAGGTTCTCGGCCATCGCCTCGCCGACCTCGTCGGTCGCGGCGTTCCACTTGTCGACGACCGCCTCCTTGCGCTCCTCCTGGGAGATGAGGCCCATGTCGTACTGGTCGTGGATCTCGGAGACCTCGCCCTCGTAGCGCTCGAGGATCTCCTCCTTGCGCGGCGGGATGACGACGTCGTTCTTGGAGACGGTGATACCGGCGCGGCTCGCGAAGCGGAAGCCGAGGTCCTTGAACGCATCGAGGACCTGGGCCGTGGCATGCGGACCGTGCTGGGCGACGAGCGCCTCGATCACGTCCGACATGTCGCGCTTCTTGAGCGGCTGGTTGACGAACGAGTAGCTCGTCTCCGGGTCGTACTTGTCGCCGAGGACCTCCTCCAACGCGCGCTCGATGCTCTCGTTGAAGATGATCCGCCCGACGGTCGTCAGGACGTGGCCCTCGCCGTGGACGCGCCGGTACTCGGCGAGATCGCGCAGCTTGACCATGCCGTGCTCGTAGGAGAGCTCGGCCTCCTGCGCGGAGCGGAAGACGTGCGGGCGTGCCCCGTCCTTCTTCTCGTCCCACTTGCCGTCCTTGATGCGCTGCGCGAGCTCCTGGAGGGCGGTGGCGTCGGGACCGTAGGTCAGGTAGTAGGTGCCGAGCACCATGTCCTGCGTCGGCGTGGCCAGCGGAGCGCCGTGCGACGGGGACAGGATGTTGTTCGACGACAGCATCAACAGCCGCGCCTCGGCCTGGGCCTCGGCGGACAGCGGGAGGTGGACGGCCATCTGGTCGCCGTCGAAGTCCGCGTTGAAGGCGGAGCAGACGAGCGGGTGGACCTGGATCGCCTTGCCCTCGACCAGCACCGGCTCGAAGGCCTGGAGGCCGAGGCGGTGGAGCGTCGGAGCGCGGTTGAGCAGCACCGGGTGCTCCTGGATGACCTCCTCGAGCACGTCCCAGACCTCGGGGATCATCGAGTCGACCATCTTCTTGGCCGCCTTGATGTTCTGGACGGCCTTGCGCTCGACGAGCCGAGCCATGATGAACGGCTTGAACAGCTCGAGCGCCATCAGCTTCGGCAGGCCGCACTGGTGCAGCCGCAGGCTCGGGCCCGAGACGATCACCGAACGGCCGGAGTAGTCGACGCGCTTGCCGAGCAGGTTCTGACGGAACCGTCCCTGCTTGCCCTTGAGCATGTCGCTCAGGGACTTCAGCGGCCGGTTGCCCGGGCCGGTGACGGGGCGGCCACGGCGGCCGTTGTCGAACAGCGCGTCGACGGCCTCCTGCAGCATCCGCTTCTCGTTGTTGACGATGATCTCGGGCGCGCCGAGGTCGAGCAGCCGCTTGAGGCGGTTGTTGCGGTTGATGACACGCCGGTAGAGGTCGTTGAGGTCGGAGGTCGCGAAGCGGCCGCCGTCGAGCTGGACCATCGGGCGCAGCTCCGGCGGGATGACCGGAACGGCCTCGAGCACCATGTACTCGGGCTTGTTGTCGGAGTTGAGGAACGCCGAGACGACCTTGAGCCGCTTGACGGCACGGCTCTGCTTCTGGCCCTTCGCCGTCTTGACCTGGTCCTCGAGCTCGTCCCGCTCGGCCTCCAGGTCGACCTGCTGGAGCAGGTCACGCACAGCCTCGGCACCCATGCCGCCGCGGAAGTACTCGCCGAAGCCGTACGGGGATCCGAAACGGTCCTTGAGCTCGCGGAAGAGCGACTCGTCCGCGATGACGTCCTTCGGCTTCATGTCCTGGAAGAGCTCCCAGGCCTGCTTCGTCCGCTCGATCGCGTCCTCGAGGTAAGCCTCGGTGTCCGCGATGTCGGACTCGAAGGTCTTCTTGAGCTCCTTCTCGAGCTTCTCGCGCTCGTCGTCGGCGAGCTTCTTGAGGTTGATGTCGAGCGAGTCGACCCAGAGCAGATCCTCGTCGGAGAAGCCGGTCTGCGATCCGCTGCTCAGGTAGCCGATCCGCCGCTCGAGCGACTCACGCAGCTCCTGGACCTGCTGCTCCTTGTCGGCCTCGTAGGCGTCGAGGATCTTCTCGACCTCCTTCTCGAGGGTCGGGACGTCCTTCTCGCGCGCCTCGTCGTCGACCCACGTCACCATCGACGCGGCGAAGTAGAGGACCTTCTCGAGCTCCTTGGGAGCCATGTCGATCAGGTAGCCGATCCGCGACGGGACTCCCTTGAAGAACCAGATGTGGGAGACCGGCGCAGCCAGGTCGACGTGACCCATGCGCTCGCGGCGGACCTTCGAGCGGGTGACCTCGACGCCACAGCGCTCGCAGACGATGCCCTTGTAACGGACCCGCTTGTACTTGCCGCAGTAGCACTCCCAGTCCTTGGTCGGACCGAAGATGCGCTCGCAGAAGAGGCCGTCCTTCTCCGGCTTCAGCGTGCGGTAGTTGATCGTCTCCGGCTTCGTTACCTCTCCGGCAGACCACGAGCGGATCTGCTTCGAGGAGGCGAGGCCGATCGAGATCTTGTCGAAGTTGTTGATGTCGATCACTTGGACTCCTCGATGTACTCGGCGTCTTGCTTGGCAGCGGACTCATCCGTCTGTCCGCCCTCCCCTTGGGCCTCGGTCTTCTCCTCGGTCTCGTCGGCTGCGTCGCCGTCGGTGGCGCGGACGCCCGAGAGGTCGATGCCGAGCTCCTCGGCAGCGCGCAGCAGGTCGTCGTCCTCGTCGCGCATCTCGACGCCGCCGCCCTCCTCCGAGCGGACGTCCACGTCGAGCGCCAGGGACTGCATCTCCTTCAGCAGCACCTTGAACGACTCGGGGATCGACGGCTCGGCGATGTTCTCGCCCTTGACGATCGCCTCGTAGGCCTTCACGCGCCCGACGGTGTCGTCGGACTTGATCGTGAGCATCTCCTGCAGCGTGTAGGCGGCGCCG
>Ga0190265_10002377_pt1 | contig 12628 bp, 12 predicted proteins | sample Popmic124T_FD_133135 | JGI IMG/M metagenome (GOLD analysis project Ga0190265, IMG submission 133135) | Populus adjacent soil microbial communities from riparian zone of Indian Creek, Utah, USA - 124 T | ecosystem: Environmental > Terrestrial > Soil > Riparian zone | place: USA: Utah | collected... | reverse complement strand
TCATCAAGGCAGGGAATGACGACCGACACGACGGCGTCGCCGACACCAGGACGTATGGCCAACCCCTCCGGCGCCGGGTCGGGTTCGTGTTTCGAACTCGTGCCATGCTCGAAGCGCCCGGCAAAGAGGCGCACGCCAACAGCTGCAACAAAGGGGAGCGTGGCGATGGTTTTCCAAGCCAGATCGTTGGCTGGCAGCATCGCCGGCCTGTAAAGGAGGATCGCCCCAAGCGTCATGGCCCATGCGGGCGCGCCGCCGCCAAGTAGGATGAACGGCACGACCGCGAGGACGTACCAGGGATAGCTGGGCGACAGGATGAAGAGCGCCGCCATCAGCAGCATGCCGACGTGCACAAGCATTTCCTGCGGTGTCTCATGCGCACGCGATAACGCGCGCAGCGCGAGCAACGCCATGACGGCGGCACCGACAAGCATGTAGGCCGTGGTCAATCCCGGAAGGTCACCGAGAGCGGCGCGCACAAGCGCAACCAGCCAGTATCCGCCGCCATCGGTGAAGCCCTCCTCCGAGAGGTAGCCGCTGGTCGTGACGAAGCCGAGGACACCGCTGCCGGCGCTAGAATAGGGCAGGTAGCAGAGGATCACCGCGGCAATCGCAGCAGCCGGTGCCCGCCAATCCCATGGACGCCAGAACGCGGGCAGCACCACGACGGCGTACGGCTTCACCAAGGCTGCAAGCGCGACCGCGACGGCACCCGCCACCCTGCGGCTGCGAACCAGCAGCCAGACACCGAGCATCAGCAGCGCCACCATCAGCGCGTCGGTATGCCCGTTGTTGGCAATTTCCCAGATCACGAGCGGATGCCAAGCCCACGCTACGATGGCCGTCACAGGAAGGCGCAAGCGGCGCAGCAAGTCGATGAGCACGGCGGCGACGGCGATCTCGCAGCCGACCATCGCCAGACGCATTGCCGTCAGGGTCTCCGAGACGCGCGTCACGACCAAGAAGAACATCTGCGCGACAGGCGGATAGGCGGTCACGGCATAGTCCGCGCGATTGATGTTGGGATAGATCGCGGCGTCCCGCAGCGATCTCAGCGCCTCGTCGGCCGGCACGAGGGCATAGGGATTGATGCCTGCCGCCTGCACCCGGCCGTCCCACACGTAGCGATAGATATCCGTAGACAGGAGCGGGTCTTCCCCGACCACGAGCAGCCGCATGGCGACAGCCATGGCGACAATCAGGATCAGCCCGCTTCGCTCGGGCACGGAAGACGCCAGCGCCGTCGCCGCGATCGTTATCGCGCCCGAGAAAGCAATCACCGGTACGAGGACGGCGTAATCATAGGTGCGCAAAATCCAGGGCGCGGCAGCCATGAAGGCCAACATCAACAGCCCGAGGCCGCCGAGGGCGAGCAACGACATGGCCCCCCGGCGATGCTTCGCCACCAAGTCGGTCTCAGCAGCGATCACCACGACGCCTCGACCTCCTTTGGCGCAAGCCGGTGGGCGAGGAACCGGCGCGTCGCGGGCGCGTCCGCCCCCTTCAAGCCTGGCGCGGCGAACGGGAGGCGCTCGCCCGCGAGCTCGGCACGCAGCATCTGCAAAGTCTCGATATCATCGACGTCATACCAGCCGGGGATATTGATGACGGGAACATCGATCGCGGCGGCACGCTGCATCGTCAGGCGATGCACCTGCGGCGTGCTCCAGGGAATGTCGGCAAAGACTTCCGGATGCGGCCGGGACAGTCCCACCAAGGTGTAGCCGCCGTCGAAGGAAGGGCTCAGAACAATGGCATCCTCCGTCAGCAGTGCGTCGACCGCCGCCTGCAGGATCGGCGCGGGAAACGTGGGGCTGTCGGCATTCACCAGGATGGCGCCGGCATGACCGGCCCGCAGCAGGCTCGAGACGGCGTGCGACAGGCGCGTGCCAAACTCGCCGCCACATTGCGGCAGCAGGTGAAAGATCGAGGGCAGCAAGGCGCGCAGCGCCGGTTCAGTTCCGATCGGCGTATAGACCGCATAGGGCGCCACGTTGGCGCCCAGCGAATGGATCGTGCGGGCGAGATCGCTGATAAAGCATGCCGAAATGGCGCTGCAGTCCTCCGGGCGGAGCGGCGGCGATAGGCGCGTCTTGGAAAAGCCCGCGGCTGGCGTCTTGCAGAAAATCCCTACTGCGACGGAGCCCATGGCCTCATCCCCTGCTCTTTTCACGATGATCCGTCACCGAGCGCACGCTCGATGTCGGTCACCAGGTCATCGATGTTTTCGAGGCCGACCGAAAAACGCAGCAGGTCAGACGGACATGGGCTGCTCGCGCCCTCGATGCTCGACCGGTGTTCGACCAGGCTTTCGACGCCGCCGAGCGATGTCGCGCGCTTCCACACGCGCATGCGCGCGGCAGCGGCGATCGCAGCGACCTCTCCGCCGCGCAGCCGCATCGAGAACATCCCGCCAAATCCGCCCTGCATCTGGCGAGCCGCGAGGGCATGGCCGGGATGGGACGGCAGCCCCGGATACAAGAGCTGCCTGACCTGCGCGTGACCGCAGAAGTGGCGAGCAATCGTCATTGCCGCGGCGCTTTGGTGACGCACGCGCACGTGCAGCGTCCGCAATCCCCGCAACAGTTGCGACGCCTCGAAGGGCCCCAGGACACCGCCGAGCATGCCGCGCAGCTTGGCGCAGGCCTCGAACTCGCCGGCCATCCGGGCGAAGACGATAGCCCCGGCGACGACATCGGAATGACCGTTGAGATACTTCGTTGCCGAATGCAGGATCAGGTCCGCGCCCATGGAGAGCGGCTGCGTGAGCACCGGTGTCGACACCGTGGAATCGACAGCGAGGATTGCGCCGCCGTCATGGGCTATTCGCGCCGCGGCGACGATATCGGTGATGGTCCACAGGGGATTGGAGGGCGTTTCGATCCAGACAAGTCGGGTATGGCCAGGCTGCATTGCGGCTTTCAATGCGGCGGGAGATCCCGCGTCGACAAACGTGACCTGCAGCCCGTGACGCGGCGCCTCGTCCACGAGCCATTGCCGCAGCCCCCAGTACATCACCGTCGGTGCAATCACGTGGGCGGGCTGTCCCAGCGAAAGGAATGTCGTCGTGGCAGCGGCCATGCCGGACCCAAAAAGGAGGGTGGCAGCGCCTCGCTCCAAGTCCGTCAGCACGCTTTCGACCTGGCGAACGGTGGCATTGTCAGCCCGGCCGTAGCAGTAGCCGCGCCGGTATTGGTTGTCCGCGTCCCGCACGAACGTGCTCGCGACGTGGATCGGTGGGACAAGGCCGCCGGTGGCGTCGTCGGCAAAGCCGCCCGCCTGGGCGGCAATCGTGTCAGGGTGGAGGCGTCCAACCCGACCGTGAGCGGTAGTGCTGTCCCGCACCGGCGCGAGATGGCCCGGGGCTTTGACATGGGATGGCATCGCCTGGCGGCGTGCCCTATTCGCAGAGCGGTCGAGATTCGCTGCTACTCTGCTGGGGTTGGCCTCGTCGAATATGCGAAAGCTCACGCAAATCCCCCATGACAGGTTGCAACGACACGATGGAATACGCCGGAACTGCCTGCGGCGTTACACTGTTCACGCTATTGTGCATGGTTAGGAATTTTTCGTGAGCGCTGTAACGGCAGCGCCGTCATGTCCGAATAGGGATGGGAACTTGAGGCTTCGGGAGGGGGACCTTGCTGAGCTTATGCGGGCCGCCAATTGCGGCGACGCGGAGGCGTACCGCAAGCTGCTTCGGGAGATTAGCCCGGTGCTGCGCGGGTTCGCACGGCGCGCACCGTCGAGCTACCGCCTTTCGGTCGAGGATGTTGAGGACATCGTACAAGAGACACTGCTGGCCATGCACCTGAAGCGCCATACGTGGGTCGAGAGCAAGCCGTTGCTGCCGTGGATTCGAGCCATGGCCCACAACAAGCTGGTCGATCATCTCAGGCGCTCGGGTCGGGGCGAACAACTTCCCATCGACGAGTTCAGCGATTTGCTTGTTGCTGATGTGCCCGCATCGATCGCCAGCGCCCTGGATGCTGAGACCGCAATCGGAAAGCTCAAAGGGCGGCAACGCGATGTCGTGGTGGCCATATCCGTCAACGGCAAGAGCGCCCGCGAGGTGGCGGAGGAACTCCGCATGACGGAGGGGGCGGTCCGCGTTGTGCTTCATCGAGCGTTGCGCTCACTCTCCAAAGCGTTGCGAAGCGACCGGCCATGAAAACGGACGACCTCATCGAAGTTCTCGTTCTGGATGCTTCCCGGCCGCGGCATTCGCTGGCGCAGCGCGTTCTTGGAGCGGCTTTGCTGGGTGCCCTTGTCGCTGGAATATTGTTTGCGATTGCTCTTGGCGTCCGCGCCGACATCAGGATCGCCTTTGAGACGTGGCGCTTCGCCTTCAAATTTGCGTTGGCCTTGATTTGTATGGCGTGCGCCTGGTGGGCATGCCTCGAATTGGCCCGCCCGGAGGTGCGCTTGAAGGATGTCGCGGGATGGATTGCATTCGGCCCCGCACTTTTGGCCGTTGCCGTACTCTGCGAACTGGTGGCCATACCGCCGGCGCAGTGGCCCGAACGAACCGTCGGGAATTACGCCGGCACGTGCTTGCTCGCGATTCCGCTGTTATCGATTGTTCCGCTGGTGGCATTGCTGATTGCCCTGCGGGCCGGCGCGCCGCGCGTTCCGGCATCGGCCGGTGCGGCAGCCGGGCTGCTGGCCGGCTGCCTGTCGGCAGCGCTTTACGCCACCCATTGCCCTGATGATTCACCCTTGTTTGTGGCCGTGTGGTACGCGCTGGCCGTGACGTTGGTGACGTTGACCGGCGCATTGGCGGGGCATCGTATTCTCAGATGGTAGGTGATCGAAGGTTGCCATCGCTACAAAAGGATGGACTACGCGCGAGACCGCGCCGCTCCTGACCGCGGTTGGCAGTGTTTGACCGGCGATCTGGTAGCTCCGCACTCCCCCGCTTGCGACAGCACCGAACAACTGGCTCGGCTCCGGCCGAGCGGCAATGCATCGCTCGAACATCGGCGGGTTATTTTAGCTGTGAGTAAGCTCACACTGACTATCAAATCACACGGACAGCGTCGCCACTGCGCTGCTAGGCTTCGCCTTTCACCCGCGTAGCCGAGCGTGAGTTGGTCCGCGTGAACGCGACATTGCAATCGAAGGCGTTAGAGCAGCTTCGGCAGCAACTCGCCATGATGCGTCTTCAGGATACTCAAGCGGCTTATCTGCAGCCCCCGCCTCACGAGCAATCGAAGGCGTTGGAACAGCTTCAGCAGCAACGCGCCATGATGCGTGTTGAGGACACTCAGGCGTCTTATCTGCGGCCCACGCCGCACGAGCAGTGGCGACGTGCTGAAACGGCCGAGCATCGCGTTCAACAGCAGCACAAGAGCAACCAGTAGATTAGGAAGAGCCCCGGCTCCGTTTCGCCGAGAGCCTCCCTGTGGCGTGCCCTTGGAAGCTGAGGTCTCCGATGTCTGTCGAGTGACACGGAACTGAGACGATCGACCGACCAAATCCTGAAAGTGCCGAAGGATTTCAGGCCAACCTCTTTGAGCTATCGCTCAATGACCAGCGAGGCATCCACAAACTCGTGCGCGAACATGCGCAGGTAGAAGAGCGGTTGGTCGTTGAGCGTGAAGGCGCGCACGTCCATGACGAAACCGGTGCCGCTGTTCAAAGGCCCTAGCGCTGAGATGACGCGCTCCGGCCATCTCTGGAAATCGATCCCCTGCTCGACGCGCACGGTCGGAAGCATGAGGCGATCGGCGATCGCCTGCCGCACGTTGCGGGACAGGCTTTCGGGCGCGTCCTCGGCAAGCCTGTCGTAGTCCTCTCCAGAAAGCACGAACTCACTGAAGACATCGAAGCGTCCGCCCACGTTGATGATGCGGTCGATACGGGCGAGCTTGCGGCGGCGGCCGAAGAACCGGAATTGCCGTTCGTCGGCAACAATACGGCGCACCGAGAGCAGGTGGATATAAAGCGCCAATGCCTCGCCGTCCCGGTCGTGGAAACGCACGAAGCGGGAATCGATGGTCTTGTTCTCCTGGGTGACGAACGTGCCGCGCCCGTGCTCGCGCACGACGATGCCGCGGTGTTCCAGGTCGGTCAACGCTTTCTGTACGGTGCCGACGCTGACGCCGAACTTGGCCGTGAGGTTGCGCTCCGACTCTACGCGGTCGCCCGGCTGAAGCTTGCCGGTGACGATGCTGTCGATGATCTCGTCGGCGATGGCTTCCGTCTTGGTTCGGCGCCCATTGCGGTCGTCGTTGTTTGCCATGCCGCGCCCGTGAACCATCCTGGCTGCCATCATCATTCCCAAGCTAGGCCAGCCCGCCGTCGCAGAACAAGTGATCTCCTCGCGCTAACTGCTATATAGCACTTGCGCTACAAGCGGAGTAGTTCTAGCCTGCAAACAAGCAATAAACAGGGGGAAGCGTCGCATATGGCTTTATCTGCTATAGAGCAGATAGCTCAAGAGCAAGGCTGCCGCCTGCGAACACGGTTGCGCTGCGATGTCTAGATTGCAGCGACCCGCGGAAATGTCGCGCTACGCCGTGCCCAAGATCACTACCTGGTGTTCGGACATACTTGGGCACGCCGGTGTTCCCAGGCGCGAAGCGGACGTGACCGCGGGCGTCCTCGTTCGCACCGACGCACGCGGGTTTCGCACCCACGGTGTGATGCGCCTGAGCAGCTACTTGGAGAAGCTCCGCTCAGGCGAAGTTTCATCGGCCGCAGAACTTAAGGCCGAGATCAACGGCAGCTACGGCGTGGTCGAGGCGAATGCGGCGCTCGGTCAGGTCGCCGGCACTTTCGCAGTCGACCGCGCGGTAGAGGCGACGGCCTCACAGCCACTCGTCGGCCTCATGTTGCGCGATACGGGACACCTGGGCGCACTTGGGATCCTCGTGCTGCGCGCGGCCGAGGCTGGGCGCGTCGCCTTCGTCCTGCAGGCAACGCCACCGATCATTGCCCTGCCCGGTGCAAGCGGCCCCATGCTCGGAAACAATCCATTCGCCATCGCCGCGCCGCGCTCGAACGGGCCGCCTATCGTGGTCGACATGGCCTGCTCCGTGGCGGCCCGCGGCAACATCCTGCTCGCAGCACGCTCCGGCGAACCCATCCCGGATGGGTGGGCCGTCGACGAGGACGGCAACCCGACAACGGATGCAACCACAGCCCTCAAGGGCTCGCTGCTCCCCTTCGCAGGCCACAAGGGCCTCGGTGTCTCGATCATCGTCGAGTTGCTGGCAGGGAGCCTGTCGGGCCGGCCATTCGAGTCGACCATGAACAAGGGTGGTCAGGTGCGCAGTGCCTCGGGGCACCTCAATGCACTGTTCCTGGTCTTCAATCCTGACCTGATGATTGGTCGCGCCGCCTACGACGCCCACGTGACGGCATGGACCACTCACTACAAGTCGGCCGGCGGAGACGCACGCATTCCCGGCGAGCGCGCACACAGTGCGGAAACCACGGCTGCCGCCGTGGGCATTCCCCTGCCGCTGGATATCACGGATGACCTCAGGCGGCTCGGCGGCGAGCAGAGCCTGCCATTCCCCGAAGCAATCAGATGAACGAGACCCGAGACGAGGAGACCACATGCTGAGAGCCATCGTCCTCCATTCCAACGACAACGTTGCCACTCTCATCGACACTGGCCGGGCCGCCGAACCCGTGCAGCTGACAGGCGAAGCAAGCAACAAGATCGAACTCAGGGTGGACGTGCCCTTCGGCCACAAGTGCGCCATACGCCCGATCGGCAAGGGCGCCGAAGTTCTGAAGTACGGGCAGGTGATCGGCCGGGCGACCTTGGACATCCGCCCTGGCGATCACGTGCATGTGCAGAATGTTGAGGCACTTCGCGGTCGCGGCGATATCGAGGAGGGCCGTTGATGCAAACCTTTATCGGCTACGAGCGCGCGGACGGGTCGGTCGGAACCCGCAACGTTGTCGCCATCGCGTCCGTCATGGACAACTCAAACCCCGTTGCCCGCGCCGTGGCCGCGGCGGTGAGCGGCACGGTGCTGCTGCCGGGGCTGTACATGCGCGGCCAGCTCGGGCGCGACCGGGAAATTACGCTCAATGTCATGGCCGGGCTGTGCCTCAACCCCAATGTTGCCGGCGTCGTCGTAATCGGGCTCGAACCGATCACCACCGGTGAGCTGACGGCGCGCATTGCCCCGTCCGGCAAGCCCGTGCAGTTCGTGAACGTGCAGCCCGCGGGCGGGACGATCAACGCGATCGCCGAAGGCACGCGCATGGCCGCCCGCATGGTGCGCGAGGTGTCGAAGATCAGGTCGCGCGAATTTCCCATCTCCAAGCTGAGGGTGGGCGTGGAATGCGGCGGTTCCGACACAACCTCCGGCCTGTCGTCCAATCCGGCGGTCGGCATCGTGGCCGACCGCATTGTGGCGGCCGGCGGCCAGGTGATCATCTCCGAGACGTCGGAGTTCTTCGGCGCCGAGCATCTGTTCGCGCAGCGGGCCAAGGATGCGGAGACCAAGAAGCGTTTCCTGCATGAGATTGCCGCGCTCGAGAAGGAGATCGTCGACCAGGGCATCGACCTGCGCGGCAGCAATCCCTCCCAGGACAACATCCGCGGGGGCCTCACCACCATCGAGGAGAAGGCACTGGGCGCGATGGCAAAGGCGGGCAAGAGCCCGTTGGTCGGCGTGCTGAGCTACGGCGAGGCGCCAAAGGCGCCGGGGCTGCACTTCATGGCGGCGCCGGCACCGGCGGTCGAGAACCTGACCGCGCTCGCTGCCGCGGGGTGCCAGATGGTCGTGTTCTCGACCGGCGTCGGCAATCCGATCGGGCATCCGGTGAGCACCATCATCAAGGTGACGGGCAACCGGAACACGGCGGAGACCTTCGCCGACAACATCGACTACGAGGTCACCGGCATCCTGGAGCGCAACGAGCGCATCGAGGATGCAGGAACCCGGCTCTTCGAATACGTCCTTTCGGTCGCCTCCGGCGAACTCACCTCATCCGAGGTGCTCGATGTCCGCGAGACGATCATCAGCCGCTTCGGCACGTCGATGTGAACAAGCGGGCTCCAAGAACAGAGCCCACAGCAAACAAATGGGAGAAACGTCATGGCTCAACAGGGAAAGCGCCTGAGGCGATGGGGCAGCGGCGCGGCAGCGCTGGTTGCGGTGGCTACATTCGGCGCAACAATGGCACGCGCACAGGAGACTGAAGTCGCACTTCGCTGCGCACCCTTCGGCTCCATCATGTATGTCCTCGGCAACGCGGTCCAGGACATGACGCGAGGTCACCTCAAGGGGATCAGTGTCATCAACTCGGAAGGCCCGGGCTCCACGGCTGTGACCGTAAACATGCTCAGGCAGGAGGTGTGGCGCAAATCGATCGGCTGCACGAGCCTCCTCGATTACGCCTATGCCGAAAGCGGCGTGGCGCCGTTCTTCGACAAACCCGTTCCCGAGGTGCGCAAGGAGGTGAAAATCCTCTTCAACGGCTTCTACGGAGCCATCGGCATTCTCTCGACCGACCCCGCGGTCAAGACGGCGAAGGACCTCAATGGCAAGCGGCTCGCGCTGGGGAAGATCAGCCAGGCTCACTGGGGCGGCTTGCCCAAACTCTTTTTCAAGGCCGGCCTGCCGGATGTGAAGGTGAACATGGAGTTCATGGGCACCGATCCCTCGCACGACGCCATGGCCGAGGGACGCGTCCAATCGGTGATCACGCAGCTCGTCGTTTCGCCTGACGGCTCGCGGGCCTTCAAGCCCGGCGTGGTGACTCAACTACTTGCCTCGGGACGCAAAATCCATCTGGTCGGCTTCGACGACGAGGACTTCAAGAGAGCGGCTGCTGCAGGCGCACCGTTCCGCGCGATAGAGATCGGGTCGAAGGCCGTTCCGGAGGCCGAGGCATCCGGCACCGTGAAGTGGGTGTTCTCGCCGGCGGCGTTAGCCGTGCACAAGGATTTCCCGGAGGACCTCGCCTACAGGATTACCAAGTTCGTGATCGAGAAGTCCGGCAAGTTCCCGGAATACGACGCCATGCTGAACGTCATCGCCTCACGCGAGGGCCTGCTCGGCGATTGGACGGAAGCCGATCTCCATCCCGGCGCCGCCCGTGCGTTCAAGGAAACCGGGCCGCTCAAGTAACCCAGATCATCGGAAACTGTCCGCACCCGCCCAAAGCGCGGACCAAGTGCCAGACTCGGCGAAAGGCATCCCTGTGAAGCGACCGGGTGAGTGGGTTGTCGCGGGACTGGCATTGCTCGCTGCCGCGTACCATCTCGCCTATGCGCTTTGGCGGCCGTGGACCGTCGGCGAGCACGCGATCCTGCATGTGGGCATTGTGTGCTTGCTGGTCGGGCTCGCGCAGGCGCGAAGCCCCGGCATCGCGCGCCGCTGGCTCTCCATCTTCGCACTGACACTGGCGGTCGTCGCAACGCCGTTTCTTTTCGTCAATGCCGATGACATCGACATACGCTTTGGCATCGGCCTGACGAACGGCCAGATGGTCGCCGGCGTGGCGATTATTCTGGCGGCAATCACGCTCTGCTGGCTCGAGTGGGGCGGTGTGGTTGCTGGCTTCGGCATCGCGAGCCTGGTGTACTTCTTTTTCGGCAGCTATCTGCCCGGTCCGCTGGCTGCTGCTGCGCATCCCTCGTTTGACTACGCGATGACGTTCCTCATCTCGAGCGGTGGCTCGGGCATCTTCGGGCAAGTCACGCCGATCTCCGCCAACGTCATCTTCCTGTTCATGATCTTCGGCGCCCTTCTGGAGGCGACGGGCGTCACCCGGCTGTTCTTCGAGCTCGGCAACTGGTTTAGCCGCTTCGTGCGCGGCGGCGCCGCCGCTGGTGCGGTCGTGTCCAGCTCGCTGCTTGGCACGGTGACCGGCGCGACGGTTGCCAACGTCGCCATTGCGGGCGCGTTCACGATCCCTTCGATGAAGAAGCAAGGCTTCAAGCCGGAGGATGCCGGCGGCATCGAGACCATCGCATCTTGCGGCGGCCAGATTTTACCGCCCGTCATGGGGGTCGGCGCCTTCGTCATGGCTGCCAACCTCGGCGTGCCCTACATCGAAGTGGCGGCGATGGCGCTGCTTCCCGCGATCCTGTACTACGCCTCGGTCTTCATCGGCGTCGTCTTCCTCGTACGCAGGAACAACATCCAGCGCATCGTCGAGCCCGTCGACGGCTTTGCCATTCGCGCGGAACTCCTTCCCTTCCTCGTACCGCTCACGATATTGACCGTGATGCTGCTGCAGGCCTATTCGCCGACGACTGCCGTCATATTCGCGATTGCCTCAATATGTACGGTGACGTTTCTGAGGCCAACAACATGGCGCAGTTCGCAAGCATTCCGGCGCGCAATCTCCGGCATAGGTGCGGGCCTCGTGAGCGGCGCACGTCAGGGCGCCGCGCTCGGCGTGGTGATGGCTGTAACCTCTCTGCTGGCTCAGTCGCTCATCACCACGGCCATGGCACCCAAGTTCGCGAGTGCCGTGGCCGCGCTCGTCGGAGGCAACCTCCTGTTCGGCTTGGTCCTGGTGATGGTTGCTGCGCTGGTGCTGGGAATAGGCCTGCCGACGGTGGCTGCCTACATCATGGTCGCCATTATGCTTGTACCGGCACTCACGCGCATCGGGGTTGCGACTGAAGCGGCGCACATGTTCGCCTTTTATTTTGCGGTCTTCGCCGCCGTCACGCCGCCGGCGGCCGAAGCGGCTCAAGTGGCAAGCCGCATCGCGAATGCTGGCTTCTGGCAGACTTGCGCAGCCTCCATGCGACTCATGGTCGGCCCGGTCCTGATCCCCTTCATATTCGTTTACCAGTCGGCGTTGCTCGGGTTTGGACAATCGCCGCTTGATCTGGTTGCTCCCGTAGCCGCCTGGGCCATAGGCACGGTCGCGCTGAGCGCACTCGCCCAAGGCTACGGAGTTTCGCGGGCGACGTTGTTCGACCTCGTCTTGTTCGCCGTCGCTTCCGTTCTTGTTGTTCTGTCGGTCGTCCGGAACGAAGCGACTTGGCTTGCCGCCGCTGGCCTGACCCTGATCGCGACCTTCTTCTTACAGTCCATGCGCAATAAAGGACGCGAGCCTTCCCCGACCAGTACCGTGCGCTAGTCGATCCTCCGGTTCGTTGCCAAGGGGACAATGAAGCCGGGCGACAAGGCGCACAACACGCGCCTGCTGTCAGAAGGGACGCTTTCGGTCGCACGCTACAACGACGATGGCACGGTGAACTGGCTGCCGCTGCTGTTCGGCGAAGGGCCTCCTCTGCTGGCCAACGGCTTTCCGATGCCGACATCGTCATCGACGTGCGGCTCGCCGCCAATTTGCTTGGCGCGGCCCAGATGAACCGGCCCGAGGATGTGCAGCCGCATCCGAGCAACGGCAAGGTGTTTGTCCTGCTCACGAGCAACGCGCAGCGCCGGACGGAGCAGGTCGACAAGACCAATCCGCGACCAGAGAATGAGGTCTCCGCTCGATCACCGTATGCGGCCGTGGCGACGGCGAAGTAGGCTCTCGGCTGAGCGCTGCGCCGATGTTTGCCTAAACAATGGGCTTCGGCCAAGCTCGCTTCTCGGCTACTTCCTATGTGCCGCTCTTCGAGAGGAGTGGAGCTTGTTAGACACCGACCTGCAGCGCAAAGGTAAATGGCTCTTCACGTCGCCCTGAC
>Ga0190265_10002376_pt1 | contig 12632 bp, 8 predicted proteins | sample Popmic124T_FD_133135 | JGI IMG/M metagenome (GOLD analysis project Ga0190265, IMG submission 133135) | Populus adjacent soil microbial communities from riparian zone of Indian Creek, Utah, USA - 124 T | ecosystem: Environmental > Terrestrial > Soil > Riparian zone | place: USA: Utah | collected... | reverse complement strand
GTGGCTGTGGGGCCTTCCTTCCGAGTCCGGAGGGAGGCCCCACAGCCATGCCGGGGTCTTCAGGTCGCACGCCCGCTTCCCGCACCCGCCGCTACCTCGCCGCCCGCCCTGCCGGCGGCACGACGTGGGGCCCGTACCGCACCGGCAGTACGTACGGGCCCCTGTCTTCTGCCTACTTCCTACTTCGCGAAGCGCACCCGCAGCGCCCCCAGCCACCGCTCGCGCAGCTGGGCCAGGCGCCGCCTCGCCCCCCAGGTCACCCGAATGGCCGAAGGGGGCAGCAGCAGTGCCCGGACCCGCAGCCCACGGGGTGCCGCCTCCCGCAACGCGTCGCACACCTTGCGTACGTCGGTCCTCACGCCGGTCTCGGCCTGGGGCCCCGGCGCGTACAGGACGCGCTCCACCACGAGAGCCACCCGGTACGCGGCCTCTGCGGCTTCCGGCTCCAGGTCACCGATACGGGCGATGCGTTCGGCCGCCTTCCTCGGTGTCGCCGAGTCGTCGGGGACGATCCCGTAGTCCCAGCCGGTGTCGACCAGCTCACGCCAGGCGGCCAGCACCGCACCGCCGGGATCGGTCCCGGGTGACGGGCCGCCGCGTCCACCGAGTCTCCGTGCGCGCGTGCGCTGACGCCACAGCATCGGCAGCATCGGCAGGCCCAGCACAAGCAGTGCCGCTGCGGTCACCCCCGCGATCGTGCCCACGGAAGAGCCGCCGTCCGAACCGCCGTTGCCGGGGGCCGGTGCAGCCTGGCCGCACTGGGGATCGAGCCGCTTCTCCTCGGAGGTGCAGTCGTCCGACTCCGAGGGTGAGGGCGTCGGTTCGGTGCTCTGGCCACGGTCCGGCAGTTGCTCGGCGGGGTTCTCACTGGGATCCGGGATGTCCGGCTGTGCGTACGCGGGAGGCGAGCCGCGTGTCGGGGTCGGCTCGAAGCGGGTCCATCCGACTCCCTCGAAGTACAGCTCCGGCCAGGCGTGCGCGTCCTTCAGGCCGACCGCCATCTGACCGTTGGCCTCCGCGGTGCCCGGGGTGAAGCCGACCGCCACCCGGGCGGGGATGCCAAGCGTGCGGGCCATGGCCGCCATCGAGAACGCGAAGTGGACGCAGAAGCCTTCCTTCTGTTCGAGGAAGTTGGCGATCGCGGCGGATCCGCTGCCGGCCCTTACCCGTGTGTCATAGGTGAAGCCGCCCTCGGAGGCGAACCAGTCCTGGAGGCGCACCGCGCGCTCGTAGTCGTTCGCCGCGCCGCGCGTGACACCCAGGGCCGTACGCCGCACCACCGACGGCAGCGATTCCGGGACCTTCGTGTACTCCTCGGCCACTGGCTCCGCCGGTTCCGCGGCATCCCTGAGCTGACGCTCCGACGGCTCCACGAGCAGGCTCTCCACCTGGTAGCGCACGCCCCGCGTCGTCTGCCCGCGGTCACCGACGAGGGTGCGGCCCTCCGGCTCGAAGCGCCAACGCCCGTCGATGCGCACCCGGTTGGCCGGGTAGGGCATCGGCAGCCAGTTCTGCGCGTACCAGTCGGCTGCCACGACAGTGCTGCGGACCTTCTGGGTCTGTACGTTCGGAGCCAGGCCCGCCGGGGTGGGCAGAGGGTCGGGCAGTGCGTCTATGCGGCGCTCCGAAGGTTTCCAGGACGCGCCGTCGAACTGGTCCAGGGCGACGATCCGCAGATACATCTCCTGGGTGTCCCTGGTGTTGGTCGTGTACGTCAGCGCTGTGCGGTCCTCGGCCTGATTGAGGCTGTCCTGCAAGGCCACGAGGGGGTTGACCGCCGAGACCGTGCCCCCGTTCTCTCCCACACCACCGTTGCCGTTGCGTGCCGCGTCCAGCAGCCCGCTGCCCAGCGACGGCAGCAAGGCGGGAACGATCAGTGCGAGCCCGAGCGTGAGCGCGCCGATCCGCCGCCCCGTGCGTACGGGCGCCGTCGCGGGTCCGTCCACCGCGCCGGGCTGGTAGGAGGGCGAGCCGGGACGTCCGCGGTCGGTGAAGACCCGTCCCCACTGCGAGAGGCGCTCGCGTCCCTCGGCGAGGAGCAGCAGCAGGTAGCCGCCCGCGGCACACAGGAACCACGGCCAGCCCGCGCCGTCCCGCGCCAGGCCGGCCGCGACCGAGTACAGAGCCAGCAGGGGGAGCCCGGCCGGTGCGGCGCTGCGGAACGTCACCGCCAGCGCGTCGACCAGCAGGCCGATCATCAGGACACCGCCGACCAGTATGAGCCGTATGCCGTCGGTCACGGGTGCCGGTATGGCGTAGCGGCCCACGTCGTGGCCGCCCTGGCTGAGCAACTGCTGGAATTCGCCGAAGACGGCCGGGCCCGGCAGCAGTCCGCCGAGCGCCGCGTCGCGGGCGAAGAAGACCGTCAGCAACAGCAGCGACACCAGCACCTGGGCCGCGAGCGTCGCAGCACGCGCCAGTGGCACGCGGCGTGCTGCGGCGCCCACCAGCGTCTGCGCCCCGAGCAGCAGCGCCGCCTGCAGCAGCCACGTCGCCGGATCCACCAGCGGCAGCAGCGCACAGGCAGCGGCCAGAGTGGCCAGCGCCGCGCAGAGGGCGAGCCGTCCCCGTCCGCTCATCGCCCCAGCCCTTTCACGGTCCCGTTGTCGGCTTCCTGCCACAGGTCGGACATCGCGATGCCGGGGCCGCCCCGCAACGCTGTCCAGCCCGCCTCGCGCAGTACGCGCAGCGGTTCGTCGTCCCGGGCGGCGAGGGGTGGCGCGGTGGCCGTCACGGTCCCGGTCGCGGCAGCGCCCTGTTCGGCCGCCGCGGCACCGGCGGGCGTCTCCACAGCAGCGCTCCCGTCCGCTGCGGAGTCCTTGTCCTCCCCGCCGCCGTTGAGCCTGGAGGTGAAGGCGACCGCCTTGTTCGTACGCTGCCGCATACGCCCCACCGTGATCGCCTGCTCTTCGTCGAGGTCGCCGAGGAAGGCGACCAGCAGTCCCTCCTGACCTCCCACGCCGCCGCGCAGTATGTCGTAGGCGTACGACATGTCCGCTTCCGTGGAGTGCTCGACCAGCGCGAGGGTGTCCAGCAGCAGTCCGGCCGTGTCGGAGGAGTCCCCGGCGAAGCCGATGCCCTCCGGTCCGGGCACCATCGTGCCCGTGTCGGTCAGCAGCCGGACCGCGTAGCCCTTCTCCAGCAAATGCAGACAGACCGAGGCGGCGCCGGAGACCGCCCACTCGAAGGGGGAGTCCGGGCCCGAACCGGTGTACGCGGTGCGACGGGTGTCGAGCAGCACCGTGCACCGCGCCTTCTGCGGCTGTTCCTCGCGGCGCACCATCAACTCGCCGTAGCGGGCGGTGGATCGCCAGTGGATACGGCGCAGATCGTCGCCGTGCCGGTAGCCCCGCGGGATCACGTCGTCCTCACCGGCGAGCGCCAGGGAGCGCTGCCGCCCGTCGCCGTAGCCGGTGGTGTCGCCGGACAGCCGGCACTGCGGCAGCGGCTCGACCTGCGGCACCACGGTGAGCGTGTCGTACGTGCTGAAGGACCGGGTCAGTTCGCACATCCCGAAGGGGTCGGTCAGCCGCAGCTGCAGAGGCCCCAGCGGGTAACTGCCGCGCATGTCCGAACGCACCCGGTACGACACGTCGCGCTGTCCGCCCGGCTCGACCCGGTCCAGGACGAAGCGCGGACGCGGACCGAGCACGTACGGCACCCGGTCCTGCAGCATGAGCAGTCCCGTCGGGAGCCGGGAGATGTTGTCCAGCCGCAGATGGACCCGGGCCTCCGAACGCACCGTCACCCGGGCCGGGGAGAGCCTTCGGGAGCCGGCCACGCGGTAGCGCGTGCGGTACAGCACCAGCACGCAGACCAGCGGCAGCGCCGACAGCAGCATCCCCACGCGCAGTAGGTCCGCCTGCCCGAGGGCGTACGCACAGACCGCCGCGGCGGCACCCGCCGCCAGGAAGGACCTGCCGCGGGTGGTGAGGCCGCCCAGGGCGGTGCGCAGCGTGCCCTGCTCTTCCTCGTTGCGGTCCTGCTGCCCCTCGTCACCGTCCTGCTGGTGCCGGACCTGCCGGTCCTGCCGGCGTTCCCGGCGCCGGCCGTCCCTGCCACGGCCACCGCGGTCACCCCGGCCGCCGCGGGCTGCTCCCCCGGAGCGGTCCGCGTCAGGAGCGGAACTCCCGGACATCAGTAACCCCGCGGCGACTGCTGTCCGTAGCCGTCCGGGGGCGCCGGAGCACCCGTGCCCCCGTGAGCGGCTGTCGGCACGGGCACGCGCTGGAGGATCTCCGTGACCACCTGCTCGGCGGTCCGTCTGCTCAACTGCGCCTGTGCCGTGGGCAGAAGCCGGTGCGCCAGTACGGGCACAGCCAGCGCCTGGACGTCGTCCGGCAGTACGAAGTCACGGCCCGACAGAGCCGCCGCGGCCCGTGCCGCACGCAGCAGGTGCAGTGTCGCCCGCGGAGAGGCGCCCAGCCGCAGCTCCTGGTGCGAACGGGTGGCTGCGACCAGTTCGATCGCGTAGCGCCGTACCTGCTCGGCGACGTGGACACCGCGCACCGCATCGATCAGCTTGCTGATCTCGTGGGCGTGCGCCACGGGCTGCAGGTCCTCCAGGGGGGAGGCGCCGCCGTGCACGTCGAGCATCTCGAGTTCGGCTGCCGGACTGGGATAGCCGATGGAGACCCGCACCATGAAACGGTCGCGCTGGGCCTCGGGAAGGGGGTAGGTGCCCTCCATCTCGATCGGGTTCTGGGTGGCCACCACCATGAAGGGCGCGGGCAGATCGTACGTCTGACCGTCGATCGTCACGTGGCGCTCCTCCATCGACTCCAGCAGCGCCGACTGGGTCTTGGGGGAGGCGCGGTTGATCTCGTCGCCGATCACGATCTGCGCGAAGATCGCGCCCGGCTTGAACTCGAAGTCCTGCCGCTGTTGGTCGTAGACGCTCACCCCGGTGATGTCCGAGGGCAGCAGGTCGGGCGTGAACTGGATGCGCCGCACAGAGCAGTCCACGGACCGTGCCAGGGCCTTGGCGAGCATGGTCTTGCCCACGCCCGGCACGTCCTCGATCAAAAGGTGGCCCTCTGCGAGCAGCACGGTCAACGAGAGCCGTACGACCTCGGGTTTCCCCTCGATCACGGACTCCATCGAGCGGCGCACGCGATCCGCCGTACTGCTCAGATCGCTGAGGTCCGCTCGCTCGTCAAACGTCGTCACCGGCCCTCCTCGGCCATCCCGTTGCTCATCTGCTGCCTGTACACGCATTCTTCACGCCCGCGGGGTCCCGCGTCACGGTTCCGGGGCGATCTCCGGGTCGATCTCGCGGAGCAGCCCCGTCTTCACGTCGAAGACGAAGCCGCGAACATCGTCCGTGTGCAGGAGGAAGGGGGAGGTCCGCACTCGTTGCATCGACTGCCGCACGTCCTGGTCCAGGTCCTGGAACGCTTCGACAGCCCATGACGGTCGCTGACCGACCTCCAGTTCCAGCTCGTGCCGGAAATCCTCGGTCAGACTGAGCATCCCGCAGCCGGTGTGATGAATCAGCACCACAGTACGGGTCCCCAGGGCGCGCTGGCTGATCGTCAGGGAACGGATGATGTCGTCGGTGACCACTCCGCCGGCGTTGCGGATGGTGTGGCAGTCACCGAGTTCCAGGCCCAGCACCTCGTGCAGGTCGATGCGGGCGTCCATACAGGCGACCACGGCGACGTTGAGGACGGGGCGTGCGTCCATGCCGGGATCGGTGAACTGCTCGGAGTAGTGGGCGTTGGCTTCGACTAGGCGATCGGTGACCGTACCGGTGCGGTGCTGGTCGTCGGCGGGGGACTCGGAAGGCGGCTGCGTATTCCGCTGGGGCGTCGACATGAGGATGACGGTAGACCGGCTGAGGTGGGAACGGCCCTCCGAGGGGGAGGACGAATCGGTCGGAACGGCGGTCTGTGAGGCAATCCACAAGCCGTGAGACCCCTTCCCAACGCGCCTCGACGCTGGTTGACCGAAGGGACGAGTGGACTAAAGTGGCGCGAAGTGGGAGGCGAGACGCTCCCGGGATCCGAATTCTCCCCGCGTGCGTTGTGCGTACGTGCGGCTCGGCCTCCTCCCGCTCCTGGCCTCTGGAGCCCTCTTCCCCGGTTCCGTGGGCCACTTCCCCTTCGAGCGGGCGGGGACCAAGCAGCACGTGGGCAGGAAAGGGCGCATGACCACCGAAGAGCAGCCCTCCAGTAAGGAACCCGCCGTCCACGAGCGACACAATCCGGTGATGCTGCGGCGGTGCCTGGACCTGCTCGCCCCCGCTCTGGCCGAGCCCGGCGCGACAGTCGTCGACTGCACCCTCGGTCTCGGCGGGCACAGCGAGGCGTTGCTCGCCACCTTCCCCGCGGCCCGCCTGATCGCACTGGACCGGGACCAGGAGGCGCTCCGGCTCGCCGGCGAGCGCCTGGCTCCCTACGCGGACCGCGCCACCCTCGTGCACGCGGTCTACGACGAACTTCCCGAGGTCCTCGACCGGCTCGGGGTCCCGCGGGTGCAGGGCGTCCTCTTCGATCTCGGCGTCTCATCCATGCAGTTGGACGAGGCCGAGCGCGGTTTCGCGTACGCGCAGGACGCCCCGCTCGACATGCGGATGGATCAGACGACGGGCCTGAGCGCCGCCGACGTCCTCAACACCTACCCGCCCGGCGAACTCGTGCGGCTGCTGCGCGCGTACGGCGAGGAGAAGCAGGCCAAGCGCATCGTCGAGGCAGTCGTACGGGAGCGGGCCAGGGAGCCGTTCAGCAACAGCGCCAGGCTTGTCGAGCTGATCCGTGACGCACTGCCGCAGGCGGCCAAGCGCACCGGCGGCAATCCCGCCAAGCGCACCTTCCAGGCTCTGCGCATCGAGGTGAACGGCGAACTCGAGGTGCTGGAGCGGGCGGTGCCGGCTGCTGTGGAGACCTTGGCGGTCGGCGGGCGCATCGCCGTGCTGTCGTACCACTCGCTGGAAGACCGGCTCGTAAAGCGGACGTTGACCGCGGGAGCGACCAGCACAGCGCCGTCAGGGCTCCCCGTCGTCCCCGAGCAGTACCAGCCGCGGCTCAAGCTGCTGACGCGCGGTGCCGAACTCCCCACCGAGGAGGAGATCGCCGAGAACCGCCGTGCAGCCCCCGCCCGGCTGCGCGGTGCCGAGCGCATCAGGGAGGCGCACACCTCATGAGTGCACAGCAGCGGCTTTCGCGGCTGGCTCGTCTGGTACCGGCCGGAGCCTCGACGGCGGCCCGTACCCCGTTCGTGCTGCTGGTCGTGCTGATACTGGGCGCCGGCCTGCTGGGGCTGTTGCTGCTCAACGCCGCCGTCAATCAAGGCTCATTCCGGCTCAGCAAGCTGGAGAAACAGACCGACGAACTGACGGACGAACAGCAGGCGCTGCAGCAGGAAGTCGACTCCTACTCCGCGCCCGGGGCACTGGAGAAGCGTGCCCGCGACCTCGGCCTCGTGCCCGGCGGCACGCCTGCCTTCCTCGAGCACGACGGCACCGTGAAAGGCAAGCCCGAGAAGGCCACCGGTGACCCGCAGCAGGAGGAGCGGTGAGCGAACGCCCGCGTGACCAGCGCCGCGCCGGCCGCCCCGCGTCACGTACGGGCGGCGCCTCGGACGGGCCCAAGTCCCGTTCCGGGTCCCAGGGTTCCGGCAGGGCGAGGCCGGGCCTCGGCAAGGCTGCCAGCCGTACGAAAGCTGTGAAAGCCGCGAAATCAACGAAGGCCACCGGAGGTGCCAGGCCACCCGTGCCCGCGCAGGGCAGCCAGCTGCGCCTCGCGCGTGCCCGTCCCCGGCTGAGGCTGATCGCTTTCGCCCTCACGATGGTCGTGCTGGCCTTCACCGTGCGGCTGCTCCAGGTGCAGGCCGTCGACGCCAGCGCGTTCGCCGACAAGGCAGCCGTCAACCGTTACATCACAGTGCCGCTCGCCGCGGAGCGGGGCACCATCTCCTCGCGGGACGGCAAGGCGCTGGCCACGACGGTCGACGCCTACGACGTCACGGCCGACCCGTACCTCTTCACGCGCAAGCAGACCGGGATCGGGGACGCCCCCGAGCGGGCCGCCGCCCTCCTCGCGCCCGTACTCCACGAGGACGAGCAGGAGCTGTCGCGGAAGCTGGCGAAGAAGGACACCCGCTATGTGCTGCTGGCCCGCCAGCAGACGCCGCGCACATGGCAGCGGATCAAGAAGCTGAAGAGCAAGATCGCCGGCAAGGCGGCGGAGGCAGCCCAGTCCGGAGGGCAGGCCGAGAAGTCGGCCGAAGGGAAAGCCGAGGCAGCGGACGTACTGGCGGGCGTCTACCGCGAGAAGCACCCCAAGCGCATCTACCCCAACCGGGAACTCGCCTCGTCCGTCCTCGGATTCGTCAACTCGGAGGGCAAGGGGGGTGCGGGCGTCGAGGCACTGCTGAACAAGAAGCTCGCCGGCCGGAACGGAAAGATCACCTACGCCCAGTCCGGCGGCCGTCAGGTCCCCACCGCGGGTGAGCGCGAACGCCCGGCACGGGCGGGTGCCGATGTGCAGCTCACCCTCGACCGCGACATCCAGTGGGCCGCGCAGCAGGCGATCGGCGAGCAGATCGGCAAGTCCGACGCCGACAGCGGCTATGTCGTCGTCCAGGACACCCGCACCGGTGAACTGCTCGCCATGGCGAGCGCCCCCGACTTCGACCCCAACGACATCTCCAGCGCCGACCCCGACGCCCTCGGCAACGCCGCCGCGCAGGACGTCTACGAGCCCGGTTCGACCAGCAAGCTGATGTCGATGGCCGCCGTGCTCGAAGAGGACAAGGCCACGCCGCTCACGGAGGTGACCGTTCCCAACCGGCTCAAGCGCGCCGACCGGGCCTTCGCCGACGACGTCGATCACGAGACCTGGCACCTGACGCTCAACGGTGTGCTCGCCAAGTCCAGCAACATCGGCACCATCCTCGCCACGGAGCAGCTGGGGGAGAACCAGAAGGAGGCCAACAAGGTCCTCCACCGCTATCTGAGCAGGTTCGGCATCGGCCGGCCCACCGGCCTCGGACTGCCGGGGGCGACCTCCGGCATCCTGGAGAAGCCCGGCAAGTGGAGCGCCTCCCAGCAGTACACGATCCCCTTCGGGCAGGGCCTCTCGCTCAACGCCGTCCAGGCGGCTTCGATCTACTCGACCATCGCCAACGGCGGGGTACGGAACGTGCCCTCGCTCGTACGCGGCACGACCGGCGCAGACGGCAGCTACAGCCCGGCGCCCGAGCCGGGCAGCCGCAGGGTCGTCAGCGAGAGGACGGCCAAGACTCTCGCGAGGATGCTGGAGTCGGTCGTCAGCGACATGGAGGGCACCGGCACCACCGCGAAGATCCCCGGCTACCGGGTCGCGGGCAAGACCGGTACGGCCAACCGGGTAGATCCCAAGACCGGCCGGTACGACGGTTACACCTCGTCCTTCGCGGGATTCGCCCCCGCCGACAAGCCGCGGGTGACGGTCTACTGCGCCGTGCAGAACCCGAAGAAGGGCAGCTACTTCGGCAGCGACGTGTGCGGCCCCGTATACAAGCAGGTCATGAAGTTCGCTCTGAAAACCCTCCAGATCCCCCCGACCGGCGCAAAAGCAGACCCGTTGCCCGTCAGCGCCGAGAAGGACCGCTCCAAGAAGAAGGGCCGATGAGCCGCACAGGCCGGCCGAAGAGGGGGCGCATGCCGCGTGAGAACGGACGCTCAGAGTCAGCACAACCGGCCGGATGGCGCCCCTCCGGGAAGCCCCTCGCTTCGCGGCCCGGCCCCCGCGCCCGGTACGCTCACCGCCGTGCCACAAGCTGATCAGAACTCCCTCTCGCACTCGTCGGGGACCCGCCCGGTCACCACGCCCTCCGAGGCGACGACGGACGTCAATGCGGGACCACCGCGGCCCGCGCACGTACGGCCCGTTCCGCTCGCGGAGCTGGCGCTCCAGCTGAAGACCGAAGCCCCCGCGGGCACGGAGGACGCTGCAGCGACCGGAATCACCCACGATTCGCGCGCCGTGCGGCCCGGTGACGTCTACGCGGCGCTCCCGGGCGCCCGCTTCCACGGCGCCGACTTCGCCTCCCAGGCCGCCAGCCGCGGTGCCGTCGCCGTGCTGACCGATCCCGCGGGCACCGAACGTTCCGCCGGGACCGGACTGCCGGTGCTGACGGTGCCCGATCCACGCCGCCGTATGGGTGCACTGGCCGCCGCCATCTACGGCGAGCCGGGCAAGGACCTGCTGCAGATCGGCATCACGGGCACCTCCGGCAAGACCACCACCGCCTATCTGGTCGAGGGCGGGCTGCGTAAAGCCGCGGAGAAGGCAGGGGACCTGACGGGGCTGATCGGCACCGTGGAGTCCCGCATCGGTGACGAGCGGCTGAAGTCCGAGCGCACCACACCCGAAGCCACCGATCTCCAGGCGCTCTTCGCCGTGATGCGGGAACGCGGCGTGACCGCCGTGGCCATGGAGGTCTCCAGCCACGCGCTGGTGCTGGGCCGGGTGGACGGCAGCATCTTCGACGTCGCCGTCTTCAACAACCTCAGTCCCGAACACCTGGACTTCCACCCGGACATGGAGGACTACTTCCGGGCGAAGAAGCAGCTGTTCACGCGTGCACGCTCCCGCGCCGGCGTGGTCAACTTCGACGACGAGTACGGACAGCGTTTGCTGACGGAGTCCGAGGTTCCCGTCACCACGTTCTCGGCCGAAGGGCACCCCGACGCCGACTGGCGTGCCGAGGACGTCGAAGTCGGTCCGCTCGGCTCCACGTTCACCGCTGTCGGCCCCAAGGACGAGTCCGTACGGGCTGCCGCGCCGATCGCCGGGCCCTTCAATGTCGCCAACGCCCTGGCAGCCCTCACCGCTCTCGTCGCCGCGGGCATCGACCCGCAGACGGCGGCCGACGGCATCGCGTCCGTACCGGGAGTGCCGGGACGGCTGGAGCGCGTCGACGCCGGGCAGGACTTCCTCGCGATCGTCGACTACGCGCACAAACCTGACGCCGTCGAGTCCGTCCTGTACGCGATCCACAAGGTCACCGACGGCCGCGTGCACGCAGTGCTCGGCTGCGGCGGCGACCGCGACCCGCACAAACGCACCGCCATGGGATCGGCACTCGCGCGGCTGTCCGACACCGCCGTGCTGACCTCCGACAACCCCCGTACCGAGGACCCCCTCGCAATCCTCGCCACCATGCTCGCCGGGGCCGCCGAGGTGCCCGCTTACGAACGCGGCACCGTACTGCTGGAGGAGGACCGCACCGCGGCGATCCACCTGGCGGTCGCCCGCGCGGAACCCGGGGACATCGTTCTCGTCCTGGGCAAGGGGCACGAGCAGGGCCAGGACATCGCGGGAGTGGTACGCCCCTTCGACGACGCAGAGGTGCTGCGCGAAGCCATCCGGCACAAGCAGGACGGAGCAGCGGCGATGACCGCGGCCGCAGAGCCACCCAGAACCCCTACCCACGGGACAGACGCCTGAGAACGATGATCCCCCTCTCTCTCGCCGAGATCGCCGCTGTCGTGAACGGACAGCAGAGCGACATACCGGACCCGGACGCCCACGTCAGCGGCCCCGTCGTCATCGATTCACGGAAGGTGTCCGCCGGCAGCCTGTTCGCCGCATTCGCCGGCGAACGCGTCGACGGACACGATTTCGCCCGCGGCGCCGTCGAGGACGGTGCGGTGGCAGTGCTCGCAACCCGGCCCGTCGGGGTGCCCGCCATCGTCGTCGACGATGTCACCCGGGCCCTCGGCGCGCTCGCCCGGTACGCCGTCGAGCGGCTGGGCACCCAGGTCGTCGCGCTGACGGGCTCCGCCGGGAAGACAAGCACCAAAGACCTCATCGCGCAGCTGCTGGAGCGTCTCGGGCCCACCGTGTGGACTCCCGGCTCGCTCAACAACGAGATCGGGCTGCCGCTCACCGCCCTGCGTGCCGATGCCGAAACCCGCCATCTCGTACTGGAGATGGGCGCGCGCGGCATCGGCCACATCCGCTACCTCGCGCAGCTCACCCCGCCGCGCATCGGGGTCGTGCTGAACGTGGGCACCGCCCACATCGGCGAGTTCGGCGGACGGGAGCAGATCGCCGAGGCCAAAGGCGAACTGGTGGAGGGACTTCCGCCCGCGGGGGAGCAGGGCGAGGGCGGCGTCGCGGTGCTCAACGCGGACGACGCCCTCGTACGAGCCATGAGTTCGCGCACCCGCGCCCGCGTCGTGCTCTTCGGCGAGGCCGCGGACGCGCACGTACGCGCTGAGAATGTCCGGCTCACGGAGCGGGGTCAGCCCACTTTCACGCTTCACACACCCACCGGGTGCGGTGACGTGACCATGCGCCTGTACGGTGAGCACCACGTGTCGAACGCGCTCGCCGCGGCGGCCGTCGCCCACGAACTGGGCATGCCCGCCGGGGACATCGCCACCGCGCTCTCCGCTGCGAGCACGCTCTCGCGTTGGCGGATGGAGGTCACCGAGCGCGCCGACGGGGTCACGGTCGTCAATGACGCCTACAACGCCAACCCCGAATCCACTCGGGCCGCGCTCCGTGCGCTGGCCGCGATGGGTCGGGGACGGCGCACCTGGGCGGTGCTCGGTGAGATGGCCGAGCTCGGCGACGAGTCGCTTGCCGAGCACGACGCGGTCGGACGGCTCGCCGTCCGGCTCAACGTCAGCAAGCTCG
>Ga0190265_10002375_pt1 | contig 12635 bp, 10 predicted proteins | sample Popmic124T_FD_133135 | JGI IMG/M metagenome (GOLD analysis project Ga0190265, IMG submission 133135) | Populus adjacent soil microbial communities from riparian zone of Indian Creek, Utah, USA - 124 T | ecosystem: Environmental > Terrestrial > Soil > Riparian zone | place: USA: Utah | collected... | reverse complement strand
GCACCGACGCGAAGCGGGCGCCGACCGCGTACTGGCCGAGCTCGTCGAGGTCGGCGAGCGAGCCGATCATCACGCGGTCGAAGAAGGCCAGGCCCCACATGGCTGCGACCGCCGGGACCAGCGGGAGGCCGAACGCCAACATGACCTTCAGCTCCCGCCGCGAGAAGTGCAGCCCGAAGAAGCGGAACGTCACCACGAGCCCGTACAGCGTCGCGACCGCGTTACCGGCCACCACGCCGATCAGCACGCCCTCGATGCCCGAGTCGGTGCCCACCACCAGCCAGATGCCGAGCGCGGCGGCGACGACGGCGGCGGAGGTGGCCGAGAAGGTGTAGCTCCACGCCATGAAGCGCAGGCGCATGACCTCGCGCTGCAGCGACGCGAGGATCGACAGCGGCAGCGCGAGGGCCACGAGCACGACGACGTCGGCCTGGTCGCGGTCGTGCAGCACCGCGTCGGCGATCGCCTCGCGGTTGAGGATCAGGAGCACCGCGAGCAGCGAAGCCGCGCCGAGGGCCGTGGCCAGCGCGGTGGCCAGCACCGACCGCCGCTGCTCGACGTCCTCGTCGGTGTAGTCGAAGTAGCTGCGCTGGGAGGCCGAGGCCATCCCCAGGTCGGCGATCACCAGCATCGCCGACAGGCCGACCGTGGCGATCTCGAGCACCCCGTACTCGCTCGGCGAGAACGATCGTGCGAAGACCGGCAGCGTGACGATGCCCACGAGCTGGAGGGCCGCGGAGCTGACCCCGTAGACGAGCGTCTGCTTGGCGAGGGTGAGGAGCTGGCCCTTCACGGACCGCGCGCTACGACGCGGGCGGCGGCTTGACGCCGCGCATGAAGCAGCCGCTCGCGTAGTCGACGCGCTCGATGTCCTTGAGCTCGAGGCCGATCTCCGCGAACCAGGCGGAGATGGCGTTCGCGTCCGGGTGGGCGACGTGGAACTTGTCCACCGCGCCCTCGGGCTGCTCGAGCTGGGCGATGTACTCGGGCTCCGCGGGTGCTCCCTCGTCCTTCGGCCCGCGTCCGAGAGCGCGTGCGAGCCGGTCGGCGACGCGCCGCACGGGGCTCCCGTTCGGCTCGCGGTCGAGCTCCCCGAACCAGACGTTGACGGCGCCGCCGGGCCGGATCACGCGCCGCGCCTCGGCGAGCGCGAGGCGCGGGACCAGCATGTGGTCGAGCGACGTGGCGAAGAGGACCTGGTCGAGGCTGTCGGTGCGGAACGGCAGGTACTCGCCGACGCCCTGGACGAACTCGAACGCGCGCTCGGGCTCGCCGGGCAGCGGGTCGATGCCGACGAAGCGGCAGCGCTCGGTGTTGGCGTAGGTCGGGAGCCGCTGCGTGCCGCAGCCGACGTCGAGCACCGTGCCGGAGAAGCCGCAGAAGGCGGCGAACGCCTCGGCGTCGGGTCGCTCGGTCACCGAGAGGCTGTGCTCGGGGACGGCCGTGGCCGCGGCGAGGAAGTTCGCCTGGAGCTGCTCCCACAGGCTCCAGTGGTCGCGCACCTCGGCGTCGGGCGGCGGGTTCGGCGTGAGGTCGAGCGAGTCCGCGTCGCCGTACTCCCGGTCGCAGGCCGTGCAGTGCCAGCGCCCGCCGCCGGGCGAGAGATCGCCGTGGCAGACCGGGCACGCGATGAGGTCGAGGGGCTGGGACACGGGCGCCAGGATAGCCGGGGCCTAGCGGCGGCCGGCGCGCTCGGCGATCACCGCGGCGCACAGGTCGAGCGTGCGCTGCACCAGCGGGGGACCGTGGTTGGCCACGACCCAGTCGCGCGCCTCGGCGCCCACCCGCGCGCGGTGAGCGTCGTCCGCGAACAGCCGCTCCAGGGCGGCGGCGATCTCCTCCGGCTCGGCAACGTTGACCACCGGCGGGAACGTGTCGAAGCGCCCCGCGAAGCGCTCGCGGTCGAGGCTGATGAGCAGCGGCCGGGCGCAGCTCATGGCCTCCAGCGCCGAGCCGCCGTAGGAGCCGACGGTGAACTGGTCGGCCACGATGTCCGCGGCCCGGTAGAAGCGCCGCAGGCGACCCTTGGACATCGCCGATCCCAGCAGCCGGACCCGCTCGCCGATCCCCAGCTCGGCGATCAGCTCGCGGGAGCGCTCCAGGTCCGCGCCCCAGCCGGGGCAGACGAGGACAGCGCCGTCCCGGCGCTCGGCGGCGGCCGCGAAGCCGCGCAACAGGCGGTCGGAGCCCTTCCAGTACCAGTCCTGGCGCGAGGGCATGAACACGAGCGGTCCCGCCCGACCGCCGAGCAGCTCCTCGCGCAGCTCCGGCTCCGGCCCGGGCGCGTACTTCTCGGTGTCGATGAAGAAGCCCATGTGGACGGACTTGCCGGAGATGCCCAGACGCTCGGCGAACGGGTCGAAGCGCGGGTCGGTGAGCAGCACGCGGCCCGCCCGCCGGTAGCCCAGTCGCTGGAGCCTGGCCTGCGCCGAGAGCTCGGCCTTCGGGCCTGGCAGCGGCACCGTCTCGTGCCCCTCCCAGTCGCCGGTGTCGTAGAAGGGGAGCATCGTGATGTCGCCGCCCCAGGTCTCGGCCAGGTAGGGCACGTCGGCAAAGGCCGCCCACGCCGGGCCCATGCCGTACGCGATGACGCAGTCGTAGCGCGAGAGGGTGCGCACGACCCACTCCCGGTCGAGCACCATCCGCGCTCCCCGCCAGCCGGCGACGCGCGTCGCGAGGCGCAGCTCGCGCGCCATCCCGGGCGCCTTCGGCAGCGCGTGGGCGATGCGCCCGATCCGCCCGGGCGGCGTCGCCGGACGGTCGGTCAGCGTCCCGGGGCGGAAGCGGATCCACTCCGGCAGCTCGGCGTCGGGCAGCCGCGACTCGGCGAGCTGGTCGGTCGGCAGCTCGATGTCGAGGTCCTCCCAGCGCGGGTCGCTCATCACGTGCCGGTCGACCGGGTCGAGCACGAGCTCGGCGTCCTGCCCGTGCTGCCGGAGGACCTTGGTGACGATGTACGCGCTGTTCGCCAGGTTCTCGAAGACGGCGATCCGCATCGGCGCGGGAGTATGGCGAGGGCCGCCTCGTATCCTCGTCTGCGCATGCAGAACACCGCTCGCAGCTTCCACGACAAGTGGCACGAGAACCCCGACCTCGCGTTCCGCGCGACGCTCACGCCAGGCTCGGACATCCAGACCTGGATCCTCCGGCGCAACGGCTGGGACACGCCGGAGGGCCTCGAGGCGTTCCTGCGCGACCGCGGGCGGGTCCTCGACGCGGGCTGCGGCAACGGGCGGGTGACCGCGCTGCTCGCCCAGTTCGCCCCGGCGGAGACCGACGTCGTGGGCGTGGACCTCACGGCCGCCGACGTGGCGCGCGAGAACCTCGCCGACCTGCCGAACGTGGCGATCCACGAGGGCGACCTGCTCGGCGACCTCGGCGCGCTCGGCGAGTTCGACTTCATCTACTGCCAGGAGGTGCTGCACCACACCTCCGACCCGGCGGCCGCGTTCGCCAACGTGGCCTCCCTTCTGCGCCCGGGCGGCGAGTACGCGATCTACGTGTACCGGATCAAGGCGCCGGTGCGCGAGTTCACCGACGACCACGTGCGCGCCGCGATCGCCGATCTGCCGTACGAGGAGGCGCTCGACGTCTCGCGCCGGATCGCCGAGGTCGGGCGCGCGCTGGCGGACCTGAAGGCGGAGGTCACGGTCCCCGAGATCGCGCAGCTGGGGATCGAGGGCGGCACCTACGACGTGCAGCGGTTCGTCTACCACTTCTTCATGAAGTGCTTCTGGAGCGACGAGCTCGACCCGGAGGCGAACGCCGCGATCAACTACGACTGGTACCACCCGCAGGACTGCTCGCGGCACACGCTCGACGAGGTGCGCGGCTGGTTCGCCGCGTCGGGCCTCGATGTCGTGCACGAGCACGTGGACCCCTACGGGATCACGGTGCGCGGCCGGCGAGCACCTCGCTGAGGCCGTCCCGCAGCGCCACGCGCGGCACCACGCCGAGCTCGTCCCGCATCCGCGCGATGTCACCCACCAGCGTCGCGCCCGCCCCCTCCTCGTGCCGCACCCGAGCGGGGCGGCCGGCCAGCTCGCCGAGCAGCTCCACGAGCGCGGTCAGCGAGACCGTCTCCTCGCCCGCCACGTTGAACGCGCCGGATCGCTCGAGGCCGAGCGCCGCGGCGAACGCGCGCGCCGCGTCGCGGACGTGGATCGGGTTGATGCGCAGCCCGGGGTCGCCCTGCACGACGACCTCGTCGCCGGCCGCCACGCGCCCGGCGAGGTTGGCCACGAGCATGCCCTCCTGGCCCGCGCCGTAGATGGCGAACGGCCGCAGGACGGCGGTCACGAGCTCGCCGGCGTAGGCCTCCGTGAGCACCTCGGCGGCGAGCTTGGAGCGCGGGTAGAAGCCAGACGGCGCGAGCGGCGCGTCCTCGGTCAGCGGCGCGCCGGACGGCGCGTAGACGGCGCCGGTCGAGGCGAGCACGAAATGGGTCGCGCCGCAGCCGCGCGCGTGCTCGAGCAGGCGGAACGTGGCGTCGACGTTGACCGCGAAGACGTCGGCGGCGCCCGCCGGCCACTCGCGGTAGCGCCGCGACTGCGCCAGGTGGACGATCGCGTCCGCGGGGGGCAGCTCGACCTCGCCGGCGAGGTCGCCGACGACCGTCTCCACGCCCTCCAGCGGCTGCCGCGCGACGGCGACGACCTCGTGCCGCTCCGCGAGCAGCGGGACCAGGTGGCGGCCGAGGAACCCGCCCGCCCCGGTCACCAGCACCCTCACGGGTGGGCGCCCTTGAGGAACGTGCGGCACCAGTGCTCGAAGCTCATGAGCGACCAGAGCAGCAGGCGCCGGTTCTCCCGTCCCTCGAGGTGGTCCTCGACGAGCGGGCGCACCCCCGCCGGATCGAGGTGCTCGTAGATCGCGGCGTCGGGGTCGAGGATCTCGCGCCGGATGTAGTCCATCGAGTCGCCCCGGAACCAGTTGGCGTCCGGCCCGGTGAAGCCCTGCTTGACCTGGTTGGTGATCGTGTCGGGCACGTAGCGCTCCATCACCTTGCGCAGGAGCAGCTTGCCGTCGCGCGTGCGCTGGAAGTAGCGCTGCGTCTTGTCGCCCGGCTCGTTCTCGTTCAGGCGCACGACCTGGTCGAGGTCGCGCAGCTTGAGCGCGACCGGTACCTGCTGCGCGAAGTCCACGAGGTCGTTGTCCATGAACGGGACGCGGTTCTCGAGGCTGTGCGCCATCGAGAGCTTGTCCTCGACCACGAACAGGCCGTGCAGGAAGGTCTTGGCCTCGAGGTAGAGCGAGTGGTTGACGTACTCGGCGGGCGTGGAGGGCGCCTGCGTGTCCGGGAACTGGGCCCGGAAGACGTCCACCGTGCTGAGGTCCTTGACGTCGTTCCAGACGTCCGCGCTGAAGAACCCCGGCATCACCTCGTTCGGGATCAGCCGGTGCCAGAAGCGGTAGTACTTCTCGATGTAGTGGTCGAAGTGGTCGTTGACCACGGCGCGGTAGTAGCGCCAGGGGTAGCCGGCGAACAGCTCGTCGCCGCCTGAGCCGGCGAGCGCGACCTTGACGAACTTGCTGGCCAGGCGCGAGACGTAGAAGTTCGGGTAGCTCTGGCCGACCCGGGGCTCCTCCAGGTGCCACATGAGCGCCGGCATGCAGCGCTCCATGTCGCCGGACTTGAGCACCGCCTCGTAGTGCTCGGTGCGGAAGAGGTAGGACATCGCCTCCGCCTTCTCGCGCTCGTCGGTCGGCAGCTCGATGCCGCCCGCCGAGGTCATGTCGAAGCCGACCGTGAACGTGTTCAGGTACGGCAGCTGCTGGGCGGCGAGCGCGGTGATCGAGCCGGAGTCCATGCCGCCGCTGAGGTGCGCGCCGACCGGCACGTCGGCCACCAGCTGCCGCGACACGGCCTGGCGGAAGAGCCGGTCGAGCTCCTCCTCGTACTCGCGGGCGTCGGCCACCGGGCCCTCGGGCTCGCGGAACGCGAAGTCCCAGTAGCGCTCGGGCCGCACGGCGCCGCGGTCGGCCGAGATCGTCACGCGATGGCCGGCCGGCAGGAGCTTGACGCCCTTGAACAGCGTGCCGTCGGTGAAGATGTTCTGGAAGGTGAAGTACTCCCGCAGGTGCGGGCGGCTGACCTCGGCGCGCAGCGCGTCATGCGCGAGCAGCGACTTGATCTCGGACCCGAACAGCAGCAGCGAGCCGACCTCGGCGTAGTACACGGGCTTCACGCCGAAGCGGTCGCGCGCGAGGAACAGCTCGCGGCGGTCGCGGTCCCAGATCGCGAGCCCGAACATGCCGTTGAAGCGCTCCACGCATGCCGCGCCCCACGCCTCGTAGGCGGTCAGCACGACCTCGGTGTCCGTGTGCGTCCGGAACTCGTGGCCGAGCCGCTCGAGCTCCGTCCGCAGCTCGCGGAAGTTGTAGAGCTCGCCGTTGTAGGTGATGATCAGCGACCCGCGGCGGCTGGCCATCGGCATGTGGCCCGCCGGCGACACGTCGATGATCGCCAGGCGCCGGTTGGCCAGGCCGACCGGCCCGTCGACGAAGTGCCCGTCGTCGTCGGGCCCGCGGTGCGCGATCACCGCGTTCATCCGCCGCAGCACCTCGAGGGGGACGGGCGCGCCCGACCGGTCGAGGGCGCCTGCGATGCCGCACATATACGGGGAGCTACGCCTGCTCGGGAACTGCGCGACGCTCGTCGCTGCGGCGCCACTCCACCACCGAGCGCAGGCCGTCCTCGTAGGGGATCTCCGCCGTGAAGCCGAGGTCGCGCTCCGCGTTCTCGGTGCTGCCGACGCGGTGCGTCACGAACATCTGCTCCTGCGGGCGGTACTCGGGCTCGAGGTCCGAGCCGGTGATCTCCAGCAGGGCGTCGACGAGCTCCTTGATCGTCGTCTTGATCCCCGTGCCGACGTTGTAGTTGCGATCGGTCGAGGAGTCGGACTTGAGCGCGAGGATGTTCGCGCGCGCCACGTCGCCGACGTGGACGAAGTCGTAGGCCTGGCTGCCGTCGCCGAAGATGACCGGCGCCTCGCCCGCGTCGATGCGGTCGAGCACCTTCATGATCACGCTGACGTACGTGCCCTTGTAGTCCATGCGCGGGCCGTAGACGTTCATGTAGCGCATGCCCGCGTAGTCGAGGCCGTGCTGCTCGTTGAACGCCCGGAAGAACTGCTCGCCGGCGATCTTGGTGGCGCCGTACATCGTCCGGTTGTTGAACGGGTGGTCCTCGGTCATCGGCGTGAACAGCGCGTCGCCGTAGACGGAGGCCGAGGAGGAGTAGACGACCTTCTTGACGCCGGCCTCGTGGGCGGCCTCGACCACGTTGTAGGTGCCGACCACGTTGTGCTCGAGCGCCTTGCGCGGCTCGTGCACGCACTCGTACAGCCAGAGCGCGGCGAGGTGGAAGACGTAGTCGGCGTCCTTCATCAGGCGGTCGAGCAGCTCGCGATCCATGACCGAGCCGTCGACGACCTCGACGCGCTCGTCGCGCACCGCGTCGCTGAGGTTGTCGCGGGTGCCGCGGACGAAGTTGTCGAGCACGGTGACCTTCGCGACGGGCTCGTCGAGCAGCTGATCGACGATGTGGGAGCCGATGAAGCCGGCGCCGCCGATCACGAGGATGTTGGAGTTCTCGATGCTTGGCATGGAGGCCGCCACGGTAGCAACAGGCCTTCCAACGCCCGGGACCGCGAGGAGTTCCGGACTAAGGCAGCGGGACCAGTCCGTCCAGCACCCGGCGGGCGATGCGGCGCGGGTCGTGCTCGGCGAGCGCGAAGGCGCGCCCCTCGGCGCCGAGGCGCTCGCGGCGGTCGCGATCGACGACCAGCTCGCGCAGCCGCGCGGCGATCGTCGAGGCGTCCGCGCGGGTGATCGGCAGGCGGTCGCCGAACGGGTTGTCGCCGGGTTCGGCCTCCTCGATGCGCGAGACGACGGGCCGGCCGAGCGCCATCGCCTCGACGCTCACGCCGCCGTACCAGCCGAGGACGAGCTGGTCGACCACGACGTTGGCGGCGGCCATGCGCGCCAGCGCCTCGGCGTGGCTGACGCCCTCGACGAGGTCGAGCCGCACCGGCAGGCCGTCCCCGCGCAGCGCGTCGACCGCCGCGATCACGTGCGACGTCCCCTTCACGTCGCGGTCGGTCGGCGCGTGGACGATCACCACCTCGTCTCCGCTCGGCGGCGGCGCGGGCTCGACGGCGCGCACGTCCACGTTGGCGTACGGCAGGAAGCTCGCGCCGGGGAGGTACCGGCGCAGGTCGGGGTTGAGGTAGAAGGCGCGGTCGGCGTGCCTGAGCATCGCGGCCGCGTTCGGGGCGCGCCAGGCGTCGCGGGCCGCGCAGGCCGCCAGGGTGCAGCCGCACTGGGCCTTGGGCCGCACGTCGCAGCCCTGGAAGGTGACGAGCACGCGCTTGCCGAGCCGCTTGAGCATCGCCAGCTCCGTGAAGACGCGGCCGCGGGCGCGCAGCGGGAACAGCGCCTGGCCGAAGTTGAAGTGGAAGACGTCGTAGCGCGCCATCGCCTTGACGAGGAACGAGCCGCGGACGGCGGCGTGCATGGGCAGCGGCTTCCCGCTCAGGTCGCGGATCACGTCGGCCTGGTACTCGAAGCCCGGCGCGGGCATGAAGTCGACGACGTCGCTGACCAGCCCCAGCTCGCGCTCGGCTCGGGAGAGGTTGAACGGGTTGTTGGCCGTGTTGGTCGGCGTGTGCAGGATGCGCGGCGGGTCGTGCACTAGGCCGCCAGGGGGTCGCGCTCGGGGTCCCAGAACTGCCGGAGCCACAGCTTGAGGTTGACGACGCGCCACACGGCGAACTCGGCCGCGTCGCGCTCGTCGCGCGTCGCGAGCAGCCGCCCGACCGCCGCCGGATCGAGCCAGTCGCGCTCCCACGGCGTGCGCGCCTCGGCCAGGGCAGGGGCGTGTGCGCGGGCGAGCCGGTGGGTCGCCGACGCGTCGGCCCGGAAGCCGATCTTGTCGCGCCGGGCGAGCACCTCCGGCGGGATCGCGTCCGCCAGCGCCCGTCGCAGCACCGCCTTCGGCAGCACCCCGGAGAGCTTCGTCTCCTCCGGCAGCGAGAAGGCCAGCTCGACGAGCCGGTGGTCGAGGTACGGGACGCGCCCCTCGATCGAGTGGGCCATCGAGTTGCGGTCCTCGAAGCGCAGGAGCGACTGCAGCGGCAGCTGCATCGTGTGCTGGATGAGCAGCTCGTGCAGCGTCTCGGCGGGCGCCGTGGCGCGCAGCGGCACGTCCTGCAGGGCGGCGCCCGTGAGCTGCGCCGGGGTGGGGGCGGCGCCCGGCCGCAGCCGCGCGGCGAAGCCGGCCAGCGGCGACGCCGCGACGAGCTGGCCGAGGCCGATCGGCTGGCGGCCGTACATCCGCTGGTGGCGGCCGGCGAAACGCACGTAGGAGAGGAGCTGCCGGCGCCGCAGCATCAGGCCGGCGGCGCGGACGAGGTTCTGGTGGTAGCCGGCGAAGATCTCGTCGGCGCCCTGCCCGTCGAGCATCACCTTCATCCCGTCACGCTTCGCCGCGCCGAACACGAAGTGCTGCGCGGCGATGCTCAGCGAGCCGAACGGCTCGTCCTGCTGGCGCACCACGTCCAGCACGCCGGCGTGGAACTCGTCAGCGGTCGGCTGGACGACGGTCAGCTCGGCGCCCGTGCGGCGCGCGACCGCCTCCATGAACGGCCGCTCGGACAGGTGCTCGTCGGGCGGCACATAGCCGAACGCGTGGTGCGTGTAGTGGCCGACGTCGCCCGAGCGGCGCAGCTCGTCGCACAGCGCCACGACGCCCGAGGAGTCGATCCCGCCGCTCAGGCAGGTGCCGACCGGGACGTCGCTGCGCAGGTGCACGCGGATGGCCTCGCGCAGCGCCTCGCGCACGTCGGCCGCGTCGCGGTCCGAGGCGGTGCGCGACGGCGCGGCCGCCGGGGCCCAGTAGCGCTCCGCACGCATGCCTGCCAACGGGTCGCCGATCGGCAGCACGAGGTTCGTCGCGGGCGGGACGCGGTGCACGCCGGCGAAGAACGTCTCTTCGCGGTCGTCGACGGCGCCGGTGACCAGGAAGCGCTTGACCGTCGCCGGATCGGGCTCCCAGCGCACGCCGGGGACCACGGCCAGCGCCTTGATCTCCGAGGCGAAGGCGAGGGCGCCGGAGGGCAGCGCCGTCCAGAACAGCGGCTTGATCCCGAAGCGGTCGCGTGAGAGCAGCAGCCGCCCGGCGTCCAGGTCGGCGATCGCGAACGCCCACATGCCCACGAAGCGCTCGACGCAGGCGGGCCCCCACTCCAGGTAGGAACGCAGGACGACCTCGGTGTCGCCGGTCGTGGTGAACCGGTGGCCGAGCGCGCGCAGCTCCTCGCGCAGCTCCACGTAGTTGTAGATCTCGCCGTTGTAGGAGAGCGAGACGCGCTCGCGCTCGTCGGTGGCGGGCTGGCGGTTGGCCTCCGTCAGGTCGATGATCGCCAGGCGCAGGTGGGCGAGGCCGACGGCGTGCTCGCCGCCCGCGGCCGCCGCCAGCGGGCCGGGCGAGGGGCCGACGTGGATGCGGTCGCCGCCGTCCGCCGCCACGGCGAAGCCCTGGCCGTCGGGGCCGCGGTGCGCGATCGCGTCGGCCATCGCGCCCAGGACGCCGAGCGGCGGCCGGCGCCCGCACAAGCCTGCGATGCCGCACATGCGGCTAGAGCACGGCGCCGGTGCGCTCGCTCGTGGCTTCGAGCTCGCGCGCCTCGGCTCGCCGCTCGGTCTCGCTCAGCCGGTGCTCCAGGATGGCCTGGCGCTGCGCCAGGACCTTCGACTGGTCGCTGAGCCGCGACATGGCGGCGGAGAAGTGCAGGAGGAGCAGCAGGATGAACGCCACGGCGACGAAGAACAGGGCGTTCGGCGCGGACATGATGCCCATCTGCCGCGCGAGCGCGTTCAGTAGGTCGGTCCAGACCGCCAGTCCGAGGATCACCACCGAGCTGAACAGCCACAGCAGCGCGTAGCGCTCCATCAGCGCGCGCCGGCGGACCAGCTCGAGCACCAGCAGCAGCAGGCCGACGGCCCCGACGATCGCGACGATCTGGAGGCGGCTCTCCATCAGATCCCGTGCTCCGCGGCCACCGCCGCCGGCTCGCCGGGGCGGGGCACCGCGCGCCGCCGGCCGAGACCGACGAAGAGGGCGAGCAGCACCTTGACCATGTAGTAGAAGGACTTGCCCGAGCCGATCGACGACGTGCCGCCGCCGCGCTGGAACATGCGCACCGACACCTCGCGCATGGTCAGCCGGTGGTGATGGAGCATCAGCACCGCCTCGACCTCGGGGTAGTCGTGCGGGTAGTCGTGGGCGAAGAGCGTGATCGCGCGGCGGTTGTAGAGCCGGAAGCCCGACGTGGGGTCGGTCACCGGCTGGCGCAGGAGCCGCGAGAGCAGGAAGGCGAAGACGTGGATGCCCGTGCGGCGGCTGATCGGGGCGATGTAGCCGGTCGCCGTCGCGAAGCGCGAGCCGCAGATCATGTCCGCTCCGCCCTCGTCCTCGATGGCGGAGAACAGCTTGGAGATCTCACCCGGGTCGTGCTGACCGTCGCCGTCGACCTGGACCATGTAGTCGTAGCCGTTCTCGTCGGCGTACTTGAAGCCCGCCTGCACGGCGCCGCCGATGCCGAGGTTGAACGGCATCTTCAGCACCCGCGCGCCGGCCCGGTCGGCGATGTAGGCCGTCGCGTCCGTGGACCCGTCGTCGATCACCACGACGTCGAGCTGCGGGGCCTTGTGCCGGAGCTGGGTGACCACGTTGCCGACCGTCGCGGCCTCGTTATAAGCGGGCACGACGGCGAGGCAGGTGCTTCGATCTGTCGGCGGTGAATGGGGAGGCATCGATGGGGCGGCCGAAGCCGGTCGGCGGTTGAAACGCCGTTGACCGGATGGGGTTGCGGTTATCCGCTCCCAGGATGTCGGCTCGTCCGCGCCTTGAGGCATGTTCATGTGCTGGACTGTCGCCTTCGTCCGGCGGGCGCAGGCTAGCATGCCGCGCCCCGTGTCCCGAGAGGCTGCAACCCGCCTGTCGGTCGTGGTCGTGACGTACGACAGCGCCCGCGCTGTGGCCGATTCGCTGCCCCCGTTGTGCGCGCAGCTCGGTCCCGGCGACGAGCTCGTCGTGGTCGACAACGACTCCTCCGACGCCACGGTCGCCGTCGTGCGATCGCTGGCTCCGCGCGCGACGGTGGTCGAGACCGGCGCCAACACGGGCTTCGCGGCGGGCGCCAATGCGGGCGCGCGCGCGGCGGCCGGCGACCTGCTCGTCTTCCTCAATCCCGACGCGACGGCGGGGCCTGACTTCGCGCGCGCCATCCGTGCGCCGCTGGAGGAGGGCCGCGGCTGGTCGGCGTGGATGGGCCTGGTGACGGCCGAGGGCGGCCGCGTGGTCAACACCAACGGCGGGATCGTGCACTTCACCGGCATCGCCTGGGCGGGCGAAGCGGGCGCGGCGGCACCCGGCTCGCTGCGCGGCCCGCGCGAGGCGGCCTTCCTGTCCGGCGCCTGCCTCGCGATCCCGCGGGCCGAGTGGGAACGTCTCGGCGGCTTCGCCGAGACGTTCTTCATGTACCAGGAGGACGTCGACCTCTCGCTGCGCCTGCGCCTGGCCGGCGGCCGGCTCGGCGTGGAGCCGTCGGCGGTCGTCGATCACGGCTACG
>Ga0190265_10002374_pt1 | contig 12636 bp, 11 predicted proteins | sample Popmic124T_FD_133135 | JGI IMG/M metagenome (GOLD analysis project Ga0190265, IMG submission 133135) | Populus adjacent soil microbial communities from riparian zone of Indian Creek, Utah, USA - 124 T | ecosystem: Environmental > Terrestrial > Soil > Riparian zone | place: USA: Utah | collected... | reverse complement strand
GTTCCGTAGTGGGACTCGTGGTAGCGCTTACCGGCCAGTTCTGGGACTTGGTGAACCAGTTCGGTTGGTCCACCGTCGCCATCTACGCACTCCTTACCCTCGGGTACGGCTCTATCATGTTCGGCAGGCCGGCTACAACCTGACTTGGCGGCCGGAGACCGTGTGGGCGATGATCCATCGTAATGCAGGCTATCAGCTTGGCAATTGAGGATCAGACCACATCTACTCTCTTGACAACTTTTCTTGTCTAGCCAATGTTGGTAGTTCCCCACAATTCAATAGGTAGTCGGTGACCAAGTCTCCCACTGCTCTCGAAGTCATTGAGGACCCGGCTCAGGCGGCCTCGGTCCTCAATCCGATCCGGCTCCAGCTCCTCAACGAGTTGCTCGAGCCCGACTCGGCCGCGGGGCTAGCTCGCCGCCTTAAGCTTCCCAGGCAAGCGATCACCTACCATGTGCGCCAGCTCGAAGCCGACGGGCTGGTCACCTTGATCGAAGAGCGACGTCGCCGCAACTGCGTCGAACGCATAGTCCAGGCGACCGCCCGCACTTACGTCATTTCGCCCAGCGCGCTCGGCGCACTGGCGGCCGACCCGGAGGGGATGGGGGAGCGTTTCTCGCCCACATACCTCATCGCCGTGGCGGCACAGATGATTCGCGACGTCACGGTCCTTGCGCACCTGGCCGAGGAGACAGACAGACGCCTCGCCACGCTCACCATCCAGACCGGGGTTCGTTTCGCCGATGCCGCCGAACAGCATGCCTTTGCGTACGAACTGGCAGACGCCCTGAGGCAGCTGGTGACGAAGTACCATCGCGAGGATGCGCCCGAAGGGCCAGAATACACCTTCACGGTAACCGGCCACCCCGCTGTCTCCGCGGGGCCGCGGGGCCGCGGAGCAGGCGTTAAAAAAACGGCCCTGGCTACACAGGGCGTCTAGCCACGACCGACGGGTATATTACGGCATGCTGTGCCAACGCTGCGGTGAACGTGAGGCCGAGATCTTCCAGACCCAGCGCGTGGGCGACAAGCTCTACGACCGGAGCTTGTGCTCCACCTGTGCCAGGCAGGACTACGGGGTGTTCCTCGGGGCGCTCCTCCAGTCGCAGGCAGCCGGCGCACCGCCGCTGACGCCTGAAGCCGAGCGAGAGCTGCGCCGGGTCCTGGACGAGGCCGCCCCGGTCGAGGAAGACCCCTCAGAAGGGTGAAACGAAGTGGGGCCGGCGTCACGCCGGCCCCACTTCAGCATCCATACTCCTCGTTGGGTATCCCGTCACTAGTTGTGGTCCTCCTCTGACTCGCACTCCTCCAGTGAGTCGCTGACAATCCGGCCCGAGACCAGAACCGAATCACTTACCGTGTCCACCGAGACGGTGCTCGAATCACTCACAGTCACCGCCGCCGCCGTGCTCGAGTCAATCACCTCTGCTCCCCGCCAGGTCTCGATGCTCTCCTGAAACTGGCTGGATAGCGCCGCCAGATCGACCGGCGTGGTTTCCGACTTCTGCTCAGTGGTGACCCGGGCCAGGCCCACCGATGCCTTCGCGTAGGTGGAGTCCACCGTGATTGCGGCTTCGTATGCTTGTGCCGCGGCCGTGGGGTAGCCGGCCCGCTCCAGCGCCGTGCCCAGATTGTTCTGAAAGACCGGCGCGTTGCCTCGAAGCTCCACAGCCCGGGCGAGCGGCGGCAGTGCCTCGGCGCTGCGGTCCTGCTGGATGTAGATCAGTCCCAGGTTGTTCATGGACCAGACATCCCGCTCGTCGATAGAGAGCGCCTTGTGGTATGCCCCGATGGCTCCTTCGACATCGCCGGTCTCGTACCGGGCCCGGCCGAGCAGACGCAGTCCTTCGTTCGACATCGGCTCCTGTGCCAACGCCTTCTCGATCCGCTCCAGCGCTTCCTTCGGCTGGCCGCCTTCCAGCAGCACCCGGCTGGAGTTGAACAGGCTCTTGCGGTGACTGGGATCGAGCTGAAGCGCCTGGTCGAACGCGCTCAGGGCCTTCTCGGGCTCACCGATCTTCCAGGCGGACATCCCCAGCATGTAATGTCCCCAGGGGTTCTCCGCATGGGTCGCGGTATACGCGGTGAAGAGTTGGGCGGCCTCGGGATAGCGCCCCGCGTTGAACGCGGACTCAGCGCTCTCGTAGGAGGCAGTGGTGACGGCTCCGGGAGCTTCGGCCTCGGTCGGGGCGGTTGAAGCGGCCGAGACTGTCGGGGTAGCGCCGGCCGAGGTGGTCTTCGGCTGATCCGAGCGACCGCAGCCCGCGGCCAGGGGGATCAGGGTGGCGATCATCAGTATCGGGTAACGTGCAAACGTGCGGGACATGGAGCTCCTCCTTGGGTGTGGCGCGTCGGCGCCGTGGGTGGCAGTGGACGCCACCACTCAAGGCAAGCGAACGGCCAGAGCCGGCACGACCGGGAAGGTTCTCGCAGCGGGTTGTACTACAAAGGGTTAGACAGAGCGTCGGGGGGAGGTGGGCGGAGGATTGTGTTCCCGCGGACACGGGTGGACGGAGCGGCTCGTGTCCTCCCGGACACGTCAGGTCGGAGCTATCAGCGCTCCTTCTTGAGGTCCAGGCGGCGCATGATCTTGAGCAGGCTCGCGTGGTCGGCCAGGCCCAGTTCTTCAGCGGTGCGGGTGATGTGCCAGTAGTTTCGCTCCAGGGCGGCAATCACGATCTGGCGTTCGGCTTCGAGTTTCAGTGAGTGGAGGTCGCGGCCAGAGGCAGGCCGCGCCCGGACCTGGCTTTGCTCCTGGATCTCGACCGGGACGTGCTCAAGACGAAGCACCTCACCGTCGGCGGCGATGATCATCCGTTCGATGACGTTGCGGAGCTCGCGCACGTTGTTCCGGCTCCACTCATAGCCCATCAGCAGCTCGAGCGCGTCACCCGAGAGCTTCTTGGGTCGAATGCGGAACCGCTCACTAATGGCGGTGACGAAGGCCGAAGCCAGCTCAGGGACGTCCGAGAGCCGCTCGCGCAGGGGTGGTACGCGAAGCACGTGCACACTGAGCCGGAAGTAGAGGTCTTGGCGGAACCGGCCGGCTGCCACCTCAGTCTCCAGGTCCCGGTTGGTAGCCGCAACCACCCTCGCCTCGACCGGCACGGTGCGGTTGCCGCCGAGCCGGGTGACCTTTCGCTCCTCGAGCACGCGCAGGAGCTTGGCCTGAGCCGCCAGCGGCAGCTCGCCGATCTCGTCCAGAAACAGAGTGCCTCGCTCCGCTGACTCGAACGCGCCCTTTCGGGTGCTGGCCGCGCCGGTGAACGCCCCGCGCTCATGGCCGAACAGCTCGCTCTCGACCAGACTCTCGGGAAGCGCCGCGCAATTGAGGGCGACGAACGACGAGATGGGGCCCGGGCCGAGCCGGTGCAGATCGCGGGCGACGAGCTCCTTGCCCGACCCGCTCTCTCCCATGATGAGCACCGGACTGGGAATCGGCGCCACCCGGGCGATGGCTTCCCGGAGACGGTGAATGGCCGCGCTATCCCCGATCAGCGAGGTCTCGCCCAGCTGGCGCTGCAGCGAGGCGACCTCGGACCGGAGTCGTTTTCGTTCCAGGACCGTCTCCACCTCCCGAACCACCCGTTCCATAGGCTCGGCCTTGTCGATGAAGCCGTAGGCGCCGAGCTGTATGGCCTTGATGCAGCGGTCGTAGTCTCCGGTGCCGGTATAAACGATGACCGGCACCTCGCTGCCCTGCTTATTCAGGGCGCGCAATACCTCGAAGCCGTCCATGCCTGGCATCTCGAGATCGAGGATCATGCAGTCCACACCCGACCGCGTGACCAGGTCCAGCGCCTCGGTGCCCTTGGCCGCCGTCACCACTTCGTAGCCTCCAACCCGTTTCAGGTCGTAGGCGTACTGCTGGGCCAGAGCCGGCACGTCGTCCACCACCAGGACGAGAGTCATGAGGCGGGCCCTCCCTGGTCGGCGGGGAGGTCCACCACGAAGCGGGTCCCGATCCCGGGCTCGGTCTCGACTCGGAGGGTCCCGTTCAGGTCTAGAATGAGACGCCGCACGATCGAGAGGCCGAGGCCGGTCCCGTTCGGCTTGGAACTGTAGAAGTCGTCGAACGCCTGATCCAGCTCCTCCCGAGTCATACCGGAACCGGTATCCGCCACGGTGATCCTCACTCCTGCCGGCGCCCCGTCACCGCCCGCGGGCTCGGTGGTCACCGTGACCGTCCCGGCGGAGCGCCCTCCGAGGCTGTCCACCGCGTTACCAACCAGATTCTCCAGTATTCGCCGGAGCATTAGGGTATCGCCCAGAGCGTGAGGAAGGCGGGGGCTCAGGCTGGTCTGGAGCACCCTGCCATCGGCCGCAATGTTGCGAAGCACCTCTTCCACCAGGGCGTTCACGTCACATGGAGCCCGCTCGATTGTGGGCGAGAGCCGGGCGTAGTTGCGTGCCAGGGTCTCGAGGTATTCGACGCTCGAGTCCAAGGTCTCCTTCCGCTCCTCGAAGACCGCCGGTAGAAGCGCCGGGTCCTGCCGGGCCACCTGCGAGAAGTGGCGCAGCACGTTCCGGATCGGGGCCAGACCGTTCTTGATATCGTGATTGACCTGGCGGGCCAGATCGCCGACTGCGGCCCTGCGCTCCGCTTCCCGCAGCCGCGCTGTGCTGTTCCGGAGCCGCTCAGTCATGCCCCCCAGGAGGCGGGACAGAGCTCCAATCTCATCGGTGCGCTCGCTCTCGAAGCTCTGGTCCAGCCGGTCCAGGTCGATCTCGGAAGTCTTTCGGGCCAGGTCGCGCAGCGGCCGACTGATGCGGGAGGAGAGCCAGCCCGCCAACACCAGGGCCGCGGCTACGGTGAGTCCCACGGCCACCAGGAACCAGCGATCGACGCTGCGCTGCAGCGCCTCCAGCGTGCCGAGGGACTGGGTGACCACCACGCGAGCGGTGTCCAGCGCTACGCCGGTTCCACTCAGGAGATCCAGGTACGGCAAGGGGATCTCTCGCAGCACCCGCGCGCCGGAGGAGGACACCGGCTCCCGACCGGGATAGGCGAGGTCCACCGACAGGTCTCGCTCCCGAACCAGGCGGTCCAGTCGGGGCTCCGCCGCGACGCCTCCGACCACACTGAACCGCCTGCCTCCGACCCGGAACGAGTCCACTCGCGCGAGCGCGAGGAGTGGCCTCTCCGGCGTCCGGGTCCGCACCAGCGCCATGGTCCCCGGCGCCGTGGCGAGGAGCGTAGGCAGCTCAGGCTGCACCTGGTCAAACTCGTTCCGGAAATGCCCGGAGCTGAGAATCCTGCCGGCGCTGTCCTGAATCTGCAGCATCGAAAGGCCAGAAAGGCCCATGGCAGTCCCAGCGTAGTCGAGCAGGTAGCGTCGGGAGCCGGGCTCTGCCTGCAGGGCGGCGAGCCGAAACCGGTTGTCGCGCGTGAGGTCCGAGATAAGTGCGCGTAGCCGGCTCCCGACGGTCGCGCCTTCTCTCGCCAGGTCTGTTTCGATGACCCCTGCCATGGAGCCCACTCGCTGCTCGTACTCGGCCGTCAGCCGGCGCTCCATCTCCCGGCGGACACCGTAGGCGAGTGCACCGAGCGGCAGGAGGACGGCGACGAGGATCCCGAGGAAGAGACGGGTGCGGAAAGTCATCGTTCCACCACGCGAAGGGTGCCATCCCAATCCACCGTCAATGGCGGGGCCCCTTTCCGGACGATGGCGTGAGCTCTCGTGTCGATCAGTGGAAGGAGTCGTGCTCCCGCCGGTACCATGGAAGCGTCGCGACACGGTGCGAGTGATTGGCGTGGAAGTCCAACCACATAAGCGCGCTCCAGACCGCCCGTGACAGCGGCGGCAAACTCTGCCGCATCCAGTCCCACGGCCCGCAGACCGGAACCGGCAGGGGCAAGCGCAACGGTCCGCTCTGCGAGGCTGCGGGCGACCTCATCATCCTTGCGGTACACGACGCGTGGGGAGGCGTTCTGCGTAGGTCGGGTCGAAGTGGAGAGGCATGTCGTGTCACTCCACCAGTAGGGAGGCTCGGCTACGCGGGCATCAGCCCGAACCGCGTCCTTCGCCAGGGAGCTCCGGACGGACGCGGCGTTCAAGGCTCGCGCCAGCTCTCCTTGTTGGTCTCCTGTCTCCGACAGGACATAGGTCCGCGACCAGGGCAGGGTGAACGTGGCGAACTCGGCCCGGTTGGAGACGTAGTCCACCAGTGCAGGGTCGCGAGTAACCACAAGATCTGCTCCCCGATCAAGCGCGTCCCTGGCGTCGCCATTCGGCTCAAACTTGAAATACACCGCGGTCGCGCCTGCTGGGGGTGAGAGCTCGATTCCCCCAGGTTCCCCGCCGGACGGAGCTATACCGTGCGCCAACGCCAGAGCGGGATCGGCCAGGAAACGAGGAATGGAGTCCCGACCCCGCATCCGCACCCTCACATGCCTGGCATCAAGCACGACGGCAGAGTCCACGCTCTCGACCACAATGTCCGCAGTTGCCCCCCAACCGGGCGCAAGGCTGGCCCGCTCACGCAGAGAAAAAGTCCAGCCGGCGTTGGGATCAAAGGTCCAGGTATCGGCGAGTCCGGGGCGCACCGTGCCCTGGCAATCCAGCTGGATGACGTTGTGGAACAAGTTTCGGAAGAGGAGGCGCTCGCTATCGTTTGTGGGAGATAACGCATGATCAAGGCTGCGCCAATCCACCGGCTCCAGCAGCGCGACGGTGAAAGTATCGAGTTGGCTCGGTGAGGCCGCAACCAGACCACATGGGTCAGGCTGTTGCGGGGCAACAGGGGACTGGGTGGGCTTCGGGGCGCAGCCGAGGACCAGCAAAAAGATCGTAAGGACGCCGCACTGCGCGGCTGGCTTCAGGGCTCCGCGACCACGAATGGGCTGCCCCCGAGTCTGGCCTTGAGGTCAGGCAATACCGCCACTGCTTCCGATCGGGTCGGGAAATCTCCGACTCTGACCTTGAAGAGTCCGCCCTCCTCGACTGTCACCACAGTAAGACCCTGCGCCTTGAGCTTGGCGGCGATCCTGGCGGCCGAGGCGGCTGTACGTACCGCTGTGATCTGAACCCGATAACGGGAGGTCGAGCCCGCGGGCTGGCTAGCCACTGGTGCGGGCTCGCTGCGCGGCGGCACCGGCGTTGCAGGCTGGGGTTGAGCCGGCGCGGGAGTCGGAGAGGGCGGTGGCGTGGCTACAGGCGGAGCGGCAGCCGGTGGTACCGCGGCCCCGCTCGAATTCGATGGAAGCGCGGCGGTATCAGTTCCCCCGCTCGCCAGTCCCGGCTGAGTATCCGTGGAGGGACGAGAGGCGACCGCTCGGACCCCGGCGCAGCGCTGGTCGAGATAGCCAAGCTGGTTCTGCAGCTCGACGTTGCTGCTGGATGCGGCGAGGCCCTCGGCTGTCCAGCGGCACGCCAGCTCCGGGTTCTTCTGATCGAAATAGGTGCGAGCGGCCCAGTACGCCGCCTGAGGCAGAAGAGTGCTTCCCGGATAGTCGAGACGGAGGCGCTCGAGGTTTCGCGCCGCACCCGCGAGGTTGCCGCTGGCGTAATCGAGCTGCACCAGTCGCAGGAGCGCGTCATCGGCCCAGCTGGAGGAGGAGTATTCTACCGCCACACGCTGGAGGTTCCGCCGCATCTCGTTGGCGTCGCTCGCCACCATGGCCTGGGTGTAGATGATCTGAGGATACAGCGTATCAGTGGGCGACGTGGCCGCGAGCAGGCGACGCACCTGGGTTCGAGCGGACGCGCCCGCACCCTCCTGGGCTTGCCGAACGGCGTCCAGCAGGCGCGGGTCGGTTTGGGCGGCCGCCGGGAATGCTGAGAGGACGGAGAAGGCGGACAGGACGGAGAGGACGGAAAATACAGCGCCAGTCAGCCCCCGTCTCCGGCCAGAGGTGGGACCAGTCATGCCTTCGCCCTTTCCGTCATCTCCGTCCTCTCCGTCCTGTATCGTTATGTGTAGCACCAGATCAGTCAGCAGTCCCTGCGCATCCGATATCGTCGTATTCTTGAGCGCAATATCCGTATCTCGTGCGGCACGAAGGGCGGCGCGGATCCGGCGGCGGGGCCAACGCGGAGCCCAGCTGCCCCATCGGCTGGCTTCCTCCTTGTAGCCTAGCAAGCCGAAGGGACGGGCGCTGAGCAGGCTCTTGAGGACAGCCGCTTCGAGGCCGCGTCCCCGCATACCGCGGTCGTAGTGCGCCCGGGCAATGCCGAGCCCCACCAGCGCGGTGCCGAGCGTCGTCACCAGCCTGACCCCGGACACGCCGGGCTGCGCCAGAATCGACGGCAGCAGCGCGGCTGCCCGGCCGGGCTGGCCATCAAGTACGGCCTCGCGCCAATCCCAGAGGGTCTCGCCGTGCCGAACTCCCACCAGATCGCCAACCCGTTCGGCGGTGAGCGGCTCCTCGGCCGGCAACGACGCCAGCTTGGCAAGCTCGGAGGTCAGGGCGCCCAGGTCGGAGCCGACCGAACGCATGAGGTGTTCAGCGGCCTCAGGCTCCAGCGTCAGGCCTAGCTTCGAGGCCTGATGCGATAGCCACTTCCGGGCTCGCTCCGGGGGCAGCGGATCGAACCGCACCGTGTAGGCGCCGGCGGCCAGCTCCTTGTCATCGGACTCCTCGGCCGACCCCTGGACCATTATCACCACCGTCTCCGGGCTGGGGCGCTGGAGATATCTGATGAATTCGGCCCGGCCCTTGGTCTTTCGCTTCCAGCCCTCGACGTCGCGGAGCAGGACGACCCGCCGGTCAGCCAGCATGGGAAGGGTGTTGCACAGGGCGTGCACCTCTTCCGCGTCCAGCTGCGCTGCCGAGCGCTGGTCGAAGTTGAAATCGCGAAGGGTGGGGTCGAGCGCCCGATCCAGGATGGTCTTGACGGCCTCGTCCTTGAGGACATCCTCCGCTCCGTAGAGGTAGTAGACCGGTGCCAGGTCGCCCTTCTTGAGCGACCGAAACAGCGCCTCCACGGATTGAGCGGGCATAGGGGAAGTGTACTGCGGGCCAAGGCCTTTAGCTATTAGCCTTTAGCTATTAGCTAACAGCTGAGGGCTAACCGCTATTCAGTAGCTCGCCTTTCTCCTAAAACTCTCCACGAACAACAGCCCTACCACGGTCTTGGCGTCGCGGATCTCGCCGTTACGAATCATGGTCATCACCTCCGACCATTTCTTGGTGTGCACCTCCATGAACTCGTCGGGCTCACGGCGATGTTTGCCGGGTTTCAGGGTGTGAGCCATGAAGATGTGAATTCGCTCATCGGTGAAGCCTGGGGTAGTAAGGATGGTGGTGAGGCGGGAGAGGACGTCGGCGCTCATGCCGGTTTCTTCCTCCAGCTCCCGGTGGGCGCAGGTGGACGGTGTCTCACCCGGGTCGAGCCGTCCCGCGGGGATTTCCCAGATGAAGTCGTCTGCCGCGTGGCGGAACTGGCGAATCAGAATGACCCGAGGATCGGGACTGCGGGGTTCGTCCAGCAACGGAACCACGGCCGAGGCGCCGGGGTGTCGCACCATCTCAAGCTGGCCCGTGGATCCGTCGGGAAAGCGCACCGTATCGAGGTCGAGGTTCACGACCTTCCCGGTGTACTTGCGTTCCGTGGAAACGAGCGTCATAGAGATCGCGAGTGAGAGGTGAGAGGGGAGAGGGTTGCCCGGATCCACGCGACCGGGATCTTGAACCCTTCGGCGAACAGATAGCGAAGCTCCAGTACCGGGTTGTCGGAGATGGGGCTGTCCTCGGTCGGCGAGGTGTAGGCCTCCAGGTCGGTACGCTGCGCTTCGAGCCGGAGGCGAAACATATGGAACGGGTCGCTCACCAGGATTACCCGGTGCAGCCGCTTCTGCTCCAGCCACTCGGCCACTGCGGTCATCGAGGCCTGGGTGGAGCGACCCTGGGCCTGAACCACCACCGCGTCGGAAGGGACGCCGTGGCTCACCAGGAACTGCTGCCCCACGAGGGCCTCGCTGGTCGTGTCTCCCCGTCCCATGCCTCCGGTGACGATGATCCTGGGCGCGTGCCCCTCGCGATACAAGTGCAGCGCGTGGTTCAGCCGGGCCCGTAGCACCGGAGAGGGCCGGCCGTTGTACTGAGCGGCACCCAGAACGACGATGGCATCGACCGGGCGTCGTTGGTCCTGCTGGCTGACCACGAGGACCGTGACCAGCGCCACGGTGTAGACCGTGGCTGCGGAGAGCAGTACCAGGCCCAGCGCCTGACGAAAGGAGGGGAGAGCGGAACGTTGTCCCGCCCTCACAACTCGAAACTCTCCCCGTGCTTCGGGATGTGGACTTCCTGCACTCCCTCCTCACCCAGCATCGTCGCCATGGCCTCGAGGGCTCCGGTCTCGCCGTGCACCACGAAGGCCCGGCGCACAGGCCCGCCCAAGCGGCGCACCCAGGCGCGCAGCTCGTCGCGGCCGGCGTGGGCCGAGTAGCTGCCGAGAGTCTCCACCTCGGCCCGGCGCTCGTACTTCTGGCCCAGGATGCTGACGACCTCCTCCCCGTTCTGGATCCGCCGACCCAGGGTGTGCTCCGCCTGAAAGCCGACGAACAGGATCAGGTTGCGATGATCGCCGATGCCATGTGCCAGATGGTGGAGGATCCGTCCCGACTCCACCATGCCCGAGGCCGCGATGACGACCGCGGGGCCGTTCTGAGCGTCGATCGCCCGGGAATCGGAAACCTCCCGTACGTAACGCAGAAGCGGGAAGTCAAACAGGTCGTTGGTAGTCTCGATCAGCCGCTCGCGCCGGTCGAATACCTCCGGGTGTAACCGGAACACCGTGGTGATGTCGACCGCGAGAGGACTGTCGACGTAGATCGGCACCTCGGGGATCTGCCCGGCTCGATAGAGGCGGTGCAGGCTGTACACCAGCTCTTGCACCCGCCCCACGGCAAAGGCTGGAATGAACACCTTCCCGCCTCTGGCCGCGACCCGGCGGACTGTCTCGCCCAGACGAGTCTCACCGGTTGCAAAGGGGTCGTGATTCCGGTCGGCGTAGGTGGCCTCGATGATCAGGGTGTCGACCGGGCCCGAAGGCGGCTCGGGGTCACGCACGATGGGAAGCCCGCTGCGTCCGATGTCGCCGGAGAACACCAACCGGTGGTGCCCGCCTTCGGTGATCCGAAGATCGATGGCGGCCGAGCCCAGGATATGACCGGCCTCGAGAAACTCCAGCGCCATGTGCTTACGGAGATAGAAGACCCGGTGATACGGTACGCCGACAATGAGGTCCTGTACCGCGATCGCGTCCCGCAGCGAGTAGAGCGGCTCGGTCTCGGGCAGCGCCTTGCCCCGGCGCTGGAGGAATTCATGGTCTTTTTCCTGGATGTGTCCCGCATCGGCCAGCATGACCGCGCTCAGGTCGCGGGTGGCGGGGGTGCTGTACACCGGGCCGTGAAACCCTTCTTTGACCAGGAGCGGCAGCCGGCCGGAGTGGTCGATGTGCGCGTGACTCAGAACCACGCCATCGATCCGCCTGGCATCGAAGGGCAGTCGCGCGTTGAGCGCGTGAGCTTCGGCCCGGCGGCCCTGGAACAACCCGGCGTCGAGCAGGATCCGGGCTCCCGCGGCTTCGAGCAGGTGCATAGAGCCGGTCACCTGGCCCGCAGCGCCCCAAAACGTCAGTCGGACTCCGCTCACCGTGTACCAAACAGTCTATCGCCCGCGTCGCCGAGTCCTGGCAGGATGTAGCCGACCTCATTCAGCTGACGGTCGAGCGCAGCTGCGAACACCGGGACCTCGGGATGGCTGTCGAGCATCCGCCGAACTCCTTCGGGGGCGGCGACGAGGCAGAGGAATCGAATTCGACGAGCTCCGGCCTTCTTGAGGGCCCCCACCGCGGCCACCGCTGACCCGCCGGTGGCGAGCATGGGGTCAAGAATGAAGAAATCCCGCTCCATCTCGTCGTGGGGAATCTTGAAGTAGTAGTCTACCGGCTGGAGCGTATCGTGATCCCGGTAGAGCCCGATGTGTCCCACCCGGGCGGAGGGAATGAGCTGGGTGATGCCATCTACCATGCCGAGACCGGCCCGGAGGATCGGCACCAGGGTGAGCTTCTTCCCGGCAACCTGGCGGCCGGTAGCCCGCTCGAGCGGAGTCTCGATCTCGACCGGCTGGGTGGGGAGGTCCTTGGTCACCTCATAGGCCATCAGCGTAGCGATTTCTCCGACCAACTGCTTGAAATCACGCGTGCTGGTGTGCTTGTCCCGGAGAATGGAAAGCTTGTGCTGGATGAGGGGATGTGACAGGACAGTAAGATTGGGGAAAGTGGGGGGCGGCATGGACTTGAATATGTCGGAGCGAAGGGACGGTAGCTACTCTTGGTCCCCCAATCACTTGGCGTCCCCTGAGCGCCTCTCTATATTCCCGCCGCTACGGCCAGGTAGCTCAGTTGGTAGAGCAGCGGACTGAAAATCCGCGTGTCGGGGGTTCAATTCCCTCCCTGGCCATTGCAGTTAGCTCACCTCACGTCCCGATTGCAGCAAAGCCGTACCTCTACGCATCGTGGCCTGCTGTGCTAGCCTCGACCTCTCGGCTGGGCTCGCCCACCGGAAGGGACAGCCTAGCGCCCTGCCGCCGTGAGCCGCATGTTACGTGCGGCCCATGGCCGACCCCTTCCGTCACCTCACCATCGCCCTGTCCGACCGCTACCGCATCGAGCGCGAGCTCGGTGCGGG
>Ga0190265_10002373_pt1 | contig 12637 bp, 11 predicted proteins | sample Popmic124T_FD_133135 | JGI IMG/M metagenome (GOLD analysis project Ga0190265, IMG submission 133135) | Populus adjacent soil microbial communities from riparian zone of Indian Creek, Utah, USA - 124 T | ecosystem: Environmental > Terrestrial > Soil > Riparian zone | place: USA: Utah | collected... | reverse complement strand
GACCCGCGGCGCAGAGTCATGCCACGTACAGAACACCGTCACCCGATCCGCCCCGGAGGAAAACTCCACCCGGATCCACGTCTCCGTCTTCCACACCTGCATCGACCAGCCCGAACCGGGCGTCGCCGAGACGAGCGTCGCGTAGTCGTCCCTCATGTCGAAGACGGCACGCCCGCCCGAGACTTGGGCGCCGCGCACATCTCCCTCGTACGCCGGACTGCTGGGCTTCCCCGTCTCGCCGGGCGGCCGGCTCGGGTGCCCGGTGTCGCTCGGGGGCGGGGACTTCGGCGGCTTCGAGGACTCCGACCCCGGGGGTGAGGAGGAGCGGGACGGGGAGGGCTCGGGCTGTTCGGTGGAGGGGGACCCGGGCCTGGCCGTCGAGGACCCGTCCGACAGGGGCAGCGTGCGCGGCGGTTCGTACTCCGTACCGGCGAGGACAGTGTGAACCCCGAACCAGGACAGAGTCACCGCCGCGCTCGTGGCCAGAAACCACGCAGCGGCGTGCACGAGTGGTCGTCCCATCGCTGTCACCATAGCCGCATCGGCCTCACCCGGATCGGTGTATTGGCGTAACGTGCGGCCATGGCTCGTGTGCTCGTGGTCGAGGACGACCAGTTCGTACGCTCCGCCCTCATCCGGCACCTCAACGACGCCTCGCACGCGGTGCGCAGCGTCGGTACGGCTCTGGAGGCGCTGAGAGAAGTCGCGCAGGTCGGCTTCGACGTCGTCATTCTCGATCTGGGTCTGCCAGACCTGGACGGTGGCGAGGCGCTGAAGATGCTGCGCGGCATCACAGACGTGCCGGTGATCGTCGCGACGGCGCGTGACAACGAGAACGAGATCGTCCGGCTGCTCAACGACGGCGCGGACGACTACCTGGTCAAGCCCTTCTCCGTCGAGCATCTGTCCGCTCGTATGGCGGCCGTGCTGCGCCGCTCGCGCGGCGGCGCCGCAGGGTCTGGTTCGAGCCAGCAGGACGCCGGCGAACCGGCGTTGCTCGTGGGCGGACTCGCCATCGACCCGCTGCGGCGGCAGGCGGAGCTGGACGGGGTGCTGCTGGACCTGACGCGGCGCGAGTTCGATCTGCTGGCCTTCCTCGCAGGCCGTCCGGGTGTCGTCGTGGCACGCAAGGAGCTGCTGGCCGAGGTGTGGCAGCAGTCCTACGGGGACGACCAGACCATCGACGTCCATCTGTCCTGGCTGCGCCGCAAGTTGGGCGAGACGGCCGCACGGCCCCGATATCTCCACACACTGCGCGGTGTGGGCGTGAAGCTGGAAGCGCCGAAGGAACCGCGGCCATGAGGAAGGAGATACGCACATGAGATGGGCGCTGGTGAAGGTGTGTCTCGCCGTCACTGCCATGGTGGTGATCGCCTTCGCCGTGCCCCTCGCGCTTGTCGTCAAGGAGACGGCGCGCGACCGTGCGTTCTCCAACGCGGAACGGCAGGCGGCCACCGTGGGGCCGGCCCTCGCGATCACCACGGACAAGCAGCAGCTGGAGATCGCTGTCGCCAGTACGGAGGCGGGCGGAGACGGCCGTATCGCTGTCCACGTGCCGGCCGACTCGAAGCAGAGGGCCGCACGGGAGGGCGAGAGCGCCCCCCTTGAGATCGGCCGGCAGCGTGCCGACGACAAGCAGGTGGCGACCGCGCGGGGCAAGGGCAGGGCTTCCACGGTCCAGGTGCCCGGCGGCTACACGCTGTTGAGGCCGACGGCCGTCGCCAGCGGTGAGTTCGCGGTGGTCGAGGTCTTCATCTCCGACGAGGAAGTCACCCACAGCGTGGCCACCTCGTGGCTCATCATCGCCGGCGTGGGCATCGCGCTGATCCTCGGGTCCGTGGCCGTCGCCGACAGGCTCGGCACCCTGATGGTGCGCCCGGCCGGGCGGCTGGCCGCCGCAGCGCGCGCCCTCGGCGAGGGCAGGCTCGGTGTACGGGTGCCGGAGGAAGGGCCCAGCGAACTGCGCTCCGCTGCCGTGGCGTTCAACGCCATGGCCGACCAGGTCGTACAACTCCTAGCCAACGAACGGGAGTTGGCTGCCGACCTTTCGCACCGGCTGCGTACGCCGCTGACGGTGCTGCGCCTGAACGCGGCCTCGCTCGGTGAGGGCGACGCGGCAGCGCACACCCGTGAAGCCGTCGCCAAGCTGGAGACCGAGGTCGACCAGATCATCAGCGCCGCCCGCGAGCAGCGCCAGCAGCGTGCGCAGTCACCGGGCGGTCTGGAGTCCGCCGCCTGCGACGCGGCCGAGGTGATCCGGGACCGGATGTCCTTCTGGTCCGCGCTCGCCGAGGACGAGGGACGCGAAGCACGTCTGGCGGGGGTGAACCGTCCCGTACGGGTGCCGGTGGCCCGTGCCGAACTCGCCGCCGCACTCGACGCGATGCTCGGCAACGTCTTCCGGCACACGCCCGAGGGCACCGCCTTCTCCGTCGACGTGCATCACGGCGGCCCCGCCAGCAATTCGGTGATCGTGCTCGTCTCCGACGCGGGCCACGGCATCGCCGATCCGGACGCGGCGCTGCGCCGCGGGCAGGGGGACGGCAAGCCCGGGTCCACAGGGCTCGGCCTCGACATCGTGCGGAGGGTGGCCGAGTCCACCGGCGGAGATGTGCGCGTCGGCCCGTCCGTGCTGGGGGGGACCGAGATACGGGTGTGGCTGACGCTGGGCGGCGCGGAGGGCACCGAGCGGCGGCGAGGGCGCCGCAAGCCCGAGCGGCGGCTGAGGCATTCGATGCGGCGCAGTACGACGTGACGGTGGCCCCTTCCGCCTCGGCGTCCGCGCCGGGGCCGGCGTCGGCCCCGGCCCCGGCGGCTTGGCGTACGGGCTGCGCGCCGGCCAGTGGCGGTCACTCGGCAACCCGCCACGGGCTGCTTCCCTAACCAGGCCATTCCCCGGACTTAAGCGTGACCTAAGTCCGTCAACCGCCGTCCGCAACAAGGCAATTGTCCGACTCGGCCTCGCTAGTTTGCTGCTCGTCCGCACACCTCCCCCACCGAACGAGGCAGCCTGACGATGACGAACGAAGCAGCAGCACACCCTCCTCGCACGAGCCGCAAGCAGAGACTGGCGGCGGCCGCCGCCGCGGCTGCCGTGATGGCCGGTACGGCATTCGCGCTCGCCGGCCACGCGAGCGCCGGTGAGGAGGGGAAGGGCAAGGAGCAGGCGGAGCGCAAGGGCGGCGCTCCGGCAGCGGCCGGAACCTTCGCGCCGTACGTGGACACCTCGCTCCAGCCCTCCTACGACCTCCTCAAGAACTCAGAGGAGACCGGTGTGAAGGAGTACAACCTGGCCTTCATCACCTCGGGCGGCGACTGCTCACCCAAGTGGGGCGGCACGCAGGAGCTGGGTGACAACCCGGTGGCGCAGCAGGTTGAGGAGCTGCGGGCCAAGGGCGGTGACGTACGGATCTCCTTCGGCGGCGCGGCAGGCTCCGAACTGGGCCTGGTCTGCGGCTCGGTGGACGAGCTGGCGAAGGCCTACGGCGAGGTCGTCGACGCCTTCGACTTGAAGAAGGCCGACTTCGACATCGAGGGTGCCGCTCTGCCGGACACCGCGGCGAACACCCGCCGTGCGCAGGCGATCGCCCAACTCCAGGAGACACACAAGGACTTGGACGTCTCCTTCACCCTGCCGGTGCTTCCCGAGGGTCTGACGCAGGACGGCACCGCTCTGCTGGAGAACGCCAAGGAGAACGGCGTGAAGGTCTCCGCCGTGAACATCATGGCCATGGACTACGGGCCGTCCTACGACGGTGACATGGGCCAGTACGCCATCGAAGCCGCCACCGCCACGCAGAAGCAGGTGAAGACGGCGCTGGGCATCGAGGACGACGCCGAGGCGTGGAACACCGTCGCCGTCACGCCGATGATCGGTGTGAACGACGTCGTCGTCGAGGTGTTCAAGCCCGACGACGCCTCCGAGGTGAAGAAGTTCGCCGAGGAGAAGAACATGAGCTGGCTGTCGATGTGGTCGGCCACACGTGACAAGGCGTGCCCCGGCGGCCCCAAGGACGAGGCAGACCCGACCTGTTCGAGCATCGAGCAGGGGGACAACGACTTCACGAAGGCCTTCACCGGCTGAGCCGGCAGGCCCCCCGGTCAGGGTGGGGCGCAGTGCCTTCCCCCCACACCCAACTGCGCCCCACCCCTCTTCCTCCCCCACCGGGCTCGCCCCCCGGCTGCTCCCCGGGGCCGTTACGCCTCAGGCCTCCGGAAGCCGCCCCGTACGTGCCACTTCCGCGTACCAGCGCGCACTGGACTTGGGCGTACGCCGCTGGGTGCCGAAGTCGACGTGGACGATGCCGAAGCGCTTGGCATAGCCGTACGCCCACTCGAAGTTGTCCAGCAGCGACCACAGGAGATACCCGCGCACTTCCGCGCCCTCCTCCATCGCCCGGTGCACGGCGGTGAGGTGACTGTGCACATACGCGATGCGCTCCGGGTCGTGCACCTGGCCCTCATCGTCCGGCTTGTCCGCGTACGCCGCGCCGTTCTCAGTGATGTAGAGCGGTACGCCGGGTGCCTCGCGGTGGAAGCGGAGCAGCAGTTCGGTCATGCCGCCGGGGTCGATGCTCCAGCCCATCTCGGTCTGTTCGCCCGGAGGCTGGTGGAAGGCGACGCGGTCGGCGCCCGGCCATGGAGAGTGGGCGCTGGCGCCATGGCCGTCCCGGCGCTCCGGAGCCGCCCCGTCCTCCGCCTCCTCGACGGCCGAAACCACCGACGGTGTGTAGTAGTTGAGGCAGATCCCGTCCAACGGCTGGTGTGCGGTGGCCAGATCGCCGTCCCGTACGAAGGACCAGTCGGTGATCCGTGCCGTGTCCGCGAGCAGATCCTCGTCGTAGCGGCCGTGCAGCATCGGCCCGGTGAAGACCCGCGTGGCGAGGGCGTCGATACGGCGTGCGGCGTCCCGGTCCGCCGGTGTGTCCGAACGGGGGCGTACAGCCGCGGGGTTGAGGCTCACCATCACCTGGGCGGCGGCGGGGAGAGCGTCACGGAGCGCCGTCGAGGCGAGGCCGTGTGCGAGGTTGAGATGGTGGGCGGCTCGCAGCGCGTCGGCCGGGTTCGTACGGCCGGGGGCGTGCACTCCGGAGCCGTAGCCGAGGAACGCGCTGCACCAGGGCTCGTTGAGCGTGGTCCACAGCTGCACCCGGTCGCCGAGCGCGTCGGCCACCAGGCAGGCGTAGTCGGCGAACCGCTGCGCGGTGTCCCGCTCCGGCCAGCCGCCCGCGTCCTCCAGTTCCTGCGGCAGGTCCCAGTGGTAGAGCGTGAGGACGGGTGTGATGCCCGCGCCCAGCAGCTCGTCCGTCAGCGAGCGGTAGAAGTCGAGACCGCGCTGTACGGCGGGGCCGCGCCCGGTGGGCTGTACGCGCGACCACGAGACGGAGAACCGGTAGGCGCCCAGGCCCAGTTGGGACATGAGCGCCACGTCGTCGCGGAAGCGGTGGTAGTGGTCGCAGGCCACGTCGCCGGTGTCGCCGCCCTCGGTCCTGCCGGGGGTGTGGGAGAAGGTGTCCCAGATCGAGGGGGTGCGCCCGTCCTCCCTTGCGGCGCCCTCGATCTGGTACGAGGAGGTCGAGGCGCCCCACATGAAGCCGGCGGGGAAGCGCACGGTGCCGGTGGGGGGCTGTGAGGACGACTCCGGTGCGGCGTCGGGGGACATGGGGGACAGGGCCATGGAAGCGCTCCCATTCGAGGACGTGAGGAGGTGCTCGCGGAGATGTGGTGCGTTGACGAGGTGCCGGAGCTCACCCCTTCACGGCGCCCTGCATGATGCCGCCGACGATCTGCTTGCCGAACAGCGCGAAGGCGATGAGCAGGGGCAGGGTGCCCAGGAACGCGCCGGCCATGATCACCGATTCGTCCGGGATGTAGCCGCGGCCGAGGCCGGTCAGCGCCACCTGCACGGTCGGGTTGTCCTGGGTGAGGGCGATGACCGGCCAGAAGAACTCGTTCCAGGCCATGACGAACGTCAGCATCCCCAGTACCGCCATGGCGGGCCGGGCGACCGGGAAGACGATGTGCCAGACGATGCGCAGGCTGTGCGCCCCGTCCACCCGCGCGGCCTCGATCAGCTCGGTCGGCAGCGCGTTGACCAGGTACTGCCGCATGAAGAAGACCCCGAAGGCGCTCACCATCATCGGCAGGACGACCGCCTGGAGCTGGTTCGCCCACTCCAGCTTCGCGACGGCCATGTACAGCGGCACCACGCTGAGTTGGGGCGGCACCATCATCGTGCCGATGACCAGCAGCAGCAGCGTGTTCCGCGCGCGGAAGCGGAGCTTCGCGAACGCGTAACCCGCGAGCGTGGAGAAGACGACGGTGCTGACCGCGACCGTGCCCGCGACGACGAGCGTGTTCAGCAGCGCCTTGCCCATGTTGGCGTCGTTCCAGGCGGTGCTCATGTTCGAGATGAGATTCGCGCCGAACCAGAAGGGCGGCGGGGTCTCCGCCAGCCGCTGGTTGTCGCGGGACGCGGCGATCGCCGTCCACACCAGCGGGAAGAGCGAGCCGAGCGTGAAGAGCGACAGCACGGCGTAGGTGATGCGTCCTGCGTGCAGATGTCTGCCTGCGGTGCCTGCCCGCTTCGTACGGCGCCGCCCGCCCTTGCCGGGGCCGCGCCCCTGTCCGTCCGGTCCGGACCCGTCGTCCGCCGGGTCGCTGCCCGTGAGCGGCTCGGGCTTGCGGCTCTCAGTTGCTGTTCGCAGCATGCCGGCCTCCCTCATCGGCTCGTGCTCTTCTGCAGACGCCTGGCGATCAGCCAGTTGGCCAGGCCGATCACCAGCAGGATCAGGAACATCGTCCAGGCGATGGCGGAGGCCCGGCCCAGATGGAAGTTGAACCAGCCCTGCTCGTACAGATACAGCCCCAGGGTCTGGTACTGATGCGAGCCGCCACCGGTCTGCGAACCGCCGAACAGCAGTGGCTCACCGAAGAGTTGAGTCGCGCCGATCGTGGAGACCACGACCGTGAAGAGGATCGTCGGACGCAGCGCGGGGATCGTCACGTGCAGGAACTGCTGCCACCGGGACGCCCCGTCGATGGACGCCGACTCGTACAGGTCGTGCGGTACGGCCTGCATGGCGGCCAGGTAGATCAGCGTGTTGTAGCCCGTCCACCGCCAGATCACGATGCTGGAGACGGCGATCTGCGACGTCCACGTGCCGTTCTCCCAGTCGACGTGGTCGAATCCGACGAGCCCCAGCACCCAGTTGATCATCCCGTAGTCGCGCCCGAAGAGCAGAGCGAAGACGAGGGTCGCGGCGGCCACCGAGGTCGCGTACGGGGTGAGCATGACGACGCGGAAGAACATCGAGCCGCGCAGCCGGTAGTTGAGGAGATGCGCGAGGCCGAGGGCCATCGCCAGCTGCGGCACCGTCGAGATGATGCCGATGGTGACGGTGTTGCGCAGGGCGTTCCAGAAGAACTCGTCCTCCAGCAGCCGTGAGAAGTTGTGCAGCCCCGCCCACTCCATGTGCGTCGGGTCGTGCAGCGAGACGTTGTGCAGCGACGCCCAGCCCGTGTACAGCAGCGGGAAGAGGCCGAAGGCGGCGAAGAAGAGAAAGAACGGTGCGATGAAGGCGTACGGGCTCCACCGGGCGTCCCGGCGGTAGCGGCGGCTGCGGCGCTCGTCGGCGCGGCTGCCACTGCCACCGGGTACGGGACGTCCGGCTGCCCGCAGACCTGTTCCGGGATCAGTCCTCGACAGCGTCATCGATCTTCTTCACCGCGGAATTCCAGCCCTCCTCGGGCGACTTGCCCTGCTGCTCGACCTGGAGGATGCCGATGTTGCCGATGTTCTCCTGGATGACCTGGTCCTTCGGGCCCAGCACCGCCGTCGGGATGCCCTTCGCGGCGTCCGAGAAGATCTTGCCGATGGGTGCGTCGTCGAAGTACTCGTGTTCGGCGTCCGCGACCGCGGGCAGCGAGATGGCCTTGCTCGAACTGGGGAAGCTGGCCTGCTTCTTGAAGAGCGTGGCCTGCTGCTCGGGTGCGGTCAGCCACTGCGCCAGCTTGACCGCCTCGCCTTTGTTCTTCGCGTGCTCGGGGACGGTCAGGAAGGAGCCGCCCCAGTTGGCGGGCTTGGGCGGTGCGGCCACGTCCCAGGCGTCGGCGCCCTTCTCACCGGACTTCTCCTTGATGTAACCGAGCATCCAGGGCGGGCAGATGACCGAGGCGAAGGTGCCGTTGGCGTAAGCCTGGTCCCATTCCTTGTCGAACTGCTTGAGCTTGCCCGTCATGTCGCCCTCGACGGCACGCATGGCCAGGTCCCAGGACTTACGCACGGCCTTGCTCTTCTTGTAGATGAGCTTGCCGTCGGTGTCGTAGTTCTTGATCGCGTAGCTGGAGACCGAGCCGTTGTAGAGCCCCGCGGCGCCGTCGGTGAAGGTCGTGCCCTTGGGTGCCGACTTCGTGAACTCCTCGCCCGTGTCCACGTACTTGCCCCAGTCGCCCGCCCACAGCTTGCCGACGTCCTCGCGGCCGCTGGGAAGTCCCGCCTTCTTGAAAAGGTCCTTGCGGTAGCAGATCCCCATGGGCCCGATGTCCGTGCCCAGCCCGACGACCTTGCCGTTCTCCGCCTTGGCCTGGTCCCATTTCCAGGGCAGCCAGGCGGACTTGCTCACGCCGTCCGCCTTCGCCATGTCGACGAACTTCTCGGAGTGCAGGTTGGCGACCTCGTTGATGTTGCCGACCTCGACGGCCTGGATGTCGCTCAGACCGCTGTTCGCGGTGAGGTGGTTGAGCAGGGCGGGGTAGTAATCCTCGTTCCGCTCGGTCGAGTTCTCCTTGATCTTGATGTTCGGGTGGAGCTTCTCGTACTCGTCGTAGAGCCCCGCCTGCTTGTAGCCGAAGACCCCGAACACGCCGACCGACACGATGGTCTTTCCGTCGTCCCCGCTCCCCGACGCGTCTCCACCACCGCCGTCCTGCGCGCAGCCCGCCAGCATGCCGGCCGTGAGCACGGCCGTGAGTCCGGACGCGGCGAGGCGCCGGGATCTGGAGCGGTGCCGCAGGTGGTGCGTGCGGTGAAGCTGGGAAGTATTCCTGCTGATGTGCATGGCTGAGCCATCCCCTCCCGAACTTACGGGCTGTGTAGGGAGCGAGTACCATGGGAGCGCTCCCATATTTGATGAGTTGAAGAGTCCATGAGAGCTGGCGGAGTGTCAAGACATACGGCGGCAACGTGCCCTTGCCGGTATGTAGTTGAATGATCCCGGCCGCACGGAAGCCGGCGCGGGAGAGACGGCCGTTGCCCGAGCGGGCACGCACAGGGAGGGGAGGCATCCATGGCATCGGCCCACCTCGGACGTACCAGCCGGTCCGGAGGCGTGGGGGCGCCCAGGCCCACCCTGGAGCAGGTCGCCGCCCGTGCGGGCGTCGGCAGGGGGACCGTTTCCCGGGTGATCAACGGTTCGCCGCGGGTCAGCGACCGTACGCGCGCCGCGGTCGAGGCCGCCGTCGCCGAGCTGGGATACGTGCCCAACGGCGCGGCGCGTGCGCTGGCCGCCGGAAACGCGGACGCCGTCGCCCTCGTCGTGCCCGAGACCGAGAACAAGCTCTTCGCGGAGCCCTACTTCTCCGGCATCCTGCGCGGCGTCAGCGCCGAACTGGCCGACAGCGCGATGCAGTTGCTCCTCACACTCATCCGCGATCAGCACGAACGGGACCGCTTCGTGCAGTACGCGGCGGCGCGACGCGTCGACGGGGTGCTGCTGGTATCGGTGCACGCGGACGATCCGCTGCCCGACTCGCTCCGGCAGTCCGGAATGCCCACGGTGCTGGGCGGGCGCCGCAACGGCGCCGAACCCGTCCCCTACGTCGACTCCGACAACGTCGGCGGCGCGCAGATCGCCGTCGAGCATCTCATCGGGCGGGGACGCCGCGCGGTCGCCACCATCACAGGCCCGCTCGACATGTACGTGGCCCAGTGCCGCCTCGAAGGACATCGCGAGGCGTTGCGGGCCGCGGGCCGTAAGGACGACGAACGACTGGTCGTGCACGGCGACTTCACCGAGGAAGGCGGCAAACGTGCGATGCGTGAGCTGCTGGAGCGGGCCCCGGAGGTCGACGCCGTCTTCTGTGCGTCGGATCTGATGGCGTCGGGTGCGCGGCTCGTGCTGCGCGAGGCAGGCAGGACGGTGCCGGAGGACGTCGCGCTGGTCGGTTTCGACGACTCCGCTGTGGCGCGGCACATGGACCCGCCGCTGACCACCGTCCGGCAGCCGATCGAGGAGATGGGGCGGGCGATGGCCCGTACGCTGCTGGAGCTGATGGCACAGGAGCGGGAACCGGCCGCGGACGGCCCTGGAGCCAGCGGCCCTGGAGCCCGCCCATCCGGCGGCGCCGGAGCAGACACCGCCCACGGGACGCCCGGTCTGGTGCTGCCCACGGAACTGATCCGCCGCGGCTCCTCCTGAGCCCGCGAAGGGCTGACGCCGGACCTCGCCCCTGGAATTGACGGACAGTGAGATCGTCACCCCACCGGACAACTCCCGGGTGCGGGTGCACAGCGCCTGTCCTTTGCTGCCTGGTATGACCCCAGACACGCGACGTGAGTCAGACATCGCCCGGAGAATAGTGACGGGAGCGGTCGCGGCGGCCATGTCCATATGCGGCTTCGCCGGTACGGCGCCGCCCCCGGACGGGACCCCTCATATGGAGCCCGTCGCCAATGCCGACAAGCCCGGGGACTCCGATGAGGGGCCGCACGCGCAGAGCGCCCCGGCAGCAGCGAACGATTACACGAGGCCGATCTCCAAGGCCGCCCGCGTCTCCGCGAGGTGGGGAATCCCCGGCGGCTGGGCGGCGGGCCACCACACAGGCGTCGACTTCGCCGCCCCCTCAGGAACGATCGTGCGGTCGGTTGGCACGGGCAGAGTGGAACTCGCCGGGGAGGCAGGCTCGTACGGCAATGCCGTGATCGTGCACATGAAGGACGGCAAGCACGTCCTCTTCGCTCATCTCTCGAAGATCACGGTGCGGCTGGGGCGGGTCGTACGGGCGAACACCGTGCTCGGGGAGTCCGGGAACAGCGGGCGTTCGACAGGCCCGCATCTGCACTTCGAGGTACGCGCCAGCCGGGGCTACGGCACGGAAGTCGACCCCGTCACCTACCTGGCTCGGCACGGTGTCCGTATCGCCTAGACACCCACGAGCCAGCACGAGGCCCCTACCGGAGAGGTGTCCCGGTGGGGGCCTTGCCATGGTGGCGATGGGCGTGCCGCCGGCTCCGTCGGTCACGGCAAGCCGGTTGCGGAGGAGTCAGCTACGGGAAGCGCTGCGCGCCACCGTCGCCATCAGGGTGCCGATGACCACCCCGATCACGAGGTAGACCCCCGCCGTACCGGCCTTCGCCTCCCAGCTCGCGTACGAGGTGAAGGGCGCCAGCATCGCCGCCGCCGTGCCCAGCGCGATGATCCACGCCAGGAACCGGCCCGGTTGCGGGGTCGCCAGCAGCAACAGATTGAGCACAGCCGTGGCCACCAGCGCCGCCAGAGCCGCGCCGAGCGCGAGCTGGCCCGTGGAGGCGAGCACCATCGTGCCCGCCGTCTCGGGCGCGAAGACCGGGATGTCCAGCACGCCGCGCACCAGCAGCAGCGCCACGGCCGCGGCGAGCGCGGCCACCAGCGCCACAGCGATACCGCCCGCCCACAGCCGGAGGGGGCTGAAGCGGCGACGGCCGCTCCCGGGCGGGCGATGGTCGTGGTTGTAGCCGTTGGTCTGCTTCTCCGGTACGTATCCGCCGGAGCTGTCGTACGGGTCCGGGTCGGGGTACTGCCTCGACGGGCCGTAGCCGCGTACCGGCTCGAACGGCTCGAAGGGGCCGTCGCCGTCCTGACCGGTGGCGTCCCGCGGACCGTGCGGCCCCTGCGGTCCACCCCGTCCGCGGGAGCCACCCGATCCGTGTGATCCGTGCGGACCCTGCGGGTCCTGTGGGCCGTGAGGGCCCTGTGTACCTGCCATAGGTATCGAGTCCTCTCCCTGGGCCTCCCCGGACCGCGGTCCGTCCCCCTCAGGCTCCGCCCACCCAACGGCGCCCGCATCCCCAGTCCCGGCGCCGCTGTGCCAACGGCGAACCCGCTCACCCGCGCGGCCCTACGCCGTAGGCCCGTAGTGCTCTGCCGTCTCGTAGGAGGTTCCGGCCGCCTGGACGCCGCCTGGATGCCGCCCGGACCAGCGGCGGGGCGGGCGCCCGTACCGGTCACCCGGATCCGCGATCGCGCCGGGCCCGTCCCTCGCCCATCAGCCGAACATGTACCGGGTCACTGCCTTCCGCGTGCACCCGAGCAGCGGCTGCAGCCGGCCAGTTGATCCCGTCGTGTTCCCAAATCCGGGCATGAGAAAGGCCCCCACCCGGTTTCCCAGGTGAGGGCCTTGATCAGCGAGGGTGAATGACGGGACTTGAACCCGCGACATCCTGGACCACAACCAGGTGCTCTACCTAACTGAGCTACATCCACCGCGACCGGCGCGCTTTCCACCGGCCGAGAAAGAGTGTACAGGGTCGGCCGGGATGCTTGCGCACAGGTTTACGGGTGCTGCGGCACCCGCGAGCCGTCAGGGCGAAGGCGGTACGACGTGCTTCGCCGCGACCTTCTTGGCCGTATCGGAGTCCGGGCCGGGGGCGGGAACGAAG
>Ga0190265_10002372_pt1 | contig 12638 bp, 11 predicted proteins | sample Popmic124T_FD_133135 | JGI IMG/M metagenome (GOLD analysis project Ga0190265, IMG submission 133135) | Populus adjacent soil microbial communities from riparian zone of Indian Creek, Utah, USA - 124 T | ecosystem: Environmental > Terrestrial > Soil > Riparian zone | place: USA: Utah | collected... | reverse complement strand
GCACTCGAAAGGGTAAAATCGAAATACTGAAATACTATGGGATTCATTTCCAGTTACTGGTGGCTGATCATTCCCGGCTTGCTGCTGGGCATGTATGCGCAATTCAAACTGATGTCGGTCTATGGCAAGTACACTCGGGTGGGTAATGCCGCTGGAATGACGGGCGCTCAGGCTGCGCGCGAGGTGCTCGACTCGGCGGGACTCCACAACATGCCCGTGAACGAAGTGGGTGGCCGTCTCACCGATCACTACGATCCGACAAAAAAGGCGCTGTTCCTCTCGTCGGACAATTATCACGGCACATCCATCGCGGCCGTCGGTGTGGCGGCGCATGAGGCAGGCCACGCGCTCCAACATAAGGCCGCCTATGGACCGCTGCACATTCGGATGGCGATGGTGCCGATCACCAACTTCGCCAGCATTGCGTGGGGAGTCATCGCAATGGCCGGGCTTTTCCTCGGCATGTTGCCGCAATTCCTCGGTATCGTGATCGTTTTGTTTACAATCATTGCCGCGTTTCAGCTCATTACGCTGCCCGTGGAATACGATGCGAGCCGCCGGGCCAAGGAACAACTCTTCCGGTTGGGATTGATTCAGGAAAACGAGCGGGTGGGTGTTTCCAAAGTGCTAAATGCCGCGGCGCTCACTTATGTGGCGGCGCTCGTCACCAGCGTGCTGCAACTGCTTCAGTTCGTCATGATGGCGCGCGACCGGCGCTGAGTTGGCCGGCTAAGAGCATCAAGTAATCAAAAACATGTTTTGGTGCCTCGGTGACTCAAGTGGAGTGCGGCTGGTCGCGGACGACACAGCCGCGCTCAGTTACGGCATCTTCGACTTTGCGATGGATGCTCCTGTCAAACGCGCGGGATTGAGCAATTCATTCAACCGCTCTTCCGAAAGGCCGCTGATTTCCCGCGCGACCTCCCGAACGGTGCGATTCGTTTCAAACGCGATTTTCGCAATGTCTGCCGCCTTGTCGTAACCAATCACAGTCGCGAGCGGCGTACACATGGCGAGGCTGCGCTCGATGTCGGCTTCACATTTTTCGACGTTCGCTTCAATGCCCTTTACGCAACGACGCGCGAACACCAGTGTGCCGTGCGTGAGAAGCTCGATTGATTGCAAGAGGTTGTGCGCGATAAGCGGCATCATGACGTTCAATTCAAAATTGCCGAAGGTTCCGCCAAACGTAATCGCCGCGTCATTGCCGATGACCTGTCCGCCGACTTGAATGAGCATTTCACTCATCACGGGATTCACTTTGCCGGGCATGATGGATGAGCCGGGCTGTGTTGCCGGCAGTTTCAACTCGCCGTAGCCGAGGCGTGGGCCTGAACCGAGAAAGCGAATGTCATTTGCAATCTTGATCAAGCTCACCGCAACGGACTTCAACGCGCCACTGGTCTCGACGCAGGCATCGCGGGCGGCCTGGGCTTCGAAGTGATTGAGCGCCTCGCGCAGCTTCAGTCCGGTTTCATCAGCGAGCCGTTCGATGGTGCGGCGTGCAAACTCCGGATGCGTGTTGATGCCTGTGCCAACCGCCGTGCCGCCGAGCGCAAGCTCGCCCAGGTGCATCTCACAATTCCAGAGCCGCTGCACGCCGTGCTCGACCTGGCTCGCGTAGCCGCTGAATTCCTGCCCGAGCCGAATCGGCGTGGCGTCCTGCAAATGAGTGCGGCCAATCTTCAGCACGTCGCCAAACTGCGCCGCCTTGGCCAGCAGCGCGCCATGCAATTCGTTCAGCGCTGGAATGAGTTGCATCACGAGGCCATCAAGCGCTGCGATGTGAATGGCAGTGGGAATGACGTCATTGCTGGATTGCCCGAGGTTTACGTGATCGTTCGGATGCACGCGCGGATGACCGCCGAGTAATTGCGTGGCGCGGTTCGCAATCACCTCGTTTGCGTTCATGTTGGTGGACGTGCCAGAACCCGTTTGAAACACGTCCACCACGAAGTGTTCATCAAGCTTCCCCTGCTCTACTTCGGCAGCGGCATTCTCAATGGCCGTCGCAAGGTCCTGCGGCAACAGACCGAGTTCCGCATTCGACCCCGCCGCATGTTTCTTGACCAGCCCCAGCGCGCGAATGAATGAACGCGGAAAGCGCAGTCCGCTGATGGGAAAGTTTTCAACGGCGCGCGCAGTCTGCGCCGCGTAAAGCGCGTTCGCCGGCACGCGCATTTCACCCATCGAGTCGCGTTCGATTCGGAAGTCTTCGCCCATAAACCGTCGCCACGTTAGCGGAACAATCCACGCGCACAACCGATTTGCCGCTTGTGTCCCGCGCGGCTTTCGAGTGTAAACGGCGCGTGCCCGACTGGCTTGTCGTCGTTATCCTGGGAATCATCGAAGGAATCACCGAATTCCTTCCGGTCTCGTCCACCGGCCATCTGCTGCTCGCCGAGCATTGGCTGCCGCGCCAGAGCGATCTCTTCAACATCGTCATTCAATCCGCGGCGGTCGTGGCCGTGTTGCCACTCTTCCGCGCGCGGCTTCAGCAACTGGCTTTTCGATGGCGCGAAGCCGATACGCGCGATTACTTCGGAAAGGTGTTGCTGGCTTTTGTGATCACCGGGTGTGGCGGACTCGTTTTGAAAAAGTTGGGATTCCAGTTGCCAAAAGATATTCTGCCCGTGGCTTTGGCCCTGGTCGTCGGCGGTGTTTTCTTCCTGCTGGTTGAGCAATGGTTGCGCGGTAGGCCGTTGAGCGACCGTGTGACGTGGTCGATTGCCGTCGCGGTCGGCCTCGGCCAACTCATCGCGGCGGTGTTCCCAGGGGCTTCCCGCTCTGGCACGACCATCCTGCTCGCGCTGATACTTGGCTTGAATCGGCCCTCCGCCACCGAGTTTTCCTTTCTCGTCAGCATCCCGACAATGCTCGCCGCCGGAGGATTGGAAATAGTCACGGAGTTGCGGCGCCCTGGCGAAGGGGAAGACTGGACGCTGCTGATGATCGCCAGCATCGTTTCCGCACTCGTCTCCTTCGTCGCGGTGAAGTGGCTGCTTGGCTTTGTCCAAACGCACACGTTCGGCGGGTTTGGTTGGTATCGAATTATCGCGGGCGGTGCGCTCCTGCTCCTGCTCGTGCTCAAATAAAAAAGACGGAACGAGCTTCCGCCCTGCTCCGTCCTCCTTGGCGTCCTGCGCGCCTTATTTCGTCGCGTCTTTTACTTTGTCGCCCGCGTCTTTGATGGCGTCGCCAGTTTTGTCCGCGGCCTTTTCGAGCCCGTCCTTTGTCTTTTCCGCCGCTTTGTCCAGCTCACGGCCGGCGTTTTCCGCCGAGTTTTCCTCTTTGCAACCAGCGCAAACCAGCACGGTCGCCGCAAGAATTGGCACAAGTATTTTCTTCATAATGTATCTTTCTGTTTCCCGAATGTTTTACGGTGCGGCCCTTGCATATCAGGTGCAACCACGCAGGAGAAACAGAATTAACAGCACCGGAATCGGCACGCCGAGCAACCAAAGAAATATCCAGCCCGCCTTGCCGGCCATGCGCTGCGTGCTTGAGGTCGTTCGCTGTTTCATGACGTCTGTTTTCATAAGCTTCGACGAAGCTGGAAAAATGCCATTATCCAGGAAGTTTGATTCCGCGCGTTGTAACGATTCAATCTGTTGCAAACTGCAAATTACGGGCGTTCTGCTCTTGCGTTCTGCGAGAACCTCTTTGCAACTCCGCTGTTTACAAGGCTGCGATCAATGCTGAAATTCACGCGTATGCAGAACGTCACTTCGATGGAATTGAGCCGTGATTGCGAGGCCGTGCAAATCCCCCACGGCGCGCCAGTCACACTCCCCAAGGGCACGCCCGTGGACATCACGCAAACTCTGGGGGGCACGTTCACGGTTCACGCTCAGGGCGGTTTATATCGCATCACCGGCAAAGATGCGGACGCGCTGGGCCTGGAACCGCCCGTCGAGGAGAAGAAGACTTCGAGCGGCCCTGTGGATGTCGATGAAAAGCAGGTCTGGGAAATTCTGCGGACCTGTTATGATCCCGAAATTCCGGTGAACATCGTCGATCTTGGACTCGTTTACGATCTGGCTATCGACAAACTACCGGGCGGCAGCAATCGCATCAGCGTGAAGATGACTCTGACCGCGCCCGGTTGTGGAATGGGCGGCGTGATCGCGGGCGACGCGCAGCAAAAAATCCTCGCCCTCGATGGCGTGGAGGAAGCGAACGTCGAAGTAGTATGGGATCCGCCGTGGCACCAATCGATGATCTCGGAACAGGGACGGCGCGTGCTGGGTTTGGAATAAGGCACGGACCGCCAAACCTGAATTTCCGAAAAGCCGAAGCCCGATCCAACGCCTAGACGCGCTGAAGAAACAGCACATCTTTGTGCTTTCAAAATTCTGGCTCTTTCGAGTTTCGGGCTTCTTCGGATTTGAGAATTCGGACTCGGTCAGCGGTGCGCCCAACCGAATCGGCTGTCGCGCTTTTCACCTTTGAACATCGTCCCGCCAATTGGCCAATACACGAAGAACGACTTGCCGGTGACTTTGCTTTTGTGGAAATCACCCCAGTAGCGCGAGTCCGAACTGTTGAATGTGTTGTCACCCATCACAAAGTAATGGTCGGGTGGGACGTCGTAAGGTTTGGTGAAGTAACGGTTCGTGGCGACTTGCGCCGCATCTATGACTCCGAATGCCTCCAGCAGTCCATGCCCATAATAGTGGTTCTCCCGATAGGGGAGAGAGTTTGCGCCTCGGGGCGCATCGGGAAATGAATACAGATTTTCAAGCAGCGGTGTGGCCGCCGAAAGCTCCCTGCCGTTTACGACCAGATGGCCCACCGGAACGGTGCCCATGCGAGGCACACCCATAATGTAATAATCCTGCCTCAGTTGAAGTTGTTCTCCACCCAGACCGCACAACCGCTTGATATAGTAAGTGTCCGCGAGCTGCGGGCTTTGTCTTTTGAGCTCCTCGATGCCGTGCGTTTCGAAGACGATAATGTCCCCCCGATCCGGCCGACGAAAATTGTAAGTGACCCGGTCCACAAAGAGATGATCGCCGCTGATGACGCGCAGCTTGAGAATGTCCTGGCCCGCCTGCACCTGCGCACCCGGAGAAATACCTGATCGAGCAAACAATTCATCGGGCGGAAACCATACGGATCCCTGCGTCACTCCGTTGATGCGATAAGTCTGTTTCCAATTAAAAAGCACCAGTTTTTTGGGTTCATCCCACGTCAAGCTGCCGGATGATTTGGCCGTGAGGTGGAAGTACTGCACTCCGTTGAACCAATACTCCGCGAAACCGGCCAGCCGGCCTGGCATCCTAACGTCATCGAGCCCCCGCAAATCTTCCTGCGTCACGCCGTACAAGGTGGGCTGCATCGAGCCCGTCGGAATCTTGAAGGGCTGAAGAAAAAATGTGCGGATGCCCATCGCGACCGCAATCGCCACGAGCGCCACTTCGATGTTCTCGCGCAACGCGGAATGCGGATACGACTTCAGCCATTTGTTGGCGGTCTTTTCGAGCGTCGCAAGGGAATGATGAATGGCGTTTTTGTCCCCGGCCCGGCACGCAATGCGAACGTTCTCGATGTCCGTTTGCACCGCCTCGGTGGCGTCCGGCGAAAGCAGATCGCTCTGGTGCCGAAGAATTTTTTCCACGTGGTTTGCGGCCTGCCACGCGTGACGGACAGTGCGCGACGTAAACCATTTCAGGAACAGCATAAATTGGGGCGAACAATTCCGGTTCATTCCGCTGAATGCAAGCTTTGGAGCGGTTTCCTGGGAGGCGACGAAATATCGTCGAAGTGCGCGTCAGAAACAGTCGAAGTGTGTCCGCATCCATCCGATACTGGTTACCGGATCGTCACTCGCTGCACTCCGATCGCAGCGCGCGGCTTGGATGTCTGGCGGGACCGCCGTGAAATAATTACGCCGCCGCGCCGTCACTTGAGGCCGTCAGCGCCATCATCCCTGGCGTCTCCGGCGGCTGCCTCCAATTCCACCCAAAACCGGCTCCCCGCGCCGAACTCGCTTTCCAGACCCACCTTTCCTCCCATCCGTGCGGTGGCTTTCTTGACTATGGCCAGCCCGACGCCGGTGCCCGGAAATGCGTCGGGCCGGTGCAAGCGTTTGAACAGGTCGAAGATTTGTTCCTGGTGTTCCGGCGCGATGCCGATGCCGTTGTCCTCGAACCACAAGCGAACCCGGCCCGCGCCATTCTCCGCGCGCACGCGCACCCGGGGCGCCCGGTCGGGCGGGACAAACTTGAGCGCGTTGCCGAGAAGATTGGAAATGATCTGCGTGAGCAGCGCTGCGTTGCCGCGCACCGCCGGCAGCGGGTGTTCGATGTGAATGGCCTGAGCCGCTTCCTGGAACTGCGGGTAATTTTCCACGATGTCAGTCACGAGTTTGTCCAGGTTCACGCGCAAGAGCGGCGTTTCACCGGAACTGATTCGCGAGTAAGTCAGCACGTCGGTAATGAGCGCGTCCATGCGGGTGGCGGAACCCATGATGCGCTGCAAATAACCTCGTCCCGTGTCGTCGAGCTTGTCGTGATATTCCGCTTCGAGGAACGCCGCGAAGGAGCGCATGGAGCGCAGCGGTGCGCGCATGTCATGGACGATGGAGTAGGAAAACGTTTCGAGTTGTTGCACCGTCTCCCGCAAATCATTCGTGAGTTTATCCTGGCGCGCCAGACTGGCCACCAACTCCTCATTGATGTTACGCAAGGCGGCGGTGCGTTCCTCCACGATCTGCTCCAATTGGTTGGTGCGGCTTTCGAGCAGTTCGTGGGCTGCGCGCAAAGCTTCCTGGGCGCGTTTGCGCTCGGTGATGTCTCGGGCAATTTTCGATGCGCCGACAATTTGCCCGTGCCCGCCCACGATGGGAGAAATCGTCAGCGAAACGTCGAGCAAGGTGCCGTCCTTGCGGCGGCGGATGGTTTCATAATGCTCCACCCGCTCGGCGCGACGGATGCGCTCCAGAATGCCGGGTTCTTCATTGAAGCGTTCCGGCGGCATCAACATGGTAACGTGGCGGCCGATGGTTTCTTCAGCCGTGTAGCCAAAAAGCCGTTCCGCACCCGCGTTCCAAGTGGTGATGATGCCGTTGAGGTCTTTGCTTAGGATGGCGTCATCCGAAGATTCAACGATCGCTGCGAGCCGGGAACGCGCTTCATCCGCCTCCTTGCGCTCGCTGAGGTCACGGATGAACCCGCTGAAAAGCGGCGGCTCGAGACCGGGAACCCGGTTGATGGAAAGCTCGACGGGAAACTCCGTGCCGTCGGCGCGCACCGCGGTCATCTCGATGCGCTTGTTCAAGACCGAGCCTTTGCCGGTTTGGTGATACCTGGCCAGGCCGTTCTCGTGCGCGGCACGCAAATGTTCCGGAATAATGACCTGGGACAGTGGGCGCCCGATCACTTCAACAGCGCGTCGGCCGAACATCGCTTCGGCCGCAGGATTGAATTCCACGATGAGTCCGCCCGCATCCATGCTGACGATGGCATCAAGCGACGATTTGAGAATGGCGGCTTTGCGCGTTTCACTTTCGCGCAGTGGCTTTTCGTGGGCTTTGACCGCCGCCGCCGCCCAGCACAACAATCCGACCAGCAGCGCGACCTCGGTCATCGTCCTCAGCGCGTTCCCAAACGCGGCATCATACCACCCCGCGTTCTGGCCTTGCAGCCGCAGCCACCCGACGACCATCGGCAGCAGAATGATGAAAGGCAACGCGCGGCGCACGAGCACGGCGGCAACCGAATTCTCGCACAGTATCTTCATCGGCTGCGCCTCGGGAACTGACATCACCAGGCCGATGCCCAAGGCCAGCAGGAACGTGGCGGTCTGAAAAGCGATGACGGTCAGGCGGGGCAGTGAAAACAGAGCGTCTGCGCCGAAGATATATCCGGTAATGGAGAGCATGGCGATGGCGATGGCCAATATCCCGCCCACGGGCGCCCAGCGGCGGCTCTTGCGGCCGAACGCGGCGAGAACAATGGCCGTGCCGATAATGGCCAGCGAAGTGGAACCCGGCGGACCTATGCGTCCAATCTCCAGAGTTCCTCGCTGGCCCCAGGGTCTGGAAACCAGCAGCGTGTCAATGCCAAGGTTGATCCCGGTGATGTGTTCAAAGAGCGTGGCCGCGCCGATCATGCCCGAAAAAAATCCCAGTCCCCCGGCTGCTCGTGGCTTTCCGAACGAAAGCAGCACCAGGGCTGCGCCCGCCAGCATCAAGGCCACGGCCATATTGGGCATCATGGAGATGCCGCTATTCGCCCAATCCGTGAGCGGTTGAATGTCAACGGCCCAACCAATGAGCGTGGTCACCCCGCCCGCGAAAGCGTACAAGCCGGCCACCGTCGCGATTAAACGCGATCGGTCCCACGGACTATTCTGCTGACCTGACAACATTTTCTATTCGTTTGGTTTGAGCTGGAACGATCTCTTTGTTCATTTTGGCTGGCACGTTGTATGGCCGGCGCGGGACGGCATGTTCAATAAGGCGCGTGGAGCAGCGCGTTAGCCGGCGTTTGTGGGAACGTGTTCATTTACCGGTGGTGGAGGTTGATTGATAGTCCAGAAATTCATCAGTGCCCTCACTCTAGCCTTCAATTCCTCGAATGCAGGCGGTTTCACCAAATACCCCGCCGCACCGAGGTCGTAAGCCCGCGCCACGTCCCGATCCACCAGGGAAGACGTGAGCATGACCACCGGCGTGCGGCGCTGCGGGGATTGTTTAAGCCAGTGCAGAAAATCAAAACCGTTTAGGAGGGGCATGTTGATGTCGCACACGATTAAGTCCGGGAACTCATTTCCGCCCGCGACCGAACTCAGATGGTCGATCCCTTCCTGCCCATTGTAAGCGACGTGTAACGCCGCCGCCCCAGCGACTTCCTTGAAGGCGCGCTGAATCAATTCCACGTCGTTGCCGTCGTCTTCGAGAAGCAAAACGCGATACGGCCGCCCGATCGCAAACATCGGGAACGAGCCACTCATGTCGGGAAACTTTGCATCTTAGGCCAAAAAAGTCTAAATTGCCTCTCCGCTGACTGTCACGGGCGAAGTGTGTGAATCAATCTGTTGCTACTTGTGGCTGAAGAATTCACTTCGATTTGGTGGACTCGAGGAACGCCAGTAACGACGCCAGTTCTCCCGGTGTGAGCATGTCCACAAGTCCTTCGGGCATGACGGATTTTTCGCGCTGGCCGCGTTCGATGATGTTTTTCTTCGCCAGCGTGGCGGTGATGCCCGCGACATTGCGCACGTCCAGGTCATCGCCGCCCTCACGAGTCACGAAGCCTTCGATCTCTTCGTCATCCTTCGTTTTGAACCATTGGGTCTCGAAGCCTTGCGCGATCTTGGCATTCGGTTTCAGAATCGATTCGCACAACTCCGCCCGGCTGTAGCGCGTGGTGATGCCGCCCAGAAACGGTCCCTTCAATAATTCGTCGGCACTGGTCGTGTGGCACGCCACGCAGCCCACTTTGGTAAAAATCTCCGCGCCCGCTTTAATCTCGCCCTTCTCTTTGGCAGCGGCAGCGAGCACATCATCGTAGTTCAGTTTTTCAATCGTGGCCTGGCCGGTGTTCTGGCGCACGTCGAGCTTGAGAGTCCGCGCCGTCACGCGGGCCGCGTTCGCAACTTCGAGTCGAGGATCGTTGAGCAACCCGCGGACTTGCGCAGCGTAGCCGTCGAGCTTGAGGCGGTTGATTGCTTGCAACAATGAAACCGCCCCGGTCGGGCTGGACCAGCCCGCTTCGACCGCGCGCACGGCCGCGGCCTTGCCGTTCCGGTCAGAGACGCGTCCAGACGCAATGTTCGCCAACACCGCGTAAGCGAGCAGGCGCCGCTCCGGGTCAGCGTTCTCCGCGAGGTTCGTAAAGTAGCTCACGTTCCGGCTGTTTCTTGTGTCACGAGCCAGTTCCGTCCACGCGTTGCCAATTTCCTTCGGCGCCTGGCCCGTTTGTGTGGGTGCGTTGACCGCAGCATCGAGCGCGGGGGTTTGGCCGGATTTCGCCAGCGCGCGAATGGTCTTCGCCCGCAACGCGGCGTCTTCAGACGATGAGCCTGCCACCTTTGCCATCAATGCAACGGCTTCATCCGGGAGGGTGGCGCGGCTGGCGAACATCTCGACGGCGACCGTGCGAAACTTTGGAGCGCCCTCCGCGAGTTTCAAGATAGCGGGAGTCAGTTCAGGAATCTCGACGCGGTTCTTCTGAAGTGTGATGGCGAGTGCAGGAAGAGCGGCCACATCCGCTCTGGCGAGTTCAGCGCGCAGCACGTTTTCGATCTTCTCGCTCTCGCTCCATTTGACTGGTTTGAAGTAGGGCCCGGTCGTGTCGGGCCGTGTGCCCCACCAGCGTCCGTCCCAATCCGCTTCGCGATGGGCCAGGCGGGCGAGCGTTTTGAGAATCGTTTCGCGGATGCCAGCATTCGTGGCTTGGGCCAGACGAGCGATTAAGCCATCGACCACCCGTGGCTCGTGCAAGGCCTGTAAAACGCGCCCTGCTCCAGCGAGGAGATCGGCCGAACTGGAATCAAACACCGACAGGCAAACATCCGCCGCGCGCAGTTGCACGAGTGAGTGAACGGCCAGGTGGGCGACCACGGGATCGCTGTCCGTCACCAGCGGCAAAACTGCGGAAGCAGCTTCGGTTTTGCCGAGGCGTCCCAGACCGGTGACAGCCTGCTGACGCACGCGCGCGTTGGCGTCACCGAGTGCGCTGACAAACGGCGCCCTCGGCACGGATGATTTTTCCCTCAGGTCGTCCGCCAGGGCCCGCAGCGCGAACTCGCGCAATTCGTCCCGGTGCGCAAAACGCAGCATTGCGATCTGCGACTGCGGCCCACCGAGTTGGCGCAAGGTGAACACAGCAGCGGCTCGGGAAGCGACAGGCTCATTGGAAAACGCGAGCTTCTCCAGACCTTCAATGAAGAGCGGCTTGGCAGTGCGCCGCAAAATCTCCCGCTGCGCGTACAATCTTGCGAACGAACTTGGTGACGCGATGTGCTGCAGCAACTGCTCGTCGGTCGCCTTCTGCAAATCCGAAAACGGTTTGAACGACCATCCCGGCGGCGTGACGCGAGCCACGAAGCCGGCATTCGGCCCGTTGTAAGTGAAGGTCGCGCCCTGCCAGCTCGAAATGTAGAGCCGCCCTGAGCCATCCACGTCGAAATCGGTCGGGCGTTGAAGCTCGATGAACTTTTCCTGAGTCGCTTTGAAACTCGCACCGTTGGGCGTCAGCGGATGACGGAAAATTCCCCCGCGGCCCCATTCAACCGTATAGAGGCCGCGACCGAAGCCTTCTGGAAATCCCGGCTCATCCAGGAACAAGGCGCCGCACGGCGAACCGCCCCCGTAGTCTGCCAGCGGTTGAATGATTTCGTCGCCGAACTTTTTGAAGAGCGATGGATAGCCGTACTCGCCGCCCATCACGACGTGCGAGAGACGCACTTCCCAGCCAGCACCGTCATTCGTGTTGTCGCGCGTGAACAGATCCAGTTCAGGCGAAACCGCCACGTCGTAAATGTTGCGCTGCCCGCGCGAAACGATTTCGAGTCCGCTGCCGTCCGGCCGGACACGCAGGACACCGCCGCCGTGCAGTTGGATGCGCGCGCCGTCTTTCCCGACCGCGTTCGTGCCGCCGTAATCGCCGCACGCGATGTAGAGAAAACCATCGATGCCCATGCGCATTCCGTTAATGGTGTGGTCCGCGCCGCGAAATTTGAGATCGAACCCCAGTCCGCGCACGAGCACTTCACTGCGATCGGCTTTGCCATCACCATCGTCGTCGATGAACGCCTGGAGGAGAGGCGGGTGCTGCACGTAGAGAACATTGTTGTCGAACCAGAGGCCGCGCGGCGAATCCATCGTCGCGAACGTGACGAACTTGTCCGCTTTCCCATCGCCGTCTGTGTCGGTGCAGCGCACGACGCGCCCTCGTCCCGGCTTCGCGTCGATGGATCCATTTTCATCGATGCCTACGTAGAGATCTCCATTGGGTGAAGTGCTGAGGCACGCGGGATAACCGACATCCGGCGGCGCGGCGAACAGGGTGACATTCCAGCCGGCGGGAGCTTTGACGCCTTTCGCCAGGTCGGCCGCAGCGCACGAAAAAGCGGCGAGCGCAGCCAGAATAATGAGGAGCCCTGACAAACGTAAGTGCATCAAGCGAAGGTTGACGGCCAGAGAGCGCGGCATATTCGGGAACGAACCGTTTGGGTTTGCAAACCGACGGACAATCTTTCCAGTGGTGTGAGCTGCCGAAACCGCAGTGTTGTGATCAGCGCTTTCGGCCGGTTGCCAGGGCTGCCAACCGGCGCACGCCATCAGTCGTGCGAAAGGCAGCCAATCTTTCCGACGAGCGCGACAAAACCGACGACGCCCAGGGTGAGCAGCCACATCTTGCCATCAACCGCCATCACCAGTCCCTTCGCGAGCACTGCGCCCATGCCAATCCACACCACAAAAGCCAAAAACAGTTTCATCGGGCGAGATGATACGTGCAGTCCAGCCCTGTTCAAGCTCGCACGTGATTGACTCGACGGGGCACCTCCGCGACGCTTTCGCCCGATGAAATCCCAATTGATGCTTGGCGCGCTGGCTCTGGCTGGCACGTGCGTCTCCTTGCGGGGAGCCAGCGAAGAAATGCAGGACTCCATCCGCCACTACTCTG
>Ga0190265_10002371_pt1 | contig 12638 bp, 7 predicted proteins | sample Popmic124T_FD_133135 | JGI IMG/M metagenome (GOLD analysis project Ga0190265, IMG submission 133135) | Populus adjacent soil microbial communities from riparian zone of Indian Creek, Utah, USA - 124 T | ecosystem: Environmental > Terrestrial > Soil > Riparian zone | place: USA: Utah | collected... | reverse complement strand
GGTTCAGAGGCTGAATGGTGACTTCCATCACTGAATTGGTTGCGGCCAGGCTCGAGAGCGAACATGATCGGCTTGCGACCAGAATCAGCCAATAGAATCTAAGGAATGTTTATTATCACGACTGGTGATGGCAGACCTCGATGGAACTGAATGAAATTGACCTCAATCTGCTGGTCGTGTTTCAGCAGCTCATGGTCGAGCGCCGAGTCTCCAGAGTCGCCGAGAATCTGGGTCTGACGCAGCCTGCCGTGAGCAACTCACTCGCGAAGATGCGCCGCATCTTCGGCGACGAGTTGTTCCTGCGAACGCCGTCCGGGATGGTGCCGACGCCGCTCGCAGAGCAACTGGGCGAGTCGATCGGCTACGCGCTCGGTATGATTCATAGCGGCTTGAATCAGCAGACGCAGTTCGACCCTGCGACTGCTAAACAGGCCATGACCATAGGTATGACGGATATCGGTGAGATTGTGTTTCTGCCCACTCTCGTCGATCGGCTCAGCCGCGAAGCGCCCGGCGTGACGTTGAGCACCGTACGCAATGCCGCAGTCAACCTGCGAGATGACATGGAGTCCAGCAAGGTCGACCTGGCGATCGGGCTGCTGCCACAGCTCAAGGCCGGCTTCTTCCAGCGACAGCTGTTTCGCCAGCGGTATGTATGCCTGTTCCGCAAAGGACACCGCTTCGGAAAGAAGAAACTGTCCCTGGCCGAATTCCGGGCGGCCGAGCATCTCGTCGTGATTTCCGCAGGGACCGGGCACGGCGCCATCGACGAACTCATGAAACGCAGCGGCGTGGATCGCCTCGTCCGACTCACCGTTCCGCACTTCGTGGGTGTCGGTCACATTCTGCGCAGCACCGATCTGGTTGCTACGGTGCCCGAGCGTCTGGCGATCCATCTCGCGGAACCGTTCGATCTCACCTATCTACCGCATCCGGTACGTCTGCCTGAGGTTGCAATCAATGTCTTCTGGCATGCCAAGGCACATCGCTCGCTCGCCAATCAATGGTTGCGAGGAGTGATCTTCGATCTCTTCGCCGCAGACCGACCCGGCAAGTCCTGACACGCTCCTGGCGGTGGCAGCGGTGCGTCATCACCGCCACAAATACACAACATTCTCTGCAGCGCATCGACGATTGTCGCGTTGAGGCAGAGCATCACGTTCTTACGTGAGCGGGGCATTTCGTCCGCCTCGCCGTGCCACGCCACACGATCTCGAAGGTGCAGGACTGAGCTCAATATGAACAGGCGAGAGCTACTCACGACGGTCACGGCGGCAACCCTGAGTCCGCTGCTGAATACCCGAGACGCGGCCGCAGCGGAGAATGCATCACCGGCTGGCGTTTCAGAGGGGAGCATGCTGTTCGTCAATCCAGTCGGCGCCGACGGGAACTCAGGTGCCAAGGACAAGCCGCTTCGCACGCTTGCCGAGGCCGCGCGCCGTGTCAACCAGAGCAGCGATGTCGGCCCAATGACGATTGTGCTCGCAGAAGGCGTGCATGCTGTCGGCGAGACAACACTACTCAAGCCCGAGCGACGCGCTTTCTCTCGCGTCGATCGATTGACCGTGCGCGCCGAGGTGCTTCCCGATGATCCTGAGTGGCACATCGGCCGCATGCCGACGCTCGTGCACACGTTGCCGCTCGCTTCGACCTGGAATGGCCGTCCGGATCCACTGGGCGGTGCTGCGAACGGCATGCTGATCGAGACCAATCATGTGTCGGTTCGCGGGCTCAGGATTCTGGGGATTCCTTTGATCGAGAGCCCGCAACCAGGGCTTATCCGCCGTCTCTACGCCATCAGTCGCCTGCGCCGTGACCTCGAAGACCTGCAGATCGCACAGTGCGTGTTCGTGGGCGAAGCGACGACCACTCCGAACCACGTAGGCGTCATTGCGAACGGCAACGGCGTTGTGGTGGAGAACTGCGTGTTCCGCGGACTGAAGATCTCCGCGGTCTTCTGGACGCCGGGCAGCGGCGGGCATGCGATGCGCCACTGCGTCTGTGATGGACTCTACGGGAGTGCGGTGTGGACCGCAGGTATCGCGAACGATTTTGAGTACCGAAACAATGTCGTCGTGAACTCGAACTACGTGTGGACCTCGCAGGGAGGGGCGTCGGCGCTGTCCGATGCCGCGGGTGGAGGGCGAGCAGCGGGCGCGGCGCCACCACAGGCTCCGGCAGAGACGGTTCACTACAAAGTGACGAATAGTCTGTTCGCTGGCAACCGCAGGCTCGCGGGATCAGGGACCGGCGCTCGACTTGAATACCAGGACATCGCCCCGTCCTTCATGGAGATGGTCGGAACCCGAGTGACAGATCAAGCTGTTTTGCTCGAGCACGATTCGACGAAGCGAAACTATCTCCACCCCACGTCCGGATCCGACGCCGCCACGCTGGGCGCCGGGTTGTTCACCCAGCGAGTTGGCTGACCGACCAGAGTCTGTCTCGCTCTACGTAGAGCGACTCACTCTTAGTATCAGCCTGTCACCGACCACTCACCGGGATGAAGATCGTCGGGTCGAGCTGCAAAGGAATCCGCACTCGAATGTCCTGGACGGAGTCGCCTATTTCGACCATGTATTCGCCTGCGTCTGCACGCCAGCCATGGCGGTCAACAGCGAAGTATGTGAACGCACGTGCGTCTAGGGTCAGCGACACGGGCTTCGTCTCTCCAGGTGCAACCTCGACTCGTGCGAAACCTTTCAACTCGCGCGGCGGTCTCGGCACGCGAGGACGCTTCGGCGCCACGTAGAGTTGAGCAACCGTTGCGGCCGGTCTCTTGCCGGTGTTGGTCACATCGAACGTCAGCTCGAAGAGTGGGACGTTCTGCGCGGCACGGCCGACTTGCGGTTGCGGACGGACCTGCACGTTGCCATAGGAGAACGTCGAGTAGGACAGGCCAGAGCCGAACGGGAAGGCTGGCGCAGTACCTGCGTTCTGCATGCCCCGATAACCCACGAAAACTCCTTCGCGGTACACGATGCGATCCGGATTCTTTGCGTCGTTCGGATAGAAGTTCTCGTACGACGGGTTGTCCTGAAGACGTCGTTCCCACGAGAACGGCAGGCGACCGGAGGGACTGGAGTCACCGAAGATGAGTTGTGCGAGCGCGGTTCCGCCTTCCTGACCGGGATACCACGCCGCCAGCAGCGCCGGGACACGCTCGATCCAGCCAGCAACATCGACGCCGCCTCCGGAATTTAGGACCACAATGGTTCGTTTGTTCGCCGCGGCGATGGCTTTGATCAGCGCCTCCTGACCTGGCGGCAATGCGAACTCACGATCGAGGCCTTCGCCTTCGCTGTCCGAATTGAATCCGACGGCGAGGATCACGGCGTCGGCCTGCGTTGCGAGCTCAACGGCAGACGTATCGACGACGCTGTCATCGTGCACGATGCCGACACGCCAGAAGGGCCGGCCGATTTCCTGCGTCGCGAGCTGTTCGAACACGACGGAATGTGGACCGGCGTCCAACTGGAGGCGCTGCTGGCGCAGTGCCGCGATGGGAATCTTCGAGGAATCGATCACGACCTTACCGTCGACCAGCAGACGATAGCGCACCATGCTTTGAACGAACACGCTGTGGCTGCCGCTCGACTGGGGCGTTAAGCTGGCGCTCCAGCGCTCGAACGTGGAGGACTTGCTGAATGCCTCGCGCAACTGAGCGAGGACTTCCTCGCGCGGGAGCTCATCGATTGCATCGAAGAGTTCTGTCCCGAACCCCGCTACTCCCGTTTCGAAACGCGGCTCGAATCGCTGTGCAATCGCGGGTCCGGAGAAGGTTGCGTCCTTGAAGACCTCTACCTGCACACCGCGCTTCTGGGCACTCCCATCCACCATGAACGGCGTCGTCAAGGCGAGAGATCTGAGACTTCGGATGCCACTTGCATAAGTAACCTGTCCACGGGCGCCCAGGCGATCACTGATGCCCTGCAGAACGCTCACTTGCGAAAATCCGCGAGCACGACCGCTTCCGCCGCCAGTGACGACAGCTGGATGTGCGTTCGGGCCAATGACAGCAATGCGCCGCATGCGAGCAGGGTCGAGCGGCAACAACTGATCGCGGTTCTTGAGCAAGACTATGGACTCACGCGCACCCCTGAGTGCAACGTCCCTTCCTGCCTGGTTATAGGTCGGAATCGCCAGATCCCGCTCGCTGTGGTTGAACCATCCAAAGCGTTCCGCCAACTGCAGTAATCGACGCACCTTGTCGTCGATGTCGGCCTCAGAAATCGATCCATCGCGCAGTGCGCGCTTGAGGTTGTCGCGGTTCATGAACGCGCCGGTTGGCATTTCAAGGTCGAGGCCCGCGCGCGCCGCCGCCGCGCCGTCATAGGTCGCCGCCCAATCCGACATGTAGACGCCATCGAAGGCCCATTCGCGTTTCAAGATCCCGATCAGCGCGGGGTGCGCGGACGTGCGCAAACCGTTGAGCAGGTTGTACGAGCTCATCACGGCGCCGGTGCGGGCTTCTCTAACGGCACTCTCAAAGATCGGCAGGTAGATCTCACGCAACGTCCGCTCATCGACCACGGAGTCTGACGTGTGCCGTGCGAACTCGGAGTTGTTGGCGGCGAAATGCTTGATGGTTGCGCTGACGTTCTGGGTCTGAATGCCATTGATCAGCTCGACCGCGATTCGTGCGCCTAGGAGGGGGTCCTCGCCGTAGTACTCGAAGTTTCGGCCGTTGAGTGGTGATCGATAGATGTTCACCGCGGGCGCCAGCAAGAACTTGATGCCGCGGGCCCGAGCGTCGCGCCCCATCTGCACGCCGGTCTCTCGTGCAAGAGCAGGGTCCCACGTTGCTGCGAGCCCGATGCCTCCTGCGAATGCAGTCGACGGTGATGGCGAGCGGACCCCGGCGGGCCCATCACTCATGTGGAACACCGGAATGTTCGCGCGCGGGATGGCGGTCGTGCCGAAGCCGCTGCCGCCGAGCAAGTCGATCTTCTCATCGAGCGAAAGGGTGCGCAGGCGCTCTTCAATACTGTTCGACGCGCGAAGCAGCCGTGGCTCGGACGCGCCGCCAGCTCGCACTTCCGCGAATGCGTAGTTGAGAGCAATGAGCGACATGAGCGTCGCCACAGCGGCGCGGCGCAAGCGCATCAGCATCGAGGCACCTTCGTGATCGACAAGTACGACTTGATGCGTCGGACTGTAATCGATTACGGAACGGCGCGCCAATCGAGGCTCAGCGGCGCGTTTTCCGTCCGCGATGAGCTTTGGGCTTCGCGGTGCTGGCGCGCTCGATGAGACGAGTTCGCAGCATCAGGTCGTCGGCCGGATGCTCGCCATTGATCAGCTTGATCAACTCGTCGACGGAGCGGCGTCCGATTTCGTTCCGCGGAATGTGAACGGTCGTGAGTGGCGGATTGTAGATGGCCGCCATCGCTTGGTCGTCGAAGCCAACAACCGAGACGTCTTGTGGCACGGACAGCCCATGCGACCTCATCGCGGTCATCGCGCCAAACGCCATTTCATCGTTGGCGGCGAATACAGCGGTTGGCGGCTCCTTCAGCGCAAGGAGTTCCTTCATGGCCGTCGCCCCGGAGCTAACGGTGAAGTCACCCTGTCGGACCAACGCCGGGTCGTGCTGAATACCTGCAGCCGCGAGCGCAATCTTGAAGCCTGCAAGTCGGTTCGCGGCGCTCAACGATCTGCGATGGCCAGCAATGTGCGCGATGCGTCGGTGACCAAGATTCAGCAGATGTTTGGTCGCGACTTCGGCGCCAGATTGATGGTCGATGCGTACGATTGGCGTGCTGTGTCCCGGCAACGGCTCGAGTACAGCGACGATGGGCGGCAGAGGCCTGAGCCCAGGTGCAAATGCGGCCGGTAGCCAACCCGTCAAAGAGATCATCCCGTCGGCACGCCCATCGCACACTAGATCGAAGTAGGCGAGATCCTGCTCCGCGACGAGATCGTCGTTGCCGAGCAGCATCGAAAAGCCTTGCTCTCGCGCTGCCCGCTCGGCTCCGTCAAGTATTTCCAAAAAGAACGGACTGAGCGTCGGGACGACCATCAGCAGTGACTTTGTCTGCCCGCGCCGCAGGCTCCTCGCGATGGCGTTCGGCCGATACCCGAGCCGCTCGACCACTGTCATCACGCGCTTACGTGTTTCTTCGTTTACATCTGCAGGTTTTGAAAGCGCTCTTGAGACAGTCGCCACGGACATGCCAAGCGCCTGCGCTACGTCCCTGATGCGCGGCTGATCGTTACTTTGATCGCTAGATCGGCGTCGCCTGTTCATGCTCTAAGCGTAGCGACAGACCACTAGCCGTTCCACCGCGCCGAAGCATTGCCGGAGCGCAGTGCTATTGACAGCAACCGCCCCTAACATCAGTATTATTGTAATCGATTACAGTTCTATATCACTGATTCGACATGATTTATCGATGGATATCACTATTAGGAATGATCAACATTCTCGACATCGTATCGACGAATGCATCACCCGAGCCGACGATGAAAGCTGAGTCGATGTAATCCAAATATTGATCCAGGGGGACTTCATGAAATCGCGCTGCAATCTTGGTCGGCACTCGACCACTGCACGGAAAATGAGTTCGTGGGTCGTAGCCACCAGTTCCACGATCGCTGCCTTCGGAGCGGGCACAGCGCTGGCGCAGCAAGGCACGTCGGCATCGGCGCTGGAAGAAATCATCGTCACTGCGAACAGGATGGAGAGCGAGCTCTCCAAGACGCCAGTAGCGGTTTCCGTGATTACCGGAGATGCGCTGATCTCCGCCGGAATCACCAACCCCACGGAGTTGGTGGATCGAGTTCCTGGACTGTCGATCGATCGCGCGAACGGGTTGCAGCTGACCATTCGCGGCGTCTCCAGTACCGACAACACGGAGAAAGGGGACCCGTCCGCTGCGTTCCTGCTGGATGGCATCTACATCGCGCGTCCGCAGGCCCAGGAAGTGTCCTTTTTCGACTTGGAGCGAACGGAGGTCGTTCGGGGACCGCAAGGCACCCTGTATGGGCGGAACACGACGGCCGGGCTCGTCAACGTCATCTCGGCGCGGCCGCAGGATGAGTTTGGCGCATCGGTCAACGCCACGATCGGGGATTTCGGTACTCAACAGATCACAGGCATGGTGAATGTGCCGGTGAGTGAGGCGGTCGCGGTCCGCGCCGCAGTGAACTACGACCGGCGCGACACATATCTGATCGAGAATCCCAACAACGACTTCGACAGCGATCCCGTCAAGGACAATCTGTCGGCCCGACTCAGCGCGTCATTCAAGATCACCGAGTCCGCTGAATTGGTCCTGCGCGCGGACTACAGCCAGATTGAGGGCAAGTTCTGGCGCGAGGACACCTTCAGCTCCGCTCTGCTCTCGAATCTGTACGCGATGCCTCTCGTGCCGCCCGCTGCGGGGCAGCGCGGTACGAATCCAACATACGTTGGTGGCAGCTCCGACGATCTGCGCCGGATCACTTATACGGACTCGCGATCCATCGCGACTGACAATGACACTTGGGGGCTCATGGCTGAGTTCAGCTGGGAGCTGTCGCAGACGACCACGCTTACGTATCTCGGTTCGTATCGCGAGTTCAACCGCAGCGAGCAGTTCCCACTGTTCTTCGGCTCGGCAGCGCCCGGTGTGGACATCACGGTGCCATCGTTGTTTGACGGTTCGTACGACCAGGATTCACACGAGCTGCGCATCGCGTACGATGGTGACAGGCTCGATTTCCAGGCGGGTGCATACTATTTCAAGGAGACCTCTGGGATCTTCTTCGCACTGCTCGGTCTCGTCGCGCCGAATCCCGGTGACGACGGCTTCGTGTTCGGGTTCCCGCAGGATCCCACTGAATCGGAGTCGCGAGCCGTGTTCGGACAAGGGACGTTCGGTCTGACGGATCGGTTCCGTCTCACTGCCGGTGTGCGCTACACCGAGGACGACAAGTCGCGCGTAGGAGCGTCGATCTCTCACCGCACCCTGGATGAGCCGATCGACTTCGTCGCGAGCCCAGCCAATCCGGCGCCGGATTCCCTCAACAATGCGGCTGTGAGCTACGAGAAGACGACGTGGCGAGCGGGCTTGGAGTTCGATCTCTCGGACGCGACGTTGCTGTACGCGAACATTTCAACGGGGTACAAAGCTGGCGGTTTCAACGACGGCTGTCTCGCCGGAGACACCAGCTGCAATACACCGATCGAAGCCAATCGGCTCTTCTACGACCCCGAAGAGCTGACAGCGTACGAACTCGGATTGCGCTCGCGAATCGGCGACACCGCGCGCATCTTCGCGGCGTATTTCCACTATGACTACACGGATCTGCAGCTGAGTCAGGTGTTGAACATCTGCGGCGGACCGTGCCAGGTAACGACCAACGCGGGCGAAGCGGAAGTGGACGGCATCGAGCTCGAGGCAGAGTTTCAACCGAACGAACGCAACCGCATCACCGCCGGGATTTCCTGGCTTGACGCTGTATATACGGACTACGAGATCGTGCCGGGTGTGAGCTTCGCGGGGGAGCCCCTCAACCGTGCGCCGGAATGGACGCTTTCGCTCGGCTATGCGCATACGGTGCCGCTGAGCAACGGTGCGGGCATCGTCTTCGACATCCATAGCAGGTACGTCGACGAGTACTTCATCCTCTCAAGCGGACTGGTCGCGCACTTCCGGCAGCCCAGCTTCACAAAGACGGACGTGAGCATCGGCTATCACGCCGACGGCAATGCCTGGTACGTAGAAGCCTTCGGCAAGAACCTCGAAGACGAGGTGACGCTGGGCAACGCCGGTATTTCAGTCGCCTTCCCGGGACTCAATAACGGCAACGCTTCACTGAGCGCGCCGCGCACGTACGGGCTGCGACTGGGCTTCCGCTTCTAAGCGTGTGTTGCTTCACTCGCGGTGCCGTCGACCCTACCCCCGGTGTTCGACGGGCCGCGAGTGACTGCAACTCCGATCAGATTGAGCTCAATCGAATAGGCCGAGCCGACCGCCGTCCTTTGCGTATTGCTCGAAAGCTGCGATCCGATTCGACCCAGTACGCGTCTCGCGTTCATTCTCCCTGGATCTCAAAATCGGGTGGCATCCTGACAGGGAAAGCTAAAGCTGCCGCCATCACTGACAGTGATGGATCACATAACATGCGCTGTATCGACGAATGATGCACGCAGGCAGACCATCGCCAAAGCGCAGCTGCTCGGCTGTCTGCGTCGCACGGCCAGCGACAGCCAGAAGCAACTCAATGTTTCGAGTTCGAGGGGGATTGCGATGACACGAACGCCCGACGACCAGCTCACGGCTGGCTGGGACATGCTGCAACGCCTGGAGCACGCGCTCGTCAGCGGGCAGATCGATCGTCGAACCTTCATCCGTGCCGCCGCAGGATTCGCGGTCGCAGCAGGATTGTCCACAGCAAGTCTCAGCGCGCTCGCCGACGAGTTGGAAGACATCAGGGCAAACCAGGACAAGCGATCAAAGACACTGCAACCCGCGTACGACTACATCGTTGTCGGCACCGGCTGCGGGGGCTCTGCGTTGGTAGGTCGACTTGCGGAGAAGCGCGACGCGAGCATCCTCGTGATCGAAGCCGGTGACTGGGATACCGCGCCCGCGGTGCAAGACCCGCGCGTGTGGTTCACCAATCTTGGCACTGAGCGGGATTGGCAAGATGTCGCAGTGGGCTCCGCAGGCACGAACGGGCGAGTGATCCCGGAGCACATGGGTAAGGTCGTCGGCGGCGGCAGCAGCATCAACGCCACGATCTGGGCGCGTCCGTTCAAGAACGATCTGGAGTACTGGGCTGAGCAAAGCGGCGACCCGAACTGGGGATACGAGCACGGACTGTCGATCTTTCGCCGAGTGGAGAACTGGCAGGGAGCGCCGAGCGCTCGCTATCGCGGTAAGGGTGGACCGGTGTGGTGTCAGCCGGCGCATGATCCGCATCCGGCGGCGCCGGCGATGCTCACGGCATGTCGTTCTCTCGGTTATCCCGTGCTGGATGATCTGAACGGTGCACGCGAGGAAGGTGCGGGCGGCTTCGCACTCATGAACCAGATCATTCGCGACGGACACCGCCAGAGCATGGCGCGCTCTTATCTATACCCGGTTCTCGGTCGACCCAACGTTACGCTGCTGGTCAAGAGCCAGGTAGACCGCGTGAGTTTCTCCGGCACGCGTGCGACGGGTGTGGAGATCACTCAGGGCGGTCAGCCACTGCGGATCAGTGCGAACGCCGAGGTCATTCTCTGCGCGGGAGGAATCAACACGCCTAAACTGCTCATGCTGAGCGGCATCGGCGACGACGCGCATCTAAGCAGCTTCGGTATCAAGACACTGGTGAATGCACCCGAGGTCGGCCGGAATTTCCAGGATCATCTGTTGCATGGCGGATGCATCTGGGAACCCAAGGAGCATATTCCTCATCGCAACAGCGCTGCGAATGCTTCGGGCTTCATCAAGAGCCAGTCGGGACTGGCCACGCCGAACGTCAACCTGGTACAGATCGAGCTGCCCTATGCCAGCGAGGTCGTGGCCAAGCAGTATTCCCCGCCGCCCACGAGCTGGGCCCTGTGCGCCGGTCTCGTTGCGCCGAAGAGCCGTGGTGTCGTCAAGCTACGTTCGGCGAAGCCCACCGATCGGCCGATTGTGGACGCGCGCTTCCTGAGCGAGCCCGATGATGTAAGGGCCCTTGCATACGGTATCGAGATCGCACGCGAAATCGGCAACTCATCCGAGATGCGCGACTTCGTCAAACGTGAGGTTGCGCCAGGTAAGAAGCTGACCTGGGCTGAGCTCGATCAGTTCGTGCGCGATGGCGCCACGACGTACTTCCACCAGGCGGGGACGTGCCGCATGGGCAAGGATTCAAAGGCCGTCGTTGATGCACAGCTGCGAGTCAATGGCGTGCAGAACCTGCGCATCGCAGACAGCTCGATCATGCCGCGAATTGCATCCGTGGCAACGATGGCGAGCTGCGTTCTGATCGGCGAGCGGATGGCCGAGATTCTGACGAAGAGCACGTGATCAGCCGCCCGACCGATATCACTTCCCTGTTTCGAGGAACCGTCATGGAAACCCAGATCCTGATCGACAATGAATGGCGTGCCGCCGCGAACGGCGAAACATTCGAGCGGCGCCACCCCGTGACGAACTCCTTGGTGACGCGTGCTGCGGCGGGCGGTGTCGCGGACGCGGTGCGTGCTGCAGACTCTGCAGGTGTTGCCTTCAAGACGTGGCGGCGCTCGACGCCGTCGGAACGCCGCTCGGTGCTCCTCAAGGCCGCAGACGTTCTGGAGAAAAAGACACCGCAGTTTATTGAGTCCATGGCCGCCGAGGTGGGCGCTTCACAGCTGTGGGCCGGTTTCAATGTGTTCCTTGCCGCAAATCTGTTTCGGGAAGCGGCATCGCTGGCAACACAGATCCAGGGTGAGACGATCCCCACCGACAAGCCCGGCGCGCTGTCGATGACCGTGCGCCAACCTGTGGGCGTGATCCTCAGCATCGTTCCGTGGAACGGCCCCGTGGTGCTCGCCGCTCGCGCAATTGCGTATCCCATCGTCTGCGGAAACACGGTTGTCTTCCGCGCTTCCGAAACCAGTCCGCGTACTCATGCGCTGGTGGCAGAGGCGCTCGTGGAAGCTGGACTACCTCCGGGAGTGCTGAACCTGGTGACGAACGCGCCGGAGCAGGCGCCAGAAGTCATCGATGCGCTCATCGCGCATAAGGCAATCAGGCGCATCAACTTCACGGGCTCGACGCGTGTCGGGCGCATCATCGCGCAGAAGGCTGCAACGCACCTCAAGCGTTGTCTGCTGGAGCTCGGCGGCAAGTCGCCGCTCGTGGTGCTCGCGGACGCGGACATCGATGAAGCAGTCAAATCTGCGGTGTTCGGCTCGTTCCTGTACCAAGGCCAGATCTGCATGTCGACTGAGCGCATCGTCGTCGACCAGAGCATCGCCGACACGTTCGTAGCCAAGTTCGCCGCGCGCGCCAAGGAGCTTCCCGCGGGTGACCCGATGCAGAACGGGGCGTGCGTGATCGGCCCGATGGTGTCCAAGACAAACGGCCCGCGACTCAATTCGTTGATCGAGGACGCGATCAGCAAGGGAGCGAAGCTCGCGTGTGGCGGCCGAGCAGAAGGGGCGACGATGCCGGCCACCATCGTGGATCACGTCAAGCCCAACATGAAGATCTACGACGAGGAGACCTTCGGACCGATCACCACGGTGGTCCGCGTGAACGGCGATCAGGAGGCGATCACAGTGGCCAATGACACGGCCTACGGCCTGTCGTCGGCAGTCTTCGGTCGTGATGTCACGCGGGCGCTCAACGTTGCGATGCAGATCGACACCGGCTCGTGCCACGTCAATGGGTCGACGGTTCAGAACGAGGCTCAGGCACCTTACGGTGGGACGAAGGATAGTGGCTACGGGCGTTTCGATGGCCGCGCGGTCATCGATGAGTTCACTGAACTGAAGTGGATTACGCTTGAGCCGGCTTCGCAGCAATACCCGGTCTGAGCGGCGGTGCGCGCGCGACTAGGCTGAACGGTTCGGCAAGCCGCCAAGGTACCCTTCGGACTGAGACGGTAGATATCTCCGAGCATGGCGTGTGCCAGAGCAGTCGCGGTCCATTGGACGTGGGTGCGACGTATCAACTGCACCTCAAGAT
>Ga0190265_10002370_pt1 | contig 12640 bp, 12 predicted proteins | sample Popmic124T_FD_133135 | JGI IMG/M metagenome (GOLD analysis project Ga0190265, IMG submission 133135) | Populus adjacent soil microbial communities from riparian zone of Indian Creek, Utah, USA - 124 T | ecosystem: Environmental > Terrestrial > Soil > Riparian zone | place: USA: Utah | collected... | reverse complement strand
CGCGGCTGACCGACGTCGCCTTGCGTCTGCTCGGCGAGCGAGGCACCTCGCTGGAGCCGATGTTGCGCAACACGGTCAACGCGACGATCGTCAGCGGCGGTCACAAGATCAACGTCGTCCCGAGCGAGATCGAGCTCGAGCTGGACGGACGCGCGCTGCCGGGCTTCTCGCCGGACGAGTTGATCGCGGAGGTGCAGGCACTCGTCGGTGACGACATCGAGCTCGAGCTGGTGCGCCACGATCCCGGCCCGTCTGCTCCCGATCTCGGGCTCTTCGAGACGCTCGCCGGGGTGATCCGCGAGCTCGACCCGGATGGGACTCCGGTCCCGCTGCTTCAGATCGGCGTCACCGACGGACGCTTCTTCTCCCGTGCGGGCGTGCAGACCTACGGCTTCCTGCCGATGCGGCTGCCCGAGGACTTCAAGTTCGAGAAGCTGATCCACGCCGCGGACGAGCGGATCCCGGTCGACGGGCTCGAGTTCGGGGCCGAGGCCGTCTGGCGCGCGATCCAGAGGTTCCATTGAGGCTGCTCGTCATCGGCGGGACGAAATTCCTCGGCCGGGCCGTGTCCGAGGCGGCGCTGGCGCGCGGGCACGAGCTGACGCTCTTCAACCGCGGCAAGACGAACGCGGAGCTCTTCCCCGAGGCCGAGCAGCTCCGCGGCGACCGCAAGCGCGATCTCTCCCTGCTCGCGTGGCGCAGCTGGGACGCGGTGGTCGACCCCTCCGGCTACCTGCCCACGGACGTGCGAGCATCGGCGGAGCAACTGCGCGACGCCGGCCGCTACGTCTTCATCTCGAGCGTCTCCGTCTACGCCGACTTCTCGACAGGCCCGACCGAGTCGAGCCCCGTCGCGGAGCTCGGCGACATGCCGGCCGACGAGCTCGCGCCCGACTTCTCGAACTACGGGCCGCTGAAGGCGCTCGCCGAGACGGAGGTCAGAGAGGTCTTCGGGGAGCGTGCGCTGATCGTCCGGCCCGGACTGATCGTCGGCCCGCACGACCCGACCGGCCGCTTCACCTACTGGGCGCGGCGGCTCGCCCGCGGCGGCGAGATCCTCGCACCTGGGCCGCCCGAGCGGCTCGCACAGTTCGTCGACGTCCGCGATCTCGCCGAGTGGATCCTGAACGCCGTCGAGCAAGGACTCTCCGGGACGTTCAACGCAACCAACGAGGGCGTCTCGTGGGGTGACCTGCTCGCTGGGACCGATGTGACCTGGGTCTCGGACGAGTTCCTGCAGGAGCACGAGGTCGGTCCCTGGATGGAGCTGCCGCTCTGGCTACCCGACCCGGAGTGGTCGGGCATGCACGCCACCGCCGTCAGCCGCGCCGTCACAGCCGGGCTGCGCTTCCGCTCGCTCGAGGAGACGATCCGCGGCGCCGCCGATGCCCCGGCCGAGGAGGGCGTCGGCCTGGCGCCCGAGCGCGAGGCAGAGCTGCTCGCAGCCTGGCACGAGCGATGAAGGTCGCCTACCCCGGCCGCGAGGGCGCCCACAGCGCGGCGGCGTGTGCGCTCCTCTTCCCGGACGAGCACGCGCAGGCGCTGCCGTCGTTCTCCGATGTGGTCGCGGCGGTCGCCTCGGGCCGGGTGGACGCGGGCGTGCTCCCGATCGAGAGCTCGATCGCGGGCCCCGTCGCGGAGACGCACGACCTGCTCGTCGACTCGGCGACGTCGGTGAACGCGCAGGCGATCCTGCCGATCCGGCACTTCCTCGTCGGGGTTGCCGAAGTGCCGCTGCCCGAGATCCGGGTCGTGCGCTCGCATCCGGTCGCGCTCGACCAGTGCCGCCGCCTGCTCGCGTCGCTGCCGGACGCATCGGCGATCGCGGCCGGCACGACCGCCGACGCCGCAGCCCAGGTCGCCCGCGACGCCGATCCGACCGAGGTCGCGATCGCGAGCGAGCGGGCGGCGGCGCTGCACGGGCTCGTCGTGCTGGCGGCGGACGTGGGCGACCACCCTGAGGCATTCACGCGCTTTGTCGCGATCTCGAACCGAACGGAGCTCGGCGACGGCGCCGACTGGCGGATCGCCTTCTCGTTCCAGACCGACCACCGGCCCGGAGCGCTTCATCGGGCGATCGAGCCGTTCGCGCGCCACGCGCTCGACCTCGTCCAGCTGACCTCGCGGCCGATCCCGCAGACGCCGTGGCGCTACCGCTTCGACGCCGTCGTCAGCGGCCACCCGCTCGACCCCGTCGTCTGCGAGACGCTGGCCGAGGTGCGGCACCAGGCGCAGCGCTTCACCGTCTTCGGCTCCTACCCGGCCTGAGAGACGGCTCGAGCTCAGGCGTAGGCGTCCCGCGCGGCCTTCCAGCGCGGATCGTCCCAGCGGATCAGGTCGGGGTCGATGCCGCGGGCCTCGGCGAGGTCGAGCGTGAGCAGCTGGAACGGGACGATGTCGACGACCGGATGGCGCGTCGGCAGGAGCGTCACGTCGCAGCCGAGGAGCTCGAGCGCGGCGGCCGCTTGAGCAGCGCGAGCGGACGCACGACCCTCGCCCTCGAGCACGAAGCAGCGCACCGTCTCGTCGATCGCGGCGAGGTGGCCGTGCAGGAGCTCCTCGAGCTGGTGCGCCTCGGCCGCGGCGTGCACGCCCTCGCGAAGCTTCAGCGCCGCCTCCTGCGCGGTCGGCCAGTCGCGCCCCGCACCGGTGATGACGAAGCGGCGGTGCTCCGAAACGGGCAGGCGCTCGCCCGCGAGCCGCTCGGCGACAGCGTCCGGCAGCCACGCGACGTCCTCGCCGCGCAGCGCCGCAAGAGCCGCCACGGCGCACGTGTAGGAGGCCGTGTGGCAGTAACTCTCCTCGACCTCGGGGGTCGCGACGATCACATGCTCGCAGAGCGAGGCGATCGGCCCGTCGGGCTTCGCGGTCACGAGCCACTTCGGGCCGGCGAACGCGCGCGCGGCCTCGAGGGTCAGGGGCGTCTCGCCCTCGTGGCTGCAGAGAACGAGCACGTCTGCGTCGGGCGGTGTCAGCACGGCCTCGAGCGCGTCGATGCCGTTGCTGCTCGTCTGCGCCGCGTGAAACGAGGTCCCGCAGCCGACGGCGGCGGCGCGGCCGTCCGGCAGCCGCCGGCCGGTCGGCACCTGGGCCAGCCATTCGGGCTGTGCCGCGACAGCCTTCCGCATCTTCTCGCCGGCCACGGGTGCCTCTATACCATGGCCGGCGATGGGGGTCTTCGAGCGCCACTCGCTGTCGAACGGCCTGCGCGTGCTGACTGCGCCGATGCCGCACGCGCAATCGGTCTCCTGCTTCGTCATGCTCGCCGCGGGATCACGCTACGAGACGGCCGAGACGAACGGGATCGCGCATTTCGCCGAGCACATGTTCTTCAAGGGGACGGAGCGGCGGCCGACGGCGCGCGACATCGCCGGCGAGATCGACTCGATCGGCGGCGAGTTCAACGCGTTCACGGGCAAGGAGTACACGGGCTACTACGTCCGCTGCGCCGCCGAGACGCGCGACACCGCGCTCGACGTCCTCGTCGACATGCTCCGCAACTCCCGCTTCGACGCCGAGGAGATCGAGCGCGAGAAGGGCGTGATCATCGAGGAGATGAACATGTACTTCGACACGCCGCGCGACTTCATCGGCGGCGTCTACGAGACGCTCCTCTACGGCGACCAGCCGCTGGGCTGGGACATCATCGGCCGCAAGGAGACCGTCCGCGGCGCGACGCAGCAGACGTTTCTCGACTACACGAGCACCTGGTACCGGCCCGGCCGGATGGTCGTCGGGGTCGGCGGGCAGCTCGGCGACGGGCTGCACGATAGGCTCGAGGAGCTGCTCGGCGACCTGCCGGCGGCGGAGATGGGCGCGGCCGAGCCGTGGCAACCGGTCTCGAATGGGCGCGTCAAGGTGCACACGAAGCAGTCCGATCAGGCGCATCTCGTCCTGGGCGTCCGCAGCCGGCCGCTGATCGACCCCGACCGCTACGTGCTGCAGCTGCTCGCGACGGTGCTCGGCGGCGGGATGTCGTCGCGGCTCTTCACCGAGGTGCGCGAGCGGCGCGGCCTGGCGTACTACGTCTTCGGCACGAATCACGCCTACACGGACGCCGGCTCGCTCTACGCCCAGTCGGGCGTCGACATCAACCGGATCGACGACGCCGTGACCACGATCGTCGAGCAGTTCCGCCTGCTCGCCTCGGAGGCGGTGCCGCCGGACGAGCTCGAGAAGGCGCGCAACTTCGCCAAGGGCCGCTTCGTGCTCCAGCTCGAGAGCCCGCACGGGACGATCATGTTCGGCCTCCGTCGCGAGGTGCTCGAGGGACGGGCGGAGGAGCCGCAGGCGGTGCTCGACGCGCTCGACGCAGTCACCGCGGAGGACATCCAGCGCGTCGCGCAGGAGATCGTGGACGACGGGCCGTACCTCGCCGTGATCGGGCCCTTCGACGACGCCGAACGGTTCGAGAAGCTGCTCGTCTGATTTATCGGCGCAAGACCCCTGAAGGGGCCGCTTCGCGGCCCGGCCGTTCTAGCGGCCCAATGCCTTCCGGACCTCGGCGACGGCCTCGCGCGCGTGCTCGATCGCGGCCGGATTGTCCGGGTCACCTTCTCGGATCTCGAGCGCCCGCTCGAACGCGGCGAGCGCCTGCTCGTACTCCTCCGCGTCGAAGTGCTCCCAGCCGAGGTTGTTGAGCAGCGGTCCTGCCCAGTAGGCGGCGGCCGGCGAGCGTTCCGCGAGCTCGAGCCCTCGGTTTGTCCAGGAGGCGAAGCCCTCGCGATCGGGCGCCGCGAGTGCGGCCATGTGCGCGGCGTCGCCCGCGAGCCAGTCCTCCCCGGCCTCCACCGCCGCCGCGAACGCCCGCTCGAAGAGCGGTAGCGCGGCCTCCTTGTCGCCGCCCGAGCGGCGGAGCCGGCCGCGCTCGAGGTCGACGCGGATGCGGACGCGCGCGTCCGGCTCCGTCACCTCGTCGAGCAGGCGGTCGCCGGCGTCGTAGTCCTCACGCAGCCCGTGCACGCGCGCGAGCTGCGTCAGCGCCTCCGCCCGCAGCGCGCGAAAGCGCGCCTCGGTCGCGTCGAGATCGTCGAAGTCCCAGAGCGGTCGAAGCGTGTCGCTCATCGGCCGGTGGTGGAGAAGTGCTGGTAGTCGCCGAAGGATGCTCCCCACTTCCAGCCGGCCGCGGCAAAGGCGCGCACGAGCACACCGCCCCGCACGGCCATCCCGGGGCGCGAGCGGCTGCGGTCGAGATAGGCGCGGCCCGCCGGGGGTGAGACCGTCGAGCCGCGGACGTACGGGTTCTCGACCGGGTTGACGTCGATCGCCTCGCCGTACGCGTGCATCGACCAGCGCGAGGTGCCGCCGACGAAGCGGCAGTTGAATCCCGACGTGTTGTCGGCGGCCATCGAGGCGTCGTCGCTGCCGCGAAAGGCCGAGACCGGCTGCAGCCGCCTGATCGGGAACCTCGCCTGCCAGAGCTTCCTGAACACCGGCACGAGCCCCGGCGCCAAGCGCCTCGCGACCACGATCCGGCCCACGTGCGGCTTGCCGTCGAAGCCCCAGTGGGAGACCGCGACGGCGCGCAGATCCGGCGGCCCGACGGGACAGCCGGCGCGGTAGGAGAAGCGGAGGTCGGCCCAGCGCACGGGCTCGACAGTTCCGGTGAAGGCGGGCGCTGCCGCTCGACTTAGTTGCTGACAGCAACTAAGTCCGATCGCGGCGGCTGCGAGCGTCACGAGCGCGATCCGCATCGCCGCAATCTACTCTGAGGCCGTGCTCGCCCTGGCCGTTCTCGCCTCCACGCTCGCCGTGGCGTGCCCACAGAATCTGGCGAACGGCCTCGAGACAGCGGCCACTGCGCGGCAGCTCGTCACGGTCGAGGCGAAGGTGGCGCGGACGAGCTACGCGCAGTTGCGCACCTGGCGCCGCGTCGACGGCTGCTGGGTCGCCGCCGCGGGGCCGCACATGGCGCGCCTCGGCAAGAACGGCCTCTCCGCGAACCGGCGCGAGGGCGACGGGACGACGCCGACCGGCACGTACCGGATCGGCCGCACGATGTACGGCAACGAAGCGAATCCGGGCGTCCGCTTCCGCTACCGGCGCCTCCGCTGCGGCGACTGGTGGGACGAAGATCCGTCCTCGCCGACCTACAACTCGTTCCAGCACGTCGCTTGCGGCACGAAACCTCCGTTCGGCGGCGGCAGCGAAGGGATGTGGCAGCAGCCGCGGCCGTATCCCTATCTCGCGGTGGTCGAGTACAACATGCGCCCGGTCGTCCCTGGCAAGGGCTCGGGCATCTTCCTGCACGCGCAGACCGGCGGACCGACGATCGGCTGCATCTCGCTGAGGAAGGATCAACTGCGGGCGGTGCTGCGCTGGCTGCGGCCGGCCGACGCGCCGGTGATCGCGATCGGCACCCGCGCACAGCTCCGCGGCTAGAACGATCCGCGGCAGCGTTATACGTTTCGTTGATGGCAAACGGCGAGTTCGCCGAGCTCCAGCAGCGGCTGCGCGCACTGTGGCCGTCGGTGACGCTGCGCTCGATCGGCGACGTCGAGCGAACCGTCGTCGTCGTCCACTCGCTCAGCATGGACGTCCCCGACCAGCTGATCCCGGTCTTCCCGGCCTACGAGGAGCGGTTCCTCTGCCTCGTCCTCAGCCTGCTGCGCTCGCGAAACTCGCGCGTCGTCTACGTCACCTCGCAGCCGATCCTGCCGCGCCTGATCGACTACTACTTCGGGCTCGTCCCCGAGCTGGACACGCCCGAGGCGCGTAGCCGCTTCGCCGTCGTCTCGCTCGTCGACGGCCGCAACCTGCCGCTGACGAAGAAGCTGCTCGGCCGGCCCGGCGCGATCGAGCGGATCCGCGCGCTCGTCGCCCAGCCCGAGCTCGCGTTCCTGCTCCCGTTCGCCACCTCGACGGACGAGGTCGAGCTCGCGGTCCGGCTCGGGATCCCGCTCTACGGTGCCGACCCGGCGCTCGAGTGGCTGGGGACGAAGACCGGCAGCCGGCGCGTCTTCGCCGACGAGGGCGTGCCGCACGCGCGCGGCTTCGACGTCTCCGGCGAGCGCGACGTCCTGCGTGCACTGGGCGAGCTGCGCAGCCCGGCGGCGATCGTCAAGCTCGATCGCGGCGTCAGCGGCCTCGGCAACGCCCTCATCGACGTCCCGCTCGCGCTCGACGAGGGGGCGCTCGGCCCGGCGCTCTCGCTCGAGGACACCGAGGTCTCCGTCCTCGATTATCTCGCCGCGCTCGCCGGCCAGGGCGGGATCGTCGAGGAGCGGATCGAGGGCGAGGACTTCCGCAGCCCGAGCGCGCAGCTGCGGATCAGCCCCTCCGGTCAGGTCGACATCCTCTCGACCCACGACCAGGTGCTCGGCGGCCCGAACGGCCAGACCTACTTCGGCTGCCGCTTCCCCGCCGACCCCGAGTACGCGCCCCAGATCGCCGTCGAGGCACTGAAGGTCGGCCGCCGCCTCGCCCGCGAAGGGGTGATCGGGCGCTGCGCAGTCGACTTCGTCGCCGTCCGCCGGGACGGTGCCTGGGAGCTCTCTGCTATCGAGATCAACCTCCGCTGCGGCGGCACGACGCATCCGTTCATGGCGATCTCGACGCTGACCGACGGCGTCTACGACCCGCTCGCGGGCGAGTTCCGCACGCGGCTCGGCGACCTGAAGCACTACGTCGCCACCGACCATCTCGACGCGCCCGCATATCAGGCGCTGACGCCAGACGACCTGCTCGACGTCGTCTCGGAGCGATCGCTCGGCTGGGACGCGGAGCGCGAGACCGGCGTCGCGCTGCACATGGTCAGCGCCCTCGCAGTGGCCGGACGGATTGGACTGACCGCTATCGGCGACACGCCGGCCGAGGCGAGCGCGCTCTACCGGGAGCTCAAGCAGACGCTCGACGGGCTCGCGGCGAAGGCGGCCGGGACCGTCACGCCAGACCCGCCGCAGCCAGCACGCGCCGTCCCAGCCGCTTCGCCTCGGCGTAGGTGACTCCCGGCCGGTAGAGCTCGACGACCACGATCGTCGCGCGTCCGCCGCGGTGAACGATCGCGGCGGTCGTGCGCGTGTCGGAGAGCCAGCCGTTCTTCTCCGCGACGATCGCGCCGGCAAGCCAGGGGCGCAGCAGCCCGGCATTGTCGGCGACCGGCTGCGCCGAGGTGAGCACGCGGAGAGCGGCAACGGCCTGCGGGCGACTCAGGCCGAGCAGGCGGAGCACCCGCGTGTCGCCGTGCGCCCCGGCGTGGAGGCGATAGAGCGCGCGGCCGAGGTCGTGCGCAGTCGTCACGCGCGTGTGCGGGCCGGGCGGCCGGTACGCCGTCGTCGCGCGGTACGGGCCGGGGTACGTGCTCGAGGTCATGCCGAGCCGCCGCAGCCCGTCGGCGACCGCTCCGTAGCCGAGCTTCGATAGGAGCCGGTTCGCGGCGAGGTTGGACGACCAGAAGCCGATCTGGCGCACGTCGTACCACCAGCGGCTGCGCTCGACCGAAGGCGAGGCGCGGAGCCCGGCGACAAGCGCGCCGAGCTTCACCGTCGAGGCGGCGGCAAAGCGTGTCTCCGGCTCGTGGCCCGCGTAGCGGCCCGTGCTCAGGTCGTGCACCCAGATCCCGACGGCGCCGTTCGCCGAGGCTGCGGCTGTGGCAAGCCGGCGGGCCAGCGTCGGGTCGGCGCGGCGAGGGCCGAGGGCCGCAGTCGCCGGCGGCAGCGGCGCGAGCGGGGCGAGGCTGCTGAAGCCGTCGTCACGGTCGAGCGCCTCCGCCCGCGCCACCTGCGACCGGCCGCGTGCAAGCAGGTCGGCGCGCAGCGCCCGCTGCCGCTCGCCGACCGGGCCGACAGCGACGACGGCCTCGACGAGATCGCGCCCGGCGTCGTAGCGCGCCTGCGCCCCGTCCGGTGTGTTCGCGTAGGCCGCCTGCGCCGCAGGCAGGTAGCGCTTCTTCGCAGCCTCCAGCCCGCCGTCGCCGCCGTGGGCGAGGGCGGGCAGGAGCAAGGCGAGCAGAATCGCGAGCCGCTGCATGGGCACGTTGTACCGTCCGCATCCGACGCGTGGCGCGACGTCGAGTACATAGGCTGAAAGCGCATGGCCGCCGTCGAAGCAGAAGGGCTCGTCAAGATCTACCGCTCGCGCAAGAGCGAGGTGCGCGCCCTCGACGGCGTCGACCTCGAGGTGCGCGAGGGCACGGTGCTCGGGCTGCTCGGGCCGAACGGCGCCGGCAAGACGACGACCGTGCGGATCCTCGCGACCCTGCTGAAGCCGAACGCGGGCACGGCGCGCGTGGCCGGCTTCGACGTGCTCCGCGAGCCGCAGTCGGTGCGGAAGGCGATCGGTCTCTCAGGTCAGTACGCGGCGGTCGACGAGAACCTGACCGGGCGCGAGAACCTCTGGATGTTCGGCCGCCTCTACCACCTCTCCAGCCCCGAGGCGCGCGTGCGCGCCGACGAGCTGCTGGAGCGATTCCAGCTCGACGAGGCCGCCGACCGAGTCGCGAAGACGTACTCCGGCGGCATGCGCCGGCGGCTCGACCTGGCGGCGGCGCTGATCGGTCGGCCCCGGCTGCTCTTCCTCGACGAGCCGACGACCGGGCTCGATCCGCGCAGCCGGCTGGGGATGTGGGACGTGATCCGCGCGCAGGTGCGCGAGGGCGCTACCCTGCTCCTGACGACGCAATACCTCGAGGAGGCGGACGAGCTCGCGACCGAGATCGCCGTCGTCGACAAGGGCAAGATCATCGCCCGCGGCACCGCCGACCAGCTCAAGTCTCAGGTCGGCGGCGAGCGGATCGAGGTCGTCGCACACGACCCGGCCGAGCTCCCGCGCGCGGCGCTGCTGCTCGCCCCCGACGGCACGGCCACGGTCGAGGAGCACATGCGCCGGATCACCGTTGCCGCCCACGGCGGCGCGACCCACCTCGTCGACGTCGTCCGCAGGCTGGGCGAGGCCGGGATCAAGATCGACGACATCGCGCTGCGACGACCGACGCTGGACGACGTCTTCCTCGAGTTGACCGGCCACGTGGCCGAGGAGCTGCCGGACGAGGAGGAGGTGGCGGCATGACGGAGGTCCGCGTGGCCGTGAACGACGGCCTGATCATGACCTGGCGGAACCTGAAGCGGGTGCCGCGGATCCCGGAGCTCGCGATCTTCGCAATCCTCCAGTCGATCATGTTCGTGCTGCTGTTCGCGTACGTCTTCGGCGGCGCGATCCCGCTCCCGGGCGGCGGCTCCTACCGCGAGTACCTGATGCCGGGGATCTTCGTGCAGACGCTCGGCTTCGCCTCGATCACGACCGCGATTGCGGTCACCGACGACATGGCCAAGGGGCTGATCGACCGCTTCCGCTCGCTGCCGATGGCGCGCTCGGCGGTGCTCAGCGGGCGGACCGTCTCGGACGTGGTCTACAACGCCGGCATCCTCGTCGTGCTGATGCTGTCCGGCCTCGTCGTCGGCTGGCGCGTGCACAACGGCCTCGCCAGCTTCCTGCTCGCCGTGGCGCTGCTGCTCTTCTTCACCTTCGCGATGGCCTGGATCGGCGTCCTGATCGGGCTGATGGTGCCCTCGGTCGAGGTCGGGCAGCAGCTCGGCTTCCTGATCGTCTTTCCGCTCACGTTCGTCTCGAACGCCTTCGTCCCGGTGAGCACGCTCCCGAGCTGGCTGCAGCCGATCGCGGAGTGGAACCCGTTCAGCGCGCTCACGGCGGCGACCCGGGAGCTCTTCGGGAACCCGAATCCCTTCACCTCCGGCTTCCCCGGCCAGCACCCGATTCTCGTCTCGCTCCTCTGGACGGTCGGACTGCTGGTCGTGTTCGCACCGCTCGCGGTGCGGAAGTACCGCTCTATCGACCGCTGAGAGCGCGTTTCGGGGGCCCGCCGGCTCAACGCTTCATTTCGAAACGCGCTCTGAGGGACAATTCCCGCGTGGAGAGCGGGGCAGGCTGGAGCGAGCTGCGCGCGGGCCGCTGGGAGGCGGCACGGGAGGCGTTCGCCGGGGCGGAGGAGAGCGCGGCGACGCTCGAGGGACTGAGCTGGGCGGCGTGGTGGCTCGATGACGCGGAGGCGGTCTTCGACGCCCGCGAACGGGCGTACCGCCTCTATCGCGCCGCGGGGGACGACGCCGGCGCCGCCCGGATGGCAACGTGGCTCGCGGCGGACGAGTTGGACTTCCACGGCGCCGCAACCGTCGCCGGCGGTTGGCTTCAGCGGGCTCGGCGGCTGCTCGAGCCGCTCGAGGCAGGCCCGGATCACGGCTGGCTCGCGTTCCACGAGGGCTACGTCGCGCACGCGAGCGGAGACGGCGCCCGTGCCGTCGAGCGTGGTATCACCGCCGCCGAGCTCGGCCGCCGCTTCGACCTTCCCGACCTGGAGATGCTCGGACTCGGGCTCCAGGGCGCGGCGTTGGTCGCGTCCGCCCACGTCGAGGACGGCATGCGCTGCCTCGACGAGGCGACCGCCGCGGCGCTGGCGGGCGAGGCGACGATCCCGATCTCGAGCGCCTGGACCTGCTGCTTCCTCGTCACCGCGTGCACCGCGGTGCAGGACTACGAGCGCGCCTCCGAGTGGTGCGATCGGATCGCCGAGTTCGCCGAGCGCTACGGCAGCCGCTACATGCTCGGCTTCTGCCGGGCGGAGTACGGCGCCGTGCATGTCTGGCGCGGGCGCTGGGCCGAGGCGGAGGAGTTGCTCGAGGGGGCGATCGAGGCATTCACGCGCTCGCGGCCGGCGTACGCTGCCGGCCCGACGGCCCAGCTGGCGGAGCTTCGGCGGCGGCAAGGCCGGACCACCGAGGCCGTCGCTCTGCTGGACCGAGCGGGCGCCTCACGCGGCGCGCAGCTCTGCCGCGCGCGGCTCGCGCTCGACGCAGGCGATCCACGGACTGCGATCGAGCTGGTCGAGCGGCTGCGCCGCCGCGATCCAGGCCCGGATCAGGCACCGCTGCTGGAGCTGCTGCTCCGCGCTTCGATCGCCGGCGGCGAGCTCGAGCGCGCCGAGACTGCGCTCGCGGAGCTGCAGGCGCTCGTGCAGCTTGTCGACACGGCCCCGCTGCGGTCGTCCGCCGAGCTCGCCGAGGGCATGCTCGCCGCCGCGCACGACGACCACGAACGCGCGCGCACGCTGCTCGAGGACGCGGTGGACGGCTACGAGCGGAGCGGAGCGCCCTACGAGGCGGCTCAGGCGCGAGTCGAGCTCGCTGCGACTCTGGCCGCGCTCGGCCGTGCCGACCGCGCCGGCGCAGAGGCCGCCGCCGCCGTGCGGGCGCTCCGCGAGCTGGGCGCGGTGCCGGCTGCACCCGACACGTCGGTGACGCCACGGGAGCGCGAGGTGCTCGCCCTTCTCGCCGAGGGGTTGACGAACCGCCAGATCGCGGCCCGGCTGGTCGTCAGCGAGCACACGGTGCACCGGCACGTGACCAACATCCTCCGCAAGCTCGACCTGCCCTCGCGGGCGGCGGCCGCGGCGCATGCCGTTCGCGCCGGTCTGTAGCCGGTCCGGGCCATCCCAACGCCCCGAAAGATGGCCGGTTCTGGCGAAGAGCTCCGGCTCGTGCCGCACTAGCGTCGGGTGCATGGAGCGAAGCGCCGCGAGACTCATTGCCGAGGCCGCCGCCGTCGCTCGAATCGCGGAGATCGGAGGAACGATGGCAACTCAGGCGACCGCACCGAGCACGGTCTGGGCGCTCGGCGACTACCACCGGTT
>Ga0190265_10002369_pt1 | contig 12640 bp, 4 predicted proteins | sample Popmic124T_FD_133135 | JGI IMG/M metagenome (GOLD analysis project Ga0190265, IMG submission 133135) | Populus adjacent soil microbial communities from riparian zone of Indian Creek, Utah, USA - 124 T | ecosystem: Environmental > Terrestrial > Soil > Riparian zone | place: USA: Utah | collected... | reverse complement strand
TCTGCGCCGTCGCGCTGGGTGCGGAGCATGCCGTTCGGCAGCGCCTGCGTCGGACTGCAGTCGCCCGTGGTGCTCGAGCAGTAGCGGAGGTGCAGCTCGTTCTGGCTCGTATTCGTCGTCTCGTAGTACCAGGCGATCGGATACGCGCCCGGGTCGCGGTCGGTACAGAACGGCGCTGCGCCAGTGACGCCCGCCGGCTGACCGTCGAAGAATAGCGAGGCGCACTGCTGTGAGGTCGAGCCCACGAGTGCAAAGCAATATCTCGCCCGGCTGGGGAGCCGGATCATGCCCGCTGCAGAAACTGCGAAGCCCTGGCCGCAGCTGGTCCATTGCGGACTGAAGCCAAACCCCGATTGACACGAGTCGGCGTCGGTCGTGGCAAAGTCCCAACCAGCGGAGAGCGACGCGGCTGCGGTCGGCGCGAAGCACGTCGCGATCTCGGCGGTCGTGTCGATCGCGCCGCAGATCGCTCCGGCGTGGCAGCTCGGACCGCGCGTCGCGCGCACGCCGTTGAAGATGAACGCGTTGGTCCACGGATCGCCGTCGTGTTGCTCGTCGCAATCGAGCAGACCGTCACCGTCGCTGTCAGCGTTGGGCGTGCACTCGTCACAGACTCTGCCGCACCCGTCGGGCTGTCCGGCTGCCGAACAGGCTGGAATGCAGCAGTCGCCACAGTAGGGGTTGGCCCCTTCGCAGAGGTCGGGTGCCGGATTCACCGTGGCGCACTCCTCGGGGTCCCAACACACGCCACCGATGTCGGTGAGCCCAAAGCGCGAGGCGATTCCAAACCCGCAGCTCAACCCCGGCTCGCAGTCGAGGTCATCGTTGCAGCCGGCTTCGCCGTTGCTGCACGGATTGTCGATCGTGCACGGCGCGATCGGCGGGCAGTCGCCGTCGCTCGTCTCGCAGCCGCTCGGGCAGCAGCCGTCGCCGCCCGTGCACGCTTGGATCCCCGCGCAGGGGTCTGGGTTCGAGGTTTGCCCCAGGCCGGCCTCGACGGCTGCGAGATCGGTAGCGCTCAGCACGCTGTCCCAAACCATCACCGTGCGGATCTCAGCGGCGGCTCCCGTTTGGCTGCTGGTGTGCTTGCCGATGAAGGTGCCGCCGGCGCCGAAGTTGAAGCCGGTGTCGGATCCGGAGGACGCGCTGATGCTGGCGTCGGTGCCGTTGATGCGCATGCGGGATGCGGCGACCGTCGTGCCGGCGGTGTGGGAGAAGACGGTCGCGTGGAGTTGGGCGTTGCTCGGTGCGCTCCAGCTCACGCTGCCCGTGCCAAAGGACGCGTAGTCGTTGCCCGGCTGGTACGACAGTGCGAGTTCGCTGCCGGCGCCGCCGCCGATCGCGCCGATGCGGATCGGCGAGATGTCGCCGCTCACGTGGCGGCCCACGTACGCCACCGTGAGATCCGGGTTGCCGGCGAGGCCGAGCGAATCGGAGCCCTGGACGTTTTGCCCCTCGGGTTGGAACGCCAGCACCGGCGAGCCGCCGCTCAGGGTGACGGTGTGTGTGGTTCCATCGTAGAACTTGATCTGTTCCAGCATCTGCGTCGGGACCGTCGGCTGAAACAGATCGCGTGCGTGGCCGGATTGGTCGTAGACGGCTGTGATGAAGCAGTGGGCGTCGCCGCAGAACGTGCGAACCGCTTCGGTGTCGAGCTGGTGGTCGGCCGTAAAGCCGATGCTCGACTCGACGTGGTCGGTCGAGCGGCGGATGCGCAGCGCTGCACCGGTGTAGGCGGTACGCAGTCGGGTCGCGACGCTGTACGCTGCAACCGGCGCTGCAGCGAGCTGGTCGAGCAGCGCGACCGGGCAAGCGGATCCGGCGCTACACGCCGGCGCGCAGGGTTCGCTCTGCCCGACTCCACACAACCAGCGCGCTTGCTCCACCGCCGTCACCACGACGTCGTCCACCAAGAAGACGCCGTCTTGCAGCACGTGGAGATAGGCGGTGTCGCTCGGGATCAGATTGAAGACCACGCCGTAGGCGTCGGCCTGGACGCGGAAGTAGACCTCGTAGCTGCGCCAATCGGGGGTGATGACTGCGTGGGCCGCTCCGCCGCCCCACAACCTGCTGACGTTGAGCAACGTGCCGCCGCTGATGCTCTTGGCGCGGAACGTTATCTGCACCATCGTGCCTTCGAGAATGGGCACCGGCAGAGGCAGCACCGCGCCGGAGTTGTGGCTGTGATAGATGAACTGCGGATCCTTTGCGACCTGCACGCGCAGCGAGCCGGTCGGGCCGTTGCTCGCGTCGCTCGGGTCCCACGCCACGAGCTCGGGCGCGGGGAGGATCTCCGTGGAGGACAGCTTTTGCCCGTAGGCGGGGGCGACCGTGCCGTCGAAGGTGCCGTTGCTCACGAGATTGACGCCGCAGCTTTCGTCCACGACCCCGTTGCAGTTGTCGTCGATGCCATTGCAGTTGGCGTCGCTCACGTGTGCTGCACCTGGGGCACAGGGATTCTGGAGATCGCACGTACCATCCACGGTGCATGCCACCTCGACGTCGCGAGCTTCGACGTCATCGAGTAGAAACGCGCCGTCTGCGAGCTGCTGTGCGCCGGAGCCATTCGCCGCGACGAGACCGAAGTGCAGCCGGTCGGTGGGGCCTGCCAGGCGGACGACCGCGCGATGGCTGCTCCAGGCGCTGGTGAGCTGTACGCGCGCCGAGCCGCCGCCGCCGTCCTGCGCGACGCTCAACAGCTGCGCGCCGCTCACACTCTTGGCCCGGAAGGTGACGTCCAACGTCCTGGCCGCCGGTACTGTCGAGGAGAGCGCGACGACGGCTCCCGCGTTGTGATTGCCGTAAGTGTATTGCGCCGTCTTGGTCAGGCTCGCGCGCAGGGCGCCGGCCGAGCCGTGCGCGGTATCGGTCGCTTCATGCGTTGCGAGCGCGGGGGTGACTGCCGGCGTGCCGTTCGACGCCAACAGCGCCACGCCGTAGTTGGGTGCGAGCGAGGTATCGAACGCGCCGTTGACCACGAGGTCGGCCGGCGGCGTGGGTGGGACAGGCAGCGCGACCACGTTGATCTCGTCGATCAGGAACGACCCATCCTCCATCGTCTGAACGTCGTTGTTGTCCTGACCCACGAGCGTCAGCAGCAGCTGAGCGAGCGGCTGGTCGGTCCGGAAGTACACCCGGTAGCTCTGCCAATTTGCGTCGAGCAGAGCGCGTGCCGGTAACGAGCCGCCCGCTGCCGTCTGCAGGCTCAGCCGTCGTGCACCGCTCAGACTCGTGGCAAGGAAACCGACCCCCACCCACGTGCCTGCCGGGATCGGCTCCACCATGGGGATCACCGCTCCAGCGTGATCGCTCGGATAGGTGTAGCCGGCGCTCTTGCTGAGCGTGACGTGCAGCGAGTTGCCGGTCCCGTTCCAGGTCTGGGTCGTGGGCGCGATGAATTCGGGCGCTGCAGTGGGAGCGCCGTCCGCCGCTGCCAGCTTGTTGCCCGCGACTCCGGTCATTCCCTGGTCGAACGCTCCGTTGAGCGCTCGGGTCGGCGTCACGAAGACCTCGAGGTCGTCGAGCAGGAACACGCCGGCGGAAGGATTGCCGTCGAGGCTGAAGATCAACGTGTTCGTTCCGTAGCCCTGTGCGATCGACATCCGGTACGTCTGCCACGTCGTGTCCAGGCGAGCGGACGCGCGGCCTCCGCCCCACAGGCGGGTGACGCTGAGCGCCGCGCTCCCGCTCACGCTCTTCGCGCGAAAGCGGATGTCGAGCCACGTGCCTGCACCCGGGTACACCATCGTCGACAGCGGGATCACGACGCCCGAGTGGTGCTGGTGACTGATGGCGTCGTTCATCCCGGAGATGCTCACGCGCAGCGCGCCGGGCGAGCCATTGCCGGTGTCGGCGGTCTCGAGCGCGATCATGTCCGGGGCTGGATCGAACCCGGAGCGATCGGCCTTGATCCTCTGCGCCCAGGTCGGTGCGATGTCGGCATCGAAGCTGCCGTTGACCGCGAGGTTCTGGCCGAGGTACTGGGGCGGGACTGCGCAGCCCTCGTCGGCCGTTCCATTGCAGTTGTCATCGACCGCGTCGCACGTGACGTCGCTCGCAGCGGGCGAACCCGGTGTGCAGTTGGTCTGCGTGGCGCCGTTCAGGCAAGCGCTGGCGCCGGTGCGGGCACAGGCGCCGACGCCGCAGCTCGTCTGCGTGGAGTACTGCTCGTCGTTCTGCCCGTTGCAATTCTCGTCCACGGCGTTGCAGGTCGTGTCGCTGGCCGCGGGCGCGCCCGGCGTGCACACGCCGCCGGCGATCGTGCCGTCGAGGCATGCCGTTGCGCTCATCCGCGCGCAGGCTCCGGTGCCGCAGCCGCTGGTTTGGCTGACGAAGCCTTCGTCGAGCGCGCCGTTGCAGTTGTCGTCCTTGGCGTCGCACGTGGTGTCGCTCGCCGCGCACACACCGGGGCCCACGGCGAAGAGCCTGGCGTCGTCGGCGCCGGCGTAGACGGTGCCGTCGCGGCCGATCGCGATCGCGCTGCGGATGGCGTTGCCGGCGTTGAAGGAGAACAGCACCGTGCCGTCCGCGGGGCGCAGCGCGTACAGGCGGCTGTCGTCGGAGCCGATGTAGAGGGTGCCGTCGGCGCCGATCGCGGGCGACGAGTCCACGTTGGAGCCGGTCGTGCGCGTCCACTTCTGCGTGCCGTTCGGGTTGAGCGCGTAGACCTTGCGATCGCGCGAGCCGAAGTAGATCGTGCCGTCCGCAGCGATCGCCGGAGAGCTGCGCACGATCCCGCCGGCGCTGAACGTCCAGCGCGTCGTGCCGTCCGGGTTCACGGCGACCAGCTTGCTGGTATCGGTGCCGACGTAGATCGTGCCGTCGGGGGCGATCGCGGGCGAGCTGCGCACGAACGCGCCGGTGCCGAACGCTGCGCTCCAGCGCGCGCTGCCGTCGGGGTTCACGGCGTGCAGACCGTTGTCGGCGCCGACGTACACGACGCCGGTGCTGCCGATCGCCGGCGAGGTGCTGATCGCTCCGCGGGTGACGGTCCACTTCGCGCTGCCGGTGGGTGTCAGCGCGCTCAGCCGGCCGTTCGACGAGGTGACGTAGATCGTGCCGTCGGGCGCGATCGCGGGGCCGGTGCTCGCGGTCGAGCCGAGCCCGAAGCTCCACTTGAGGCTGCCGTTGCCGGGGTTGCGCGCTTCGAGCGCGGTCGACGATGCGACGGAGTACACGGTGCCGTCGCTGCCGATCGCCGGCGACGCGCCCGGCGATCGCGCGGACACGTTCCACAGGCTGACGCCGCTCGCGGGATTGAGCGCGGCCAGCCGTCCGGTCGACGCCGCGAAGATGGTGCCGTCCGCGGCGATCGCGGCGCTGCCGCGCGCAGAACCGCTGCCGAGCTGCGCGCTCCAGCGCAACGCGTTGGTCTGGGCCGCGCGCGCCGGGCTCTGTCCGCGGTGCATCGGACACACGCCGAACATCGGCCAGGGCGCCAGCGCCTGCGGCCCGGGCGCGCCGTAACACAACGCGCTCGGCGCGACGGTCGTGCCGGGATCGAGCAGCTGCTCGACCAGCGCGAGGTCGTGCGCGTTGAGCACGCTGTTCCAGATCAGGACGCTGCTGAGCTCGGCCCGGGCGCCGCTCTGGTTGGAAGCGTGCCTGCCCAGCAAGGTGATCCCGGTTGGAAAGTTGAAGGGACCCGAGGCTTGGTTGGTGATCGTGCGCGGCAGCTGCACGCCGTCGAGACGAAACACCGATGCATCCATGCCCGCGCCGGCCGCGTGCATCATCACGCCGCGATGCGTTTGGGTTCGGGCCGCGTCCGAGGCCCAACCGAAGTCGCCGCCGCCGACGTAGGCAAAGATGCCTGCGTTCGGGGCAGAAAAGCCGAGCCCGAGCTGATTGGCCGGGTCGGGCGTGCTGCCCATCAAGCGGATCTGCGCGGTCTCGGGCCCGGCCCCGGCTCCGAGATAGCGGCCCGCGTAGGCGATCGTGAACGCGGGGTTGCCCAAGAGCCCGAGCATGTCGGGTCGCTCCACGGTCTGGCCGGCGCTCGCGGCCGACAGCACTGGAGTCGTCCCGCCTCCGACCAGCGCGCGCGTGACGCCATCGTAGATCTCGATCTGATTGGCGACCGTGGCCTGCGCGAGATCGCGGCCGTTGCCCGACTGGTCGTAGAGCGTCGCGACGAAGCAGTCGCTGGCGCCGCAGAACACGGGCAGCGCGCTGGCATTGACGCGGTTGCCGGCGGTGAATCCCACGTCCGACTGCGCGTTGTCGGACGCGCGCCGCACGCGCAGCGCTGCGCCTGCGTAGCTGGCGCGCAGCTTGAGCGCGACGCTGTAAGCGGCGATCGGTGGCGCGTTGGCGCTGTCCAGCACCAGCGCGCCGCGCGCGACGCGGACCGCGCCGTCGGTCGCGGCGTCGCGGTCCGAGGCCCAGCGATCGTCGCCTCGGTCACCGCACGCGCTCACAGCGCTGGTCAGAAGCCACGCAATACCGCAGACACGCAGCGCCACAGCGCGCCGCACGGGCACCGACGACCTAATCATTGCTGCTCTCCGCTCCCGTACGGCCTGCGCGATGCCCTTGGCCGATTTACTGCGCGCAATGCGGTAGTACCCACCGCTCGCAATTTTGTGCGAGCGCTCGATCTTTTGTTGGCAGGCGAACGAGGCCCGCGATGGAACGGCGCGGTAGAATGCACGCGCCAGCGCCACGGGCTATACCGCGCGGAACATGGACTACGCAATCGGGCTCGGGGCGAATCTCGGATCGCGCGAGAACCAGCTGCAGGCCGGGCTCGAGCGACTGATCGGGACGCGGGTCCTGCGCGTGGTCGCGACCTCGCACGTGTTCGAGAGCGAGCCGGTCGGGCCGCCGCAGCCGCGTTACCTGAACGCTGCCGCGCGCGTGCAGAGCGAGCTCGATCCGCACGCCCTGCTGCGCGCGCTGCTCGAGGTCGAGCGCATGCTGGGCCGCGAACGGCGGGAGCGTTGGGGTGCGCGCACGCTCGACCTCGACATTCTGTGGGCGGAGCAGAGCGTGGACTCGGAGGGACTGCGCGTGCCCCATCCGCGCCTGCGCGAGCGCTGGTTCGCGCGCGTGCCCTTGCTCGAGGTGGCGCCGGAGCTGGCGGGTGAGTACGGGGACACCCGGCTCGACGAAGCGGGCGCCCGGCGGCTGGATGCGCTCACGCTCGAGCCGCGGGCGCAGGTGCAGCGCGACGGAGCCGGGTTGTGCGTGCACGGCGAGGGGCTCGATCCTGCCGACGCGTTGGCGGCCGCGTGCAGCGCGCTGGGTCGCGAGCTCTGGCCGGGGCGGCAGGCGAGCGCGCTCGCAGTCGAGGTCGTGCGCGTCGCGGGCGAGGACCCAGCCGTCGCCTTGCTCGCGGCGCTCGACCAGCGCGCGCAGCGTGGGCTCGCGTTCGATCGCGTGCTGGTGACGGCGTGGAGCCGCGGCGCGCTCGAGGCGCGCGTGATCGGCGCGGCTGGCTGTGCGCGATCGCAAGCGCTCGCAGGCGCGGGACTCCGCTTCACCGACGACGACGGTCGCGATCGCGCGCGGGTCGAGCTGCGCTGCGGCACAGGGATCGAGCGCCGCAGCGCGTGAGCCGCGGCCCGCGCCCAGAGCGTTGTGCGTAGCCGGCGGTTCGCGCGCCAGATCGGCGCACACCCCGGCTGGCCCGGCCCGGGCAAGCTTCTGGCTTTTCTCCCGAATTTCCCCGAGAGTTAACCCATGGCCGACATGCGCAAGGACAGGCGTGCGCCGGCGTCCCTGAAGGTCAAGTACAAGAGCGCCACGGTCGATCAGTTCATCGAGCAGTTCGGGACCGATGTCTCGATCAGCGGGATGTTCATCAAGACCAAGACGCCGCTCGACATCGGCGCGCTGCTCAAGCTCGAGCTGCAGCTGTCGGACGCATCGCCGGTGATCCAAGGCGTCGGACGCGTGTGCTGGCGCCGCGTGCCGAGCGAGGGACTGCAGCTGCCGCCGGGCATGGGTATCAAGTTCGTGAAGCTCGAGGATGCGAGCCGCGCGACGGTCGAGCGCATCGTGAGTGGCCGCGGCGGGGCGGGCTCGCGCTTCGATCAAACCGAAGGCGCCGAAGTCGCGGATGCATCGGGGCCGATCGCGGCGGTCGATGCCAGCCTGCCGCAGAAGCCGGCCGCGACGCCTGCGACTCCGCCCGGTCCGCCGCCAGCCACCAAGCCCGCCGTGTCCGCTGCGCCCAAGCCTCCGGCCGCGACGCGGCCCGCGGCGATCCCGCCGCCGAGCCCATCGCTGCCCGCGGCCGGTGCCAAGGCGCCGCCCACGCCGCGCGCACCGATGGAATCGCCGTTCAAGTCCGCGCCGATGCCGTCCGCTGCGCCCAAGGGGATCCCGTCGGTCCGGGCCGCCCACACGAGCACGATCACAGGCATGGGCGCCGCCACCGGTGCGCGCGCACCCGTCGCGGGGCTGTTCACCGACAGCCCGATGGCCCGTGCCACGCCCGAGCCTGCGGCGCCGCGCTCGCGCTCGTCGTTCTTTCCGCCCGCGCCGAACGTGAACGGCAACGCGCCGCCGCCAGCGCCGGCAGGCATGAGCAGTCGGCCGCCACCGGCGCCGGTCGCGCGCGGGGGTGCAGGCAGCGGGGGTGGAGGCAGCGCGCCGCGCGTCGCGGGCGCCTTTGGCAGCACGCCGCGGCTCGCGCCGCCGGCCGCGCCCGCGACCCGCGCCGAGGAAGACGACGCGGTCGATCGCCTGTTCGAAGACGTCGTGCAGCCGCGCTCATCGATCCCGCCGAGCGGCCCGCGCGCGCACGCCGCCGATGCGGGCGCCGGCGGCGCGTCGAGCGCGGAGCACGACGACGGGCTGTTCGCCGACGACCCACCGCCTCCGCCGCACGGCGCCTTCTCCGATGACTGGGGCGCGGGCTCGAGCGCCACGACGGCGCTGCATACGTCCGCGGTCGACCAGCTCGAGGAGGGCGTGCCGCCCGACTTCGGCGACGATCAGTTCGGCGAAGCGGACATCGGCGGGAGCGGCTCGCCGTCCCGCGCCGAAGGCGTCAGCCACCCGCTGCCGATCCCCACGCTCGCGCGCTCCGCACCGGCTCCCAAGCCGCGCCCGTCGTCGCCCTGGCCGTGGGTGGCGCTGGGTGTGGCCGTGCTGGCGGCAGGCGGTTTCATCATCATGCAGACGGGTGCGGACGAGACGGAGCCGCCGGCTGCGGCGCCGAGCGCGGCCGAACCGCCGAGCGCCGCTTCAGCTGCAGGTGCCGCCGCGCCCGCCCAGAGCGCAGGCAGCGCCGCCGAAGCTCCGACCGCCGTACCGGCTGCTGGCGCCGCCGCAGCCCCGGTCGCCGCCGATCCCGCTGCACCCGCAGCGGCAGCCCCGGCCGCCGCGGCGGCAGCCACCGTTGCGGTCGAAGTGTCGACGGCGCCGCGCGGCGCCGAAGTGCTGGTCGCCGGCAAGCTCGAGGGCACGGCGCCCACGCGTGTTCAGCTGCCGGTCGGCGTGCAGGTCGAGCTCACCGTTCGCTCGGCTGGCTACGTGTCGCTGACCCGAGCGGTGACCGCGAGCGCGACACAAGAGCCGCTGTTCTTCAAGCTCGAGCCGCTGCCCTATGCGGTGACCGTGCGCACCGATCCGCCGGGCGCCGAGATCTCGGTCGAAGGTCACAGCACGGTCGCGCCGGGCCCGCTCGAGCTCGGCCATCTCGACGGCTCGGTGACGATGAGCGTGGCGAAGAGCGGCTACCAGCGCGTGACGCGCCCGCTGCGGCTCGAGGAGTTCATCGAGCAAAACGGACAGATGCGCGCCGAAGTCGCGGTGCGGCTGAGCCCGCTCCCCAGCGAGCGCTCGCGCCGCCGCGATCGCGAAGCGCCACCCGCCCCCGGCGCACCGAGCGAGGCACCGGTAGAAGTCGCGCCCCCAGCCGCGGCGCCGCCCACCGGTTCGACGGTCGTCGTCACCCCCACGCCCGAGCCCAAGCCCGAAGCAACACCCCCAGCCGCAGCGCCGGCACCCCCCGCAGCCCCAACCCCGCCGCCCCCGCCGGAGCTGCCCGCGCAGCCTTGAAGCGCCTGCGCAAGAGGGCGGGTTTAAACCCCGCCCTCTTACACGCATCACTTCAGCAGCGCGCTGACCTCAGCTTCGAGCGCGGCGGCGTCCTTGGCGTGGAAGCCCTCGTGGATGTAGCGGACGATGCCTTTGCGGTCGATGACGTACGAGGAGGGCATCTTCGGCGGCTTGAAGCGATCGGCGATCTTGTGACCCTGGTCGTGCACGATCGGGAAGGACACCTTCATCTTCTTGATGAACGGGGCGACGTTGCCGCCCTCCTCGTCCACGCTCACGCCGACCACCACCAGCCCGCGGCCCTTGTACTTCTGGTAGAGGCGCTCGAGCACCGGCATCTCTTCCTTGCACGGTGCGCACCAGGTCGCCCAGAAGTCCACGATCACCACCTTGCCCGCCAGGGTGCTGAGGTTGACCGGCTTCCCCGTTAGATCCTTCGCGCCCAGCTCGGGCGAGCGAGCGCCCTTGTCGAGCGCGCTGGCGGTCCCTGCCACCAGCGCGAGCAGCGCCGCCAAACCGAGGCTCGACGCGAACACCCGCCGGAAGCGGCGAGCCGCGGAGCCTGCGGTTTTCATGGCGGAAATCGGCGAGCTTGCATCCATTCGGTGTCCTCCTCTGAAAGCGCGAGCCGGGGGAGATTCACATACCGAAGCCCGCCCTGCACGGCCTGCGACGCGACACCTCGGTTAAATGTTCGGAAGCACGCGATCCATCAGCGACCGAAGGTCGCGACGAAGGCGCGGTGGACCGACAGCGGCGTCTCCGCCTTGGGTACGGCGTCGGGGTCGGCGAGGACGCTCGGACGGTAGCCGCTCTGCACGTCCTCGACGCAGACCTGCGTACCGGCCAGCGTGAAGAACAGGCGAAAGTCGCGCAGCCCGAGCCGGAAGCGCGCCCCATCGCGCCGGATCCGGCGGTACGCGTGGGGGGCCGCGCCGGCCGACAACACGCGCACGGCATCGGCCTCGAGCTCGACCCCGTGCTCGCTGCGCAACCACGCGAGCTGTTGCCGGGCGCGCGCTGCGAACTGCACTGCGTAGCGCGGTCCCGGATCGCGCGCGGGCAGGTCGTCGCTGCCCAGCCAGCCGCTGTTCGCGCCGGCCAGCGCGTCGGCGTACGGCACGTACGGCTTGATGTCGAGCACGGGCGTGCCGTCGATCATGTCCGCGCCGCGGATGTGGACCGTACAGCCCTCGACGCGCTCGAGCGCGACCGCGCTCAGCCCGATCGGATTGGGCCGATGCGGCGCGCGCGTGGCGAAGACCCCGCGCTTCTCCGCGCTGCGCGGCGGCAACACCTTGGGCCGCCAGTCCGCGTTCTCGTGGAACCAGTACAGCACCCAGATGTGGGACCAGCGGTCGAGGTCCGCGAGCGCATGCTCGAAGTCCGCGCTCGCCGTCAGCTCGATCCGCGCCGCCACCGGCTCGAGCGCCGCCTGCCGCGGCGCCGCCTGCCGATCGGCAAACGGCGTCCGCACGAACCCAATCGGCTCCAGCACCAACTTCATACAGCAGCAACCCTCCCCAATCGCGCGACATTTTGCTATCCCGCGCGCATGAGCAAGCTCGACGTTTTGGTACTCGCTGGCGACGGAATCGGCCCTGAAGTCACGGTCGAAGGCCTCAAGGTCCTGCAGGCCGCGTGCAAAGCCGGCGGCATCGCGCTCGCCCTCGAGCACGGCGACTTCGGCGGGGCCAGCATCGACAAGCACGGCGAGCCGATCACCGGCGCCATGCTCGACCGCGCCCGCCAGGCCGACGGCGTCCTGCTCGGCGCGTGCGGCGGACCCAAGTGGGACAAGCTCCCGACCGACAAGCGCCCCGAGAAAGGCTTGCTCGGATTGCGCGCGCACATGGAAGTGTTCGCGAACCTGCGGCCCGCGCGCCTGTTCGCCGCGCTCGCCGGCGCCAGCCCGCTCAAGCCCGAGCGCAGCAGCAGCGGCGGCATCGGCTTCGACTTCATCGTCGTGCGCGAGCTGGTCGGCGGCCTGTACTTCGGAGCGCCCCGCTTCATCGAAGGCACCCCCGGTAACCGCCGCGGCGCCAACACCATGACGTACACGGAGAACGAGATCCGGCGCATCGGCCGCGTCGCGTTCGAGACCGCGCGCAAGCGCCGCAAGAAGCTGACCAGCGTCGACAAGGCCAACGTGCTCGAGGTCATGGCGCTGTGGCGCGAGGTGATGACCTCGCTCGCGGCCGAGTACCCGGACGTCGCGCTCGACCATCTCTACGTCGACAACTGCGCGATGCAGCTGATCTTGCGTCCGACCGACTTCGACGTGCTCGTCACCGAGAACATGTTCGGCGACATCCTCTCCGACCTGGCCGCGGCTGCGACCGGCTCGATCGGTCTGTTGCCGTCCGCCGCGGTGGGCGAGCGCAACGCGCTGTACGAGCCCGTGCACGGCTCCGCGCCCGACATCGCCGGTCAGGGCAAAGCCAACCCGCTGGCCTCGATCCTGACGATCGCCATGCTGCTCGAGCACACCGCGCGCCGCAGCGATCTCGCGGGCGCCGTCAACGCCGCAGTCGAAGCCGTGCTCGCCGCTGGCCTGCGCACCGCCGACCTCGCGCGATCGGGCGAGACGGCGGTCGGCACCGTCGCCATGGGCGACGCGGTGTTGCGC
>Ga0190265_10002368_pt1 | contig 12641 bp, 12 predicted proteins | sample Popmic124T_FD_133135 | JGI IMG/M metagenome (GOLD analysis project Ga0190265, IMG submission 133135) | Populus adjacent soil microbial communities from riparian zone of Indian Creek, Utah, USA - 124 T | ecosystem: Environmental > Terrestrial > Soil > Riparian zone | place: USA: Utah | collected... | reverse complement strand
GTCGGAGCTGCGCGCGGCGTTCAAGCCGCTGCGATAGTGGAACGTCACGTTAATTTGATGAATGTAGGGGTGGGGCTTGTCCCCACCCTGGGCGGGGGCAAGCCCCACCCCTACACCAAGACCCTCAATTCCGCTGTGACGAAGTCCTAGGAGGTCCCCATGAAAACGAAGCGAATCCTGGCAGTAGCGGTGCTGATCGTCGGAAGCGGATGGGCGCTGCACGTGGCGCGGGCGCAGCAGCCGGGGATCCGGCGCACCGAGCTCCAGCGGCACGATCTCGGGATCCCCGGACGCGAGGTCGTCCAGGTGCGCGTCGAGCTCGACCCGGGAGTGGCGTTCGGCAAGCACACGCATCCGGGCGAAGAGATCGTCAATGTCCTCGAAGGCTCGCTGGAGTATCAGGTCAAGGGCAGGCCGCCGGTGACGCTCAAGGCCGGCGACGTCCTGTTCATCCCGGCCGGAACGATCCACGCGGCGAAGAACGTCGGCAGCGGCAACGGGGCCGAGCTCGCCACGTATATCGTCGAAAAAGGAAAGCCGCTCGTCACGCTGGCCGAGTGAGTGCCCAGTTTAACGACGGCGAACCCTGCCTGAGGTCAACGTTCCTGGAATCGATCCAGAACCGGCTTGACGTCGATGATTGGCGTCCCATCCAAGGCCTCGAGGTCGAGAACTTTGAAACGGAGAGGGCTTTCGCGCTCGACAATCCGGACCCGGTGAATCCCCACCGGGTTCGGCCGGTCCTCTGAGCGCGTGCTGAAGACGCCGCGTAGAGGAACGTTCTGATCATCCCGGGGATGAACCCGCAACGTCCGGCGGTCGCCCCGATCGAGCCATGTGAGGACCAGGATCTCCTCGCCCACCTGCAAGTCCGTCAAGCCGGCCTCGATCTCAGGCTCGAAGACGAGCCACGCTTCGGGTGCTCCCTCGTTTCCCTGCTTCGGAGCGTGCTCCGGATGAACGAGCGGGGAGCTGACATGGCCAATGGGGGTGATGTTAATCATTGATTTTGCGTCGGGAAACCAGGCACTTACCCCTTCACCGAACCAGGCTCCACGTCCTCCTCGCCCCTGGCCCGGCCGCGGTCTCTAGCGCCAGGCCGACCGCGGCGAGGCTTTCGAGGAGTTTCTCCGCCTGATCCGTCTGCACGCCCTTGAACCGTTGCGAGATGTCGCCGACGGACGCCTCTCCCAACTCGGCGAGGAGATCGCGGACGGCGACGACGCGGGCAGGCAGGGCTTTCGGCCATGGGGGCTTGGTCTTCTTGCCGGTGGCGGCCTTTGCGGGCTCCGCAGTCTCGAGGCCCGCTTCGACGAGGGAGACCTGGGTTGCGGCCTTGGTTCCCTGCGGGTTCTGAAACTCCGGCCGCAGCCAGCGTACGAGGCCGCGCTTCTCCTCCTCGGCGCGCTCATGGTTGAGAGCGACCAAGCGCTCCAGGATCTCGTCGTCGGTTAGCGTCGCCGGCCAGCCGTAGGCATCGAAGACGGCGGCGTCGAGGTCGTCATGGATCTGCTTCAGAACCGAGACCAGGCCCTGCTCGTGGACCTCCCGCTCCTTCTCGGTGAGCGGCTCGCCGCTGCGGAGCTTTTCGAGCACGTTGTACATGCCGGTGATTGTCAGATCCGGATGCAGGGCCTGCTGGCGCTTGCGGTGCGCGTCGAGAGCTTCGCCGAGGACGCGGATGCGCTGCTTCTGGTCTTCAGAACAGGCGGGAAAGGGAAAGGGGAGAAAGCAGGTTGAGTTAGTCCAAGTTGGATCATTCCCGTAACCGAGTCGGCCGCCCGCTGCCAAGGCCCATCTTAGATGGAGCTTTGCCGAAAGGAGACCTAGTACCCACGCGTCGTCGCTAGCAATCGCGTAGAGCTTATGGTCAGGACACACCGCGGAAGACAGAAACACGAAAACCCGATGCTTTGAGGTCTCCAAAGTCGCTATATATCGCGACAGCTTCTCGACTCCCCGACGAAATCGCGGTTGGTTTTCTCCAAACAACCACCAATTACGCCGCCGCGTATCACGTTTGTTCTGATCCCTTTCAGGCTTGACCAAGTCGATCACTCTCTGCATAAGACGCGGGTAAGCTGTCCGGGCCTCGGCCTCACTCAGCCCGAAGAAGTCAATCACCCAATACTCCTTCGCCTGTTGGACGAGAGCACGGCCACTGAGGTAGGGCCTTACAACTGGCGGTAGGTGATGGGGTGAGAGCCCAAGGCTGCCAAGCTCTGGGCGATCGAGCTTGAAGCCATCTCCCAAGGGAATCAGCCCTTGCGTTGAAAGGTCCCTATTGGCCTTTAGTGGCGCGGCATCTAAGACCGGGGCACCGACGCTCAAATCCGCCAGGATTCGGCCTGTGCTCTCCTTGAACGCAAGGCGGTGTGTATCTTCATCACCCGACTCCTCGAAGACCACCATAAGCAGCCGGCCGGCTGCTTCTCCTCGGGCGACTGTTGTCATTGCAACTCGGACTGCAGCGCTTCCAAGAGAATCGATCCACGGATGGTCCGGAATCGCTGCGACGATACTTGCCCTGCCGTTTGCCAAGTTGGCCTGAATGATCTTTCGGTTGAAAGTCTGGGTAATGCTGTTCGTCGTAATGAATCCGAACCGCCGAATCTTCCCCTCGCCCACTAATTTGGCAGCCTGATTCCACCAATACATCACGTAATCCGCTGTCTCGGGCACGTCATCGTGCGCACGCCGGAGGGCATCGACGTAGCCATCGCCTAATGCCAACCGCATGCGCTTGTTGCCAATGTACGGCGGATTCCCGATGGTGAAGTCCACCTCCGGCCACGCTGCCCTGCGGGGATTCACATAGCGATAGATCGGTCTTCGCGCTTCCTCGTCTGGGATCTCTTCACCTGTCACAGGAGAGACCTTCATCGTCTCGCCATCCCATCGCGTGACCGGCTTGCCTTTGCCGTCCAACAGTTGCTCCTCGCGGTCGTAGGCGAGCACCGCGTCGCGGCACTGGATGTTGCCGTAGTCGTGTAGGACCGGCTGCGGCACGGTCAGCGCGCCGCCGGGTTGGCGCACCTGCCATTGCAGATAGCCGATCCAGAGCACCAGCTCCGCGATCTCCTTCGCCCAGCGCTTGACCTCGATCCCCAGGAACTGCTCCGGCGTCACCCGGTAGCGCTCCATCTCCAGCCCGATCTGCTTGTAGCCGAGCTCCGAGAGCAGCGCCAGCACCTCGCTCTCCAGTCGCTTGAAAAGATCGAGCGTCACGTAGAGGAAGTTGCCCGTGCCGCATGCCGGGTCGAGCACCCGCGTGCGGCAGAGCGTCTGGTGAAAGGCAAGGACGCGCTTCTGGGCGTCCTCGACCTTGCCGGCATCGACAAGTTGCTGGACCTCGGCCCGCACCAGGTCCCAATCGCCGCGCAGAGGCTCCTCGATCGTCGGCTTCACCAGCCGCTCGACGTAGGCCCGCGGCGTGTAGTGCGCGCCGAGACGGTGGCGCTCCCTGGGATTCAAGGCCCGTTCGAGCAGCGTGCCGAAAATCGACGGATCGACCTGCGACCAGTCGCTCTTCGCCGCCATGAGGAGAAGGATGAGCTGCTCTTTCGTGAGGACGGGCGCGTCATGGGTCGAGAACAGCCCGCCGTTGAAGCGCGGGAGCTTCCCCATGATGTAGTCCTCACCACGGTCCATCGCCCGCCAGAGCGAGGCGACGCCGCCGGGGAACGAGGCAGGGTTCTGCAGCCACCAATTTTCGAGCGCGTGCGAGAACGGCTTCTCCGGCAGGAGGCCCACGTCTTCCGCGAACATGGTGAACAGGCAGCGCATCAGGAAGGTCGCCACGCGCTCGGGATCCTGGCCCGCCGCTTCGAGGGCGCGGGCCAGAGCCGCGATCCGCTCTGCGACCTCCCGGGTGACGGCAGCCGTCCGTTTCGAGGGGTCGAGCGACTGCGGATCGTTCCAGATGGCGCGCAGCAGCTCCGCGTGCTCGGCAAGGTTGGCGAGGAAGATGCGCTTGCGGTGGCCATCGGGGAAGGCGCGGTAGACGCCGGTGCCGTCGAACGAGGCGTAGACGTCGAAGCAGTAGCCGATGTCGCAGACGAGGAGGAACGGCGGCGGCTCGTCGAGGTGAGCGGCGTAGCCGAGGGCCTGGCCGTGCGCCGCGCTCATCATCTGGTTCCAGGCCGGGGAGTCGCGCCGCTTGGGGCCGGTCGCGGCGCCTTGCTTGGCTTCCAGCAGGAAGCTCCCGTGCTTGTAGAGGTCGACCCGGCCGATCGAGGTGCCGCCCGCCTTGGCGCGTGCCACATCCTTCTCGAAGACGTAGAGGTCGTGTTCCGCGCTGCCAGTCTTCGGATGCGGACGCTCGACGCCGAGGACGTCACAGAGCTCGTTGAGGAACGAGTCCTTGTTGGCGCGCTCCGCGTCGCCGCTCTTGGACCAGCGGTCATTGAATGGAACGAAGGGCATGATCACGCTGACTCTATCCTACAAGCAGGCGGCTGCGAGTGCAGGTGCCTCATGACGTGGAGCGGGCTGTCTTAAGGCTAGGATAAGCTGGAGGAGGGAATCTGAGTCATGGAAAACGAGGACATACAGGTATCGCCGTTCGCCTGCAATATGAGCGCAATCCCGCCGGAAGAGCGCGGACAGCACATCGCCGCGATCGAGGCCGTCTTTGGAGCCGTCGAGGAGGTCCGGGAGATTCCCGACGGCTATTCCTTCCGGCTGGCCAATGAGGCAGCGTTGTTGCTGAAGATCGCGGATTTCCTCGTGAAGGAGCGGCTCTGCTGCCCCTTCTTCGCCTTCGCGCTGACCATCGAGCCTGAAGGGGGAGCGGTCTGGCTGAGCCTGACGGGCCGGGAAGGAGTCAAGCCGTTCATCCAGGCGGAGATCGGCCATGCGCTTGGGGAGTCGGCGGCCTTCCCCGTCAGCCCTTCCGCGGCGCACCCACAGGGTCAACAGACCCTCCGAACCTGAGGTGCCAGCGACTTCGCGGTGGTGTCTGCCCGGCGCTTCCGCACCGGGCTATTCGAACGTCGCCCTTCGGGCTGTCGCTTCGGGCAGGCGCTCTGGCAGAACGCTATTCAGGGGGGACGATGCAGCAGCAGCGCCACTTGGCAGGCGTTCCTGCGCAGACGCAGGAACCCAGGTACTCGCCCCAGTCGCAGACCGTTTCCCCCTGGGTGGCGGGATCGCAGCTATTTCCCTTCAGGTGAAGGCAATGCGGGTAGGCACCGGCCGGCGGCAACAACCAGGTCGTGGCGAGGACTGCGGCGAGGGCGGCGAGGCGTAGCGATCTCTTCATGCATTTCTCCTTGTCTGAGAAGCCCACGTCAAGAAAGGTGCTGGCCGGACAGGTTTGCGCGCCCTGATCGGAGGTGCCAGAGCTTCGCTCGGTTCGCTTGCCGATCTCGCGGGGTGTTTCGCGGGTCCCCGAGCTCGATGCCTCACAACCGAGCCTCCGGGAGTCACTCCCGAAGCTCGATGCCTCACAACCGAAGTTTCGGGACACACTCCCGAAGCTCGGTGCCTCACTACGGAAGCTGCGGGACACACTACGGAAGCTCGGTGCCTCACAACCGAACCTCCATGCGACACTACGGAAGCTCGGTGCCTCACAACGGAACCTCCATGCGACACTACGGAAGCTCGGTGCCTCACAACCGAGCCTCCATGCGACACTACGGAAGCTCGATGCCTCACAACCGAGCCTCCATGCGACACTACGAAGGCTCGTGCCTCACAACCGAGCCTCCGGGACACACTACCGAAGCTTCCGTAGTGTCGCACCGAGCTTCCGTAGTGTCTCCCGGAGCTTCCGTAGTGTGTCATGGAGCTCCGCGGAGGCCTCCTGAGGGCTCGTTTGTGAGGCATCACAACTTGCCTCACAACGGGGAAGTGCCCTTTGTGACGCAACGAATCGCGGCGAAAGGCCCTGAAAGGACCGCGACATCTCCCGCCCGCTCCCCGGGAAGCGCCGCCCATTCCGCGGAGCCTCCCCCGAACCCCGCGCTGGCGCAGGGACCGCCGGGAAGCGCGCAAGGCTTTTTATCCAAAGGATTTAAAGATCGAGGAATGCTCCGCGGTGGTCCCGGCACACGCCCCGGGCACGCTCCCTGCATCTCCCACGAGCCAGAAGAGCTGTCGAAGTAAGTCTTCCCAGAGACAGGAGGGTAGCGCGTGCAAGGAGTACCGCGGCAATCATCGATTTGGCAGAGCCGTATTCTCTCCTGCTGCCTCCTCGTGGCGCTCCTCGTCCAGGCGTCGGCCTGTACGATGGTCCGCTTCGACAAGCGGAGCGTCTACCAGTACGACGGTTCCCTCGCCGTGGCGGACGACGCCTTTCGCCGCTCGCTGAGCGCTTTCGGCTTCGCGATGGTCGAGGGGAACCGCGCCGAAATCCTGAACAATGGCGACGAGATCTTTCCCGCCATGACCGATGCGATCCGCGGAGCCAAGAGGACGGTCCATCTCGAGTCCTATATCTACAAGGACGACCGGGCGGGCAAGATCATCGCCGACGCGCTGATGGACGCCGCGCGGCGGGGCGTCGAAGTCCGCGTGCTGGTGGACGGTACGGGCAGCAAGTTTTTGGGGCCTCTCCTCGGCCGCATGCGGAAGGCGGGGGTCAGAACGGCCATGTTCCGCCCGATCCGGTTGTGGACACTTCACAAGATCGTCCGCCGGACGCACCGGAAGATGCTGGTCGTCGACGGCGAGGTCAGCTTCACCGGCGGCTTCTGTATCGCGGACTCCTGGCTCGGGGACGCCCGCAACCCGAAGGAGTGGCGGGACATGATGGTGCGGGCCACCGGCCCAGTCTCGGCGCAGATGCAGGCGATCTTCAGCGAGGATTGGACGTTTGCGACCGGCGAGATCCTGGCTGGCGACAAGTTCTATCCCGAAATCGCCCCGGCAGGAGAGATCGCGGCGCAGGCGATCAAGGTGTCGCGTGGCGACCCGTCCTCGCTCGCCGCCATGCTCTATTTCACGGCGTTCCAGTCAGCCCGTAAATCGATCTACATCCAGAATGCCTACTTCGCTCCCAACCGGCAGATCCGCGAGGCGCTCATGCAGGCGGCGAGGCGCGGCGTCGACGTGCGGATCATGGTCCCCGGCCGGCACATCGACCAGCCGGTCGTCCGCATGGCCTCGCGCCTTCACTACGGCGAGCTCCTCACCGCGGGCGTGCGGATCTTCGAGTACAACCGCACGATGATGCACAACAAGGATGCCGTCATCGACGGCATCTTCAGCACGATCGGCTCGATCAACTTCGACGCGCGTTCGATGTTCGAAAACTCCGAGGAGACCCTCGCATTCTACGACGGCGGCTTCGGGGCACGGCTCGAGGCGGTCTTCGCAGAGGATGAGAAGCACTGCCGCGAGATCTCTTATGAAAGCTGGAAGAGGCGTGGCCTGGAGCAACGCCTCGCCGAGATCATTTCGGGTGCCTTCAAACCCCTTTATTGAGGCGCCCGCCGGCGCTCGCCGGTCAGCCGTTTCCCTGGCCGGTTTGCGACCGCTCCAGCGTCTTGTCGACCTGCGAGAACATCTCAAAGATGCTCTCCATCTTGTCGGGTGGGGTGCCGATGCCCGTATCTTTCACCTAAACCACGACATCACTTCCCTGCAGCTCGGCGGTCAGCCAGATGCGGCCTACCCCCAATCGGGGTGCCGGCGACGTGACGCAGCACTTCGTCCTAGCGACCGACCTTCTACCGGAGCTTTTGGGAACTGGCTGGCGGCGCAAAGGGGCGTGCTGGAACGGTATACCAGTTATTCGCACTGCCCCACACCGGACAACGTGATGCAGTCGACGTCACAGCTCTCCCGCCTCTCTCAGCCGGTCAGCCTCCCGGCTAGCCTCAGACCAGAGCAACTTGACAGACTTCCTGTCATAGCGGGCCGAATCGACTTTGGAACTCTCAGCCCCAAGGGGCGGCACCCCACGTTCGCGCCTGCGGGTCGCCCCCTACGAGGTCTTGCCTTGCGGGCCCCTGGTGCCCGGCGCTTCCGCACCGGGCTATTCGAAGGTCGCCCTTCGGGCTGTCTCTCCGGGCAGCGCTCCGGCCGAACGCTAATCAAGAGGGGGGACGATGCAGCAGCAGCGCCACTTGGCAGGGGTTCCCGCGCAGACGCAGGAACCGAGGTACTCGCCCCAGTCGCAGACCGTTTCCCCCTGGGTGGCGGGATCGCAGCTGTTTCCCTTCAGGTGAAGGCAATGCGGGTAGGCGCCGGCCGGCGGCATCAGCCAGGTCGCGGCGAGGACGGCTGCGAGGGCGGCGAGGCGAAGCGATCTCTTCATTCATTTCTCCTTGTCTGAGAGCTCACGTCAAGAAAGGTGTTGGCGGGAGAGGTTTGCGCGCCAGCCGCGGACGAGGCCGGGCGTTTCGGGATTGAGCCGAAGGGTAGATAGAACGAGGGTGCCGGCCCGCGCGGCCCCCGGTGGGGGAGGGGAGCCCACCTGGAGCGGGCGCTGGCCTGGTGGGCCGGCACCTCGTATGGATTAAGTTTTCAAAGAGCGCGGCGGGCCTCAGGGAGGCCGCTTCCTTCCAACGAGGGGGGCGTGCCGAGCACGCCCCCCTTCCTGCCGACCTGCTGTAGAGGGCTTTCGACTACTGGGGGTCCGACGGCGGGGTCGGAGTGGGAGCGGGCGTCTCGGGCTTCAGCTTCCGGGGCCGGCCGCGGAAGGGCTGGATGCCGAACTCGGCGAGCTTCTCCGAATTGATGCCGTAGTGCTCCTTGACCGACAGCCGCAGGATGTTGGCCAGACGGTCACCCTCCCGCACGATCCCCTGGAGCTGCTTCGAGGCCTCCTGCCGCGCCGCGGTCAGCGCGGCCTGCCGCTTGTTGACCTCCCGGGCGTCGCCGAGGTACCCGGTGAGCTTGGTGCGCTGCCCCTCCAGGAAGCCGAGCTCGGGCGTGTTGTCCTCCAGCGGCCCCAGCAGCCGCTGCCAGTCTCCCAGCTTCCCCGCATACGTCGTCTCCTTAGCCATGACCATCTCCTTTTTTAGCCTCTCTGGCTCGAAATCCGACCCCGGAATCGGCGCCGGTAACCAACTTGGCTTGCCCTTCACCAACGATGACGGCAGTATAGGAGGCAGGAAAAGGAAAAGCAACACCATGGATGCGCTTTGTGAACGATCATGGCCTAAGTTGATGAATCCAAGAGGAATTTGGTTCACTCTCGACGAAGAGCTCTTTTGTAGGATTGCGGTTGTTCTCTGCGGAGCGCGGCCTTATGTCACCGGAACACGGGATGAATCCCGGGAATACGCCCGATCTACCGGGGATTGGTGCCGTTCTCGGCGGCGGAGGCCCTAATCCGCAGGCAACGGTTCATGGTCCCGGGATCGGGCTCGTGTCCCGGGAAGACGGCTCTCGTCCGGAGATCGAGGTCCGTTCTCCCTGGAGGAGGGCCAACTCCAGGGATTCAGCGCGTTGTCCGCCGACGCAGGCCCTGGTCCCGGGATTGCGCCTTTCTCCACGGACAACACCGCGCCCTCTCGGGATTCAGGCGGAGAGAACTCGAAAAGCCCTTGACACGGTCCGGGCGGCAGGGTATAAACCAGATGGTTAATTAACCAGGGAGTTTAGTCCATGCCGCACGATCCGCTCAGCACCACCCTCGCAGCCCTCGCCGATCCGACCCGGCGCGCCATCCTGGCCCGCCTGGCGCTAGGCGAGACGTCGGTCACGGAGCTCGCCAGGCCTTTCGAGATGAGCCTTCCGGCGGTCTCGAAGCACCTGAAGGTGCTCGAACGCGCCGGACTGATCGCCCGGGGCCGCGAGGCGCAGTGGCGGCCCTGCCGGCTGGAGGCGAAGCCGCTCCAGGACGTCGCCGCCTGGGTGGAGCCGTACCGCCGGTTCTGGGAGGAGAGCTTCGAACGGCTGGACGATTACCTCAAGGACCTTCAATCCAAGGAGAAAGCAGATGAACGCTGAAAGCACGGAAACCGTGACCCCTGACACCACCTTGACCGTGACGACGCCGTCCGACCGGGAGATCACCCTGACCCGCGTCTTCGATGCGCCGCGGAGACTCGTCTTCGAAGCGTGGACCCGGACCGAGCATGTGCCGCACTGGTACGGCTGCGCGAGCATGAAGATGCTGGTCTGCGAGATCGACTTGCGGCCGGGCGGCGCCTGGCGCTATGTCCTGAGTCAGCCCGAGGGCGGGGAGTTCGGGATGCACGGGGTGTACCGCGAGGTCGCGGCGCCGGACCGGCTCGTCTATACCGAGGTCTTCGAGGCGTTCCCCGACCATGAAGCGCTGGTGACGATGATCCTGGAAGAGCAGGACGGCAAGACGAAGATGACGGCAACGTCGCTCTACGAGTCGGTCGAGGTCCGCGACGCGGTCATCGCGTCGGGTATGGAGAGCGGCGCGGCCGAGAGCCTGAACCGCCTCGCCGAGCGCGTCGAAACGATGAAGTGAGGGGCGGGCTGCCGGCCTTTCGTTTCAGTGTAGGATGGAATGGTCCATCCAGGTCCTGAAAAAGGAGGTCGGAACCATGAACAGACAGCGAGTGGTCGTCCTGCTCGGGGCTCTCCTGGCATTCCAGGGAGCCCTCGCGCAGGCCCAGTTCGATCCGTTTCCCCCGATCCAGCTTCCGGACATCCCCAGCAGCGGCAACTATTGCCTCTGGCGCATCAACAAGTCGTTCGACGGTACGTTGCAGAGCCAGATTCTCGGCGGGCGCTACCAATGCGCCACCGGCGAGACCCGCCACAGCCCGACGACCCTCACGTTCCGCGTGTTGAGCATGGGCGGCGCGACGTGCGACGAGCCGGTACCGGGGGTGCCGGCGAACTTGTTCCTGCAGGCGACCGGGACCACGGTGCACCGCGCCGACGGCCTCGCCTACTTCACGGGCACGGTAGTCTTGAAGGACGGCGCCGCCGGGCCGACCCTCTTCCGGGGGCCGATGGAGGTCGGCGGCGGCATCGGCACCCACCAGATCCTCGGCGAGCGCTGCAACGAGCTGACGCACATCGAGGGCTGGATCGTGGCCCGCGGCGTCGGCACCTTGAGCGACTACACCTTCCGCGCCATGGTGGCCGGCAAGGCGGACCTGCCGAACGGCCTGGCCGGGGAGGCGCCTGCCAACCGCATCACGGGGGTGATCGTCAAGGCGCCTTGACGGATCAGGGCGCCGCCCTCCTAAGCCCGGGCCGCTTGCGGCGAGATCAGGAGCACGCTGCAGGGCGCTTTGCGGGCGACCGTGGAGGCGACGCTCCCGAGCATCAGACGGTCCAGCCCGCTCCTGCCTTGAGTGCCGAGCACTACGAGGTCGGCCGGGTGCTTCTCCAGGTCGGCGAGGATCTCGAACCTCGCCTCGCCCGGCAGGATGGCGGTCTGCACCTTGAAGGGCGCCTCGGCCCGGCTCTCGAGCACGAAGCGCCGCAGCTCGGCGGCGCCGTGGCGCTCCACCTCCTCGGAGGAGATGCCGGGCTGTTGCCGCTGGATGGCCAGGGTGTCGAGGAAGCTCTGGGCGTGGACGGCTCGCACCTCGATCTCCTCGCCCTTGGCGAGTTGGCCGAGCAGGTCGAGGCCGCAGCGGAAGGCGTCTCCGGACAGCGGCGACAGGTCGACGGGAGCCAGTACGCGGCGCGGCGGCACCGGCAGCTCGCCGCGCACCAGGAGCACCGGGCAGGTCGCCTTGCGCAGGACGCGGTCGGCGGTCGAGCCGAGGAGCTCGGCGGCGAGCGGTCCGGAGCCGGTGGCGCCCACCACGATCAGGTCGGCCCCGGCGGTGCCCGCGGTCTCGACGAGGACGCGGTGGGCGGCTCCCGCCGCCGCTTCGGTGCCGGCCAGCTCGGCCTCGCCGATGCCGAGGCGGCCGGCTTGCCCGGCGAGCGCTTCGCGGGCCGCGGCGACCGCCTCCTGGGTGAAATTGTCCCAGAGATCGCTGTCGGGAGTGCCGATCTGGGGATCGGAGACCGCGTGGACCAGCACGACCCGTGCACCGGCGGCGCGGGCCACGGCGAGGCCGGCACGCACCACCTGGTCGCTCTCTTCGCCGAGCGAGCTGCCGATCAGCACCGTGCGGAGCGGGCGGTGACACTGCGGGGCGGCGTGTTCGTTCATCAGGATCTCCTCTTGAGCAGGGCGAGCTGCGGCATGGGCCGTCAGTCCATCTTACCGAACCAGCCGCGCCGCTCCATCCATTTGGCCAGCTCGAGGACCGGCAGCACCGTGGCGGCCAGCACGTTGACCAGCAGCCAGTCCCCGAAAGGCAGCGCGTAAGTGCCGAACAGGCCGTGCGCGGCCGGCAGGTAGACGATGACGGCCAGGAGGGCGAGCTCCCAGGCCACCGCCCGGTTCAGCCAGCGGTTGGAGAACGGGTGGCGCAGGGCGGAGTGGCGGTCGGAGCGGTAGGCGTAGGCCTTGTAGAACTGGATGAGGATGAGCAGGACGAACGTCATGGTCATCGCTTCGGCAAGCGGGCGGCCGGAGCGCAGGGCCCAGGCGAAGAGGCCGAGGTTGCCCAGCGCCGACCAGACGCCGCCGATCACCAGGAGGGGGCCGACCGGCCGGGTGAAGATGCCGCGGTGCGGGTCGCGCGGCGGGCGCTCAATGAGGTCGTCATCGGGGGGATCGACGGCGAGGGCCAGCGCCGGCAGGCCGTCGGTCGCCAGGTTGACGTAGAGGATCTGCACGGCCGAGAGCGGCAGCG
>Ga0190265_10002367_pt1 | contig 12642 bp, 13 predicted proteins | sample Popmic124T_FD_133135 | JGI IMG/M metagenome (GOLD analysis project Ga0190265, IMG submission 133135) | Populus adjacent soil microbial communities from riparian zone of Indian Creek, Utah, USA - 124 T | ecosystem: Environmental > Terrestrial > Soil > Riparian zone | place: USA: Utah | collected... | reverse complement strand
CGGTCATCACGTCGACGAAGAAGGTGATCGAGCGTGCGAGCGGGCCCCGACCGTACTCGACCAGGTAGATCGCGGTCATCAGCCCGACCGGGATCGAGATCACGGCCGCGACCCCGGTGATGATGAGCGTGCCGACGATCGCGTGCAGCGCGCCCCCGCCCTCGCCGACGACGTTGCGCATCGAGTTGTTCAGGAACGTGCCGTTCAGCATCGTGCCGAGCCCGTTCTGCAGCACCGTGGCCAGCAGCCAGACGAGCGGGATGAGGGCGATGACGAACGCCGACACCACGAGCGAGGTCACGAAGCGGTCGGTCGCCTGACGTCGTCCCTCGACGAGCAGAGCGATCACGAAGTTCACGATGACGAACAGGATGACGCCGAGGATGATCGCGCCGATCCAGTTGAGGTCCTCGGTCAGCCCCGCCGACTGCATGATGTACGAGCCGATCACGCAGACGGCGAGGCTCGCGGCGAGGAGCGCCCAGGGCGCCGCCGCCGGCAGCTTGCCCGCTGTCAGGGCGTTCGCGATCGGGACGGGGGCCGTCATCAGTTCGCTCCTGAGAAGTCTTTGCGGCGGTTCACGACGCCTCGGGCGACGGAGTTCACGAGGAAGGTGATCACGAACAGGATGAGCCCGGTCGCGATGAGCACGTTGACGCCGACGCCGTGGGCCTCTGGGTAGTTGAGCGCGATGTTGGATGCGATGGTCGAGGGGTTCTGCGAGCTGGTGAGCACGAAGCTGACGACGGCTGCAGGCGAGAGCACCATGGCGACGGCCATCGTCTCGCCGAGTGCACGCCCGAGGCCGAGCACCGAGGCCGAGATGATGCCCGAACGTCCGAAGGGGAGCACCGCCGTGCGGATCATCTCCCAGCGCGTCGCACCCAGGGCGAGCGCGGCCTCCTCGTGGAGCACGGGCGTCTGCAGGAACACCTCACGACAGATGGCGGTCATGATCGGCAGCACCATCACCGCGAGCACGACGGCCGCGGTCAGGATGGTGCGACCCGTGCCCGAGACCGGGCCCGCGAACAGCGGGAACCAGCCGAAGACGTCGACGAGCCACGCATAGAGCGGCTGCACGGCGGGGGCGAGTACGCCGATGCCCCACAGGCCGAACACGACGGACGGCACCGCGGCGAGCAGGTCGACGATGTAGCCGAGCACCGAGGCGAGTCGCCTCGGTGCGTAGTGCGAGATGAAGAGGGCGATGCCGATCGCCACGGGGACGGCCATGAGGAGCGCGAGCGCTGCAGCCCAGACCGTGCCGAAGACGAGGGGACCGACATAGGCCCAGAAGTTCGTCGGGAGGATCGACGCGTCTTCATTCGTAGCGAAAAGCGCAGGAAGGCTCTGCACGATCAGGAAGATCGCCACGGCGGCCAAGGTCAGCAGGATCATCGATCCGGCGAAGACTGCAGAGCCCGAGAAGACCCGGTCTCCGGGTCGTTGCTTCGCCTTGATCACGGTCTCAGCGGTGCTCATCTGGCGCAATCCTCGAGGTTTCAGGGGATGGAATCTGGGGGACATGGCCGTGCCCGACCCCGTCGTGTTCCGCAGAACCTCGGGGGTCGGGCACGAACCTACTACTGGATGGAGTCGATCGCAGCAACGACCTTCTCACGCAGGGAATCGCTGATCGGAGCCGAGCCCGCGTTCTCCGCCGCGGCGTCCTGGCCCGCCGCACTCGCGATGTACCCGAGGTACTCCTTGACGAGCTCGACGTTCGCCGGGTCCGCGTACTCCTGGCAGGCGATGAGGTAGCTGACGAGGACGATCGGGTACACGCCCGACTCGCTCGTGCTGCGGTCGAGCTCGATCGCGAGGTCGCCCTCTGAGCGGCCCTCGACGAACGGCGAGGCGTCGACGATGGCGGCAGCGGCCTCGGGCGAGTACGGCACGAACTCGTCGCCGACCTTCACCGCCACGGTGCCGAGGTCGCCGGCGCGCGAGGCGTCGGCATAGCCGATGGTGCCGGTGCCGTTGGTGACCGCGTCGACGACACCCGAGGTGCCCTGGGCAGCCTCACCGCCCTCGAACGGCCACACGCCGTCAGCCTCGTACGTCCAGACGTCGGATGCCGCTGCGCCGAGGTACTCGGTGAAGTTCTCGGTCGTACCCGAGTCGTCGGAGCGGTGCACCGCGGTGATCGCGAGGTCGGGGAGCGTCACGCCGTCGTTCGTAGCGGCGATCGCCGGGTCGTTCCAGTTCGTGATCGTGCCGGCGAAGATTCCAGCAACGGTCGCCGGATCGAGGTCGAGCGAGTCGATGCCGTCGAGGTTGAAGATGACGGCGATCGGTGAGACGTAGAGTGGCAGCTCGACGATGCTCGTGTCAGGTGCGCACATCGTGAAGCCGCCCGCGGCGATCTCCTCGTCGTTGAACGCGCGGTCGGAGCCGGCGAAATCGCTCGCTCCCTCGAGGAACGTCTCTCGGCCTGCGCCGGAGCCCGAAGGGTCGTAGTCGATCGTGACGTCGGGGTTCGCGGTCTGGAAGCCGGCGATCCACGCCTGCTGTGCGGCGTCCTGCGAGGACGCGCCGGCGCCGACGAGATTGCCCGAGAGCGACGAGGCCGTCTCCTCCGAGGCGGCGGCGCCGCCCTCGTTGGATGCACAGGAGCTGAGTGCGAGCGCCGCAATGACGGCGGCGACGGCGGGCACGCCGAAACGCTTGAGGTTCACGTGATTCCCTTCCGGGTTCGATTGCAGGTTGGGTCGGTGCCGACCCGCCTGCGACGCTAATCAGCTCGCCTTACGAGCTTGCGCCACATCGGTGAACGGAAGGTGAACGAGGCCTGTCGGCCTCCCGCATCGAGGAGGTCCGCCTCAACGCGCGAGCACGTCGAGACGACGCTTCGCGTCAGGCCCGCGGCGCGTGCGTCTCGATCGCGATGATGCCGGACCCCGAGTTCGTCGAGGAGAGGTGCACGACGCTGAATGCGCCCGGCTCGAGCCCCGCGGCATCCGTCACGTACGAACCCAACGGCGTCGCGGTGGCAAGGGCGATCTCACGGATGATCTCGGGAAAGACCGGTCCGTGACCGCAGATGACGGCGCTCTTGTCCGAGCGCACGCGCTTGCCGACCACCCGTCGTATCTCCGCCTTTCCCGACTCCCACGCATCCTGGCTGATGCCGGCATCGCGCTTGATCTCGATTCCGGTGGCCGCCGCGAGCGGAGCGACCGTCGTCACGCAGCGCACGGCGGGGCTCGACACGATCCGCTTCGGTGCCCACGCGGTGAGGGTGTCGACGAGGTTCGCGGCCTGCGCGACACCGCGCTCGGCCAGCGGCCGCGCGGCATCCGGCCCCTTCCATGCACCGCGTCCGATGGCCTTGCCGTGGCGAACGAGCAGGAGCGCGAAGGTGCTCGTCACCTCCTGCTGCACGAGCTTCGCGAAGTTGTCGAGGATCTCGCGGTCGGGCTCGTAACTGAGATACCCGCGGGCGCGCTTGATCGTGACCCATTCGAGCGCGGCCACCTCGGCGTTGGGCTTGAAGGTCGAACGCTGCACCGCCCGTTCGCTCACCTCGGCGGCCCAGTAGTGCACGATCTTCTCGCGGCCGCTCGGCATGGGGTACCTGGAGACGCCGAGTGGTACTCCGAGCGCGACCTCGAGGCCCGTCTCCTCGGCGATCTCGCGTACGGCGGTGCGCGGCAGCGACTCGCCGGGGTCGACCTTGCCCTTCGGGATCGTCACGTCGCCATAGACGGTGCGATGGATGACCAGCACGTGCAGCTTGCCGTCGATGAGGCGCCAGCATACGGCGCCTGCCGCGTAGACCGCCGTGGTCACCGGCGCTTCCCCGAACGGGTGCGCTGGCCGATCTGCTGCATGAGGCGGTTCTGGATGTCGTCGAGCGGATGCCCCGCCTCGTCGATCGAGTGGCGGGTCCAGACTCCGTCGCCGTCGAGCCACCACGAGCTCGTGGTCTCGGCCATGGCCTGGTCGAACAGTGCATCGATCTCGGCGAGGTGGTCGGGATCGACGAGCCGCACCAGTGCCTCGACGCGCCGATCGAGGTTGCGGTGCATCATGTCGGCCGAGCCGATGAAGACCTGCGGATCGCCGTCGTTCAGGAACGAGAAGATGCGCGAGTGCTCGAGGTAGCGACCGAGGATCGACCGAACCCTGATGTTCTCACTCAGCCCTGGGATGCCGGGGCGCAGGCTGCAGATGCCTCGTACCCACACATCTACGGGAACACCCGCATTCGACGCGCGATACAGCGCGTCGATGATCGCCTCGTCGACCATCGCGTTCACTTTTATTCGGATGCCGCTGGGCCGACCCGCCTCGGCGTTCCGCACCTCACTCGCGATGAGCTTGAGGAGTCCTTTGCGAAGATGCAGCGGGGCGACGAGCAGCCGCTTGAACTTCTTCTCGATCGCGTAGCCCGAGAGCTCGTTGAACAGGCGGGTGAGATCTTTCCCGACCTGGTCGTCGGCGGTGAGCAGGCCGAGGTCTTCGTAGATCCGGCTCGTCTTCGGGTTGTAGTTGCCGGTTCCGATGTGGCTGTAGTGGCGCAGGCCGCCCTTCTCCTGCCTGATCACCAGCGCGAGCTTGCAGTGCGTCTTCAATCCGACGAGGCCGTAGACGACGTGCACTCCCGCCTTCTCGAGCTTCCGCGCCCACGTGATGTTCGCCTGCTCGTCGAACCGCGCCTTGATCTCGACGAGGGCGAGGACCTGCTTGCCCGATTCAGCGGCGTCGATGAGCGCCTCGACGATCGGGCTGTCGCCCGACGTGCGATACAGGGTCTGCTTGATGGCGAGCACATCGGGATCGGCGGCGGCCTGCTCGAGGAACGCCTGCACGCTCGTGGCGAAACTCTCGTAGGGGTGGTGCAGGAGCACGTCCTGCTTCGACACCGCCGCGAAGATGTCGGCCTTCAGGTTCGGCTCGCCGGGCAGCAGTTGCCGTGCGGTCGTCGGCACATGCGTGGGGTAGTGCAACTCAGGTCGGTCGAGGCGGACGAGATCGAAGAGGCCACCGAGGTCGAGCGGACCGGAGAGACGGAAGATTCCCTGTTCGGGAACATCGAGTTCACGCGAGAGAAGCCCGAGAGTGACGTCGTCCATGTCGTCGGTGATCTCGAGCCGGATCGGCGGGCCGAATCGTCGCCGCAGCAGTTCCTTCTCGAGCGCCTGGAGGAGGTTCTCGGTCTCGTCCTCCTCGACCTCGACGTCCTCGTTCCGGGTCACCCGGAAGACGTGGTGCTCGACGATCTCCATGCCCGGAAAGAGGTCGCCGAGATGATTGGCGATCAGGTCTTCGAGGGCGATGTAGCGTGCGTTCTCGATCGACTCCTCGGGATCGACGCGCACGAACCGGTGCAGCATCTGGGGAACCTTGACCCTTGCGAACTCCTGACGGCCGGTGCGACTGTTCCGCACCCGCACTGAAAGGTTCAGGGAGAGGCCCGAGATATAGGGGAACGGGTGCGCGGGGTCGACGGCAAGGGGCATGAGCACGGGGAAGATCTGTCGCGAGAAGTAGCCGTGCAGGTGAGCCACCTCCCGCTCGCCGAGATCGTCCCAGGCCACGACTCGGACGCCGGCCTCGGCGAGAGCGGGGCCGACGAGCTCGCGGTACGCCCGCGCATGGCGCTCTTGCAGCTCTTTCGCCGTGCGGGAGATGTCACTGAGCACGTCGAGCGGTGACCGGCCTACATTCGTCGGCACGGCGAGGCCAGTCGCGATGCGGCGCTTCAGGCCCGCCACACGAACCATGAAGAACTCGTCGAGGTTGGAGGCGAAGATGGCGAGGAAGTTCGCCCGCTCGAGTACCGGGACGCGCGGGTCCTCGGCGAGTTCGAGCACGCGTTGGTTGAACGCGAGCCAGCTGAGCTCCCGATCGAGGTACCGTTCGGCGACGAGCTCGGGCGCGTTCTCCAGGTCGAACGGTTCGAAGTCGTCGTCGAAATCGCTCGCTGTGCGGTCTTCGTCGAGGACGCTGTCGGTCATCCCCTCATCATGCCATTCGCCTGCTCGGCGCCGGCGTGGTCGCCGTCAACGCGACGTGACGGTCGCGTCGTGCTCGTCTTCCTCGTGCACGTTGAAGCGGTAGCCCACATTGCGCACGGTGCCGATGAGGCTGTCGAGATCGCCGAGCTTCGCGCGCAGGCGCCGCACGTGCACGTCGACCGTGCGGGTGCCGCCGAAGTAGTCGTATCCCCACACCTCGCTCAACAACTGCTCGCGAGTGAACACGCGGGACGGATGGGCAGCGAGGAATCGGAGGAGCTCGAACTCCTTGTACGTGAGGTCGAGGGTGCGGCCTCGCACCTTCGCGGAATAGCTCGCTTCGTCGATGACGACACCCGACGTCTGGATGCGTTCGGCCGGCTGGCTCGCCTGGGCACGGCCGACCGCGAGCCGGATGCGGGCGTCGAGCTCGGCAGGGCCCGCATCGTCGAGCACGACGTCGTCGACGCCCCAGTCGGGGGTGATCGCGGCGAGGCCGCCCTCGGTCATGATGAGAATGAGCGGGACGGAGAGGCCGGTGGTGCGGAGGATCTGTGCGAGGGACTTCGCGCCAGCCAGGTTCGTACGTGCGTCGAGGAAGATCAGATCGGATTCGGGCGCCCTGACCAGCTGCTCGGGCGAAGCGGGGATGACCCGCGTTCGGTGAGACAGGAGCGCCAGAGCCGGAAGCACGTCTTCGTTGGCCGCCGGCGACAGGATCAGCAGCTGCGCCACGGCAGTACCCCTTCCCTCGTCACTGGCCTCCAGTAGTAAGGTGCGGTCAATACTACGGGACGCCGAACGGTGCCCATACGAGACGAGCGAGGAGCAGATGCGGGAAAAGGGTGCGCGAGCACGAGGCGGATGGCCCGGCGTCCTGCTCATCTGGATGATCGCCATTGCAGGGGCGGTCGTGGTCATCGCCATGGCCTACGGCGGGACGACCGACTGGTTCGGCGACTCCACGCGGTTCGGCGTCTTCGGTGCCCTGGGCGTCGTCTTCGCCGCAGGTGTGCTGCTCACGCTCGCCGTGCAGCTGGCCACGCGCAGGCCGGCGGGCTTCGTCGCGAGGACGAGTTCGAGCATCGGCGGCGCGGCCCTCGTCGTCGCGCTCGCGGCCCTCGTCGTGGCACCCGCCCTGCCGGCCTGAGCGGGTAGACTCGGAGCATGTCGCAGCTGCTCGCCCTCGAACTCCTCTTCATCGGCTTGCTCGGCCTGGCGAGCCTCGCGATCGCGTGGATCAGCGGCGTCGTCGTCTACAAGCTGTTCAGGGGGCAGCGCTAGTCGATGATCGAGCTTCCCGTCGACCTTCCGGCCGAGCTCGTTCCGCTCTCATGGCTCATCGGGGTCTGGGAGGGCTCAGGTGTCATCGACTACAAGGTCGCCGACGGGTCGATCTCGCATGAGTTCGGGCAACGGGTGAGCTTCAGCCACGACGGCATGCCCTACCTCAACTACACCTCGTTCACCTGGCTCTTCCCCGACGATCCCGAAGGCGAGCCTGCGCCGCTCGCCGCAGAGACCGGATACTGGCGCCTCGAGCGCAAGCTCGGTGATGGTGACGCGGGCCCGGCACTGCTGCCTGCGGTCGGCCCGAACCGCTACCCCGACGCCGAGTCGGTCGAGACGCTCCGAAACGCCGACGGTGGATTCGACCTCGAGGTCTCCCTGGTGCATCCTGGCGGGGTCACCGAGCTCTACCTTGGACAGGTCAAGGGCCCGCGCATCGATCTCGCCACCGATGCCGTGATGCGCACCGCCGGAGCAAAGGACTACGCCGCGGCCACCCGACTCTACGGGCTCGTCGAAGGCCACCTGCTGTGGGCATGGGACATCGCCGCGCTCGGACAAGACCTTCGCACCCATGCCTCGGCCCGACTCGCGAAGGTGGACTGACCCATGACCCAAACACCGTTGCTCATGCTCGACGGCGCCGTGCCCGCACAGGGCGTCGATGATGGCGTCGCCGGCCACTACGGCAACCCCATCGTCGAACAACGCCGACTCGAGCGCGGTGAGGCGATTGTCGACCTCTCGAACCGCGGCGTGGTCGCCATCACCGGCGCCGACCGCCTCACCTGGCTGCACTCCATGGCGAGCCAGGCTCTCGACCGGCTCGCCCCCGGAGCATCCGCAGAGGCGCTCTTCCTCGACGCGTCCGGCAGGATCGAGCATGTCGCCCACGTCATCGACGATGGCGAGACCAGCTGGCTCATCGTCGAAGGTTCAGACGCCGCACCGCTCGCAACGTTCCTCGACCGCATGCGCTTCATGCTCCGTGTCGAAGTGGCCGACCGCAGCGCAGAACTCGCGGTCATCGCGGCGATGTCTACAGAGGCACTGGATGCCGCGGCATCCGCCTCGTCGCCGAACGGCGTCGCGCTCGACTGGACCGATCCCTGGTCCGCTCCCGCTCCCGGTGCGCACCGATACGCCCCAGAGGCCGGCCATCCGGCGTCGGCATGGCGCTGGATCGAGCGCATCGTGCCGAGAGCGGCGCTCGCCGAAGCCGCTGATGCGGGGCGGGCGGGCCGGGTGGCGGTGGCGGGTTCGCTCGCGGCCGAGGCGCTCCGCATCGCCGCGTGGCGGCCGCGGCTCGCGACCGAGGTCGACGAGCGGTCGATTCCGCACGAGCTCGACTGGCTCCGCAGCGCCGTCGACCTGGGCAAGGGCTGCTACAAGGGCCAGGAGACGGTGGCGAAGGTGCTCAATCTCGGCCGCCCGCCGCGGCGACTGGTACTGCTGCATCTCGACGGGAGCGACACCGTGCTGCCCGAGCCCGGCGACGCCGTGATCGGTGAGAAGGTGCGGCCCGAGCCGACACCGGGCGATGCTCCCGAGCGACGTGCAGTGGGACACATCACCTCGAGCGCCATGCACCACGAGCTCGGCCCAGTCGCGCTCGCCGTGATCAAGCGGCAGGTGCCCGCCACGCTCGAGCTGATCGTCGAGAGCCATGGCATCGACGTCGCAGCGGCCCAGGTCGAGATCGTGCCGGCCGACGCGGGCGCCGCGGTCGAGGTGCCGCGTCTGCCGAGGCTAGGCGTTCGCAAGTAGCGCGACGACTCTGCGCCCGAGCGGCCGTACGCGCCGGGATAGGCTGTTCGTCATGGCACACACCCTCGTACTGCTTCGTCACGGCCAGAGCGAATGGAACCAGAAGAACCTGTTCACCGGTTGGGTCGACGTGCGGCTCACGGAGCTCGGCGCGACCGAGGCGAACCGTGCGGGCGAGTTGCTCATCGAGCACGACATCCTTCCCGACGTGCAGCACACGTCGGTGCTCACCCGGGCGATCCAGACCGCGAACATCGCCCTCGACGTCGCCGACCGGGCCTGGATCGACGTGCGCCGCTCCTGGCGTCTCAACGAACGCCACTACGGAGCCCTGCAGGGACTCGACAAGGCTGAGACCCTCGAGAAGTACGGCCCCGAGCAGTTCCAGTTGTGGCGCCGCTCGTTCGACACACCGCCACCGCCGCTGGACGACAACGCCGAGTGGTCGCAGGTCGGCGACCCCCGGTATGCCGGCCTCTCCGATGACGAGATGCCCCGCACCGAGTGCCTGAAAGACGTCATCGCGCGCATGCTGCCGTATTGGCAGTCTGACATCATCCCCGACCTCGCCGACGAGAAGATCGTGCTCGTCACTGCCCACGGCAATTCTCTGCGCGCGCTCGTGAAGCATCTCGACGGCATCTCCGACGACGACATCGCCGAGCTGAACATCCCGACCGGCATCCCGCTGGTCTACCGGCTCGGCGACGACTTCATGCCGCTCGGGCCGGGGGAGTACCTCGACCCCGAAGCCGCCGCCGCAGGAGCCGCGGCCGTCGCGGCGCAGGGCAAGAAGTAGCGCCGGAGACCGACCCAGGGGTCAGGGAAGCGGCATCGACGACTTCTCGGGATCCCAGTCACCCGTGGCGAGGTACTGCACCTTCTTCGCGATCGAGACGGCGTGATCGGCGAATCGCTCGTGGTAACGGCTGGCAAGCGTGACGTCGACGGTCTCGACCGCCTCACCCTTCCACGTCGCGCCCAACACCTTGTCGAACACGTGCAGGTGCAGCGCGTCGACCTTGTCGTCTTCATTGCGGATCTGCTCCGCGAGCACGACGTCTTCGGTGCGGAGCAGTTCCACGAGCTTGCGGGCGATGTCCACGTCGAGGCGGCCCATCTCGGCGAACGTCGGCCGAAGCGACTTCAGCACGACCTTGTCGGGGTAGCGGTATCTCGCCAGTTGCGAGATGTGCGTCGACATGTCGCCCATGCGCTCGAGTGACGCGCTGATGCGCAGGGCGCTCACGACGATGCGGAGGTCGCGGGCCACCGGTTGCTGCCTGGCGAGGATCGTGATGGCGAGTTCGTCGAGTGCGACGGTGAGCTGGTCGATGCGGTAGTCGTCGGCGATCACCTCCTCGGCGAGGGCCACGTCAGAGCTGTTGAAGGCTCGCGTGGCCTTCTCGATGGACTCGGCGACGAGCTCTGCTGTCTCGACGAGTCGATCCTGCACCTCTCGCAGTTCCTGCTGGAACACCTCACGCATGTAACGAAATCCCTGTCTGCTCGGTCCCGTGCTGAGCACGCGGGCGCACCGGCTTCGATCCGGCCTCGCGATATTCTTCCGCCGCCAGGTGAACAGCGGGTGCCGGGAGTCTGAACACTGATTAACCTACCCGCTGCCGTCGGGGGTCGGCCGGAATCGGGCTCGTCAGGGCTGGTTATTGTGGGACTCATGGACTCGATCTGGCTGGTGCTGACGGCGCTCGCCTTCGGCGTCTTCCTCGGCGCCGCCTTCATGATCGTGTTGCACGTGGCGGAGCGTCGCGGGTCGAACGCCGCGCGGGTCGTCGCCCCGACGATCCCCGACGGCGTCGAACAGGTGCTCGGCGTGCTCGAGTCGGCGGGCGTCGTGCTCGACCCCTCCAATAACGTGCTCAAGGCCTCGCCGGGCGCCCTCGCGATGGGGCTGGTACGGCAGCAGTCGCTCGTGCATACCGAACTCCTCGAGCTCGTGGCATCCGTTCGCCGCACCGGCAGATCGGTGGCAGAGGAGCTGAGCGTGGCCCGCGGCCCCTTCGGCGAGTCGACGCTGCGACTGCGCGTGCTCGTTGCCCGCCTCGGCACCCGGTTCGTGCTGGTGCTGGCCGACGATCGCACCGAGGCGCATCGCCTCGACGAGGTGCGCCGGGACTTCGTCGCGAACATCAGTCATGAGTTGAAGACGCCGATCGCGTCGGTCAGCCTGCTCGCCGAGGCGCTCGACCAGGCCGCAGACGAACCCGAGCAGGTGCGTCGGTTCGCAGGGCGTCTCACGGTCGAGGCGACTCGGCTGGCGCACATCACGAGCGAGGTCATCGAACTCTCCCGCCTACAGGCCCGCGACGCGTTGCGTCCCGACGTGCTCGTGTCGATCGACGAGGTCATCGCGGCCGCCGTCGACCAGAACCGCGTCGTGGCGGCATCCAAGCGAGTCGATGTCGCGGTGCGCGCCTCAACGAGGGCGCAGGTGTATGGCGACCGCGCGCTCATGGTCGTCGCCGTGCACAACCTCGTGGCCAACGCGATCGCGTATTCGACGGAGGGTGGCCGCGTGGGTGTCGGAGCGAAGGTGGTCGGCGACACCGTCGAGATCGCCGTCACCGACCGGGGCATCGGCATGGCGGCCGACGAGCTCGAGCGGGTGTTCGAGCGCTTCTACCGCATCGACCAGGCGAGGTCGCGCAACACCGGCGGTACAGGTCTCGGGCTCAGCATCGTGAAGCACACCGTGCAGAACCATGGCGGCGACGTCCGGGTGTGGTCTCGGCCGGGTCACGGTTCGACGTTCACCATCCGACTGCCACTGGCCGAGCCAGGGGCCCGCGACGTCACGTCCGAGCAGCCGGGCGGCAATGAGCAGGGCACGGCGGATGCCGCAGCCACCGCGGGCGCAGCGGCATCCGTCGCATCGAAACGAGGAGAACGCACGTGACCCGGATCCTGCTCGTCGAGGACGAGATCGCCCTCAGCGACCCGCTCAGCTTCCTGCTCGGCAGAGAGGGGTACGACGTTGAGGTCGTGGCCGATGGGCCATCGGCGATCACCGCGTTCGACCGGAACGGCGCCGATCTCGTGCTGCTCGACCTCATGCTGCCGGGCCTGCCGGGCACCGAGGTGTGCCGCGAGATCCGTACCCGCTCGACGGTGCCGATCATCATGCTCACGGCAAAGGACTCCGAGGTCGACATCGTGGTCGGGCTCGAGCTCGGGGCCGACGACTACGTGACGAAGCCGTACTCGACCCGGGAGCTCCTCGCTCGCATTCGCGCGGTGCTTCGCCGCCGCATAGAGGTCGAGGACTTCGATCCCGCCGTCGTCGAGGGCGGGCGAGTGCGCATGGACGTCGATCGGCACACGGTCGAGGTCGATGGCGCGGTGGTGCCCATGCCACTCAAGGAATTCGAGCTGCTCGAGTTGCTGATGCGCAATGCCGGACGAGTGCTCACCCGTGGGCAGTTGATCGACCGGGTCTGGGGATCGGACTACTTCGGCGACACGAAGACGCTCGACGTGCACATCAAGCGCATCCGCTCGAAGATCGAGCTGGCGCCATCCGACCCGGTGCAGCTCGTCACCGTGCGCGGCCTCGGCTACCGCTTCGAGGCCTGAGCGCGACGTTTCGAGGTCGAGCGCG